>Ga0074045_10003719_pt1 | contig 13706 bp, 13 predicted proteins | sample BogForMeECP23OM2_FD_94442 | JGI IMG/M metagenome (GOLD analysis project Ga0074045, IMG submission 94442) | Bog forest soil microbial communities from Calvert Island, British Columbia, Canada - Bog Forest MetaG ECP23OM2 | ecosystem: Environmental > Terrestrial > Soil > Wetlands ... | reverse complement strand
TATTGTCTGAGGTGTATGCAGGGAAAATATTTGTCGATGGAGTCATGAAGCATGAGTCAACGGCACTGGAAAAAAGGATAGCCGCCTAAATGCTTTTTACACACTTATTGACAAAACCTCAAGGCTATTTGCGTGATTCCCCGACTACTCCTCAAAACTAAGAAAGAATTGTGGCTAAAGATTTACGAAACAAACGCGAATAATGCGCCAGTTGAGCAGTGCCCCGACGGGGGAACTCCTCGCATAACAGGCTGGCAGTAGCGGTGGAGCACAGCGAAATTGCCAGTCCTAATTGCAACGACTGTTAAAAGGTTTCGTTCGCATGTACGAAAACACTGCTGAGCTGTGAAGCAAACTTAGAGGGCGAATCATGCTTTGACGTCATTAAGTAAACATTCATTCCTGAATTAGACTTGAGTTTAAGCTCTCCATATAAGCAAATCGCTATTTGTCGATTATTGTTAAACCGTCTATCTGGTCCACCATTTTTATTTGGATGCAGCCAAGTCTTATCAACGACAAGAGCATCCCTCGGTGGGCGCTCTTCAATAAATTCAATTGTGCCAGCATTTATTTGGACATCATTGTATTCTACGAATCCAACGCCTTTGTTATCATAAACCAGCATTCCATCTGGCATCATGTACAAACTTTGCCCTCAGGTTTTCATAACAGGAACATCAATATTGCTTTCCACCCAACGTGGTTTCTTTTCTCCAATTTGTGCATCAGATTTATTTACCACGGTCGCTGCGCCACCGGTAAGTTTTGACTCGTGTGTACCATATATGTTCCTTAGATCTAACAGTGACCAAATTCTGCTATTTGACGCCAAATCATTAAATGCAGATATGATTTTTTTAAAATGTTCTCCGCTGTTATCCTCAAAATCATAATTAATCACAATTGTTCGACGACTTGTAACCTTGTGTGCCACACAGAATGTAGTAATTACTCCCAGAATTGAAACTATCAATCCAAGGGTTGTGTTTTGCTGAAAGCTGAGAAATGCCATCACAAGGAAAATGGCGCCACAGACGCAATCAAGCCTGATCGCTTTATATGATTCATTCAGTTTAGCTAGGAACTCTTTTCTTGATTGTGGCACAAGTTCTTGCGAAGATGCAGTGTTAACCTCTTTTGTGCCAAAAGGCTTAGGAATATCATCAGTACCTTGAGGAATAGTTTTTCTTTCAACGCTACCCCCACCGCCTCCTAACTCTTGCCGATAGTAAAGGCCATGCCTACCAGCATGAATATAGCTCTTACCGTTAGGACGAACACCAACTCTGAAGCCTTTGACACCTACCGATGTACCAATTCCACTTTTGGATAAGTTAAATCTAATACGACCAAAACTTATCGGTTTTCTAATATACCATGCCATTTTCCTGCCCTTCCAAAAACCAAGCTAAGAGATACGGCGGCCTTATGCCGCATTCCTCTTGAGCCATACAAGTTTATAAAAATAATTAGATCTGCTCCAACAATGCGACCTTCTTTGAAGTAAATTCATCTTCTGTTATTGCTCCCTGCTCTCGCAACCTATTTAGACGCTCAAGCATTTCCATCGCTTCATTCTGTCCTAATTTTGAATTTGTGTATTTATTAGGAAACTTAGTACTCAATCCTGGTGCGGAAAAATTTTTCGGTATCTTTGTCCATAAAGAATACGTAACAACCTTTCATTCCTCTGGTGAGCAAAACTCTATACGTATTTTTAACCAAATCTAAGAACTGCTTCTTGGCTCTCTTGACCACGGTATCCTGCGAATGTTCAAAACGACCTTCCCATTTTTGCGTGTCAAAATTGTATGCCAAGTCTTTACCAAATATAACGCCGATGTAATCGAATTCGAACCCTTGTGCAGTATATATACAGCCAATTTGATTGATTCCATTTGGATCATAGGCCCAGACAGGTGCTTTAGGGATTCCAGGAGCAAGTCTACCAGCGTCAGGTCGGGCGTTCCATGGCCTTTCAAAAGGACCAACCACAACATCATTAAGCAAGAAGCCTTCTTGATCAGGGTCAGACCATTTCCAGCAAAAACCCGCTGAGAGCCTTGCAGTGAAACCTTGGTCTGCTTTTTCTTTTATAGCACTCTCCAGATCAAACACTGAATCGAATATCTTGAAATCAAATTCTTCGTGTTGATCCCAGATGATATTCGCCGTTTTACTAATTTGCAATGTATTATTGATCCAATTAATAAATGCTTCAGAACCATTACACCTGAATTGTATATCAAGTTCATACTTGAAAAGTTTGCACTTATATTGCGTAGCATATTCTTCAATATACTCAACAGAACCTATTTCATTAGGTCGGACGATCTGTCTATCATCAATGAGAAAAATGCTGACCTTAGAGGCTCTCATTATTTCCTCAATCTGCTGTAGATCAGATCTCCTGTCTCTTCTTGTGTACATGCTATTGCTGGTTACTCTCAGACGATGGGATTCATCACAAATCAAAACATCAATTTCATTAGGTTGAGCAGTCATGTAACTGTTAAAATACTTGAACTGCACTGAACCTCTTCTACCGACAATTTCCCACAGTGTTTCGGTAAATGCTTTTGAACCAGTGGCGTAATGTGCATTGTATCCATTCAATAGAAGGTCAGCCATTAGATTTAAGGCAATGACTGACTTGCCTGTACCTGGCCCACCTCGCACAATAAGTACCGTTTTTTGTTTGTCATGAAACCCAGTTTTTACAATTGACAAAACCTTATCATAGACAATCTTCTGTTCGTCTAAAAGAATGTAGTTTGCATTGCCTTTAATAATACTGCCGACATGGTCCATCAGCTTCTTGCTTGGACGATACTTACTCTGTTCAATCTTTTTTAAGGTTTCTAACCCTTCACCTTCATCAAGTTTTGTCACCAAATAATCTTTAAGTTTAGCGGTATCATCAGCAGTAAAGAGTGGATAGGTTTGTAATAAAGACGAGAATTTCTTGTCAAAGATAACATCATTTTCATAGTAGCTGTAATTATGCAAATAACTACATGCCGCTAAACTTATCGGCCTTGGACCATCATAGAAAGCTGTATGGGTATCTTCCAAATACATCTTATATTGCCTAACCTGGGCGGATGGATGTAAGACCTCTCGCATACCACCACCTACATACGTGCTCAATTCATTGTCTCCATCCGCCTCTTTACACTTATCCCATTGCTTCAGTTCTATAATGACAGCATTGTCTCGCATTGTTCTGTCTTTACCGCAAATCAGACAATCCAACCTCTTCGAACTAAGTGGCAGTTGGTATTCTAAGATAATGCCATGGTCATAAAGGTTCGCCATTACAAAAATATCTTTTGTAGCTCTTAAAGAATTCCGCCAAGAATTGATTTCACTGGGAGAGGGGTAATATCTAAAATAGTTAAAAAAGGCTAGTTTTAATTTTTCAGCGATTTGGTTTTGAATAGTATCTTGAATAAACTGTTCAGAAGATCCCGAGTATAACCTCATAGTTCGTTATATTTCTTTGCTGAGTTCTTAGCTTTGTGAGGAGGGTATTTTTTCTCGTTCATCTTGATTTTTTTGATCACAATATCTTTAATACTTAAGTCATGTTTTTTTGCTAACAATAAAGCATAGATAAAAACATCAGCCAACTCTTCTTTTAACTTCTCGAGATTGACATCGTCTGGATTTTTCCATAAAAACAACTCAGTAAGTTCAGCTGCTTCGATTGATAAAGCTAAGGATAAATCCTTTGCATTGTGAAACTGTTCCCAATTGCGAGCATCCCGAAACTGAATCAACAGGTCAGTTAGCTCCTCTATATCTGCTTTCTTTACCTTTTTCACGTGACCCTTTTAAAGACTCTTATTACCTGGTAAAATCAAATCCAGTAAATACAAAGTCACTTCCAAAAAAATATTAAGATGAAAAATCCCGTAAAGTATTGTCTAAATCGACCATAATTCTTTTCATGATCTTGAAAACATATGTGCTGTAATCTACAATCTTTGGATAGAACTGTCAAATGCTCACAATATGCGCATAATAGTTCTATTCAGAGTGAGAAGATTCCCTGCATGATGCAGACGGAATATCTTTTGAAGTATTATAATGTGATGATAAACAAAGACTTTATCCTTCGATTTGAAGGTCCCTTCGGTCTTACCAAGAATAAGTGGCCGGTTTTATTCGAGCATCCCTTTGCTAAAGAGTCAGGTCTATACCTCTGGGCAGTTCCGTACATTCAGGGAGGCTATCTCGTCACCTACGTTGGTGAAACCGGTAAAACATTTGGTCGACGGATGAAAGATCACTTCATCCAGACCGTAGGTGGGAATTACCGTATATGCGATCCTGACTTGTTAGTCAAAGGAGAGACAAAGGTACTATGGAATGGCCTCTGGCGAAAGGGAACTCGCGATAAGTTATCAGAATACCTGGAGAAACTAGAAGAGCTGGCTCCTATCATACAAAAAGGATTGCAAACCGAGATTGTTTTTCTTGCCCTCATCAAAAGCGACAGACGATTGCGCCAGCGCATTGAGGGGGCAATTGCTGGGCATATCAAGTCCCAAGCACCCCCAATCTTGTCTGTACTGCCACAAGATGTCCGCTACTATCAGCGAAGCGCTGATGAAGAGGCAGTTAATGTATTTATCGAATGCTCCTGCAACATTCATGGCCTGCCACGAGAACTAGTTGCATAATATTTGTTTCTAATGATCTTCATCATTTTTTGTCCTATGCTGAAGCTATCTGCTTGCAGGTGTTTCCCGCGCTGTGACGATCTCTCAGCACTTCTTACACTTATAATGCAGCCCTTGCAGCTATTTTCCGAACTCGGCCCAGTCTTTGAATTTCTTTTCGGTATGGTCTGCTAAAAAGAAGGGTCTATGGCTGCTTTCAGGATTGCGTTTGGTCTTCTTCATAACGTGCTCCTTTAATGGTCCCTTGGGTTTAATCAGGGGAAATGGTAAGGAGCCCACTTGTCGGCCTGCAGAGCCTATCCCCTGAAAGTATTTTTTATTGCCTTCTCAGTGCCTCTTTCATACAAGCATTATACTGCCGACTATAGTGAAGAAAACATTCGAGTTCGTTGCGAAACAGAGAGTAATCATTATGACATTTTTCATATTCTGATCGATAATAATTACATGAACTGTATTTTCTCTCCACTTTTTCTTTTTCCTTTTCTTTTATGTCATTTATCTCTCTTGTTTCCTGTTCAGATTTAGAAGGCTGATATTGTTTAAGATCCTCATTGGTGTAAACCTTTTGGTCGGCTGCTCGTAATGACGGTGATATCAACACAAAAGAGACAACAATAACGTAAAAAAATATTCTCATGCTGATGTTGCCTCATATTCTTCCTTAGATTCCCATTCCGGCATAATCTGCTCCTGTATCAGTAGTTCGGATATAAATATATATAGCTGGTCTTATTGGCAGCGGAGCCAGCCGGGTTGCGCTCCTTCGCGATAGGACTCTTGAACGAAATCATCGTAATCTTTCCGGGCTTCATACATCTGATTCTCATAAAAAAGTAGCATGTCTTGGGTTTTTACTACTTTGGGCATACTCTTCATATCTATGCTGGGCTCTCTCTATCGCTCTGGTGAGCCTGTTTGCTTCTTTGCAATAATATGCCGGGGATTTTGTTTGGGCATCCGCACAATAGGCGGAGGTGCTGATTAAGAAGGCAAGAGCTACGGCGAATGCTATACTTTTTGTATGACCCAATTAACCCTCCCTCTTTGTGTCTGCCTTTCTAGTGAAAAGGCTACACCTTAATGAAGGTCTTGTCAAATTTCGGCCTGCAGAGCCTATCCTCAAGCGGCTAGACGGTACTTACGTCAGCTTAATTCAACAAGGCGTCTTTCTTCTTCTTCTCTTCGATTCTATTCCTTTCGTCTTCAATAGGCTTCAGCTTCTCTTTCATAGCTTGTGCCTGCTCGGCTTTCTTCAATGCCTTCTTTTCCGATTCAGCATCTTTCTGGAGTGCGTAGGATTTCGCAAGCTCCTTAAAATAGATCGCTTCCATTCCGTAAAAAGGTGCTGACATCTTAAATTTAGTGCCGAATATCGGGTCATGCGGATTTCTATTTTCCTCGATCAATTTTTGAAGTATCGGTATCGCTTCGTCGGGTTTATTCTCGTTATTATAAGCCTGAGCAAGTTCGAATCTGAGAGGCTCGAGATGCATTAGTTTTATTTCAGCCGAATCCGAGCTTTTAAGAATAGCATCCATCTTCTTCCTGATCGCCATGCTGCTATTTTCGTCCGTAGTGCTGGAACAGCCGAGAAGTAGGCCAGTTAGCATAAAGCATATTATGAATTTCTTTATCACGCTATCTCCTCCTGGGAGCTTGCAGTTATCTGTTTGTTCAGCTCCTCAAGCAATTGTTTGCTATTCATTCTCTGCATATTATGTAGATGGGTTATCTCGCAACTCCCTTAGTCGGCGTCGCGCATATTCTATGTGCTTTGTATCTTCTGGAGGAGCTAAGTCAAGGAATCGCTTGTAGGATAAAACAGCGTCTTGTCCTTTACCAATTTTATCTTCAGCAGCACCTTTGTTATACAATGCGTTGGTAAATCCGGGATTGATGTCAATAGCTCTGTCATAACAGGCAACCGCTTCTTGATACTTGCCGAGATCACTCAATTTAACGCCCTTGTCAAACCATTCCTCAGCCCGACTATATGCGTCCTGTCCAAGAGCGCGATTTTCGATCTGCCGCGATAAGCCCCTTCCAGCCTTTGAATTCCACCACGCTTCTAGAAAAGTAGGTGTTCCGATGCCGTCTCTATGCAAACCCATCAATATTGTTTCTAAAGTTTCACGAAGAGTGACGCCATTCATGCCCGATTCATCAATAGCATGGATTATAGTATCATGTAATCCAAGGCGTGCAGTTGAATCCAGCAGCTCGTTTTAAATCAGCTTTGCCGCGAGCTGTCCATTGGAGAAGCCTCCTGTAGTGTCGAATATGACCATGATGCTTTGCTTCTGAAACAAGCCATCTTTGGCCGTACTTATAAAGCAAGAGAAAGATGGAGTTTCGATAGTCGCGACTTTTCCTCCGAAAAGCTTTTTAGTGTTGGACGTAATCATGAGTAACTGCGTAAAATGGAAACTGGCTTATGCTCAGTTCGAATATTTGGTGCGAGACACTTTTTCCAGAACTATGCCAATGCCTGGTAGAAAATTTATTTTAAGAATTACAGTACCATAAGGCATTGCAGCTGCTTGCTTTGCAAGTTTAGGTTTACTTTCAGGGTGCTGTTTGAGATGGCGAAATGCAATCTCAGTAATAGCATATTGGCGGCATTTAGGGCATTCGTAATACCTAGTTTGGCCGCCATCGTGATGCTCAAATTGTGCCATGGTGTCGCATAATGCACAAGGCGATTGATTTGACGTGGGCATCTTAATTTTCTCCTTGGAGGTTGATATGATTCATTCACTTTAGTGACAATGGTACATAACAAGGAAGGACTTGTCAATCTTAGAGATTCACTACATATGAGACAAAGAGAGGAGTGCAGAGTTCTATCCCCCTGCACCCTCCATATCACTCAAAGCACAAATTACTGAGAATCAACACCCTGCCCACCTCGCACGCACCCATCATCAAGACTAAAATCTAATTTCGAGTAAAGTTTTGTCCTGCCTGATTCGCACCGCTCACCGTAACCTTCAGGAATTGAGGTGTAAATGTATACCCAGTCTCGCTCGGGGTCACAGTATAAAGGCCGTTATACAACCCTTTGAATGTGTAAGTGCTCGTCTTACTCGTGGTCATCGCAGCGATTGTGTTCCCGCCTAGGGTTAGCGTCATAGTCACCCCTGAGATGGCTTTTCCTGTCGATGTCTTCACGGTCCCTGATATGGAATAGGTCGGTATTGCAGTACCAGTAAAGTTCAGTTTCGTTTGATTCGCACTGTTCAACGTCACCGCTACTGGGATTGATGGAGTAAAGGTATACCCAGTCTCGCTCGCGGTTACCGTATAAAGGCCGTTATACAACCCCGTGAAAGTATAGTTGCCTTTGCTATTCGTGGTTACGCTGGCGGTCTTCCCTCCGCCTAATGTTATAGTCACCCCTGAGATAGCCACGCCAGTAGATGTCTTCACGGTCCCTGATATGAAGAACGTCAGAGAAGTTGGTGTCACACTGTTGGATGGCAAAGATGGAAGACTAGGACCAACTGCGTTTGTCGCAATGACGGTGAAGGTATAAGCAGTCTCGTTTGTTAATCCGATGATGGTATGTGTAGTTGCAAGTGACTTTGCATTATTATCCACACCACCTCCATAAACAGTGTATCCCGTAATCGGACTGCCCCCGTTTGAAGCAGGGGCTGTGAAGTTCACCGTTGCCTGTGTATTGCCACCCGTCGCTGTCACTCCCGTCGGGGCACCTGGAACTGTAGCAGGCGTTACAGTGTTGGAAGGCAAAGAAGGAAGACTTGGGCCGACTGCGTTTGTCGCAACCACGGTGAAGGTGTATGCATTCCCGTTCGTCAATCCTGTGATGGTGTGTATCGTCAAAAGCGACCCTGCATTAGTATCCGTGCCGCCGCCAGAAACGGTGTATCCCGTAATCGGACTGCCCCCATTTGAAGCGGGAGTTGTGAAACTTACTGTTGCCTGTGCATTGCCCCCTGTGGCAGTTACGTATCTCGGGGCATCTGGAACTACGGCTGGAGTCACGGTCCAGAGAACTGCATGTCCGTTACCAGAGGAATCAATGCTCGTCCCCACAATCTGTCCAGCATCGTTAATGGCAACAGCGTTACTGCTGACATCGCCAGAAAGCGTCCCAAGATCTATCATTCCCTCAGAGCTTGTCCAGAGGAATGCACGTCCATTACCGGAGGAATCAGTGCTCGTCCCCACAATCTGTCCAGCATCGTTAATGGCAACAGCGTTACTGCTGACATCGCCAGAAAGCGTCCCAAGATCTATCATTCCCTCAGAGCTTGTCCAGAGGAATGCACGTCCATTAGTAGAGTCAAATGAATTAGTGCTGTTCCCCACAACCTGTCCTAAGTCGTTGATGGCAACAGCCATACCGTTGACGTAGCCAGGAAGCTTTCCGAGATCCAGCATCCCACCAGAGGCTGTCCAAAAGAATGCATCCTCCTCACCACCTCCTGCCACCTGTCCTCCGTCGTTGATAGCAACAGCCCAACATGGGAGGTCACCGAGGAATCCGAGATCTATCATCCCACCTGTGTTTGTCCAGAAGAATGGATGAGAATTTTGATTAAAATCTTGGTTTTGCCCCACCACCTGTCCTGCGTCGTTAATGGCGGTAGCATGACTCCACAGGTTGCCAGGAAGCACGCCCAGATCCTGCATCCCACCAGAGCTTGTCCAGAGAACTGCATGCTGGTTAAAAGAGGGAGAGTGTTCGATGCTGTACCCCACAATCTGCCCTGAGCCGTTGATGGAACGAGCAGCAGTGACATCGTAGCCAGGAAGTGTCCCGAGATCCTGCATCCCACCAGAGCTTGTCCAGAAAAATGAACGAGAGTAATCTGTGTTGATCCCCACGACCTGTCCAGCGTCGTTGAGGGCAACAGCTTGACTGTTGACGTCACCAGGCAACACGCCAAGGTCCAGCATCCCACCAGAACTTGTCCAGAAGAACGCATGCGAGTTACCAGAGGAATCTGTACTATTCCCCACGACTTGTCCAGCGTCGTTGATGGCAACAGCGTTACTGCTGACATCGCCAGGGAGCACGCCAAGGTCTGTTATCGTCACCTGGACCGCATAAGCAGGGAGTGCTAAAAAAAGGAATGATAATAAAAGTGCAAATGATGTTGTAAATATCCTAGTTTTCATTTCTATCGCCAACCTTTTGTCCCATTTCTTTTTTGAGAGGGGTGGTGCGTTTTTCGTCATATCGGACTCCTTTTGCGAAAGACTACCGCCTCCTATCTTTCTAGTTAAAAGGGTACTCCGCAATGAAGGACTTGTCAATTTTTGTGTATGCGTCCACTACATATGAGAAAAAGAGGGGGGTTTATAATCAGGGATAATGCCATCTAGGAATTACGAGTAGGTTCTGTTTTGCATGAAGAAACGCTGCATTGATCATCTACAGTGTCACTTGTAAATTAAGTTGAATAATTTTTCGGCACGAGCTTTATCCAGTTTAGTGAGAATCCTGTATTGGTCCAGGGCAGCCTCTGAATCCTTGACCATTAAATAAGTTAAGCCCAACATGAAGTGTGCGTCTGCATCATTGGGTGTGATTCGAGTTGCGTACTTGAAGGCTTCAACTGCTTCTTGAAACTGCGAAAGTGCGATATAAACGCCTCCTAACATGAAGTACGCCTCACCATCATCTGGGGTAATACGAATTGTTTGCTTAAAGGCTTCAACAGCTTCCTGGTGTTGCCCAGACTTCTCATAATCGACTCCTAAATTGTAGTACGCATCTGCATAATCAGGTTTGATACGGATAGCTTGCTTAAAGGCTTCAATCGCTTCCTGAAGGTGCCCAGTCTTGCCATAAGTGTTTCCCAACCCGAAGTATGCCTCTAGAAGATTAGGGTCAATACGGAGTGCTTCCTTATAAGCCACAATCGCTTCCTGGTAATGTCCAGAATGCTCATAAGAGGTTCCCAAATTGCGGTACGCCTCGGCATTATTTGGCTTGAGGTAAATTGCCTGCTTAAAGGCTTCAATAGATTCCTGGATGCGCCCAGACTTGCCATAAGCGATTCCCAAATTTAAGTGCTTCTCAGCATCATTAGGGTCAATACGGATTGCCTCCTTATAGGCTTCAATGGCTTCCTGATAAAGCCCAAGCCTCTCGTAATTCTTCCCCAAACCGTTGTACGCATTCTGAAGATTAGGATTAATGCGGATTGCCTGCTTAAAGGCTTCAATCGCTTCCTGGTAGCGCCTGAGCGAGGCATAAGTGACTCCCAAATTGGTGTATTCCACCGCATCAGGCTTAATGCGAATTGCCTGCTTGAAGGCTTCAAGCTCTTCCTCGTAGCGCCCAAGCAGTCCATAAGTGACTCCCAACCCACTGTACGCAAAAGAATGATTAGGGTCAATACGGATTGCCTGCTTATAGGCTTCAATCGCTTCCTGGTAGCGCCTGAGAATGATATAAGATGCTCCTAAATTACTGTAAGCATCTGCATAATCAGGCTTAATGCGAATTGCCTGCTTGAAGGCTTCAACCGCCTCTCCATGCTCACCCGATTCGAAGTAGGCAAGACCAAGATTAACCCAATACTGTGCAGTCTTCTTATAATCATCGATTTTGCCCTTTTTTATTGCAATCGTTTTTTTGTCGGCAATCTTATTTTTAACAACATCCAAAGGCATAGCAAAATTAATGTTTTGTCCCGTTTTCCAATAGGCAGTTGCAATTCCTATAACTTCCCCATCTTTATTAAACACGGGTCCCCCGCTGCTTCCGTGCGAAATAGGAGCTGTTATCTGGAGCATTATTTTGTTTGCTTCACGCACTCTTTTACCGCTCAAAATGCCATCAGATATTGTGTTTTCAAACCCTTCTGGACTGCCAATAACATACACCTTTTCTCCAACGCCTGTTTTTTCCAGATTGCCCAGCTTGACGGTAGTAAGATTTTTGGCGTCAACTTTTAGTATTGCAATATCATCTTCTTCATCTAAATATATAACCCCATCAACAGTAAAGACCTTGTTTCCTGCCTTTATTTTTATGCTCGACGCATCACTTATAACATGATAATTTGTTACAACGACACCGTCTGCCCTCACAATAAAACCACTTCCCTGAAATGACGCCTCTCCTGCCTCATCATAGGTTATAATCAAGACAACTGCTTTGTTGTTTTCCCTGAAAATTTTGCTAGCATCTGCAAGACAGAGGGCAGGGGCAATGACAGCTACAAGCAATGAAATTACTGGAAGTAAAAGTACCTGTCTTTTCTTTGAAAAATACGACATACTTTGACCCTTAAATTCTGACATAGCTGTCTGCTTTTCTAGTGAAGATGATACACCACCACGTAACGTTTATACTTAAAGCTATCCAAGAGATGAGTGACTGATAGACTTAATCGAATTGACAGCGGAGCCAACCAGGTTGAGCTCCTTCTCGGTAAGAATCTGCCACGAAATCATCGTAGTCTTTCTGAGCGTCCTGAACCTGATTCTGATAATACATTTGCATGTTCTGGGTTCTATATTTGCTTGTCTGGTACTCGTCAAGTCTTTGACGGGCTCTCTCTTTTGCTCTTTCTAGCCTGCGTGCCTCCTTGCAATAATATTCCTTCGACTTCGTGTCCGCACATAAAGCCGAAGTCCCGACTAAGAAGCAAAGAGCAAGAATGACTGCTATACACTTCTTATAAACCATTCAACCCTCCCTGTTTCTACGTGCCTTTTTAGAGAAAAGGTTACACCTAAAGGAGTGTCTTGTCAATCTTACTCACATTTTTTGTCAGTCGCAAGGTCTATTTCCTGAATGCTTCGCATCGGACTATGCGGTTATATTCAATAACTGTTCAGCTCGCCCTACGTTTCATATCAACAAGCCTCGGTCTTACCGTGACATATTCTTGCCAAAAAGCTTCCTATAAGCTTTAGTAGGCTCTATTCTTGGGCCTCAAAGTTTTTATGTCCCTTGAGGGCTCGATTGACTTTAGCCTTGGATTGGTATAAATTTTCTTATCTAGTAATTGAGGGTGGAGAATTATGCCACAGGGGAAAAGTATATTCTCTAGTTTGTTTGTTCAGGTAGCTCTTGGTTTATCGGCTTTAATCCTTGCTTCCTCGCTGGCCTATTACTTGGGCGTCTATATACCAGTCAGAGATAAAAGGATTGCCATTGAAAAAGAGGAAAAAGAAAAAGAAGCAAGGGAAGAAAAAGAGCGAAAGGAAAGTGAAGCAAGAGAGGAGAGAGAACGCCAGCAAAGTGAAGCAGAGTATGAGAGAGAACATAAGCAAAGAGAAGCAGAGTTTATCAAAGAGCGCCAGCAAAGAGAAGCAAGTGAAGCCAGAGAAGAGAGAGAACGCCAGCAAAGAAATGCAGAGTATGTCAGAGAAAGCAAAGAAAACGAGCGTAGGTTGAACATAGCTAATTGTCAATTGGCAGTTCAAAAGGATTATGAAGCTACATGGGACAATACTTGTCTCAATCTTGGTAGACATTACGGCTGCTTACTACCACGGGAATCTGCAGAACGTCTTGACAGGTTCGTGAAAGAAAAAAAAGAAGAGTGTTACAGGTTTTATAAATAATTACCTTCCTCTAAAGTATACTGCTATGGAAATTTAAGTTCTTCGACGTATCCTGTTGGGGCGAGGTTTCTGTCGAGATAGCTGCTCAGTCTCAGACAGCAGCTGACTTTGATAAGGCTGTGCAGTTTTTGTGCATTAGACAGGATAAAACAAGGGGTAACACCGTCAAAGATGTTATCCCCTTAATTCAATCTTCTCTAACGGTTTTCTAACGTAACACCATCAAACAGCCTAAAACTCCATAAAGATCAATAGCGGTTTCTTCCCTGTCTTGCCCTGATAGTCTTATGTCTACTATATTCACCTTTATGGTGGTTAATACTAAGAATTCATCTCCGGAGCCGAGGGTCGGAGGTTCGAATCCTCTCAGGCGCGCTCTATTTTGAGTGTAGTCAAGTCTATTTAGACGTTTTCCAAGATGTGTCCCAACTTCTTCTTTTTTGTCTTGAGATACAC
>Ga0074045_10003718_pt1 | contig 13707 bp, 13 predicted proteins | sample BogForMeECP23OM2_FD_94442 | JGI IMG/M metagenome (GOLD analysis project Ga0074045, IMG submission 94442) | Bog forest soil microbial communities from Calvert Island, British Columbia, Canada - Bog Forest MetaG ECP23OM2 | ecosystem: Environmental > Terrestrial > Soil > Wetlands ... | reverse complement strand
CAGCCGCATTCAGGGACGCAAAGTATTGCTGGTGGATGACGTGGCTACCACGGGATCTACCATTGCGGAAGCGGCCAAGACTATTATGCGGGGCGGGGCAGCGCGAGTGGATGTCCTGGTCCTGGCTGTCAGAATGGAAGTTTCGCGGCCGGCGGAACGTCATGCGACACCAGCCACGCCGGAACAGTTGATTACAGACAAGTCATCGTCATCAGAAGACCATCAATAGGAGGCAAATCATGGCCTTAATGACTCCGGAGCAGTTTGAAGCAAGCCTGAAAGGGCGCAAGCCCAGGGTATTCATGAACGGCAAACGCGTGGACAGCGTGCTCGAAAATCCGAATACCCGCACAGTGGTTGAGGCGAACAAGGCAAGCTATCAATGGGCTCTTGACCCGAAATACAAGGACATCATGACTTGCCGGTCACCTCTGATCGGCGAGACTGTCAACCGATATACTCACGTGAGCGCGAGTATCGACGATCTGGTGGCCAAAGCTCGGGCCGGGACATTCACGTCTGAAATGCTGGGCACCTGCATCTACCGGTGTGTTGGTTACGATGCGTTTCATTCGCTGGCCGCGACCACGTGGGAGATGGACCAGAAGCTTGGCACAGGATATTATTCCCGCTTTACGGAATACCTCAAGATGGTTCAAAAGAACGACCTATCCGTCGCCGGGGCACTGACCGAGCCCAGGGGGAGCCGTAAGAAGAAGACGCTCGACTGGCCTGATCCGTACCTTTCTCTGAAGATCACCGAAAAGAGAAGCGACGGGATTGTAGTACGAGGCGCCAAGATCAATATCAGCGGCGCGTTTGCGAGCCACGAGCTGATTGTCCTGCCGCAGTCATCGCACGGCGAAGGCGAAGAAGATTATGCCGTTGCATTTGCCGTCCCGGTCGACACCGAGGGTATCACTTATATTTGCCAATACTCCCCCTACTCTGCCGAAAGAGAGCTGGCCGACGATATCTATGAGCTGGGTAATCCCCTGTTCGGGCAGCGGGAAACCTCCATGGTGGTTTTTGATAACGTGTTCGTCCCCTGGGAAAGGGTCTTTCACTGCGGCGAATCCAAGTTTTCAGGCAAGTTTGTCTCCCGCTTTGCACGAACGCACCGTATGACGTGTGGCGGCACCTGCAAGGTAGGGTTCATGAACCAGATCATCGGAGCGTGCAAGCTGGTTCAGGAATACAAAGGCCTGGACAATGTCGCGCACATCAACGAGCAGATAACGGAAATGGTGGTTCTCAGGGAAACAGGCCGGGCTTGTGGGCTGGCGGCCGCACAAATGGGCTCCGAAGACCCCCCTGGCTCGGGCGTCTACCTCCCGGACGAGGTGATGGGTAATGTGTCAAAGCTGAACATTTGTAACGCTTTCTGGCGGACAATGGCGCTTGCAGGAGATATCGGGGGAGGTCTTGTGGTGACTATGCCATCTCTGAAGGAGTTGAAAAACCCGGAGACCAGGGCATACGTTGAAGAGTTTTTCAGCTTTGGGTCGGACGAGCCCACCGAAAACATACTCAAGGTCCACAAGCTCCTTCAGCACTGGACCGCGGGTATGCACGGCGTGGGGACCTGGCACGGGGCAGGGCCTGTAATGGCGCAAAAGATCATGCTCCAGAGAATTGTGAACTTCGACCATGAAAAGGAGCTGGTGAAGAATGCCTTGAATCTCAAGGAGAAAGAATCAAGCGGAGGGGATTCTCCAGCGAAGAAATAGAGCCTTTTTCCGAGTGATACGAATGTACGTTCAAATGGGTCACATAGGGCTCGAAGAAGCACAAGAATCCGCTAACCCCTGTCATTCCCGCGCAGGCGGGAATCCAGAAGGGTTACAGCGAGCAAGACTGGATTCCCGCCTGCGCGGGAATGACTGACTTTCCGCATCTCAGAGTTCCCCGACGGAATGCCAATTGGTATGGGGTGAATTATGGTTTTTAAGAAATACGTGGACCGACTTGTTGAAGCTACTCGGAAAGAGCGGTCTGTGAGTTACAGGATATTAATCGGACTCGTCGGCGCAGTGGCTTTTGCCGTTGTTGTTCCCGCGGTTCTTTTCGTTGCCTCTTACGGTCTTGACAAGTATGTGCTTGCGGAGCGGGCGAGACTGCTGGAACTCGGGGTCGGCGCGGTGACAGCAATTGTGGGGCTTGTCCTTATGGCGTGGTCAGTTTTGACCTTTGTAACCATCGGCAAGGGCACCGCGGTTCCTATAGCTCCACCCCGGAAACTCATTGTGTCTGGTCCGTACAAGTTTTGCAGAAACCCGATGATACTGGGGGCTATGCTCTATTATCTGGGGGTAGGGACATATTTTGGCTCACTGAGGATAGGCATGGTCATGTTTCTGCTAAGTCTGATAATAGGGAGTTGCTACATCAAATTGATCGAGGAAAAAGAGCTTCATCTGAAATTCGGCGCCGATTACGACGAATATAAGCGGCGGACGTCGTTCCTTTTGCCGAAATTCTGAGCTTAGAGCCATTGCCAAAAGTTCCGCCTTTTCCATTTGGCCTCCAACGAATGAGGGTCGTCAGGAATCTTTCTTCTTGTCCAATTGCGAAAAGTTGTATACAGCCGCTAATGCCTGGTACGGGCTGACTTGGGCTCCGTAGTGCGAGATGGGATAGCGGATTCCTTTCTTGTACAACGTCTCCAAATTCGCAAGGATTCTGGGACAGTCCTCCGCGGGAAGCCCGATAGCCAGTTCGTCATCCGAGGCATGGCCGAACCGTCGTTCTCCGTAGCAGGGGATGGAGAGTGCGGGCACTCGATCCACGAAGCACCGGCCGATCACATCGGAACAGGAACTCTCGCCGACCGAATAAAAAACCAACCGCTCGAACTTGTCATACTGTATGGCGTTCACCATGAGCGACATCTGGGCCGGGTTTGCGTAAATAAGGACTATGTCCGGAATAAATGGGTCGTAAGAGGTAGGAGCGAGCATAAAAGCTTTATATTTACCGCATGGGATCCTCTGCATGACCGACTCGCAGAGTGCTGCATCACGTTTCTTCTCCAGCCAGACCACGTTACGCATAGAGCCGTCTTTAACGAACTCGGGTAGTTCAGTGAGACCGAGTACGCTGGCGCAACCAGGCGTCACAAGATCATCAGCGGTGCCACCCACGGTCCAGTCGAAGGTCCGGACAATGGTGATCAATTGGCATAAAGACAGTTTCTCCTGAGGTTTACGAAGCCACGGGTTGGCGCCAAGCTCTGCCGGATTCTCCAACATTTTCAAACCCACGGGAAAAGTTTTGAGCCGCAAGAAGCGTTCCATGCTTCTTGTCCAGTCCGACCATTTAATTCCTTGGCTGTCCATGAGTACTCCTTATCCGGCTCGCGCCCGGCCAGCCCATCTGCTTGAGAGCAACCTTATTTCATCCTCTCCAGCGTAAAGCGGCCGCTCAAAATTGCAGCTACCAGTCCCTTTTCGTCCTCGATCCAGTCTTCAAAACTTGTCACGCAGGTTCCCACGGCCTCCGGTCTATGCGCATCGCTCCCTCCCAGACGCAGGAGGCCCATTGTTTCAGCCACTTCGCGCGCAAGATCATTTTCTTCGTCCGTGGCCATGCTGTTGCAGACCTCAAGCCCATGCACCTGCGAGAAAGTAGGATTTCCAGCCGCGTCTTCCAAACTCATCTTCAGTGCGCCAAACCCGAAAAGCAAGAAGCCTCGGAACGGGTGCGCGGCGATGGCCACTCCTCCTGCCGCGTCCACCTTTGCCTTCAATTCGGCCGGGGTCCACATCCCTGTGGGTTCTTCTTCCATGCCGAAAACGAGTATGTCGCCGCCTGTGGTAGTGACCTCCATGCCCCTGAAGATCGGAAGGCCGTGCTTCCGGCCGAGAGATTTCGCCTCTTGCCGGTCCCATATCCTGTTGTGCTCCGTGACGCAGATTCCATCCAGCCCCTCGGCCTTGGCTGAAGCTGCCATCTGGTCAGGTGTCATGGTGCTGCAAGCGGAATAGGCGTTGGTGTGAATGTGAAGATCGAGCTTCATTACCTGGATGCTCCTCGTGCTACTGAAGACGCATGAACTGCGTCAGCTCAGAATGCCGACCCAGGAAGTCTCCTAGAAATTCCTTCCGGTCCAGATGCGAATCCTGTTCCACCGCTGCGCGCAACTCTCTGGCGAATTCAGCCCTGGCAAGGCTTCGGCAGCAATCCAGGATGAGGATGGCCATGTGACGACACCCTTGGCGCCCGAGTTCCTTCTTGATCTTTCCCTCAAGCTGTGAATCTATCTTCCATCCTTCCGCTGTTGGAAAGACGACCTGAGCAAGAGGACATCGGGCTGTCGTGAAACGTTTCATCCGGGTTTGCACTCGCTCAATAGTGAGAGTCGGCCAGTTGACGATGATTTCACACTGCATGGCATAGAGTTCATCTTCCAGAACTCCGCTCACAACACGCCGGTCTTCCCCCTGTACCTGAATTCCGATTGATTTCATACGCGAATACTCAAGCATCTTTTTATCCTCGTTTGTCACAGATCCAGGAAGGCCGCGCAACTATCCTTGAGCCTGGGATTGGCCGCCATTAATCGAACCGTTTCCTCTCCAATCACCACATCGTTCAGGGGGACCCTTGATGTGGCTTCTTCATATTCAAAGGGTGTTCCGCCCATGTTCAATGCTTTTCTCAGTTCCGGCACGGTCAACGCATTCACCAGCATTTCCATGGCCTCCAGCACCAGTTCAGCCATCCGTTCCGACCCTTCTTGCCCTCCGACCACGCCGCGAACTATCTTGGTCATGCCGGGCCCGACTCGTACGCCGATAAGCTGCCCCTCAGCCGAAGAAAGATCCGGCGTGAGACCCAGAATGTCGTGCTTGACATTGAGGCGGGCGTGCCGAATATCCAGAGCAGGGAGCTTCACATCGAGGAGTACCTCGCCCGAAAAGAGATTGTCGTCCGATCTGGCTACAATACGCCAAAGCGTCGGCTCAATCATTTCAACCGTGGTCAGGTGGTTCATCTGAAAATCAAGTATCACGACGACCTCTCTTTCGCGGCATAACCGTAATGACAGCGGCGTGGGGAAGCTCACACAAACGGTAGTAGAGCCTGGGATGTCGATTCGAACATCCGGGAGACCATTTGACGGTACGTTCGACAGTTCTGCACAAAACAGTGAGACAATTCGACCGATATGTCAACACAGCCTGTCCGCACCATTGGGTATGCGATTACCGAGTTGACCCCGGCGCCTGAGTCTGGTACAAAATGAATGAACCCGGCCTTGATAGGCTGCGATCAGATGGCGCAGCAAGATGTATGCTGTTGCCTTTTTTCGCTTTTGCCACGGGTCGTAGATTCGCAGGCGGGGCGCATTCTTACCAAATGAGAAGGAAGAGACAATGAGCTTGCGGAAGCGTCCGATAACTTCTGAAGGACACAAGAAATTGAAGGAAGAGCTGGACAGGTTGGTCCGCGTGGAGCGGCCATCTGTCATAAAGGAGATTGAAATAGCTTTGGGCCATGGTGACCTCTCCGAGAATGCCGAGTACACGTACGGCAAAGAAAAACAGGCTCTTATCGAAACACGGATTCGAGACCTTCAGGACCGGCTTGCCGCTTGCGAGATAATAGACATTGACAATCGTCCCGATACGGACCGAATCGTGTTTGGCAGCTCTGTTACGATTGAAGATTTGGACACCAGCCAACAGAAAGTCTACAGGCTTCTCGGGCAGGACGAGGCGGATATAAGCAGAGGGGTGATATCAGTCGATTCACCGCTGGGCCGGGCCCTTATCGGCAAAGAGGTCGACGACGTTGTGGAGGTAAAAACTCCTAACGGTCTTCGAGAGTATGAAGTTCTTGAAATCTCCTGAAGCAGACGACTCGCAATTGCATATCGGACACTCTCACACCAACATGGACAAAAAAACTTCGCACCAGACGGCCGTGGCAAATCCGCGAATTCTCATATTGTGCGATTTTGACGGCACTGTGTCCACGAAGGATACGGTGAATCGCCTGGTGCGCGAACATGCGACTTCTCCGGAGTGGCGATACTACGTGAAGCGGTACATGCTTGGAGAGATAGGCTCCCGAGAGGTGTACCAGGCTGTGGCGCCACTCATGAGGATGACTAGTGCGGATCTCGACTTGTTTGTCCGCAATCATGCCGCATTGGATCCAGCATTTCCCCAGTTTCTGGAATGGGCCCTGGGACGAGGAATCGACGTCAAAATAGTCTCCGATGGATTTGACGCCACAATAGAGACCTTATTTAGCAAGCACGGGATCTCGGGGCTCGAAATCTATGCCAACACCATGGTTTTGCAAGACGATGGCCGTGTTTCAATAGCCAGTCCGCATTCTGATCCCGCATGTGGAACGTGCGGTACCTGCAAACTGGGCATTTTGCGCAAATTCAGGCCTTCTTACGACAAGATCATCCTTATCGGAGATGGGGAATCGGATCGCCATGTGGCAAGTGAAGCCGACGTCGTGCTGGCGCTGAACGAATTATTTGTGTACTGCGCCAGGCAAGGCATCCCGGCAGTCCACGTCGAAGGTTTTCAGGAAATACCTGAATTACTAACCAGACGCATCGAGGCGGTCACCTTTGATATGGACGGCACTTTGGTCGATTCTCTAGGCTCCATTACCGACGCCTTTAATCACATGTTTGCAAGACTTGGATACCCGTCGATGACTATGGAAGAAGTGATCCGACACACTTCGATCTCACTTCTCGATTTCGTGAAAACCTTTCTCAAACCGGAGGAAGCTGCAGAGGGGGTCCGAATATTCCGAGAATACTACGACGCTATCTTCCTTGAGAAAACAAAGATGATTCCTGGGGCAATGGAGACGCTTTCGGCCCTTAATGGGACAATGCTCCAGGGTGTCGTGACCAATAAACGAGGCAAATACGCGCGAATGCTGGCGGAACATCTTGGATTCTCGCAAAACATGGCTCGAATCATAGGGGCTGAAGACGGCTTCAAAGCCAAGCCTGCGGGGGAAATGTTCGAGGAATTCATAAGGTCGGTTGGGACTGCAAAAGAGAAAACTATCTACGTCGGCGATGCTCCTCTGGATATTCAAGCGGCTAAAAACGCGGGCATAGACGCCTTTGCCGTCGCGAGTTCCATATTCTCTGCGGAAGAGCTTGCCATGTACCGACCCCGCAGGGTGTTGAATCACATAACCCAACTGCCCGCAGCGCTCCAGCCTCTGATATAAGGGTTGCGGCCGAACTGATTACGTTCACAATTGTAGTTGCTCATGAATTAGTCCAGGAGACTGGTAATGAAAACTAGTGTTTCGCTGTCCGAAGTTCATCGCAGCGTATCAATTCCTAAGGGAACGCACATATTAAAGCGTATGCTCGCCTTTTCCGGCCCGGCCTACTTGGTAAGTGTCGGTTACATGGACCCCGGGAATTGGGCGACTGATTTGGAAGGCGGATCGAAGTTCGGTTATACGCTCATTTGGGTCCTGCTGGCGTCCAACATCGCCGCGATAGTGCTTCAAACGTTGTCCGCAAGGCTTGGAGTTGTTACAGGCAGAGATTTGGCGCAATCCTGCCGTGACCATTATCCCCGTTCAGTCAATTACATGCTGTGGGTGTTGGCAGAAATCGGCATAGTGGCCTGTGATCTCGCTGAAGTGCTGGGGGGAGCAATCGGTATCAATCTCCTTTTCGGCATACCTCTCTTGTGGGGAGTGATTATTACAGGATTTGATGCGCTGCTCTTTCTGGCCATTCAAAACCTTGGAGTCCGCAAATTCGAGAGTTTCATTTTGTCTTTAATTGTCGTGATAGGTTTGTGCTTCGTATTTGAAATTTACTGGTCAGCTCCACAGTGGGGCGAAGTGGCCAAGGGTTTCGTCCCTCGCATACCAGAAGGAGCCCTTTACATTGTCATAGGCATCATAGGAGCGACTGTGATGCCTCATAATTTGTACCTGCATTCCGCTTTGGTACAAAGTCGAGCATACGATACGTCAACTGAGGGCAAACGACAGGCATGCCGCTTCAATCTTGTTGATTCCACAGTCGCTTTGAACGTCGCCTTTTTCGTGAATGCCGCCATCCTGATCGTCTCTGCGGCTGCGTTCCACGGCAAGGGGACCGAGGTAGCGGAACTCCAGCAGGCTCACAGTCTCCTCTCACCTATGCTCGGGACAACTCTTGCAGGGGTCCTGTTCGCAATAGGTCTCATCTGCAGTGGCCAAGCCTCTACCATCACCGGCACTCTGGCAGGCCAGATTGTTATGGAAGGGTACCTACATTTCAAAATCCGCCCATTCTTGCGGAGATTAGTTACAAGGCTTCTGGCCATTGTACCGACCGTCTTGACGGTCCTTTTTGCAGGTGACGCAGGAAGCTACAAATTGTTGATCTTGAGCCAGGTAATCTTGAGTTTACAGCTCTCATTTGCCATGATCCCACTCATTCATTTCACCAATGACAGAAGGATAATGGGGGAATTCGTCAGCGGTTTAGGACTCAAAGTTCTTGGTTGGGCTGTGGCGTTCGGGATTGTAGGCTTGAACATCAAACTCGTGATCGATCAAATAGGAGAATGGATACAATCGAGCCCTGCACCTACCTGGATTTGGACAACAATCGTACCGCCGATATGTGCCCTTGGGGTGTTCCTCCTCTATATTTTCCTCCGGCCCTTTATTCACCTGCCTGAAAAGGAGGGGCTTCCCGGATGGCGCAGGCTCAGTCATTTTATTCGCGCTGAGGAGGACAAACTGGATCTGGATGTGCACCGCTACAAACGGATCGGGGTCGCGGTGGCGCACAACAACGTGGATAGACAGGTCCTTAGCCATGCTTTGCCGCTTGCACGCCAGCATGACGCCATACTCTATTTATTTCATGTGGTGGAAGGAGCGGGTGGCGTGGTCTTCGGTCCCGATGCTTACGATACCGAGGCACGGGAAGACGAGCAATACCTGAACCAGCTTGCGAGGTCCTTAGGTCATAGAGGTGTTGAGGTCGAGACCTTCCTCGGGTTCGGAGACGTGGCAAAAGAGATTATCCGCCTGGTCCACGAGCAGCACGTAGACATCCTTGTCATGGGTGGCCACGGTCATAGGGGCCTCGGAGACATTATTTTCGGCAGCACCATTGAACCGGTCAGGCATGGCCTCGAAATACCAGTGGTTGTGATTAGATGAGCGGCGCGGGTGCCGTGTGCACATACACGAGGGCCGCTGCTACCGGCTCAAATAGTCAAACAGGACCTTGCCGCCGATGGCAATGAGCACGATCCCGCCTATTCGCTCCGCCCACTGTCCAAGATGAGTCCCCACTTGCTTGCCGATTCTCATCCCCACAAAAGTCATGAGAATAGCAGCAAGGCCGATGACCCCGGCGGGGACCCATATCGATAAGCCTATCAGGCTGAAAGATACCCCAACCGCAAGGGCGTCTATGCTCGTGGCCACGGAAAAGCCCACCAGGCTCCAACCCCGAGTGGGATCTCGACCCTCGATGCGGCATTCAGGATGGAGGGATTGCCGGATCATATTCAGCCCAAGGAATGACAATATTCCAAACGCAATCCAATAGTCGGCGCCGTACATGAACGTGGACAACGCCGCGCCCCCGACCCAGCCACAAATCGTCATCAGCGACTGAAATAGTCCGAAGTGCCAACTCAAACGAAAGACGTGCCGAGCCGTCAGACTGGCCAGACCCGCGGCCACGCAAATCGCGACGGCAAACGCATCCATGCCGAGGGCAACAGCAGTTCCGAGGAGTGTTAAGGTGTCCATGATACCGGATCGATCCCTTGGCCATAATAATTGACGGTCTGGAGTGGCTTGGGCAGATCAAGCCACTTCGGACCCACCAGGTTTCTATTCATCCTTCTTAGATTACCCAAGACGGTCAGGATGATTATGAATAGACAAGAGACGGCGTCCACTTTAATATATCGGTCGGAGCAACGCAATATGGTGCAACCAGATGGAACACGCACATCACCACATTCATGCAGAACCCAGAGGTGAGGATAGCCGGAGACGGCTAGTCATTGCTCTCTTCCTCACTGCCGGGTACATGGTTGTCGAAGCAGTCGGCGGATATCTTTTCAACTCCCTTGCCCTCCTTGCAGACTCGGGTCACATGCTCTCGGACGTCATGGCCCTGGGATTGTCCTGGCTGGCCCTCGAGATTGGGCAGCGATCGCCGACGGACAAGCACACTTTTGGCTTCAAACGCACTGAGATTCTGGCCGCATTGATGAACGGAGTGGCTCTTTGGGTAATAGTGGGCCTGCTGTTTTATGAGGCTGTCCGGCGCTTTTTTCAGCCGTCTCCCGTTGAGGGGACCGGGATGCTGATCGTAGCCTCTGTGGGGCTTGCTGTGAACTTCCTGATCGCTGCCCTGCTCTTCCGAGCTCGGAGCGAAAACCTCAATATTAGGAGCGCGTTCATCCACGTGATTGCCGATGCTCTCGGCTCTGCCGGTGCGATTCTGGCGGCGCTCGTCATTCTGACCACCGGACTCAATTGGGTGGACCCGCTGGTTAGCGTACTGATCGGATTCTTAATACTGTTCTCCTCATGGGAACTCTTGAAGGAGTCTGTGCACATCCTCATGGAAGGCGTTCCCGCGGGAATGCAAATACGCGACATCGAGCAGACCCTGCTGGAACAGGACGGCGTGTGCTGCGTATACGACCTGCATGTCTGGAGTATTACCAGCAACCGCCATGCCCTGTCTGCTCATGTTGTGCTCTCCGATCTCACTGAAGATCGACACCAGGTTTTGAAACGGCTCAATGCTGTCCTGGTAGACAAATTCCATATAGACCACACCACGATCCAGATCGAGACATCGCATGAAATGCGCAACGAAGCAGAGGGAATGGCCTGTCGAGCCGGGACGTCGTGCAGTGTGTTTCATTAGATGGGTAGTCCCGCACCGTTAAGGTATTAGCGAATCTGTTGTATAGTCCCATCATGACTTCCGATCAGTCGACCCCAACCCCAATTACTGCTTCCGGAAAATCGGACCTGCCCACGGCTTGGCTGCTGATGGGACTGGCCGCGGTATTTGCCTGGCGCGTCCTTTTCGCTAGCTGGGCAAATCTGATCCCCGATGAATGCAGTTACTGGACCTGGTCGAGAAGTCTCGACTGGTCGTACTTCGACAATTCCGGCATGGTGGCGTACCTGATCCGGGTCTCTACAGCATTCTTCGGGGAACAAACCCCTTTTTCAGTGCGGTTCCCTTTTCTGGTTTTTTCCGGCTTCACCACCTACCTCATTTATCGCACAAGCTTAATTCTGTTCCAGAATCGCTCCAGGGCTGTATTTGCCGCAACGGTCTTCAATCTCACCCCCATAGCCCTGCTGGGCGGCTCAGCGGCAATCCACGATAACGCTCTCTTGTTTTTCTGGGTCATGGCTCTTTGGGCCGCGGCCAGCTTCGTGCGCTCAGAGGACCCGAGATGGTTTTACACGATGGGAGCGACCGCGGGACTTGCTATTCAGAGCAAATACACAGGTGTACTGATTCTCCCATGTGTTCTGGTTTTTCTTCTGTGGAGTGCACCTCATCGGCGCTTTCTGCTGAGAAAAGAGCCGTGGATTGGCGGGCTGATCGCTGCTGCGTTCGCTCTGCCGATATTGTGGTGGAACGTCAGTCACCAATGGGCGTCTCTGCATCACATTTTCTTTATCGGCGCCGGAGCTGCCTCGCTTAGCAAACGGATACTGGATGGGGTCGGCTATCACTTAGCCCAATTCCTTTCGGTGTCTCCTCTGTTCTACCTTGCGCTGGTGGTTGGATCGATTTCGGCGTTGGCCAGGAACCTTTTCAAGCCCAATCCTCAACAAGCTCTGTTGCTATGTCTGGGACTTCCTCTACTCCTCTTTGGACTCCTGGCATTCAAAGGGCACGTGGAAGCCAACTGGGCCTTGATGGCCTACCCCTCGACTGTGATCCTATCTGTGGAGATTATCTTAACAGCTCGCGAGGCCTTGCCACGGGCCCCGTGGAAATGGTTTGGCGGACGATTCCTGAAATGGGCGGTAATTATCTCTGTGGGACCTGTGCTCTTAGTGCTGGCGCACGCTTGGATCGGGATACTCCCCTCGAGTCTTGAATTGAAGCTAGGCAAGGACGACAGGATCATATGGGAGACCAGGGGCTGGGCAGGCTTGGGAATACACGTCTCAAGTCTGAAAAGCGAGGGGGACGTCATTGCCGGGGACAGCTATCAGCTATGCGCACTGCTGGAGTTTAACGTGCCAGGGAACCCCCTTGTGAGGTACTTGGCGCCGTGGAAGCGGCCTACGCAGTTTGATGTATGGGAGCCCTCGTTTGATAATCTCAGAGGGCGCAACATTCTGTTTGTTTCGCCTCTACCGCTCAACCCCTCGTCACCGTATCTCAGCACTATTTACGAAAACTTTTCCCGTGTGGAGCCCCTCCCTCCGTACGACGTTATGTATCACGGGGTTGCAATCCGCCAGATGTACCTCTATCGAGGCCATGAATTCGATCCGTTTGCACCCAAGAGACTTGGACCCAGATCTCTGCTTTACAAGGATTATCAGCTATGAGACATCCGACTGTTCCGCGGGCTTAAGTAGAAACGAGCCGTCGGACTGCTCTTCTAATTCCAGACCGTACCTTGCTATCGCCTCTCGTAGCGGACACCCTAAAAAGAAATCCATGCTGTCCGGGGCAATGCCGAACGTTTCGGCGATGAAGCCGCGTACGTGGTGATCGAATGCCAGGAGATCGAGAATCTCGTCTACTGTCTGGCCCTTAGTGGCCCCGAGTCGAGTCATTACCCGGCTGAACTCGGAGTAAGAGCACCGCTCCTCGTGACGTTGGATGATCTCCCACAAGTTGGTAATAGGCTCCAGCAGTCGCTTTCTGTTGATAGGTGTCAGACCGGCAATTCCCTCGGACGCTCCTGTATTCCAACACTCCTGGCTCCGGCATTGCGCCGGCCTGGATTCGTAGATAGTACACTTGCTCCCGGACTTCTCATAAAAAATGCAGGTCTTGCTGCCGGATGTTTCACGAATTTTGATCAGTTCTTCTTGTGCGGGGGTAACTTCTTCCGTCTGGTTGGAGTAAGCCGGCTCACCCGCCCTGATGGTGACCAAGTGTGCGGGCTTGAGAACACTCCGGTTGAAAAGCTCCATGTCATCTTCTAACAGAGTAGGACTTCCTTTTGTGCAGCACGTCCCGCACCGGATGCAGTATGCCCGCGTCGCATAGGCCTCTTTGAGGAGTCGTTCTCGGACCTGGGTCCATATCTCTTCTTCGGACCTATTGTCCTGCCCGTCGTTGCACCTCGCCAGGGCCTCAAGTTCACCAAGGGCGTCCCGTACAAGAGTCTCCGGATCCGTACTGGAACCCACTTCCTTCAAGATTGTGCGGGCCTCTTCTTTTAGCGCGGTTACGAAAAAATCCCATTCGGCTTTATTGAATTTCTCGTCCATAGTGTTTCCTTTTGGATTTTATCCCGACAGAGTTCTGTGGGAAGACCGGAAATCTCATAGTATCCGAAAAAAGGTTCGGAGAAAAGAGAGGCAAGACTGCATCGGCCGTGGGAATCATGGGCAAAGCACGATACCTGGGCTTGTGCTATCCGACACTCTGTTGACCTGCTTTCGCATTCCATGGCAGGATGGTGACTCCTGAATGTCCCGACAAGGCCTCATAACAAACGAAAAGAGTGAACT
>Ga0074045_10003716_pt1 | contig 13710 bp, 12 predicted proteins | sample BogForMeECP23OM2_FD_94442 | JGI IMG/M metagenome (GOLD analysis project Ga0074045, IMG submission 94442) | Bog forest soil microbial communities from Calvert Island, British Columbia, Canada - Bog Forest MetaG ECP23OM2 | ecosystem: Environmental > Terrestrial > Soil > Wetlands ... | reverse complement strand
TGGGGGGCAATCTCGAAATCGCCGCCGTAGTTGCGGACCCTGCTAATCAGGGCGAACGAGCAGCGGTTCGCCACGCCGTCGGCCTCGACCGAAAACTCGGGCAGGCTGCGGCCTAGCAAGCTCCACCCGGCGAACCAGTACGCCAGCTTGCCGATGCGCGCCTTCAGCGGCATGCTGACCTGGTGGACGATCTGTGCGTCCAGTCCGATGCCTGCCATGAGCAGAAAATGCCGGTGGGTGGCGCCGGAGTCTGAAATCACCTGACCGATGGAAATGCGGTGCGGGCGGCATTCGTCCAGGCGGCGCGCGGCACCGAGGAAATTGCCGCCGAGCTTCATCTCCATGGCAAGCACGTTGGCGGTGCCGGCTGGCAGCACGCCCAGCGGTACCTGGGAATGCACCATGCCTTCCGCCACTTCGTTGAGGGTGCCATCGCCGCCGGCGGCGAGAACCAGATCGGCGCCACTCGCGATCTGCTGGCGCGCCAGCGCGCCTGCCGTGCGCGGGCCGGTGGTGGGGCAGCACGCCACACGGTGCCCATCCGCTTCGAGTATCCGCACGGCGCGGCCGATCAGGGCGCCGCCTTTCCGCCCCAATTTGCCCGCGCATGGGTTGTAGATCAGGGCGGTCTTGCTGTAGGTGGTGATGGTGGATTCTCCCGTTTCCTGGTTAGATTATAAATGAGAGCACCATGGAAGATTTCGAGCGGGAAGCCGAGGCGCTGCGCGCCGAGTTGCGCCGCCACGAACATTTGTACTACGTCCTGGACCAACCTGAGATCAGCGACGCCGAATACGACGCCCTGATGCGGAGGCTGCGGGAGCTGGAGGAAGCGCATCCGGAACTGGCTCGCGCGGATTCGCCGACCGGGCGCGTGGGCGGCAAGCCGCGCGAGGGATTCGTCAAGATGCGCCACAGCGCGCCCATGCTGAGCCTGGACAACGCGCTCAACGAAGGCGAGTTGCGGGATTTCGACCGCCGCGTGCGCGAGCTACTGGAGGGCGCCGCGTACGCCTACGTGGCGGAGCTGAAGCTGGACGGCCTTTCGATGGCGGTGCAATATGAGGGAGGCCGCTTGCGCCAAGCGGTGACGCGCGGCGACGGCACGGTAGGAGAGGACGTCACCGAAAACGCGCGCACCATCCGCTCGCTGCCGCTGCTCGTGGAGAGCCCTTGGCCAGCCTTCGAGGTGCGCGGCGAGACGGTGATGAACCGGCGTGCCTTTGAGCGCTTGAACGCGGAGCGCGACCAGCAGGAACTGACGCGTTTCGCCAACCCGCGCAACGCCGCGGCCGGTTCGCTGCGCGTGCTGGAGCCCCGCGTGACGGCATCGCGCCGCCTGGACTATTACGCCTACTTCCTGATGACTGGCGGGCGATTCGCTCTCCCCAGCCACTGGGCGTCGCTCGATGAGATGGTGCGGCTGGGCTTCAAAGTGAACCAGCATCGCAAGCTGTGCGCGGGTGTGGAAGAGGTGCTGGAATTCTGCGCACACTGGGAAACGCACCGCGAGGATTTGCCGTACGAGATCGATGGCGTGGTGGTGAAGGTGGATTCGGTGGAACAGCAACAGGCACTCGGTTTCACCGCCAGAGCGCCGCGTTGGGCCATCGCCTACAAATACCCGGCGCGGCAGGAGCGCACGACGGTGCTTGCCATCGAAGTGCAGGTGGGACGTACGGGCGCGCTCACCCCAGTGGCGCATTTGCAGCCGGTCGAGGTGGGTGGCGTGACGGTTTCCCGCGCCACCCTGCACAACGAAGACGAGATCGCGCGGCTGGATCTGAAAATTGGCGACGGGGTCCTGGTCGAGCGTTCCGGCGACGTGATCCCCAGGGTGGTGCGGGTCTGGGCGCAGGGCAAGGGCCGTACGGCCTTTACGATGCCGGTTCGTTGCCCGGTATGTGGCGGCAGGGTAGTGCGCGAAGAGGGCGAAGCGGCGCGGCGCTGCATCAACGTGGATTGCCCGGCGCGGCTGAAGGAATCGATTCTGCATTTCGCGTCGCGCGGGGTGATGAACATCGACGGAGTGGGTGAAGCACTGGTGGATCAGCTCGTCGATCGCGGCTTGGTGAAGAGCGTCGCCGACCTGTACCAGTTGACTGCGGAACAACTGCTGATGCTGGACCGGATGGGGGAAAAGTCGGCTGCGCACGTGCTGGCCAACATCGCCCGCTCGAAACTGAATCCGCTGCCGCGGGTGATCGGTGCGCTGGGAATCCGTTTCGTCGGCGAGCGCACGGCGACCCTGCTGGCGGAGGCGCTGGGCAGCCTGGACGCCCTGGTGGCAGCCAGCGCCGAGGAGTTGCAGCGCGTGGATGAAGTGGGGCCCAAGGTGGCGGAAAGCATCCTGCAATTCTTCCGCGAGCCGCGCAACCGCGAGCTGGTGGAGCGGCTGCGCGCAGCCAACCTGGATTTCACGTACTTCCCCATGCGGCCGACGGGCGGTCCGCTGAAGGGTCTCACCTTCGTGCTGACTGGCGCCCTGCCCACGCTCAGCCGCGAGCAGGCCAAGGCGCTTATCGAACAGGCTGGCGGCAAGGTGGCGGGTTCGGTGAGCAAGAAGACCAGCTACGTGGTGGCGGGCGAGGACGCCGGATCGAAGCTCGACAAGGCTCGCGCGCTCGGGATCACGGTGGTAGACGAGCGAGAACTGAAAAGGTTGCTGGAAGTCCGCGACTAAAGGCGGGCCGGCACAGCCGTGGCGCGCCCTATGGGTGATCGTCCTTCATCAGTTTGCTCACGCGCTTCAGATTGGTCTTGATCTCATCGGTGGCGTCGATCAATTGGTTGGTGTCGTAAATCACACGCGGGGTCAGGAACATGATCAGCTCGGTACGCGAGGTGCTGACGGTCTTGGTGCCAAACAGCGGGCCCAGAACCGGCAGGCGGCTCAGATAGGGAATACCGGTCATGCCTTCCGATTTGCTCTCCACGATCGCCCCGCCGATGGCGATGGTGTCGCCATCCTGCACGGTGATCTGGGTGCTCATGGAGCGGTTCGAGAACGACTGGCCTAAGCTGTTGGACCCCGACGGGGCGCTGACCTGCTGGTTGATTTCCATGGTCACCACACCGCTCGAGTTGATGCGCGCCACGATGTCCAGCGTCACGCCCGTGCTCTGGTTGCTGATGGTCTGATAGGTTTGCGTAGTGCCGGACGAATTGAGGGCCGACAAACCGGTGGAAGTGGCTACCGGAACCTGGCTGCCCACGTTCATGACGGCCGGAACGCTATCGGTGGCGATGATGCTCGGCGAGGAGATCGATTTGGCGCGGCCGGTGGTCTCGTTGGCCTGAAGCATGCCGAGCAGTTGCTTGCTCTTCCCAACGATCATGCCGGCCGACAGCGTTAGCCCACCGGTGGAGGCGGCGGCCACCGCCTGAGTGAACCCGGACGGAACCGCGGTACCCAACGACTGCAGCAGGCCTTGCACGCCCAACCCGAAACTCCCGGTCAGATCGACTTCATAAATCTTGCAGTCGATCAGCGCCTGGCGCGGCGCCACGTCCAATTGGCGCAGCAGGTTCTGAATCTGCTCCCACTCCTGCGGTGTGCCCTGAATCAGGATGGTGTTGTCGAACGGATTGGGGATGATGTGCGGCATGCGCGCCTGCTCGCCGATGCCAGATCCCTGTCCCAGGTAGCTGCCGGTACGATCAGCCATGGGCGATGACGGTGTGCCGGTGCCGGACGTGCCCTGTTGCGCGTTCGTCCCCTGCCCCTGAGTTCCTCCTCCGTAGCCCCCATTCATGTTGCCGTAGCCCATGCCTCCGTAGCCGCCATTCATGCCGCCGTACCCGCCTCCCATGCCGCCGTATCCGCCGTTCATTCCGCCATACCCACCGCCGCCATATCCGCCGCCGCCCATACCGTAGCTCGAGCCGGTGCCGTTCAAGCCGAGGCCTGCGGCGTACATGCTGCTGTTGGCTTGCTGCGCCATCCCGATCAGCGCCATCGGATTCCCTGTGTAAAGCGCCATGATGGCCATCGCCACTGTTTCGGCGCGGCCGTATTTCAGGCGGTACACCCAGTTACTGGTAGACCCGGCGGTCACCTTCACCGGGATATCCAGCTTCTCGATCCATTTCTGAACCTCGGCGAAGACGCCCGGATTCGGCGCCACCGCAATCAGCGTATTAATGCGATCCACCGGAATGAACCGGATGGCAGCGCTCTTGTCGGAAGCCAGCGAATACGCCCGGAAAATCGTGTCCAATTCCTTGGCCATATCGGTGGGGCGGCTGTTCTCGATATCGAAGAGGTGCACGCGCTTGGTGGCGAAGGTGTCGCTGTCGAACAGACCGATCAGTTCCATGGTCCGCCGCATGTTGCGGCTGTTGTCTTGGAGAATGAGGAGATTGGCCGGATCGTACGTGGAATGCGCGGCGCCTTCGCCATAGAACGGCGCAAGCAGCTTGTCCATATCTCCGGCGGTCGCGTACTTAAGGAAGATCAGGTTGAGAATGGTCTGTTCGTCGTCGGGCAGGGTTTTGATATCGGCGTTTATCAGCGGCGTCATCGGAAGCTGGGCTACGGCATTCACCGGCACGACCCGGTACAGGTCGCCCACCTTCACGATGGTGCTGCCGTTGACGCGGAGGATGATCTCGAGCAGCGGCATCAAGTCGACCGGCTTCACTTCGCCATAAGTGTGAATGGTGACGGCGCCATGCACGCGCGGATCGACCATGATGTTGATCTTCAGCATCTTGGCGATCAAGTTGACCATCTCGATGAGGTTGACGTTGTCCATCGAGAGGAGACCCTGATCGGCCATCTTCGTCCCTTGCGCCGGCGTGGTTGCGCTACTTGGCGCTGGCTGCTGCGGCGCCAGTGGCGCCAGTGGCGATTGCTGCTGCGCCTCGCGCTCCTTCTCCATCTGGTTCGCCGTTTTCGGCATAGCCTGAGCCATCAGCGCGGGAATCACGGCGCCGGCGAGCGCGATCGCAAGAAAGCAATGGTGGCGCATCGGGCTAATCCTTCCCGTCCGCCGCGACCGGCTGCTGGCGCGCCCAGACGGCCCGCTCCGCAGCGTCCAGGTCGGATTTCTTCGTCCGCCACCGGTAGATGCCGAAAGGTCCCGGCCGCTCGAAGCGGACGGCGTCGCCATCGTCCCAGGCCTTGGTGTTGGCGCACTCATCGGGGTGCGGGTTGGCCACGAATGAGGCTTCCATCCGCGCGATGCCGAAGGGAGTCCGCCGGTAGATCCACGTCCTGCCTTGCGCGTCGGTATGGCGGTACAGGTTGGACTCGACCGCAACCGCGTCCGCGGGCAGGACGAGCGGCGCCGTGCCGCCGGCCGGCCCGGCCGCCCGCAGCGCCATCGTCGAAACCAAAAGTATCAAAAATGTTCTCATCGCTTTTCTCACTGGTCTTCACAATTCGCGCGGGCATTGCCCGGGCAATCCAAATTCTTCACTCCACCGGTTGCCAGAAACAGGTCGAACCGAACGGTGTGGGACTCAGTACCTTTCGGTAGCCGTCCACCACCGCCCCCTCCGGAGACGTGTCGCCAGGGTTGCAAAGTTTGACGCCGAAGTGGGTTTGCTCGCCGGGCCCCGGCGGCGGGGGAGCCACCGGCGCGGGCGCCACCACGGGGGCGCGTGGCACTTCGGTGCGCGCCATGGCAGCCTGCACGGCGGGACTCGTGTTATCTTCCAACTCGGCCACCAACTTGCGAATCACCCGGTCTTTCCACTCGAATTCGATCTCACTTGTATTGACGCTGCGGAGCGTGAATTCGCCGATTTTGTCACCCGGACGCACCGCTTCGTGCGCGGAAGATTTCGTAACGCTGAGCATGGCGATCGGGCCGCTGCCCAGATTCATGTATCCGTGATAGACCGGCAGCGGTGGCACCGGCGGCGGGGGTGGAGGAGGCGGCGGCGGTTCGATCGGTACGTTGGGATCGCGCGAGCGGTCGAGCAGATCCTTCTGCGCGACATCCTTGTAGGTGGCGGGCAGCACAGCCGGCGGGTTGGGCAGCGGGCGCAAGGGCAACGCGGGCGGCGGGGTGACGCGCCGGCTCAGAGTCGCGGCCTGGTGGGCCTTGGCGGCACGCAAGGCGTCCCGCGTCGCAACGACAGCCCATACGAGGGCGCCCGCCAGGGCCAAATTCAGGAGTATCCAGAATCTGCGGTTCACGCTTAACGCCCTCCTTTCTTTTCCGGCAGCAGCTTGCGCGCCACCAGCGCGCCCACGGAAAGACGCACTTGAATGCTCTTCTTCTTGTCGCTGCCGCCCGTGACGCGGAGAGTGTTGGTGGCCAGAATCTGCGGCTGGTCGGCCAGCGAGGCCATCAGGTTCACCAATTGATCGATGGCGCAGCCGAAGGCCACTTCCACGTTAACTTCGCCGTAGTCGTCGCTCACCACCAGTTCGCCCATCCGCTCGACGCCGCGCACTTCGATGCCGTTGGCCTTGGCAATGGCCTGCACCATTTCGATCAACTGAGCCTGCGCCTGGGCCTTGGTATCGGCTTTGAGGATGCCCTTTTCGCGTGTGGCCAGTTCGGCTTGCGCCTGGCCGAGCCGCTCTTCCTTGGCGGGAACCGAAGCGGCCCTGACACGCAGTGCAGCCAGCCGGTTTTCGGCGATGGGAATCGCTACGGCGGTGGGAGCCGATTCCACGTCCGAGCTGCCAAACAGGCCGAACCGCCAGGCCGCAGCGGGAATCAACAACGCCGCGCCCACGACCAATATCGCCCGCGAACGGCGGTCGGGGTTGCCGATCGTCATGACTTACCCCTTGTGGTGTGGATCTGGAACGTCTCGCCGGCGCCTCCCTGCGCATGCTGGTCCATATCCATCTGTGAATTGTGGAATAGCGGCGATGAATCGAGAATCTTGAGCAGCGGCGCGGCTTGCGGCGCCTCGCCGATGATGCGCGCGGTGTCGCCGGTCAGTTCGATCGAGGTGGTCCAGGCCGGCGGTTCGACCAGACGGGTGAGATCGTTGAGCGCGTCTAAGTCGGCGCGGGTGCGGCCGCGATATTCGTCGATCAGGGCAGTGCGGGCGCGCAGGCGTTCGGTCTCCCGGTCGAGCGCGGCCGCGCGCGCGGCAGCGGGCCCGATGCGGGCGATTTCGGCGTCCAGCGTTCTCATATAGCGCCGATCGTCGAACTTCGGCCAGGCGATCATGGCGATGACCGCCACCAGCGCCAGCCCGGCCAGGATGGCGGTGGGAATGATCATGGCTCGCGAACGCGAGCGCCGGTATTCGCGCGGCAACACGTTCGCCAACGGCGCCAGTTGAGGACAAGCCCCAGCCAGCGCGGTGGCGTACGGCAGTGCGTTGCGGGATAAATCGTTTTCCACCGGATTCACGGTGGGCCTCGGCAGCAATTCCTCGAGCGTGATCGGTTGCGTTTCCGGCGGCAGCCGCAGTTCGGCCAGCGCCAGCGCCGCGGCTCGTTCCGGCGCAATTTCGAACTCGGCGGAGAAGACCGGCTGCGACGGGCTTTCACCGTACACTTCCACCGCGCCCGCGGGCGTGCGGCCGACCGCGACGAAGCCTTCCGATCCGCGGTGGCCGTTGAGCCTGGCGGCCGCATGCACGGCGGCAGCGGGGAAGGTGAAACTCGAAACCGCAATGCCCGCCGCCGTGAACAGCTCCATGTAACGCTCGACCGCGGCGCGGCGGGCGATGCCGATCAGTACGTTGCCGTACGGCAGCGGGGACCATCCCCAAACCACTTCGTCATCGCCGTAGGGATGCAGCGTGTCGATTTGCAGCCGGATCGCGCTTTCCAGATCGCTGCCAGCCACACCCGGCAGAGCCAGTTGGCGGACCACCACATCGCGGCGCGGCAGGAGCACGGTGGCGCTCAGGTGGCTGGCGCCGGCGGACTTCAAAAAGCGGCTGTATTCGGCTCCCCATTCGGCGGCGGGCCTGCCGTCGAAGCCGGCGATGGCGAGGCGCCCCAGCACGCGGACGCCCGGCGGCCGTACGCGCGCCACCACCGCCTCCAGGTCCGCCGCGCCGATCGAGATGCCGACGCCGGACCCGAATTCGAGCAGCTTGCGCGCATCTTTGAGAATCGAGTTCGGCATTTCGCTCAATCGCTCCACGCCGTGTCGTACCAGCGCAAAATGTGGATCGGGGCGTCATAGCCGGCGGGCATGTACTTGATGGTCGCAGCCACGGTGCGCCGCAGGTTGGAAAACTGGCCGTCGTCCAGGCGCAGCCGCGCGGTTGCACGCATGGTGACGATGGAGTGACCGCCCACGCGCAGCTTGCCTCCGGCCGCGCCGGCCATCGCCGTCACTTCCCCAAGCTGGTTCGGCAGAATGGGCCCCTGGCTGCGGCGCGCCAGCAGCGCGGCGATGGCGGCCGGACCCATTCCCACCGCGGCCAGCACCGCCGGTTGCGCAGTGTTCGCATCTACCTGGTCATGAAGCCCGTACACCGAAAGACAGTCCACCAGCCCCGCGCGGCGCACCAGGCGCGTGCCGCCAGCCGCGCCCGGCTGCGCGACATAGGTTCCGTAAAACAGTTCAGGGGTTATGCCTGGCACGGCTAACAATTCCTCAATCTCTTGTAAGGACGCACCCGCGGACGGAAAAGACGGCGCCCGCCCCTGGCCCAGCCCCGCCGCTCCGCCCGACCGAGCCTGGTTGATCGCCTGCGCCAGCGCGAAGGCAGCGGTCTCGTCCAACCCCAGCGCCATTCCGAGGCGGGTGAGTTCTTCCATGGTCGCCCGCTTGACGTTCAGCTTGGCGGTTTCGGGGATGAATTCCACCCGAACGTCGCCGCTGGCGAAATGATAAACCACCTGCGTCGAACCCTCCGGGATGGTGCGCGCGCCGGGACTTTGGAGACCCCACAGAATCTCAAGTGTGGCGCGATCGATCCCCGCCGCAGCCAAGTAGTAGCTGCGCAAGCCGTCGAGTGCGGTGGAGGTGCGCTCGGTTTCGCCGCGAATCGTGGTGGCCAGCGAAAACCCGATCACCGACAGCGCGGCGGAAAGCCAGAGCACCATCAGCAGCGCGCTGCCGCGATGCGCACGGCGACTCCCCGGTTGCTTGCCGCAGGCCCCGTTTCGGGGCTCTCCGAGTCGATCGCCTTGCCAGAACTCGCGAAACTGCGCGATGCACCCGCTAGCGGGCCTTGGAAAGCCACGGCTTCCCCCGCCGGTCCAGCCCGCGCGCGGCCTATTAGAAGTCGTCATATTGGACCTGCCAGGAGCGGTGGATGCGGATTGGCGCCGTCACGGTGACGGGCTGCAAACGGGAAGGGTTGGCCTCGAGCGGCGCCATCTCGACACGAATCGCCGACGGCCAGCCGGTGCCCGTCGCGCTGGTCGCCCACTGCGGCGGCTGCAATTGGCCGCGCCCGCCGGGAACTGGCGGCGTCACCAGATAGGAGAAGCGGCAATAGGCCAGTTGGTCCGCCAGCACGAAGGAACTCGGACCGGCCTCGATCGGCGTGAATTGCGCGGACCCGCCGCCGGGGCCTCGCATGATATCGATGCATGCGCGGCCGGCGTCCATCTGCGTGTAGTGCCTTTCGTTCACTACCAGCCGTACTCCTTTGCCCTCGTCGCCCGGGATCACGACCAACTCGAGGATCAGCGCCGGGCCGCGCCAGCCTTCTTGCAGCGAAAACGTGGAAACCAGCCGCATCGCCTGCGGCTCGGCCTGAAAGAAAACGACGCGGGAACCGGACGCGTCCAGGCGCTCCCCGCACGGCGCCATCACTGGCACCAATCCTTCCAGTTCCTGCACCAGGATGCGTTGCGCGCCTGCCACCCGCCGGTCTGCTAGCAGTTTCTCGTCCGTCTTGTGCAACGCCCGCAAGGCCACGTTGAGCGAAAGCAGCATGCCCACCGAAAGAGCACTTAGCAGGACGACGGCAATCAGGACCTCGATCAGGGTCACACCGGACACCCGGCTGCGCGACGCAGTCCGCCTCATGGCGCGGCCACCCTGCGCCGCAGGCCCTCGATCGTGAAAGTGCGGCGCTGGCCGGAGGGCATCCACCAGATCTCTAGCCGCACGTGATCGAGCGCCTGGGCGTTCGGCGACGAATTCGGCGGCTCTTCAAAGGACGCGATTTGCGCCTCCCAGCCCGCCTGCATGCCGCCAGTCAAATCGGGGTCGAACACGCCGGCCAGCGGGAAGGCTGGGTCGGCCAGTATGTCATTCATCCGCAGGCGCCCCAACTGCACCACCCGATCGTAATCGCGCAGCCGCGCCGCGTTGCGGACGGCACCGGAGATGGTTCCCAGCAGCCCCACCACGGCGATCGCCATGATGAGCGTGGCGACGACCATTTCGAGCAGCGTGAATCCGTGCGTGCGCTTCACTCTGTAATGACGTGTTCCACGCGCGGAAAGCCGGTCATCGGGTCCAATTGCACCCTGCGGCGACCCCCGTGGCGGTTGGAATACTCGACGCCGATAGCCGGCGTCGCGCCGCCGGGCAGGATCAGAATCTGGCGGCCGGCGCCCCCGCCACCGGCGGAGTCTTCCCAACCCGCAGCGCCCTCGACTTCCGGCAGCACACGGTCCATCGTGATGCCTTGTGGCATTTCGAACCGCCGCGTGAAGCCGTCGCTGCCATCCGCAGAAATGGTGCCTTCCTTGAGAGAAATCACAACCACCACCGGCTGCTCGCTGCGTTCGGCGTGGGTCACCGCGCCGTTCAGGAAACTGGCGATCGCGTCGCCGGTGGAGGCCAGCCGTATGCTGTCCAGGCCGGCCGAAACCGAGGGAATGGAGACGCCCACCACGATGGCAAGCACAGCCACCACGACCAGCATCTCGAGCAGCGTCACACCGCGCTGGCGGCTGGTAGGACAGACCATCGGTCTTCGTGGTCTGTCATCGATGGCCACAGTGCGCAGGCTCGACAGGCGAGGAATTGACAGACGACAAAAAACGATCGTCTGTCCCACCCCGGGCCTACTTGCTCTTCCAGCTCTCGATATCGGCATTGATCCCTTCGCCGCCGGGCTGACCGTCGGCGCCATAGCTGATAATGTCCGGTTCATCGCCATGGTCGCCGGGAAACTTGTACACCCAATCGTGGCCCCAGGGATCTTTCGGAATCTCCTGCGGCATATATGGCCCATTCCACTCAGGCGCGTCGCCTGGCCTTTCCCGCAATGCCTTGAGGCCCTGCTCAGTGGTGGGAAAATTCCCGTTGTCCAGCTTGTATGTGCCCAGCGCGCCCATGAAACCCGAAATCTGCGCGCGGGCCGCCGTGATCTTGGCTTTATCTACATTGCTCCAGAGCCGCGGCCCGACCAAGGCCACGAACAAGCCGATGATGGTCACCACTACCAGCATTTCGATCAGGGTGACGCCGGCCTCGCCCCGCTTCCGTCTTCTCGCCTTTTGTCTCATTTCACACCTGCACATCGTTGATGCTCGTGATCGCGAGCAGCATACTCAAAATCAAAGACCCGACCACTATGCCCATCACCAGAATCACCACCGGCTCGAAAACGCTGGTGAATCGGCGGATGGCCGCCCGCGTCTCGTTTTCGTAGATATCGGCCATGCGGGCAAACATCTGGTCCAGCCGGCCGGTCTCTTCGCCCACCGTCAGCAGGTGGGCGGCCAGCGGCGGGAAGACGCCCGCCTTGCGCGTGGGCCCCGCGATGCCCTCGCCTCGCTTGACTCCGTTGGCGACGCCGATGAGCGATCCGGCGATCATCCGGTTGTTCAGCGTGGCCGCGCCGATGCCGATCGATTGCACCAGGGGGACCGAGTTCTCGAGCAGCGTGGCCATGGCACGAGCAAACCGCGCCGTCTCCGCCTTGAGCAGCGCGATTCCCAGCAGTGGTAGTTTCAGCCGCGCGCCATCCCACCACAAGCGGCCCGCCACGGTGCGCGTGTAGACACGCCAGATGATCACGGCCGCCACCAGCGCGGCCAACCCGAACCAGCCGTAAGTCCTGATCAGGTCGCTAGCTTCGAGCATCAGCCGGGTCGGCGTGGGCATCTTCATGTGGCCATCCTGGAAGATGATGGCGAAGCGCGGCACTACGAAAGTCAGCAGGATGATCACCGAGGCCGCGCCGACCGTCGCCAGCAGCGCCGGATAGATCATCGCCGAGACGATGAAGTTGCGCAGATCGTCGCGCGAGCGCTCGAATTCGGCCAGCCTGGAGAAGATGATGGCCAAGGCGCCGGATGCTTCGCCCGCCCGCACCATGTTGATGTAGAGATCGGAGAAGTACTCGCCGTGCGTGGCCAGGCTGTCGGCCAACGTGCGGCCGCCCTTGAGCACGCGCAACACGTCGAGCACGATGAGGCGGAACCGCGGGTGCTCGGTGAGCTCGGCGGTGATCGAGAGCGCACGGTCGAGCGGAACGCCGGCGTTCAGCAGCGTGGAGAGCTCCTGGGTGAAGAAGAGCACGTCGCTGCGCCTGCGGCCGCCGAAGCTCGGCAACTTGATTTCGATCGACGCGCTCTTGGGCGTGGGGCCGACGTAAACCGGCGTCAGCCCTTGCTTCCGGAGCTCGCGCGCGACGGTCCGCTCGTCGTTACCGGACAGGCTCCCGGTGCGGATCTTGCCGTCCGAGGCCACCGCGCGAAAGAAGTAGGTGCCCGCCATTAGTTTGCTTCCGGCTTCATTTCGATCTTGAAGGCTCCTGCTCGATCGCCTTCGCTTACGGAAATGCCGGCAAGAATGCCGGCACAGCAGGCTAAAGCCCGCGCCACGAGACCCCGTGAATGAACATCGGTCCGCACTAGATATCCTGCGTCACGCGCATCACTTCGTCGACGGTGGTGATGCCGGTGCGCACCTTTTGCCAGCCGTCCTCGCGCAGGTTGCGCATCCCGGCGCGGCGCGCGGCTTCGGTCAGCCGCGAAGCGTTGGCGTTTTCCATAATCAGCCGGCGGATCTCGTCGTTGAGCTGCATCAGCTCGAAGATGCCGACTCGAGAGACGTAACCGCTGCCGCTGCAGACGGCGCAGCCGGCTCCGCAGTAGCTGCGAATTCGCGTACCATCCGGCGCCACCGCCTCCTCCGCCGGCCGCTTGCAGTCGTTGCATATGACGCGCACCAGCCGCTGCGCCAGCACGGCCACCAGCGACGAGGTCAGCAGGTAATTCTCGACGCCCATATCGGCGAGGCGGGTAACCGCGCTGGGCGCGTCGTTGGTATGGAGGGTGGAAAACACCAGGTGGCCGGTGAGCGCGGCGCGGATGGCGATATCGGCGGTTTCGCGATCGCGGATTTCGCCCACCATGATCACGTCCGGGTCCTGCCGCACGATGTGCCGCAACCCGGCGGCGAACGTCAGCCCAATCTGCGGATTGACGTGGATCTGGTTGATTCCGTCCATCTGGTATTCCACCGGGTCTTCAATCGTGATGATCTTCTTGTCGGGAAGGTTAATGCGCTTGAGCGCCGAATAGAGGGTGGTCGATTTTCCGCTACCGGTTGGCCCGGTGACCAGGAAAATGCCGTGGGGCAGACTGGTGAAGTGCTCCATCTGCTGCAGCATCCGTTCGTCGAAGCCGAGCCGGCGCAGATCGTAGAAATCCCCCGTTGAGCGGTCGAGCAGACGCATCACCACGCTTTCGCTATACAGCGTCGGCAGTGTGGAAACGCGCAGGTCCACCTCGCGCCCCAAGACCTTGATCTTGATGCGGCCGTCCTGCGGCAGCCGCCGCTCCGCGATATTCAGCTTGGCCATCAGCTTCAGGCGGGAAACAATGGCGGCCTTCAGCTCGCGCGGCGGCGTTTCCTG
>Ga0074045_10003713_pt1 | contig 13712 bp, 8 predicted proteins | sample BogForMeECP23OM2_FD_94442 | JGI IMG/M metagenome (GOLD analysis project Ga0074045, IMG submission 94442) | Bog forest soil microbial communities from Calvert Island, British Columbia, Canada - Bog Forest MetaG ECP23OM2 | ecosystem: Environmental > Terrestrial > Soil > Wetlands ... | reverse complement strand
ATAAAGCTCGCGCAGTTCGAAAATGGCTCCGTCAAAGTCGCCTTTGTCGCAATAAGTGTTTCCCAGGTTGTTGCGGACTGAAGCTTGTTCGGGCGCCAGCCGCTTGGCCTCGCGATATTCCGCAATCGCCTCATCCAGCTTGCCTTGCTGGTGCAGGACCAGCGCGAGGTTGGAATGAGCCTCCCAGAATTTCGGGCTGAGGCGAATGGCTTGCCGATAAGCGGAGATAGCAGCGAGATCGTTTCCGGCGGCGTGCAGGCTGATCCCAAGATCGTAAAAGCTGTCGGGATTGTCGGCGTCACGGGCGAGCGACTCTTCAAAGGCATGGACTGCGGCCGTGTATTGTTCGCTCGAGAACAGAGCGAGGCCGAGGAACTGGTAGGCCTCAGAGTTCTGCGGATCCATGCTCAGGGCGGTGCGGGCTTCGGCGATAGCGTTGGGAGGATCGTCGAGGCGGTAGAAAATATAGGCGAGAGTGCTGTGATTCTCGGGAAAATCCGGCATCAGCCTGGCGGAGAGCGTGATCTCGTCGAAGGCATCGTTCCAGCGCTCCTGCTGGCGAAGCATGGAGCCGATGGCGAAGTGCAGCGCGGCGTTTTGCGAATCTGAAGTAAGGACCCGGCGCAATTCGACTTCGGCTTCGTGGAAACGCTGACTGCGGGCCTCGGCGGCGGCTTGCACCAGAGCGAGAGGAATCTCGGAACTTCCCAGGCTGGGCGACGAGGACTGCTTTAAATCCGCAAGAGTATGCAGCAGATTGGCATCGGCGCCCGCAGCTTCCAATTGATCCATCTTTTGTTTATCTGAGATGTCGGCGACGCCGCGTTCTCTCACAATCCGAACCAGGCGGCTGCAGGGCACTCCAGCGGTCAGCCAAGCTGTCAACTGCACCGCGTCGACCGGCTTGAACTCGGCTGCCTGTACGGCGACAAGCGCTCCGAAAACAAAGATGAAAACAGAAAGGGCCTTGCGTCTCAATCGATTCTCCGCTGCGATTCTCCGATGACCGCTTCTCCTGCTGGATAGCTGGTATGGTCGCTTGATTGGCGCGGTTTCGGTGGTGCAGAACCGCTCAACCCACATTAGCCCGCACAGCGAGCTGGGAGTAAGGTCACCGTGGTAACCTGCCGGGGCACGGGGAAGTGACCGGTTAGAGTGTTCGCGCCGTCTTGGCGGCAACGGAGCCGAGAGGTGATGACTCCCTTCTCGACAGTCGGCAAGGATGCCGCGCTACTCGCAGTTTTGAGCCATATTGGAGCCTTATTTGCGGAGGGCAGGTTTGACTTCCCGCTGTCCCTCCGGTAGCGTATACATGTCGGGTTGTGTTTGGAGGTATCTATGTTTGAAGGCTTGTTCCAACCTATGCATCTGCTGGTCATTTTCGCCATAGCCCTTCTGGTCTTTGGTCCTAAGAAGTTGCCAGAACTGGGAAAGGGGCTGGGCGAGGGGATTCGTGCGCTGAAAGAAGGTATGAAGGATCATCCTCCGACGCAGGCCTCCACTGAGCAGACGAAGACTCCGGAATCCAAGGGCTAATCGTCAAAGGGTTGACCCAAGCTGACCAAGCTCCCTGTCGAGCCTTGCCAGATCGTCTTCTGTTCTGATCCAGAAGCAGTTTTTAGTCTGTTCTGTCCCGCTTCAAATAGGCCCGGTTCCCAGGCAGTTGGCCCACGAAACTCACTCTAAAATCTGGAGGTAGGTAGCTTTGCGCAAAGTCGAGATTTTTGCCCTAGCGGCATTTCTGGGATTAGCGTCGGCTGTCTTCGCTGATCAAATTACATTGAAAAACGGTGATCGCTTAAGCGGCACGGTCGTGAAGTCCGACGGCAAAACACTCGTGCTGCACACCGAGTTTGCGGGAGACGTCACCTTGCAGTTTGCCGCGATCACGCAGATCAAGACCGAGCAGGAGTTGCACATCGGCACATCGGACAAGAAAACGGTGGTCGGTCCGGTAACTTCCAGCGACGGCAAGATTGAAGTCTCCACCAAGAGCGGCGGCACGGTGGAAATTCCAGCCGCGAATGTGGTCGTGATCCGGAATGACGCGGAGCAGACGGCTTACGACAAGTCGCTGCACCCCGGCCTGCTGCACGGCTGGAACGGCGGAGCGAATGTAGGCTTCTCGCTGGCTCGCGGCAATAGCGATACCAATAATCTGGCTTTGGCCCTCAATGCCGTGCATCCGACCGAGAACGACAAACTTACGATTTACGTGAGCTCGATCTACACCGACAACGCCCTGGCGACTCCCAGCACCGTGGCCAACTTGATCACGGCGGGAATTCAGTACCAGTACAATCTGAAGCCGAGAATATTCGCCTTCGCGGGCGTGGACTTCATGAGCAATGTGTTGCAGGACCTGGATCTGCGCGGCGTCTACGGCGGCGGTCTCGGTTACCATGCCATTAAGTCCGACAACACCACGTTGGATCTTTTCGCCGGCGTGAACTATACGCATGAAACTTATTCGGACGGCCCGCCGATTGTACCTGCCACCGTTCCACCGACTTTTGCCTCTTACGGCGTAACCAATAAATTCGCCGCGCTCACTTTCGGCGAAGAGGGGATGCATAAGGTTGGCAAGACCACCGTGGTCATGGAAAAGTTTTATTTTTATCCCGACTTATCGGGCGACTATTCCGGCCAATATCGAGGAACCTTTGACTTTGGCACGGTGACGAAGATCAGCAAGTGGCTGGGCTGGCAGAACCAGTTCAGCGACATTTACGTCTCCAACCCGCCCGAGGGCGCGAAGAAGAACGATCTGATCCTGACGACTGGGTTGAACTTTTCGTTTGCCCACTGAGCGTGCTTTCTTCAGACTCGAATCCTCAGGCCGCCGATTTGGCGGCCTTTTTTACTCGGTTTTCCTGCCGGCAATTACTTGATCGCATTGGTCGCCTGCTCACCAAGACTTGAATTACGCGTCCATTAACGGGTAGAGTACTGTTTCTCGTTTTCCGGTTCTTTAGTCCATTCTGTCCCTACCTTCATCCAGGGGAGTTGCTTGATGCGTGATGCTGTGAAAGTGCTGCTTGCTGTCTGCTGTTTCGGTGCTTTGTGCTTTTCTCAAACGGCGGACGAACTGATTGCCAAGAACATCCAGGCCAAGGGTGGGATGGAAAAGATGAAGGCGATCAAGACCCTTCGCATGACGGGAAAGTTTGAAGGTGGGGGAGGCTTCAGCGCATCCGTGGGCCAGGAGAACCAACGGCCGGACCTGGTTCGCGAAACCTTGACCTTGCAGGGAATGACGGAGGTACAGGCTTTTGACGGCAGCGCAGGCTGGCAGATCCAGCCATTTGGCGGGAAGAAAGATCCGGAGTTAATGGGCGAGGACGACCTTCGCGACCTTCTGCTGGACGCCGACTTTGACGGCCCTCTGGTGGACTACAAAGAAAAAGGCAACAAGGTGGAATATCTTGGACACGACGAAGTTGATGGTGACGACGCGCTCCGCTTGAAGGTGACTTTGAAGAACGGCGACCTTATTTATTACTATCTCGACCCCGATACCTTCATCGAGATCCGCAAGGAAATCCAGCAGTTTATTCGCGGGTCGGTGCGGGATCGGGTGGTCGACCTCGGTTCGTACAAGCCCTTGAACGGCGTCATGTTTCCCTTCTCAATTTCCCAGGGTACCAAGAGCCATCCCGCTGATCAGACCGTCACGGTGCAGAAGCTCGAGGCCAATGTGACCATCGATCCCGCGGATTTTGCGCTGCCGGCGTCGTTGAAAACGGAAGAAAAGAAATCCGGGATGGTCGGAGTTCACTGATTTGCTGGGATGAGGACCACATCGAAAATCAGGAGTTTGCCCATGCGTCGCGCAGTATTTGTGTTGGCGGCTGTCGGGTGCCTCAACTCGTTTACTTGCTCTCAGACGGCGGAGGAACTGGTCAACAAGAACCTCGAGGCGAAAGGCGGGATGGAAAAAATCAAGTCGGCCAAGACCCGTCGCATGACGGGCAGGGTCAAAGGCGGCAGAGGGCGCGTCGCCGTCTTCGTGCAAACCAATGCTCGGCCTGAGTTGGTTCGTCAAACCATCACCATGCAGGGCATGACGGCGATCTATGCCTACGATGGTTCGACCGGGTGGCAGACGCAGCCATTCCGCGGTCGCAAGGATCCCGAGTTGATGGGCGAGGATTCGGTGCGGGACTTGCTTCTCGCCTCCGATTTCGATGGTCCGCTGGTTGACTACGCGCAAAAAGGAAACACGATCGAATATCTCGGGCATGACCTTGTGGATGGCGATGACGCCCTGCGGCTCAGGGTCACGCTGAAGAGCGGCGACATCATTTACTACTATCTCGACCCGGATACTTATCTCGAAATCCGCAAGGAGATTCAGCAGTTTATCCGGGGCTCGGTGAGAGAACGCGTGGTGGACGTGGGCTCCTATAAGCCAGTGGATGGAGTCATGTATCCTTTCTCGACCTCCGAAGGGACCAAAAATAATCCGGGCGCGCAGATGATCACGATTGAAAAGATTGAGGTGAACCTACCTGTTCCGGATTCTGACTTTGCGCCGCCGGCATCGCTCAGGACTGAGGAAAAGAAGTCCGGTATGGTCGGAATTCACTGATTCGGTTCACTGATTCACCGATGTGAAGAAGACAACGAAGAATACTGGCGTGGAAAAGGACTCGTAAATTATGAAAGTATCCGCTCGCAATTCCTGGGGAGTGATGCTGTTAACCGCTGGAGCCGCGCTGTGCGCACCCTGGCAGGCCGCGGCCCAAGGTCCATACCGCTTCGATGCGGCCACGGTTTCAGGCTTGCCGGCGCGAAACATCGGCTCGGCGACGATGAGCGGGCGCATTGCCGCAGTGGATGCGGTGGAGGAAGATGGCCGCATTACGGTGTTCGTCGGCGCGGCCAGCGGCGGAGTCTGGAAATCGGTGAACGGCGGCACCTCCTACAAGCCCGTCTTCGACCGGGAGGATGTGCAGTCGATCGGCGCTGTGGCGATTGATCCCTCGAATTCGAAAACCGTGTGGGTCGGTACCGGCGAAGCCTGGTTGCGAAACAGTGTGTCGGTGGGCGACGGAGTTTATAAGTCGACGGACGGCGGCGAGAATTGGAACAATGTTGGACTCAAGGACAGCGAACATATTGCCAAGATTCTGGTGAACCCCGGCGACAGCAACGACGTTCTGGCTTGTGCTACAGGACATTTGTGGAACGACAACGATGAGCGCGGCGTGTTCCAGACAAACGATGGCGGCAAGACCTGGAATAAAGTTCTGGCGGGGGCCAACGGTTCCAGCGGCTGCGCCATGATGGCGCGGAGCAAGCAGGAGCCGAAGACCATCTACGCCGCGATGTGGGATTTTCGGCGACAGGGCTGGACGTTTCGCTCGGGAGGTCCGGGCAGCGGGATCTTTAAATCGACAGACGGCGGGGCTCACTGGAACGAAATCAACGAGAGCAACGCCAAGGGGCTGCCGCCGAAGCCCTACGGCCGAATCGCAGTGCAGGTAGCGCCCTCGAAGCCACAAGTGGTGTATGCCAACATTGAGGCGGAGAAGGGAAGAGGACTCTATCGCTCCGATGACGCGGGAGCGACCTGGACCAAACTTGACTCCAGCAACTACATGGTGTGGCGTCCATTCTATTTCGGAAACTTGATTGTAGACCCCAAAGACGAAAACAAGATTTTCAAACCGGACCTCATTCTGCTGCTCAGCAACGATGGAGGAAAAACCTTCAACGTGGTTTCAGGCGAAGACCACGGCGACTTCCATGACGTGTGGATCGATCCTAAGAATACGAATATCGTGATTGCAGGAGATGACGGTGGCTTGTGGCGCAGCGAAGATGGGGGTAATCGCTGGAAGCATCAGATGAATCTTCCGGTTTCGCAGTTTTATCACGTCAGCACGGACAACGCGGATCCCTACCACGTGTACGGCGGACTGCAGGACAACAGTTCGTGGGTGGGCGATTCCACGTATCCCGGCGGAATCAGCAACGCGCGTTGGGAGAACATGTTCGGGGGCGATGGCTTCTGGATGTTCGAAGACACTTCCGATCCGGATTATCTCTACGCTGAGGCTCAGGGTGGCGAAATCGGACGCGTAAATCGATACACGCACGAAACGCGCGATATCCATCCCTGGCCGAACTACGGCGAAGGCAAGCTGCGCTTCAATTGGAATACGCCGATTCACATGAGTCGGAATGAGAAGGGAATGATTTATATCGGAGCGCAGTTCCTGTTCCGCTCGCGCGATCACGGGCAGTCGTGGGATCGCATCTCGCCCGATCTCACCACCAACGATCCCGAGAAACAAAAGCAGGAAGAATCCGGCGGCGTTACCATCGACAACTCTTCGGCGGAGATGTACACCACGATCTATTCGATTTCGGAGTCGCCGAAGAATGGACAAGTCATTTGGGTGGGCACGGATGACGGCAACGTGCAGATTACGCGCGATGGTGCGAAAACCTGGACGAATGTTGTGGGCAACATTCAAGGGCTGGGGAAGAATTCGTGGGTCACGACGATCGAGGCCAGCCGCTTCGACGAAGGTACGGCGTATGCCACGTTTGATCGGCACACTTTCGGAGACCTGAAGCCTTACGTTTATAAGACCGCTGATTATGGGCAGACATGGACGGCGCTGGCGGCGGAGGAGAGCGGAGTGCGCGGCTTTGCGCACGTGATCAAGGAGGATACGGTCAACCGCAATGTGCTCTTTCTGGGTACGGAATTCGGGTTGTGGATTTCGGTGGATGGAGGACAGCGGTGGGCGCAGTATAAGGGATCGAACTTTCCCGCCGCGGCCGTGGATGACATTGCGGTGCAGGCGCGAGAATCAGATTTGGTGCTGGCGACGCACGGACGCGGTATCTGGATTATCGACGATATCTCGCCGCTGCGCGCGCTCACCCCGGAGTTGATGACTAAAGAGGCGACGCTGATTCCCGGGCGGCCGTCGGTCCAGTATTTCGACGTATCCGGTGGATGGCCGGAAGGTGACGAAACCTTTCGTGGGCGCAACCGCCCGACGGATGCGCAGATCACGTATTACCAGAAAGGGCGGCACATTTTTGGCGATTTGAAAATCGAGATTTTCGATCAGGACGGCAAGCTGGTGGATACAGTCGCCGGCAGCAAACATCGCGGGCTGAATCGCGCGGGCTGGGGAATGCGGGTGAGGCCACCGGCGGTAGCTCCAGCGGCCAGCGCGATGTTCGAAGCGGCGCAGGGGCCGCGCGTGCTGCCGGGCACCTACACGGTGAAGCTGACGAAGGGAGATCAAACCTATACCCAGGAACTCGCCGTCGCCATGGATCCGCGGGCCAAGTATTCGCTCGAGGAGCGCAGAGCGCAATTCGATCTCTCCATGAAAGTTTACAAATTGCTGGAACACATGACCTACGGAGTGGAGGCGATCGAGGGGGTGCGTGACGCGGCGAACGCGCGCGCCGGTAAGCTCGGAGAAAAAGATGCGCTGCGCAAACCATTGCAGAAACTTGCCGCCGATTGCGACGGGCTGCGCTCGAAGATTGTCGCCACGAAGGAGGGCGGCATGGTAACGGGCGAGGAACGCATCCGCGAACACATCGGCCAACTGTATGGCGCGGTGACCGGCTACGACGGCAAACCTACGGATTACCAGACCGCGCGGAACGAATCGCTGGGTCATGAACTGCAGGACGTGATCGATGACTTCCACAAGCTGACGCAAAAAGAGCTCCCACAAATCAACGCCGGATTGAAGAAGAAGAAAATGGAAGCCATCGTTGTGCTGGAGGAAGGGAACTGGCAGAAGAAAAAGACGGAGTCCGCAGCCGCGGCTGGGGCTGGAATGCGGGCGCAAGAGAGACAATTTCGAGAGATCGATTAGAAAAGTCTCAGGTCAGTGCGTTTTCGAAGAACGATTCTGATTCCAGAAGTGATTAGTTTTTGTGTCTCGAAGAGAGCGACCCGGTGGGGCGCGCCCCACCCAGCACCAACTCGCAGAGATGGTTTACGAACCCCGGGGTCAAACTATCGTGGCGTATGAGAAATCGCATATAGATAGGTCCGTAGAGTGAATCGAGGAGCAAATCCAAGTCCATTTCTTTGGGCAGTTCACCCCGCTGGATTCCTCGGCGAAGCGTAGCGTAGGCCTCGCGCCGGCGCGGTTTCAAGAAACGCTCGCGGAAAGCGCCGATCACGGCGCTATCGCTCTGTCCCGCAGCCAGGATAGCGGAAACGATGCGTCCGCGGCGGCTGCGAAATATCTTCACCAGTTGGCGCATTTGTTGGCTCATATCCCTCTGGAGTGAGCCTGTGTCGGGGAAGTGAAGCGTCTGGACGGTGCCGCTGGCGAATGCGTCTGCAACCAGCGCTGCCTTATTAGGCCACCAGCGGTAAACCGTTGCCTTTCCGACCCCGGCGCGAGCCGATATATCTTCAATAGTCAGGTCGGAAAACCCATTCTTGCCGAGCAACTTCAAAGCACTCCGCAGAATGGCGAGCCGGGCCTCTTCGCTGCGGGGGCGGCCTGGTGGACGCTTCTGGCCAGTGCGACCGTTGTTTTGGGCCGAAGACTTCTGGCGCATGTCCTTCACCTTACCATATAATCAGTCAACGGATTTAGAATCCGATACGAGCAGTATCGAATCTAAATGCTCATGTTCGCGGGGTTCCTTCGCATCGATTTGGGATCCTTCTTTCGTTGAAAGTCTGCGGTGGTGCCTGATCGATGTGGATTGTTGCCCTAGCCCTCCGACGTCCTTACACCTTTGTGGTGATGGCGCTTGTCATCATCCTTCTGACGCCGATCACTCTTCTGCGTACCCCCACCGACATCTTTCCCGACATCGATATTCCCGTGGTCTCGGTGGTGTGGTTCTATGCGGGCCTGTCGCCGCAGGATATGGCGGACCGCATCGTGACCAACTCGGAGCGCGGCATCACCACCACGGTCAACGACATAGAGCACATGGAGTCTCAGTCGGTGTACGGACTGGGCGTGATCAAGGTTTTTTTCAGGCCGGGAACGAACGTGCAAGGGGCGATCGCTCAAATCACGGCGATTGCGCAAACCACGGTGCGCAGCCTGCCGCCGGGCACGACTCCACCGTTGATTATTTCCTACAGTGCCTCCACTACACCCATCATCCAGCTTGGTCTGAGTAGTAAGACTTTGCCCGAGCAGCAACTCTTCGACTTGGGGCAGAACTTTCTACGCAACTACCTGGCGACGGTGCCGGGCGCGGCTACGCCGTTTCCGTACGGCGGAAAGGTTCGGCAGATTCAAGTCGATCTGGACTTGCCGAGGCTCCAGTCGTATGGCCTTCAGCCCGTCGACATCGTCAACGCCGTTAACGCGCAGAATATTGTTCTGCCCTCCGGCACCATCAAACTGGGGTCGCTGGAATACAACGTGGAGACCAACGGAACGCCGCAGACGATCGCAGGATTGAACGATCTTCCGGTGAAGACCAGTAACGGCGCCACGCTTTACATGCGCGACGTGGCGCACATCCGCGATGGTTTTGCGCCGCAAACCAACATCGTGCGGCAAAACGGAAACCGCGGCGCGCTGATGTCGATCTATAAAAACGGAAATGCATCGACCCTGCAAATTGTTGCCGGGGTAAAAAACATCGTGCAGCAGGCGGCCCAGGCCCTTCCGCCGGAATTGAAGGTCACCGCGCTCTTCGATCAGTCTCTTTTCGTGCGCGCGTCGATTGAAGGGGTATTGCGGGAGGGGTTGATCGCGGCGGCACTCACCGCAGTCATGATTCTGATCTTCCTCGGCGACTGGCGGCCCACCATCGTCATCTCCATTTCCATTCCGCTTTCCATTTTTGTTTCGATCATTCTCCTGGGCGCGATTGGCCAGACCATCAACATCATGACTTTGGGAGGATTGGCGCTCGCCGTCGGCATCCTGGTCGATGATGCCACGGTGGAAATCGAAAACATCGAGCGCAACCTCGCCCTGGGCAAGGAGATGAAGCAGGCAATTCTGGATGGTGCGCAACAGATCGCGGTGCCGGCATTGGTGTCGACGCTCAGCATCTGCATCGTGTTCGTCCCCATGTTCTTTCTAACCGGCGTGGCGAAATTCCTGTTCGTGCCGCTGGCGGAAGCGGTTAGCTTCGCCATGCTAGCCAGCTACCTGCTGTCGCGAACTCTGATTCCTACGCTTGTGATGTACATCATGCGTGGGCACGAGCATCGCGCGGAAACTCCCAAATCGTCTCTGGGCCGCTTTCAGAGGAGCTTTGAGCGCAAGTTCGAAGATTTTCGCCGGGGCTACGAGCAATTGCTGGAGACCACTCTGGAGCACCGCGGCGTCTTCGCCATCTGCTTTCTGGCTTTCTGCCTGCTGTCGCTGGGTTTGTACAATTTCCTGGGGCAGGACTTCTTTCCGCAGGTAGACGCCGGCCTGTTGCGCCTTCATGTCCGCGCCCGCCCCGGTTTGCGAGTGGAAGAAACGGCCCGGCTGTGTGACGAAATCGAAGGTGAGCTGCGTCAGGAGATTCCGGCGGACGAGTTGCAGACGATTCTCGATAACATTGGTCTGCCCAACTCCGGCATCAACCAGTCCTACAGTTCCAGTGGAACGATTGGCACCAGCGATGCCGAGATCTTGATCGCGCTCGATCCCGAGCATCACCCTCCCACAGCGGGGCTTATGCGGCATCTGCGCGAGGTGTTGCCGCGGCGTTTTCCGGGAGTGGAGTTTTTCTTTCAGCCTGCCGATATCGTTACGCAGATTCTAAATTTCGGCCTGCCCGCCCCCATCGATGTGCAGGTGGTGGGCACGGACATGGAAAGCAGTTATGTGATCGCGCAGCAGATCGCAAATAAGATGCGGCACATTCCCGGCACCGCCGACGTGCACGTGCAACAACTGCTCTCCCTGCCCACGCTGCACATGGAGATCGATCGCACGCGAGTCACGCAGGTCGGCCTTACCGCCAGCAACGTGGCGCAGAGCATGTTGATTTCTCTCAGCGGAAGTTTTCAGACTGCGCCGAACTTCTGGCTAAATCCGAAGAACGAGGTCACTTATCAAGTCGCGGTTCAGTCGCCCCAATACCGCATGACGGATATGCAGGATCTGTTGAATATTCCGGTAGATTCGCTGCAGGGGCCACAGCTGATGGGAAATCTGGTGCAGCTTTCTCCGGTAACGCGGGCAGCGACGGTGAGCCACTACAACGTGCAGCCCGTGATCGATGTTTATGCCAGCACGCAGGATCGCGACCTGGGTGCGGTGGCTGCGGCGACGGACAAACTCCTGAAGACCTTCGACGGAAAGTTGCCGCGCGGCACTCATCTGGTGGTGCGGGGACAGGTGGCAACCATGCGGTCGTCCTTCCTCGGCCTGGGGGTGGGACTGGCGGGCGCGATTCTATTGGTCTATTTATTGATCGTCATCAATTTTCAATCCTGGCTCGATCCCTTCATCATCATCACGGCGTTGCCCGGAGCGCTGGCCGGCATCTGCTGGTTCCTGCTGTTGACGCGGACGACATTGAGTGTGCCGTCGTTGACGGGCGCGGTTATGTGCATGGGAGTGGCTACAGCGAATTCGATTCTGATGGTGAGCTTCGCGCGAGAACAGCTGGATGAGGGCGTTCCCGCGATGCGGGCCGCGGTGGCTGCCGGGTACACTCGCGTGCGTCCGGTGCTGATGACCGCACTGGCGATGATCATCGGGATGGTGCCGATGGCACTGGGTTTTGGCGAAGGCGGGGAGCAGAACGCACCCCTGGGCCGCGCGGTGATCGGCGGACTTTTATTCGCCACGGTGGCAACGCTATTTTTTGTGCCTAGCGTTTTTGCCATCTTCCACAGCCGTCGCGAGGCGAAACACGCGCTTAAGATGCAAAGAGAAGGATCAAGACAAGGACAAAAGGATGAGTTCTGAAACCGAGTTCGAACAAACGCCGGACCTGAAGCGGTCAGAATCGGCACGCAACACCAAGGCGCAGACGAGCCCCGAGGAAGAGCATGAAGTATCGAGTGCGCAGGCGCAGCGCGATGAAGAGATCGAAGAAATGGAGCGTCATGCTCGGCACCAACCCCCGGCAATCCAACAGCCGCCAGAGCTTGAGCCCGCACCCGGACGCAAGGCGCTGGTCATGGTGGGGGTGGCGCTGCTGGTGCTGCTGGTGGCGGGCGGGGTCACCCTGTTGGACCGTCTGAGCCACGACCGCGCGCTGGCCAAGGAGACCGAGCGCGAGACGGTGCCCACCGTTGCAGTGGTTTATCCGTTGAGCGAGAAGCCGGACGAGGAGTTGGTGCTGCCAGGATCTCTTCTCGCCTACGAGGAATCGCCGATTTACGCGCGCACCAGCGGCTACCTGGTGAAGTGGTACAAGGACATCGGAAGCCGGGTAACCAAAGGCGAGTTGCTGGCCACGATCGATACGCCCGAGGTTGATCAGGAATTGAATCAAAGCCGGGCGACGCGGCAACAGATCGTGGCGCAGATGGAACTGGCGAGAATCAGCGCGGAGCGCTGGGAAAACCTGCGTAAGACAGATTCGGTTTCCGCCCAGGAAGCCGATCAGCAGACCAGTGGATACAAGCAGGCTCAGGCCAACCTGGCAGCCGCCGAGGCCAATGTCCGCCGACTCGAACAACTCGAAGGCTTCAAGCAAGTCTACGCCCCGTTCTCCGGAGTGCTGACCCGCCGCAATGTCGATCCCGGAGCCCTGATCAACGCCGGCGCCGGCGCTGCTGGGCGCGAATTATTCGATCTCGCGAGGGTCGATCCGTTGCGGGTTTACACCAGCGTTCCGCAGGCCTACGCCCCCTACATAAAAGTGGGCGCAAAGACGGACGTGACCTTGCAGGAGTTTCCCGGCCAGAAGTTCGTTGCCAGGGTGGCCCGCACGGCTGAGGCGATCGATCCGGCGACGCGAACTCTGTTGACTGAAGTCGATGTGCCCAACCCGGACGGACGTTTGCTGCCCGGCTCTTTCGGGGAAGTACACTTCGCCGTCGGATCGGATGTGAATAAAGTTACGGTTCCGGTGAACGCGATGCTCTTCCGCGCCGAAGGTGCGCGGCTCGCCGTGGTCGGTCCGGACAACAAAGTGCAACTGCGGCCGATCAATATCGGACGCGACTACGGCGCTACGCTCGAGATCTTGGGCGGCGTCTCCCCCGCCGATCGAGTGGTCATCAATCCCCCGGATTCACTGGAGGAGGGTCAGCAGGTGAACGTAGCGCAGCCAACTCAGCAGAAAGGCGGAGCGTCGTGAAGCCTGCGGCTCGCCTGTCCGCATTAGTACTGCTCTGCACTGCGGGGCTGATTGGATGTACAGTCGGGCCCCGCTACAGCCGTCCCGCGGCTCCCGCTCCAGCGCCCGATGCCTGGAAGACACAGCCGCCGTGGGAACAGGCGGCTCCCAAGGATTCAATTCCCAAGGGCACATGGTGGAAAGTTTTTAATGATCCGGCTCTCGACGCGTACGAGCAGCAATTGCTTCAAGCTAATCAGTCTCTAATGGCGGCCCGGGACCGATTAGAGCAGGCGAGGTCCTTGGCGCGGGTGGCCACTGCAGATTACTTTCCGCAGCTTTCGGCCGATCCCGGCGCGGCTCGGGAGCGCGGCTCCGGCAATCGACCGCTGAACGGCCAGGCCCCGACCCTCGTGCACGGCGTGGCCCAGCCCGTCCCTCCCTATACGGAGAGCGTCTATACCGTTCCCTTCAATCTCAATTACGAGGTCGATCTTTTT
>Ga0074045_10003712_pt1 | contig 13719 bp, 11 predicted proteins | sample BogForMeECP23OM2_FD_94442 | JGI IMG/M metagenome (GOLD analysis project Ga0074045, IMG submission 94442) | Bog forest soil microbial communities from Calvert Island, British Columbia, Canada - Bog Forest MetaG ECP23OM2 | ecosystem: Environmental > Terrestrial > Soil > Wetlands ... | reverse complement strand
CGGGCTGGCGGTCGGCGCGCAGATCTTCGTCGCGGAAGCAGCGCACGATCTGGAAATATTTGTCGAAGCCCGAGATCATCAATATCTGCTTGAACAGTTGCGGCGATTGCGGGAGCGCGTAGAACGATCCGGGCTGCACACGGCTGGGGACGAGATAATCGCGCGCGCCCTCGGGAGTGGAGCGGGTCATGAATGGAGTTTCGATTTCGAAGAAGCCCTGCGAAGCCAGATCGTCGCGGATGGCGAGCGCCACCTTGTGCCGCAGTTCGATGTTGAACTGCATGGCGTCGCGGCGCAGATCGATGTAGCGATATTTCAAGCGCATCTCTTCGTTCGCGAGCACCGTATCCGAAGGCAGGAAGGGCAGCGGCTTCGACACGTTTAAAATGCGCAGCTCTTCCACCACCAGTTCCACTTCGCCGGTCGGGATATTGGGATTGATGGTGTCGGCATCGCGGCGCTTGACGGTTCCGATGGCGGCGATCACGAACTCGTTGCGCAGCGCTTCTGCTTTTTTGTGCACGGCGGCGTTCCGTTCGTGGTTGAACACGACCTGGGTCACGCCGGTGCGGTCGCGCAGGTCGACGAAGATGATCTGGCCGAGGTCGCGGCGGCGGTTGACCCATCCCATGAGCACAACTTTCTTGCCGGAGTCGGAGAGCCGAAGCGCTCCGCACATATGAGTTCGTCTGAGGTCGCCTAAGAAATCGAGCACGTTTTTGCCTTGTGTAACCGAATTTTGTCTGGTCGAGATTCGTTCTGCTGAATTGCGGTGGTGAGCCGAACTTCAGATTATAAATGGGCGGCGGTTCGGACCGACGCTGGGCGATACCTTGTCGTTGTCGTTGCCATCGTCATTGTCATGTGACGCTGCGGGGTAGCTGGTTCGGCGCTACGAGTCCCCCGAGGCGGAATTGGATGGTCACGATCGAGAATTCTGGTGACGTGATTCCAGGTCACTTTTGAAGCGAGAAGTCACGTGGCTAGTAGGAAGTTTGATGGTTGCGATTGTGACCGCGGGTTTGATTACGTGGACCGGCCGGGTTCAGGCGGAAGGCACGGGACGAAAAGCGGTCGAGAAAATTCAAGCTGTTTATCCTCTGATTGCGAAGACGAATCGCATTCGGGAAGACGAATCGCATTCGGGGTGTGGTGAAGCTGGAAGTGGTCGTTGGGGGAAATGGGAGCGTTAAGTCCGCCAAGGTGCTGGGCGGAAGCCCGTTGCTGATCGACTCGGCCACAGAAGCGGTGTCCAAGTGGACGTTTGAACCTGCGCCGCAAGAAACCACTGAGGTTGTTCAAGTCCAATTCGGGGACTAACGGCAGATCGTAAGGCTGCAACGGAAGGTCCCCGTCGTCTCATCCTCATGCCCGACTCGCCCCTCCAACCGGGCGGGACGCAGCCTTCCTAGGCGGGCTGTACCCCTCACCCTTGAAAATTTACGGGGACGCAACTCATGCGTTCTCGGGTCACGGCGTATCCTAGACCAATGTGACTGCTGGGCCGAGCCGCCGGTTTGTGAGAAACTAAATGCATCAGGGGTTGTGCAATCCGCATTTCTGGAATTGAAAGAGATGAAGAGGTCGAGGGAAAAGCCGACTCAACTGTTGCGGGTCGAGCACACGGTTGTGACCCGGGCCGATCGGGCCTTGGCCTGGAAGGTCTTTTGTAATGTGGGGCTGTGGCCGCGTTTTTCCGATCTCTACGGCGATATCCGCTGGCTGGGCGAGCCCTGGATGCCGGGAAGCCACATGAACATCGAGTTGAAGAGCCCGGTGGGAGCGGTGGTGGACCACGTTATCACCGTCTGCACTCCTCCCCGTTTGGTGGCCTGGATCGACCATGCGCGCGGCGACACGATGGAGCAGTGGGTGCACTTTAAGTCTGTTCCGACCGGTGGCACAGAGATCCATACCTGGGCTGACCTGGTGGGCACAACTACGACCATTGAAGGCCGCGACGTGCGCGAGGTAGCTACCGACTTCATTCGTACCTGGTACAACCGTTTCTCCGCGGAGTGCGACCAACTTGCTTCCGGGGATGCCCCTTGATTGGCGACAAATTACAGGGCGACAAGTTACCAGGTAGATCGTCCCAGCCATTCCGCGCAGGTGACTCTCGTCACCATGACGGCAATTTACATTACCCGCCCTTGGTGACGGTCTGCGAGACTTGAGCGAGCATTGTTTCGGGTTTACCCCGAAGCACAACAAACCGCATAATCGAGTTTCCGTAAAGACGGAGCCACCTTTGAGCACTGAGACGATGCCGACCGTAGTGAAAGTACTTACCCCGAAGCCCCGAGTGGAACGACCGGGAGAAACATCACTAGCGACCAGCGACCGGGGCTGGTATTTCGCCTTCTTCTTTACTTCGGGATTTTGCAGCATTCTCTACGAACTGGTCTGGCTGCGTCTCGCCATGGCGCAATTTGGCGTCACCACGGCCATGATTTCGATTGTGCTCTCGACCTTCATGGCAGGATTGGGGGTCGGTTCTTGGGTCTCTGGGCACTGGCTGCGCAAGTACGGACAGCGTCTCACCTCCCGCCCGTTGCGACTCTACGCCATTGCCGAGTTGTTGATTGGGGCTTCCGCGGCAATCGTGCCCTGGGAGTTGCGGACCGGGCGCTTCGTGCTGGAGCACATGGGGGGCAGCCTGTCCCTGTCGTCATCCGGCTACTACGTTGCGGCTGGTTTATGGCTGGCCTGCAGTCTGATTCCGTGGTGCGCATGCATGGGCGCTACCATTCCGCTAGGCATGTTTGCGATCCGCAGTGACAAACGAATCGAATCGCGGCGCTCGTTCAGTTTCTTTTATCTCGCGAATGTGTTTGGGGCCGTGGTGGGGGCGCTGATTCCGCTGCTACTGGTCGAGGCCCTGGGCTTCAAGGGCACGCTGCAGTGTGGGATGGTGCTCAATCTTGCGATCTGCGCCGCTGCCATCGCCCTCGCGGGCAAGCAAAAGCCGCAAACAGGCGGCACTGACGCTGACGAAGAGGAACGGGATGCCGCTGCCAAAGCCTCGCCCGCACTGCGTCAGATGTTTGGCAACAGCACGCTCTGGCTGTTATTTGCTACCGGGCTCACCAGTATGGGTATGGAGGTAGTGTGGACGAGGCAGTACACGCCGTATGTCGGCACATTCGTGTACTCCTTCGCATCCATCCTGGCCGTTTACCTGGCCGCGACTTTCATCGGATCTACCGTCTACCGACTCTGGAGCCAATGGCAGGGTAACCGGCAAAGCAGCGAAGGGTCCCTGATCTGGCTGTTCGTCTGGTTGGCTGCCTTAATACCTCTGCTCTCCGCCGACCTGCGAATGGGGATTCGTGCAGGACTGCGCGTGCCGCTGGGGATCGCGGCGTTCAGCGGTCTTCTGGGATTTCTGACTCCGAAACTGGTCGACCGTTTCTCCGAAGGCGACCCTGACCGAGCGGGAGTCGGCTACGCGGTGAACATTGCCGGCTGTATTCTGGGTCCGTTGTTTGCCGGGTTTGTCTTGTTGCCCTACCTGGATGAGCGCTACGCCCTGGCGATACTCGCTCTTCCCTGGTTGCTGGTCGGTATGTGGTTCGCATTATTCCGCCAGCCCGGGTCGGCAAAGAGCTTCAGCCCTGTGCGTGCCGTCACCTGCAGCGTGATTTTGCTAGCGTCGTTCGCTTTGATCTTCCTGACCGAAAGCTATGTGCAACGGTTTCCGGGGGCACAGGTGCGTCGGGATAGCACAGCCACCGTGATTGCGACTGGCCAGGGAATGCGAAAGCGGCTTATCGTTAACGGTATGGGCATGACCGCCCTGACGCCTATCACCAAACTAATGTCTTCGATGCCCCTGGCGTTCCTGAATCATTCTCCCCAGAATGCCTTGGTCATTTGTTTTGGCATGGGGACAACTCATCGTTCGATGCTTTCGTGGGGAATCGATTCCACGGCGGTGGACCTTGTCCCCAGCGTTCCGGCACTTTTCTCGTATTACCACGCGGACGCCGCACAGTTGTTGAGGTCGCCAAGCTCCCACGTGGTAGTTGACGATGGGCGCCGTTTTCTTGAGCGCACCACTGGACAATACGATGTGATCGTCATCGATCCGCCGCCGCCGATTGAGGCAGCGGGCTCCAGCATGCTGTACTCGCGCGAGTTCTATGCCGCCGCCCAGAAGCGGTTGCGGCCGGACGGCATCCTGCAGCAATGGTTTCCCGGTGGAGATGCAGTGACGAGCGTTGCCATTGCGCGCGCCTTGCAAGAATCGTTCCCCTACGTTCGCTCATTTATTGGAATCGAGGGTTGGGGAGTCCATTTCCTGGCCAGCCGCCAGCCCATCCCTGATCGCTCCGCGGCTGAACTGGCAAAGCGTATGCCGGCGAGTGCAGCCGCTGACCTGGTGGAGTGGGGACCAGCCCCGACCGCGGAACTGCAGTTTGCGGAAATCCTGAAGAGAGAAGTTCCAATCGACCGGCTGATCTCTGTGGATCCAGAGATACCTGCCATGCAGGACGATCGTCCACTCAACGAATACTACCTGCTGCGCAACGGCGGGTGGCCCACCGTTCCAGTGGCCAAATAGCAGCTCGGTACGGGTTGCTAGTCCAGATCGTTTGCGCTCCAGAGGTTGGGCGTGATCTGGCGGAATTTCAGTCTCCAGCGGCCATCGATTTTCGCCCATGTGTCGGCCATGTGCCGATAGCGCGGACGTTCCCCGGGTACAATCAGGTTGTAGGCCACGACGGCGGAGTCATCGGTGAGCTTAACGACGTGGAAATCATAGGCCCGCGTGTCCATGGACATTCCCTTCTGCGCGGAGTCAACCACGTCACTTTTGTCGTAGAAGTCGCCATTGGTTTCGATGCCTTGGAAATCGTCGGCTACGACGCGCCCGACCACGGCTGGGTTCTTGCTCTGGGTCGCCTGCAGGAGCTTTTTTTGCTGATCGATGAGTTGCTGGTCGAAGGTGGAGACTGGCTTGGAAGAGGGAGCTTGGGAAAGAGCCAGGGTCGCACTCACGAGAACCGTGCCTAATAGTGGAAGAATGCCTCGCATGGTTGCCTCCTAGAGAAATAGAGTTACGCCGTGTTCCTCTGTGAACTTGTGGTGACAGAAAAGCTTAACCACAGGGGACACGGAGGTCCACAGGGGACGTCAAAAGCCAAGAACTACTTCTGCAATATCCGCTGCGCCAATCCCGCGCGCGGAACCGTGACTTGTTCGCCGGACGCCAGATGTTTGAGCGCGAAGGCATCGGCCGCCACTTCGTCTTCGCCGACAATGAGGATGTAGCGCGCGCCCATTTTGTCGGCGGTCTCGAACGATTTTTTCAGGCGAAAGGTCTCATCCCCGAGTTCGATAACCATTCCGGCAACCAGATCGTGGCGCCGCAGCTCGCGAGCCACGCGGGCGGCTTCGCGATTCATTCCGGCACCGAGCGGAGCGATGTAGACGTCGGGCTTGCGGACAACCGACTCCGCCGACGCGGTTTCCATCAGTGAAAGCACGAGCCGGTCTTCTCCGATGGCAAAGCCAATCCCCGGAGCCGGCGGTCCGCCGAGGGCTTCTGATAAACCGTCGTAACGGCCGCCGCCAAGGATCGCATTCTGTGCTCCCAGAGCGCCGTGCGTGAACTCAAAGGCAGTGCGGGTGTAGTAATCCAGACCTCGTACCAGGCGCGGGTTTTCGACGTAGGGGATCTTTACGGCGTTTAGGATGTTCTTTACTTCTTCGTAGTGGGCGCGGCAGGCTCCGTCGAGAAACTGGTTGATGGTGGGGAGAGTTGCGACGATGGGCTGGTCCTCAGGAACTTTGCAGTCGAAGACACGCAGCGGATTGGTGACAACTCGGCGCTGGCAGTCAGCGCACATTTTGTCCACTACGGGGGCGAGTGCCTGGCGGAGAGCTTCGTTGAATTTAGCGCGGTCGGCGGGGCAGCCTACGGAATTCAATTCGAGCGTCCAGTTGGCGATGCCTACGCGGTCGAGCAGCGTGGCGAGGAGTTCGAGGATTTCGGCGTCTCTGGCAGGAGACTGGCTGCCGGAAGACGCGGGGCCGATGACCTCGGCGTCAATCTGGTAGAACTGGCGATAGCGTCCTTTTTGCGGGCGCTCGCGGCGAAACATGGGGCCGATGGAGAAGAATTTGTTCAGGCCGCGCTCCCAGAGTTTGTGCTCGATGTAAGCGCGGACGATCCCAGCGGTGTTCTCGGGACGCAGGGTTAGGGATTGACCTTTATCGCTTTCGGCGCGGCCGCGATCTTCCCAGGTAAACATTTCTTTGCTGACAATATCGGTCTCCTCGCCTACGCCGCGGGCGAACAGTTCGGTGGACTCGAAGAGGGGGGTGCGGATTTCGTGGAAATTGTAGGCGCGGAAAACGTCGCGGACGGCGGCTTCGACGAAGTTCCAGAGAGCGGTGTCGGGCGGGAGAAGGTCGCGGGTTCCTCGGGGAGATTTGATCATTGCGTCGTTGGTCGTTCGCTATTCGCTGGTCGTCGTACAGAGTGAGACGGGGCAAGCCCCGTCTCTACGGATGGTTCTACTTGACTAGTTTAACGTCGAACTGACGGATTCGGGCAAATGGACGAGAATGTCCACACCGTTGATACTACTGACCAGAGCCGAATTCCATGCGTCGCGTACAGTTTATCGAACTCCATGATCAAGCGTGGTGCCCGTCATCTCTTCGAGATTACGTTACGGATGCGCTGCAGTTCGGGTTCAACCTCTTAAAGTCCTACGCGCCCATCGCCCCGCTGCTGCAAAGCGCACTGGACTCTACGGGGAGCATATCGATTGTCGATATGTGTTCTGGCGGCGGCGGACCATGGTTCGACCTTTCTCGAAGGCTGCAATGCGGGACTAGCGGCTCGGTGGGCCTTCAGGTTTGGCTCACGGATAAATACCCGAATCTCAAGGCATTCCAAAATGTGCGAGCGACTTCCGAGAATCGGATTGCTTTCTATCCGGAGTCGGTTGATGCGACGAAAGTTCCTCGTGAACTGAAGGGGCTTCGCACGATGTTCACGTCGTTTCATCATTTTTCGCCGGATGATGCTCGCGCCATACTCCAGGATGCCGTCGATGCCGGCGAGAGCATCGCCATATTTGAAGTACCGAGGCGCGCCTGGTCGACTATCAGCCTTACGTTCGCGTTTGTCTTCATGCTGTTCATCGGCACACCGTGGGTCCGTCCGTTCCGCTGGTCGCGGCTGCTCTGGACGTATCTGGTTCCGATCCTCCCGTTGGTCCTGCTATTCGATGGAGTGGTGTCTTGCCTGCGGACATATCGGCCACGGGAACTGCGCGAGATGGTCGAAACACTGACGGCTAACGAATACCAGTGGGAGATGGGAGAGCATGCAAGTGGGAAGGTGCCAATCACTTATCTCATTGGTTATCCCGGAGCATCGTCGCGGGAGTTCGTTCGATGATAGTTTCTAGTTGGACGCGAGCACATCGTCGTTGTAGTTCACGAGTGCCCGTTTGGGGACATCTTTCCATCCCTTCATCGGGACTTTCTGATCGATCGAGCTATTCCCGATCAGGCGGGCGCGCCCCAAGTTTACGGTGCGGCCGTCCGCCAATTCCAGGTAGATGGGCACGATCATGCAGAACTTGTCATCGACTCCGGACTGCGTGAGCTTGAAGCTAAACATTATGTCGCCGTTTGCGTCTTTGTCGAACTTGGAGTCGATCTTGTAGGTGGGCAGCGCGGTGCCGTAAACATATTCGTTGAAGAACCAGTCCAGACGATGATTGCCCTCGAAATCCATCTCCGGGGTCATGTGTTTTTCCACCATCGCCTTGAAATCTTCGGTGGTGGCCGCCTTGCCGGAGTAGGTCTTCACAAAATCCTGCATCGTGGCCTTGAAATTCGCGTCGCCGGTCTTGTGATCCCACATCATCATCCGGATCATGTGCAGAATGTATGCGCCCTTGGGATAGATGAGGCGCCGGGTCACGCCGAATCCGGTGCGCGAGTTATCGGCCCGGTATCCCATGGTTACGGGGCCGACGTCGATGGCGCGAAAGCCCTGGGCATCCCGTTCGAGCAGCAACTCGCGTTCGTCGTTCCAGAAGTCGATAAACTTTTTCGGATTCTTCTCGATCATGCTGATGTAGAGCGACGCGGACAACTCGGCGAAGCCTTCGCTCATCCATTGGTCGCGGCCGGAAGCGAATCCGACCGTGTGTCCCCACCATTGGTGCGCGACTTCGTGGGCCGTAACTACCTTCCAATATCCGCGATCGGCGTGGTCGAGGCCTAGCTGATGACGCACTGTGGTGTCAAAGTAGTAGCAGATCGGGATCCACACCAACTCTGGCCACGACTGTCCATAACCGCAAGCGGTTTGCTGTGTGAGTTGCATGTGCTTGAACAGCGAAGGGCCGAAATAATCGCTGTATAGCTGTACCGCCATTTCGCCTTCGGCGAGCGCTTTCTTGTTGAGCAAGGTGGTGTTCATCGAGCCCAGCGGGGCGCCCGAGCGCTTCAGGATTTCAATCGAGTCCGGAGAATCTTCGTTGGCGTAGGACTGGATAAGATATTCGGGCTTGGTGAGCCTGGCTTCCTCTACCTTGAAGCGGCCAAAACTGAACCCGGCCACGGTCTGCGGAGCTTCGCTCTTCCACACGGTAACATTTTGACCACCCTCATTGCTGTCGGAGACGAGTGCGCCTGTGGCCGCCATCTTCATTCCCTTGGGAATGCGAAGCGTCATGTCATAGAGTGTATACTCTCCAAACGCCGCACCTGGACTATTGGGATACCAGTTTTCACGAGCGCCGCCGCTGAGGTAGTAGTTTCCACCGCCTTCGTTGCTTACGGCCTCTTTTCCGGCATAAGTCGTGGTGATCGTCAATTTCTCGCCGGCACTGAGAGCTTTGGGCAAGATGACGGCGAAGTTGCCATCGTCGTTCTTGTCCTCCTGAATGAAGGAAAGGGCCTGGCCGTTCGCGGTTACACTTTGCACGCGCAGCGGCCGGAACAGATCGAAGGGCACCACCCGCACGCCGTTGCGCCGCGTAACCATGTCGGTCGTGGCTTTCCCCGAGAGCGCGCCGTTCTTTTCGAAGGTCACATCCAGTTGTTGATGCTCAATCCGCATCAGCCTTCCAACGCTGCCACGGGTGTGTTTCCCGCTAACATTGAACGACGCCCATTCGCCCCGTTTGTTCTCATCGTAGGTTCGGAAACTAACTGATGCCCGCTCCGGCTCAATCTCATAGATTTCCTTGTCGTTGTAGCGCTTGCCGTGGATGAAGGCGACAAACAGCCCTCCTGGCTCGTCGCTTAGCACATCCTGCAGGATGCGCGCTTCCATATTGTCCTTGAACTTGTGGCGAGTCGTGTTCTGGGTGTCTTTCAGCAGGCCCGCGTCGCAGCCGCCGGACGATGGGCTGCCACCTTTCTTGATGTCGTCATAGGTCGAATCCGTAAAGCGCAGGACCGCCTGAGTAAACTTCTCGCTGAACTCGTCCTCTTTGGTGAGAAGCTTCAAACTCTGGCGCTCAGATTCCGATGGCGCGTCGAGCACAAAGCTACCGTCCCCCACGAAAACTGCCCCTGTGACCTTGCCCTGCACCGGGGCCACAAAGCACACCATTCCTGAATGGAAATGGAAAGTGCCGGCGTCGCGCTTCAATTCAAAGTTGGTGATGCTTACCGCCTCACTTGCGAGGGTCAGGTTGCGAAGCTGCTGGTAAGCAGGATCGGAGTTAGGGCCAGAGGGCGGATTGTCGGCAGAGCAGATAGGAAGAAACGAGGCAAGCAGAATGGTTGCAGTAAACAAGATGCGAGATGGCATGGCCGGGAGGGCCCCCTGTATGTAAAAGCGAGGCAAGTATGCACGAATTGTCCGTTCGCGCAAAGGAGTTAGTTACAGAGAGCGCTTTGCGGGAAGGTCGTTTCCGGGCCATGAGCGGGTCCTCCGGCTAAAGCCGGCTGAAGAAAAGCCACTTACCGCAGCGGTAAACCGCTGCGCCACCCAAGAGCAAGTGCAACAGCAAAGGCCTCGCCCAAGCGGAGCTTGGATGGGGCACCCTATCGAGCGTCGCAACACAGGCCATCTCAACCGGGAGGCTACGCGAAAAATGCGGCGTTCTTTTCCAGGAACTCTTTCTTGTCTTCCGGCAACTCTTCGGCCACGAAGATCGAATCCGACGTGCAGGCCGGAACGCAGGCACCGCAATCGATGCAACCGGCGGGGTCGATATAAAGTTGCGTTGCCGCCTCAAACTGCGGCTCGTCTTTCTTCGGATGAATGCAATCGGTCGGGCAGACATCGACGCAGAGCTCGTCCTTGATGCAGGTGTCAGTAATTACGTAGGCCATGAGTGCTTCTCCTGAGTTGTTTTGTGGATCAGTTTCGCTCTTGACCTTATCGGCTGGTGTCCGTCTTGGCGGTGACTTCCATCACAGCGCAGCGTGGCCTGATCACGCAGAATGGTGATCGTCGTCACAGGAAAGAAAAGGGCTGGTGCGGTATAAAGTGAGCAATTGCAATCCTGAGTAGTAACACGGAATTGCCCGGCCTCACCCCACGACCCCACACAGCCGCCACCCAGCGGCGGGCCGGGCAATCTTACTGAGCTAAGGGTTCTTCCTCTCCAGCAGGTACGACTTCTTGTAACCCAGGTAATTGTCCGCGTAGCGGAGGATCGTCTCCTGGTCCTTCTCGTCCAGGTGGCGGCGGAATTTTCCGGGAGAGCCCATCCAGAGAGAATTCGGTTCTACGATGGTTTTCTCGGGGATCAGAGTGCCGGCGGCGATGATAGAACCAGATCCGATGACGGCGCCGTTGAGGATGATGGAGCCCATGCCGATGAGGCAGCGGGCTTCGACGGCGCAGCCGTGGAGGATGGCGTTGTGGCCCACGGTGACATAATCGCCAACGGAGACGCCGTATTGTTCTTTCATGCCGTGGAGAACGGAGTTGTCCTGAATATTGGAATAGTGGCCGACGCGGATTTCGCGGACATCACCGCGAAGGACAGCGTTCATCCAGACGCTGGAGTGCTCGCCGACGATCACGTCACCGATGAGCTGGGCGGAGTCGTCGATGTAGGCGGTTTCGGGGAATTGGGGGGTGACGCCTTTGTAGGAGCGGATCATGGGATTGGCTTGAGCTGCGAACAGAAAAACATATCATGGAGCGATTGCCGACGTCAGATGGCAGAGCAAAAGTCATGAGCGCAGCCGACATTAGAAGTTGCGTGCCCTGATAGTATTTCCTTTTGCTGATCCTGCGAGGCATGCATGTCGATCCAGCTAAGATTGGTCAGCACTTTGATATTAACGACCTACAGTGTCGTTTTCGCTCAGACTATGCAGACGAAAATGCCTGATGTCGGCACTAGCGGAGCTGCCAGCAGCCGGTTGCCGGAGACCTCACCCCTGGATCCGTGCCGGAATGAGGGAAAGGAGGCGGGCGTGGCGATCCAAAGCGACACCATGGGCGTAGACTTCGCCCCTTATATTGCACGGATCGTACCAATCGTGCAGCGGAACTGGTCCACCCTGATTCCTGGGTTGGTGGATACACCGTTCTCGAAACTGGGCAAGGTCTCGATTGAACTTCTCATCCTCAAGGACGGAAGAGTAGACATAGACGGCATTACGATTCAAGCCTCTTCGGGAGATGCCACGCTTGATCGAGCCGCCCGGGGGAGTATTATCCGCTCGGACCCGTTGCCACGGCTGCCCAAAGAATTCCCCGGCGAAAATCTCCGGTTACGCTTTTTGTTCTTGTACAATCTTTCGCCGGATGTCGGCATTTCCCCGTGCGTTGACGTTCGGGTTCTCGTCGGCTCAACACTACAATTTTCCGCTTCGGGGAAGGGGATTTCAAATGCGTTGGTGATGTGGAGCGTGTCGGGCCCCGGCTGTTCTGATTCCGCTTGCGGCACCATCTCGGATGACGGGCTCTACAGGGCGCCTCTTAACATTCCCGTCCCACCAGTGGTCTCTGTGCGAGCTGTACCGCGGTCTGGCAAGGGCGTTGAAGCTCGATCGAAGATAACCTTTGTGCAGGCGAATCCATCGCCTAACCAGTGATGGGGCGTGTCAGATGGTGAATCAGAGTGACTTGCGATGAAGGCAGCAGACTTCCGGCGGATTGCTTTGAGTTTTGAAGGGGCGGAGGAGGGCTCACACATGGGAGCGGCTGACTTCCGTGTGGGAGGCAGGATCTTCGCCACTCTTGCCTCGGAAAAACAGGGCTACGGCAACTTGATGCTTACGCCGGAGCAGGAGGCGGAATTTGTGCGGGAATTGCCTGAGGTTTTCCTGCCAGTTCATGGCGGATGGGGAAGGATGGGAGCGACCCACATTCGGCTGGCGCAAGCGAACGAGGATGTGCTGGCGGGCGCCCTGCGCGCGGCATGGATGCTTCGGGTGGAAAGCAATACGAAGACGAAGAAGAAGCGCGCTCCGAAGCGGTAGTGGCCTAGATCTTCTCACCTAAGTACGGAGCGGACGGTGCGAGCCAAAGTTTCCAAGCCACGGAACTGCTCGGGTAGGCTTGCTGTGTCCAGCGGTTTTTCGAACGCAGGCGTAGCCTTGGATTTTCGTTTTTCCCGGCTAGAGCCTCTCGGCAGCGTCATCTCTTTTCGCGGCTCGCTCTCCTGTACAATTCCCCCGAATGAAAGAGATGGCCAGAGTTGGGGCGATCCTCTGGATCGTGCTGGGGGTGGCGGTATGGGCTTCTGCCGAGCCCATTGCCTCACTGCGCCCGAGCAACTATGTGAACGATTTTGCCGGAGTGCTGGACGCGGCCACGCAGGCGCGGCTGAACGATCTGTGTCATCAGGTCGAGCAGAAGGCGAACGCGCAGATCGCCGTGGTTACTGTGAAGTCGGTGGATGGGCAGGACGTGGTGAGTTACGCGGTGGCGCTGTATCAGAAATGGGGGATCGGGGCGAAAGGGAAAGATCGGGGAGTGCTGATTCTGCTGGCTACACAGGATCGCAAGTATTGGACCACGGTGGGGTACGGGCTGGAGGGAATTCTTCCGGACGGCAAGGTGGGTGGGTTCGGCCGGGAAATGGTGCCCTTGCTGCGCGGCGGAGATTATGCGGGTGCGGTCACCTTGATGACTACGCGCGTGGCCTCGGTAATTGCGCAGGATGCGGGTGTGACGCTGGACAATCAACCTCGTCTGGCGGCGCCGGTCCGGGAACACCCCACGCCTGATGTCAGGGTCGGCACGGTCGTGGTTCTGCTGCTCGTTCTCTTTTTTATAGTGATTCCAGTCCTGAGGTCGATCTTCCGTGGCGGTGGTGGTCGGGGCGGCGGCGGGGGCGGCCTGGGATTCTTGCTTGGGATGTTGCTCGGATCTGGCGGCGGAGGGTATCGCGGCGGTGGCGGGTTTGGTGGAGGTGGATTTGGTGGAGGAGGCGGATTTGGCGGGGGTGGCTTTGGTGGTTTTGGTGGCGGGAGTACTGGCGGCGGCGGTGCGGGCGGCAGCTGGTAGAGCGGAAGTTCGTGGAGCGAGAGGCGCGTGATGGGTCCGGAAAAACTGATTGACGAGTTTGTCGAACGAATGCGGGCGGCGGCGGGAACGAATCTGCTGGTTACGATCCTTTATGGGTCGGCGGCGGCGGGCGATTATGTTGCCGACCACTCGGACGTGAACCTGCTGTGTGTGCTGCGGGAGACTTCTCTTGCTGCGATTGAGGCTTTGGTTCCGGTGGTCACGTGGTGGGGGAAGCAGAAGCATCGGGTGCCGCT
>Ga0074045_10003711_pt1 | contig 13720 bp, 11 predicted proteins | sample BogForMeECP23OM2_FD_94442 | JGI IMG/M metagenome (GOLD analysis project Ga0074045, IMG submission 94442) | Bog forest soil microbial communities from Calvert Island, British Columbia, Canada - Bog Forest MetaG ECP23OM2 | ecosystem: Environmental > Terrestrial > Soil > Wetlands ... | reverse complement strand
GGCAGAGCTGATGAAATAGACGGCCTGACTGGGAAGCCTGCCGAAGCTGCTCAGGGCTTTGCAGCAATAGTAGAGAAGCACAAGACTTTATTTGATACGCACAAGGGGATGGCCGCAACGCTGAGAGAGCTTATCTCGGAGATAAACTATCGCGATCATATCCAGGGTCTCTACAAAACTGCCAATGCAGTATCACAGCGCCTTCAGAATGTCGAAGATTTCATTGAGTCTCTTGAACACTTCGAAAACAGAGAAGACTCCCCGACACTCCAGGCATTCCTCGAAACACTCGCACTCACAGACTTCCTAAAGGACAAGGAGGAGCGCAACGGAAACGGAGTTACGCTCATTTCCTTCCACTCGGCAAAGGGACTGGAGTTCCCGGTGGTATTTATTGTTGGCGTAGAAGACGATATCCTTCCACATAAAAAGTCCGTCTATGAGGCTTTCGGTCTGGAGGAAGAGCGGCGACTCTTCTACGTCGGAATAACACGGGCCATGAAGGAACTCTATATATGTTATGCGGGCCATCGAATACGATATGGCAAAAGCACTCCCTGCAACGCCTCGCGCTTCATCGACGAACTGCCGGAAGCGGCAATCAGGAGAATCGATATAGAGCACCAAAGCGATGAAATAGATGAACAAGCAGCGGCAAATGCCTTCTTCTCAAACATTAAGAACATGCTGGGAGATTGATTGAATCCTTGAAAGCGGAGCGCGCACGGCTCTATGAGGAACTATCTGGCACTGATTTCTATCTGCAGGACGGAAGCAGTATGCCGACGGCCGACGGCAAAGGCTAGAATTCAGGAACTAAAAAAAGAAATTACTAACGCGTATCAAAGAATGGAGCATTTTGGGCGTCGCTCCCGAAAGTGAAAGGGCACAATTCTTTAGGGTAATTCTTCCTCCTAAGTCATTCATCGATGAGCATCCCGACAACAGCTGCTACGAGTAATCCACGGATTTAATCAATAAAAATATATGTTGGTTAGCAGGTGTTACAAATTTATTCAGACGGTTCGATGTGGTCTCAGGTACGGGGCGAAGTTAACGGCGGCTCCGATTTGCCAATTCTGAGTAGTGTGGACCTACAGAGTGTCTCAAAAACCCTCTAAATAAAGACATGACAGAAGCCTTCTGTTAGGCCTTTTTCGCGGAGCTTTTTTTGTGTCTCAAAATCAGGTGTTTTAGGTCCCAAACTCCGTGCCTCCCTCCCATCCTTACACCAGCACCTTCACAAGATCGAACGGCCTCCAAGCCCTCACAAATTTGCTTCCAGTACCGGTTGCATGGGCCTTCATACGAGCATCGAGATCATTAGTTATACCAATGTACAGATAAGTATTTCGGCACTTGAGAACGTATACAACGGAATAACGCCAGTGTCGGGTATAATAGAGGAGTTAAAGATGCAGAGTGGGAAATATATAATCCTTGGATAATTGCAACTTAAGAGGACATCATCTTATTTGTCTCAACTTTTTTTCCGGGAAAGGCTATGATGATGCCTTCATCGAAAACCTGAGACATATTATCACGATGACGGAAGATAAAGGCATTGAGGTTCATAATGGAACCGATGCAGTTTGTGAAAAATGTCCTTCCCGGCAAATTAATAGGTGTTTGCACAGTGCTCAGGCCGACGATGAAATAGCTGTTCTGGATAGCCTCGCGCTGCGTCTTCTCAATATGTCACAGGGACAGCATGTCAGTTGGCGGCATATACGGGATTTGCTGCCGTCTGTATTTCATGAATGGTATGTATTTGCCTGCAGCGGCTGTGAGTGGAAATGGGCCTGTGAGCAGAAAGCGTTTTACCTGGAACTCGGGAATTCTCTATAAACAGAATATGCGAACCATTTATAAAAACCTCTTTTTTTTGACGGCCTATGCAGTTGCCATAGCATCTTCAGGCGGCTGTTCATTGATTACCGCACCCTATTATGCAGTCAAAGATGCAGTGGAGGGAGGAGTATGGGTCGTGAAAACAACCTGTCAGGTTACTGCAGGCACAACAAAAATTATCTACAAAATTGGTGGATACACGTACGAAGTTGTAAAAGCGCCTGTTAGCTGGGCACTAACCCATAAGGAAATTGAGAGCATCGACGGACTTCCGGTAAAGGAGGCCATACAGCAAGGCAGAGTAAAAACAGCACCCTATGTCGTCGCGGGAAGACAGTACGTTCCAATGTCGGTCGAAAAGGCAACTCATTACAGGGAAGAAGGAGATGCATCATGGTATGGTTCTGAGAGCGGCAGGATGACCGCAAACGGCGAGGTCTTCAATCCAAACGGCCTGTCAGCAGCACATAAATATCTGCCAATCCCCATGTTTGTAAAAGTAACAAACCTTGAAAACAGGAAATCCATCATCGTGAGAGTAAATGACCGGGGTCCTTTCCCGAGCGGGCATAATGCAAGGTCTGGAGAAAGAATTATCGATCTCAGCATGGGAGCCGCCAGGAAGCTTGAATTTTACAATAAGGGTCTCGCCCACGTCAGGGTTGAAGCGATACAGTTGAAAGAAGGGTGAGAAGTGCTATGCGTTTTTTGCACCCGCCGGTTTCAGTCTCCTGGTCCATTCAACGAGGTGCTCCAGCATTTCCTTGATCAACTCCCTTGTTTTCTGATCAGTCACCTTGCCGTTTTTGTCAATCTTTTCCGTGGCAAACGAGACCATGACCTCGGGCTGGTTCAATGCAAAACAGTTCAAAAATACAAAGCATTGCCGTAAATGATACTGGGCCCTCGCAGTGCCGATCATGCCGCCCGATGCGCCCATGATCGCTACCGGCTTGTGTTCAAATACATTGTCTCCATAAGGCCTGGATGCGCAGTCTATGGCATTCTTCAGGACGCCGGGAATCGAATAGTTGTATTCAGGCGTAGCAATGAGTATGGCGTCTGCGGCCCTTATTTTCGCTTTGAACTCCTTAACCTTCTCCGCAGGATGATTTTCCATATCCTGGTTAAATACCGGGATCCCTTCAAGGTCAAAAATCTCAAGCTCCATGTCATCCGGAACAAGTTCCAGCGCTGCACGTAACAGAGCTTTATTGTAGGAGCCTTTGCGCAGGCTCCCGGCAAAACCGAGAATTTAGAAAGTCTTCTCCATACTGATCTGCCTCCTCACGCGGACGATTATTTATGGTAGCTGCCGGCGCTTCAAACTTTCCTGCATCCTTTTAAGGATAGCATACTCGTGGAAGATGTCAAACTTTTGGTAGTGTCTCAGTCTGTTTTTCCTCGGGGTAAAATAGTCTTCCGCTCTTCACCGGAATTCCCGCAGACAAATACTCTGCAGCCTCCTTATCGGCGAGGAACCATAAGCTCCCGTTCTGCGGGGCTACCAGTGATGCAGGAAGTCTGATTTGCCTCCCCTCGACAACATCGCTGAGAACGCGGGCTTTTGCCTTTCCACTTATGAGGAATGCAGCTATGCGAGCATTGTTGATCACCGGAAGCGTAAGCGTGATTCTGTCATGCCGGTCTCTATCAAGCCGTACTGCACAGGCGAGATGAAGCGTGTCGTCAAGTGCGGCATGGCCCGGAAATAACGATGCCGTATGACCATCGGTACCGATACCGAGCAAAACAAGGTCGAATTCCGGAATCCCCCCGGGCGGCAGCGAAAAAAACCGTCTCATTTCTTCCTCATACATACAGGCGGATGACATTAAGTCTGTGCCATCGACAGGCACCTTGTGTACATTACCGCCTGGAATCGGGATTCCCTTTAAGAGTGTCTCGTAGAGCAAGCGGTAATTGCTGGCTGGATTTGAAGCAGGGACAAAGCGCTCATCGGCCAGGAACAGATGAATTCTGTCCCACTGAATTCGGGGGCCGGCAGCGGATAGTTTATGATAAAAAGGGACAGGGCTTTCTCCGCCGGAAAGAGCTGCTGCAAAATAACCCTTTTCCCGGATGGCGGATTCTGATAATACCTTCCACTGATTCACCATAAAATCGGCAAGGTCATCTTTCGCAGCGAATATCAGGACCTGGCGAGAATTGTCCATAATGTTTGTCTTATCCGGTTATCCATCAGCGTCCGTACCTGACGAAAATATGTCTCTATTTTATCGACTGTCATATAGGAGAGCATTCCAGTCTTTAGAAAATCTTTCCATACCCTTTACAGTAAGGTCATGTGCAATATTGTACTCCTCCCAATTTTCAGATAAATCGATCTCTTTATAGACTATATCCTTCAGTCCTTCACGTTTGTAAATATAATCTTGTGGGGGGAGGGTCAATCCAGCGGCCGCCCACTCCTTCAAAATCTCATATGGCGCTGTAATAATATCGGAGCCGAGTTTCAGTGCGTAGAAAAAATGGTCCAGTGTGCGCACACTCGCCGTCAGCACCTCCACATGGCCATCGCCATTGCTGTACATTTCCAAAATATTTGCTATAAGGTCCATCCCGTTATCACCCCTGTCGTCAAGCCTGCCGATAAAAGGAGAAACATAGACCTGGCCCTTTTTGGCGCCGCGGGTTGCCGCATAAACCGCGGCGGCCTGTTCCTGTGAAAAACAGAGCGTCATGTTGATCCTCAATCCTTCCGTGACGGCATGTGCTGCTGCCCTGAGCCCTTCTTTTGAGGTTGGAAATTTTATCTGCGCATTGCTTATCCATGAAAACATCTCTCTGCCTGATGACAGCATCTGCTCTGAAGAGGTCGAAGAATCGGCATAGACTTCCACTGATATTGACCCATGCGGAATCAATGAAGAAATTTCTTTCACCACATCGCGATAGAAATCGAATATCTCTTTTTCTGTAAATTTCTCACCCTGCGTCAGCCGTTTCTTTGCACCCGGATTTTTGGATATTAGTGTTGGATTTGTGGTTTGCCCGTCAAGGAAACCGAGAAGAGAGATGATGTCCCTCGTCTCCGCGGGGTCACCGCCATCCAGAAATATTCTCGAACCGAGATTTTGCGGTCTCATATAACCTCCCTTACCTTCCTGATAATTGCGTTGCTCGAAATTTCCTCAAAATCCATCAATTCTTCCATCTTTCCGCTTTTTGGTATCTTGCGTACCGCCAGTGAGTAAACCGGCGTAGGTTCTCCGGCCAGAGCGCTTCTGACAGCTTCGCCTATCCCTCCTTCCTCATGATGGTCCTCCACGGTTATCACGGCCATTGTCCCTTTTATTGCCTGTTTCAGATACTCTCCCTGAATCGGCTTTATGCAATAGAGGTCGATAACCCGTACGTTAACGGCTTCTTTCAGGAGTTTTTCATATGCGTCGAGTGCTTCAAACAGTGTAATGCCCGCGGCGATAATGGATATTCTGTCGCCAATGCTCTGTCTGACAAGCTTGCATTTTCCTATAGGGAATTCTTCCTGCGGGTCGTAGATAACGGGAGTCACTTCACGCGTTGTGCGTATGTAAAAGATGCCCTTGTTCCGCGCAGCCTCTTCCACCAGTTTCTCAGTGGATACCGCATCACAGGGATAAAGTACTACGCTATCCAGCACTGATCTGAACATGGCGATGTCTTCGAGCCCCATTTGCGAGGGACCGTCCGCTCCTATGGATACTCCGGCATGGGACCCGCTGAATTTGATATTGGGCCCCGAATACTGGCTCATCCTTATCTGGTCGAAAGCGCGGGTGAAAAATGCAGCGAATGTGGATATAAAAGGGATTTTCCCACGGCGGGAAAGACCCAGTGCCGTTCCTACCATGTTCTGCTCCGTAATGTACATCTCAAAAAATCGGTCCGGGTACTCATCCCCGAATATTTCTGCATAAGTTGAATTGCTGACTTCCGCATCCAGTACCACCATGTCCTGGAACATGGGGAATATTCTTTTCAGTGCATTGCCATAAGCCTTCCTCGTCGCAACGGGTTTGCCGACTTCATATGAAAGGGCTGCAGCACTGCCGCGGGCCCTCTGCTCAGGACGGATGTCTTCGGCTCCGGCTACTTGTCCCCTCAGGGATGTATCAACGTTACCAAGATGGATGAGGGCATCGCCGAGCTGTTCTCTGCTGAGGACCTTGCCGTGCCAGCCGTTTTTGTCTTCCACTAACGGGACCCCCTTGCCTTTGACGGTACCGGCGATTATCATCAGCGGCTTGTCCCTGCTCTCCATGGCCCTGTCATATGCATCCAGTATTTCATCGAAATTGTGGCCGTCTATAACAACAGTCTCCCAGCCAAACGCGGCAACTCTCAACGCATAAGATTCGGTATGACAGCCTAGCATCGTTTCACCCCGCTGTCCAAGCCGGTTCACATCCATGATGCCGATAAGGTTGTCGAGTTTGTAATGAGCCGCCACTTGAATTGCTTCCCATTGTGAGCCTTCGGACATCTCGCTGTCACCGAGGAGTACGTAAGTCCTGTAAGGAAGCTTATCGAGATATTTTGCATTCAATGCCATACCGAGGCCTATTGATAATCCCTGTCCGAGCGAGCCGGTGGCCGCCTCGGCATAACGGAAAGCAACGGTCGGATGTCCCTCAAGTACGCTGCCGAATTTTCTGTAGGTCATCAGTTCCTGTTCGCTTATTTTCCCTGCCGCCGCCCACAGCGAATAAAGAAGCGGAGAAGCGTGGCCTTTGGAGAATATCAGACGGTCATTATTGGGAAGCCGGGGGTCATCTGTGTCAAACCTGAAGAATCCGCCAAACATAAGACCGACGAGCAAGTCCGCAGCCGACAAAGAGGACGTAGGATGGCCCGAACCGGCTTCCGTAGTGGAAACAAGGATAAAATAACGGACAAGCTTTGCGAGCCGTTCCAGTTGTTCTTTCATTTTGGTACGTTCGTTACGACCTGAAAGTTTTGCCTGCTTCCGGTCAGTTTCCATTTTTCCCTCCTGTGGCTCCATTGCAACACATTATTTCAAGTCTATCAGTTCCATGAAATTTGTCAACGTATGCCTCACTTAACTCTAATCTGTTTGGGCCTCTCTCCTGGTAATCCCTGTCACAGGATCCGGTCAGCTTCCGGCGCCAGCTCCGCAAGGGAATCGCATCCCCCGATATCGGTGGTACATAAAGCATAAACCGGACTATTTACTCTCTTGGGGATGTTCAATGTTATTTTCTCTGGTCACAGCGTATATAATATACAAGATTGCATAAATTTTAAAGAAGTGCAACTGCCTGCATTGTATGAGTATGCCGGAGGTCTGAACCCCCGACTCAGCGGCGAATTTGACGACAGGCTCCAGGGAAAGTTTACAATTGCAGGCCAACCAGGTAATATGATTACTAATTCGTACAGGAGGTCATTATGAAAAAAATGATGATGAAATGTGTTGTTTTATGTGCTGCTTTCCTGCTGCTGCCGCATGTTTCTTCTGCTATGGGACTTGAAGCCGCGCTCGGTGTATGGAGCCAGGCGCCTTCAGGTAATGTCTCCGACGGCGGCGTAAACCTCAATCTCAAAGACGATCTGAATTTCGGCAGTACTACAAAAGTATTCGGGAGGTTGAAGGTTGAAACGCCTTCTCTTCTCCCGAATGTCTATTTTTTAGCCACTCCAATGAGCTTTAACGGCGCAGGAAGCAAGAATGTGGATTTCGTATTCGGTAATCAAACCTTCAGCAGGGCGGTGCCTTTTACTTCGCATCTGACACTCAACCATTATGATGCCGCCCTCTATTACGGCCTGCCCTTCATCAAAACCGCGACTTTAGGCATTCTGAACATCGACGTCGGGGTCGATGCCAGGCTGGTCGATCTTAAGGCATCAATCGTTCAAACAACCACTGGCCTGAGCCAAACCAGGAGCTTTACCCGCCCTCTGCCGATGGGCTACGTGGGAGTGCAGGTGACTCCGGTCACCAATTTTTCTCTGGAAGGAGAGGTTAGGGGTGTAGTTTACAGCGATGAACATTATTTTGATTTTATAGGAAGGGCGAAGATCAAAATTGTCGGTCCGGCATTCATCGCGGCAGGGTACCGATACGAAAAACTCCACCTGACTGAAAGTGGCGTTCACGCCGATACAGGATTCGGCGGGCCTTTTGGAGAAATTGGTATTGATTTATAGGAATTGCAAACGATAAAGGATGACGGCGCTGCCAGGTCGTTTGTAATGATTGCCTTTCCGCGGACTCTGGGGCAACCCCGGAGCGCCATTACGACTATGACGGCCATAATCACCACAGCAACGATCAGCTTTTTTATCTTCCCATGATAAGAACTGTTTCGGGAAGATTCTTTACCGCAATGTTTTTGAACCCGGCTTCCTCTAACCAGCTTTTAATCTCCCGTGGGCTATAACACCGGCCTTTTTCTGTCCCTACCAGCATGTTTACTGAAAATAGTGCACTGCTGGGTGGGGAAGTTCTTGCATCGTCAATAGGGAATTCCTGCACTACTACCCTGCCACCGGGATTCAAGGCTGCCATGCATTTGCGGAGAAGGGCAATATTTTCTTCCGCAGAATATGCATGAAATATCTGGCTCAGGAGGATAAGATCATATGCTGAGCCAATACTGTCAATGAGAAAATTACCGGCAATGAAGCCGATTCCTTTCACACCTTCACGGCGGGCAACTTTTTTGGCAATTTCAATTGTTTCAGGAACATCAAAAATTACAGCTTTTATCCCTTTCTTTGCCATTGCAATTGCGTTGGTGCCCGGTCCTCCTCCCAGGTCCAGTACTGTTTTTATACCTTTAAATCCAATTGCCTTAATTAAACTTTCCGTACGGAGTTTCGCCAGGTTATGCATTCCCATTATGAATGACGTGTGATCAAAGCCGCGCCGCGCAGGACGGCCCGTCCTGACAACTTCATCCAAAACAGAAAAATTCTCCCACATGGTCGAAGCGTGTTTAACAATATCTCCCTGATAAAGGCGTGCCCCCTTTATCAAATAGTGATTGCTTACCGGTGCATTGCGGTATTTGCCGCCTCTGCTTTTGCTGACAAGTCCGAAACCTGCAAGAGCGTCGAGAAGTATCTCGGCCGCCCGCGGGTCGATCTTCATTTTTCCTGCAATCTCTGTCGCAGACAACGGCTTCTTCAGGTGATCAAATATGCCGAGGTTGTTTGCCGTCAGTATGACCCGTGACGGCATGAATCCCGTGTAGAGCTTTCTGAGTCCTTCCAAATCTGCAGGTATCATTTCCGGTCCTCCAATGTTAAATCATTTTTTCAGAAAACTTCTGACATTACCCGGGGGATTGGGTCAATCTGTTTTTGATCCGGAGCAAAAACAAACCAGCCCGCTACCTGTAATAACCATTTTATATTGTATCATTGCTGTCCAAAATGCGCCCGAAACTCTCCCGGGTTTTCATTAAGATAGTGATTTATTTCCGTGACGAAATCCTTTCCATACCGTTCAAGCTTGGCATCACCTACACCGCTGATTTTTCTCATATCGTATAATGTCGGAGGAAAGCGTTTGCACATCTCGTGCAGGGTCTTGTCGGAAAAAATGATATACGGGGGAACTTGCTGCGCTTCCGCTATTTTTCTTCTGAGAAGGCGTAGTCTCTCAAACAGCGCCTCATCGTATGCCTCAACGCCGCCGCGTTGCCGCGCCGCTTTTGGCTTTATTTCTTCTTTTTTCAAGGCTGTGATCTTTTCCCTGCCGAAAAGAATGCCGGAACCCTTTTGTGTAATCTTCAGCACGGGATAGGGATCGCCTTCCTGAATAATGGCCTCCTGCGCAATGAGTTCCTCAACAACAGACCGCCAGTATTTCTTGTCCCTGTCTTTACCCGCTCCGTAAGTTTTAAGAGCGTTATGCCTGAGCCCACGGATGCGCTTCGTATCGGAGCCGGTCACGATATCGATAATATGTCCCATCCCAAAACGCTGGCCGGTTCTTGATACAGCCGACATTATTATCTGGGCTGCGGTCGTAACGTCGATCTGTTCGACCTTGCCCGAACAGATATCACAGGCCCCGCAATTATCGCCGGGATAATCTTCCCCGAAAAATCCGAGCAGTTGTCTTCTCCTGCAAACATTATGCGACGCGAATCCGACGATCTGATTCAGCTTCTCGATGGCTATAAAGCGCTCCCTGTCGTCACTTATCGAATTGATAAAGTAACGGATCCTGGGGATATCACCCCTGCCGAAAAAAAGCAGGCAGTGGGCCGGCTCTCCGTCCCTGCCGGCCCGGCCGGTCTCCTGATAATAGCCCTCGATATTTTTGGGGAGGTCTGCATGGATAACAAACCGCACATTAGATTTGTCGATGCCCATGCCAAAGGCGATGGTCGCTATTATCACCTGCGTCTCATCCCTGTTGAAGGCTTCCTGGTTACTGTTCCGTTCACCGGCGGATAAGCCTGCATGATAAGGCAGTGCACCGATTCCCCTTGATTGAAGAAAATCAGCCGTTGCTGTTACTGAATCGCGGGTTGTCCGGTAGATGATCCCCGATTCGCCAGGATGTTCGATGAGAAATTCAATTATTTGTGATTCTACTTTTGATTTTGCCCTGACCTGATAAAAGAGGTTAGGACGGTTAAAAGACGCGCGCACTAAATGCGGCCTTCTTAGACCGATCTTATTAATGATGTCTTCCTGAACTTCTTGTGTCGCGGTTGCAGTAAATGCTGCAACCGGCACATCTGAAAACATCTTTGGAATCATGGAAAGACCGAGATAATCCGGACGGAAATCGTGCCCCCATTCCGATACACAATGGGCTTCGTCTATTGCAAAAAAAGAAATATCGGATTTTTTCAGTTTCTCGATGAAATGAAGCATTGCGAATCTCTCTGGGGATATATACAGAAGCTTTATCCTGTTGTGCTGCAACCTGCGATATACATCTGACACCTGATCAGCGTTCATCGAGCTGTTCATAAACTCAGCCTCTATGCCGTTTTCAACCGCTGCGCCCACCTGATCTTTCATCAGCGAGATGAGCGGACTGATGATGATCGCTGTGCCGCCCATAAGAGTTGCAGGCAACTGGTAGCACAGGGATTTTCCGCCGCCTGTGGGCATCACGGCAAATACATCCCTGCCGTCGAGGATGCTCCTGATGATGGCTTCCTGATTCGGGCGGAACGCCTGAAAACCAAAAACAGTTTTTAGCGTGTTAAGTATCGTGTTTATATCTCTGCCCGTCGGGACCATCCGGTATTATACAGAATTATTCCATGTATTCATTCCACAGGTGTTTCGCCAAATACCATCCGATTATACTCATGATAAGGCCGAGAAATAACGATATCCCCATCCCGACAAAGCCGCCCAGCCACCCGCCTGCCAGGCCTAATATTGTTGAACTTATGGTTTTGACAAGGAATTGCATTTTCAATCAGCTGAGGCTTCTGCCCGGCAGGATTTATTTCATAGCATCTCCCTGAGAGTGACGCCCTTCTGGCCGCGGCACCAATATTATACCATGTGACCGGCAGCGATAATTGTTGATTCCACTGTAGTTTGCAGTTTTACGATAGCCTGGCCGCCGAAATATGGTCAGTCTGCACTGTTCAGGCTTTCAAATAAAACTTGTAACCTTCCACTGGCAACCTGCGACTATATATCCGATAATTCCAGTGATTTAGGCGGAAGGCGCGCGGTTGCTATTTGCCGCCCCGTTTGTTGTACACTACAATAAGTGAGATTACAGTTATTTCTCCTGCAAAAGTTATTGCGCGGTATGGCAGGTGGATTAATGTTTTTCTTAAAAATGCATCCCAAGCGAGGAGGACAAATGAGAGCAGGTAAGATTTTTATTGTTCTGGCTGCACTTTTGGTTTTGTCAACAGTGGCTGGCTGTGGAGGCGGAAGCAGCAGCTCCGGAAGTGGAGCTTCAAGTAGTAGTGGTAGTGGTAGCGGTAGTATACCGTCGGCGCCTACCGGCGTTACCGCTGTAGCGGGGAATGGCCAGGCAACTGTTTACTGGACGGCAGTATCGGGCGCAACTTCATATAATCTTTATTACTCAGTCTCGTCACAGATTGCATCCAAAATTGCAGGAGTAACCACTCCTTATACTTTAACAGGCTTGATAAACGGACTGAACTATAATTTTTTTGTCACAGCTGTAAACGCCAATGGTGAATCACCTGAATCAGGCACGGTGAGCGTAATACCGCAAGCGTACACGGTTGGCACCAGTCCGGTCAGCCTTGCCATTGACTCCTCCCGCAATGTGTGGGTAGTAAATTACTATGATAGCACCGTTACAAAATTAAGCTCTACTGGTACTTTACTCGGAACCTTCGCGGTTGGCAACGGGCCTTACGGCATAGCCATAGACTCAGCGGGAAATGTCTGGGTAACAAATTACGGCAACACCGGAGGCGCCGGCAATACTGTTTCAGAGTTGAGCTCGAGCGGTGCATTGCTTGGCACCTTCACGGTCGGCAATGAGCCAAGTGGTATAGCCATAGACTCAGCGGGAAATTTGTGGGTGGCAAATTACTATGACAACACCGTCACAAAATTGAGCTCTAATGGTGCGGTGCTCGGCACCTTCGCGGCGGGCAATGGGCCATACGGCATAGCCATAGACGCAAAGGGAAACGCCTGGGTCACAAATTTCGGCAACGGCCAGTTTGCGGGCAATACTGTTACAGAGTTAACGTCCAGCGGTGCACTGTTCGGCTCTTTTACGGTCGGGAATGATCCAAGTGGTGTAGCCATAGACAAAGCAGGAAATGTCTGGGTAACAAATTACGGTGACAAAACCGTCACAGAATTAAGATCTAATGGGACAGTGCTTGGCACCTATACTGTCGCAAATGGGCCTTACGGCATAGCCATAGACGCAAGGGGAATTGTCTGGGTAACAAATTACGGCCCCTCTGCTGTTAATGGCACTACTGTTATGGGATTAAACACCGGCGGTACAGTGATCGTCACCTTAACTGTGGGCAATGAGCCCTCCGGTATAGGCATAGACTCAGCGGGAAATATCTGGGTAACAAATTACGCCGACAACACCGTAAGTTTTTTGGCGGGAGCGGCAACAGGACCAGAGTTCAGCCCTTATGCCGGCCCTGTCTGGCCTTTCTGACTTTATGTCGCTGACCTATTAAATGCGGAAACTTCCCGGGAGCCTTTAGGCTCCCGGGATTTCTTATTGGATATGGAAGATTTATAAATCATATATCCTGATATAATTTTTGTACCCGCAGCGTGGCCCGACCAGTCCCTTTTTGTGAGCTAAGAGAGGCGGCTTATGATAAAAGATAAAGAGGTTCTGGTTCATATTTCCGTTCATTGTGCCACTATGGCTTGTAACTATCAGTCAGAAATTCTTGACTATAATATATAGACACGAAGCAGATTGTGATTGTCTTTAAGGTCTGATAAACAATATAGATATGTACCCAGGGAGGTCATATGAGAGCAGTGAAAAGTTTTAAATTACTAACTGGGCTATGCGTTGCATCCTTAATTAGTGGATGCGGTAGCTGGGGGGATGCTCCCGTTACAGTTGGTTCATCCGGCAGTTCATCCGGCAGCTCCACCGGTGGTGCCTTTTCGTACGTTATCCAGTGGGGTACTTTGGGTACAGGCGAGGGGCAGTTTGATGATCCATCCGGTTTGGCAACAGACAGCTCCCGCAATCTCTATGTAACTGATACAGGCAACAACCGTATCCAGAAGTTCGATTCGAACGGAGTTTACCTGACACAGTGGGGTACTCTGGGATCGGCCCTTGGTCAGTTTAATAGCCCTTATGGTGTGGCGGTCGATAGTTCCGGCTATGTCTATGTCGCTGATACGGGCAACAACCGTATCCAGAAGT
>Ga0074045_10003710_pt1 | contig 13721 bp, 10 predicted proteins | sample BogForMeECP23OM2_FD_94442 | JGI IMG/M metagenome (GOLD analysis project Ga0074045, IMG submission 94442) | Bog forest soil microbial communities from Calvert Island, British Columbia, Canada - Bog Forest MetaG ECP23OM2 | ecosystem: Environmental > Terrestrial > Soil > Wetlands ... | reverse complement strand
TCGCGACCTACAAGAATCCCGGGGTCAATGCATGGGACGGCGAAACCGGCGACATCGCGTGCTGGGTGCGGAATGTTGATGATCATATTTTCCAGGTCTTTGCCATCAACTGTGCTCACCTGGGATGTCCAGTTCGCTGGTTCCCGCAATCAAGCCTTTTCATGTGTCCCTGCCACGGCGGCGCCTACTATCAGGATGGCTCTCGGGCCTCGGGGCCTCCGGAGCGCGGGCTGTTCCAGTACCACTACAAAATTGAGAATGGAAAACTTCTGATCAGAGCTGGCGAAATGCCAACTCCCGGACGTGCGGCGACTATCAAGCGCGGAGGGCCGAAATGCGCCTGATCCAGAAAGTGGGGGCCTGGTTTGATCTGCGGGTGCAACTGGGCACAGCGATTCGTGAGACGGCCGAACACCCGGTTCCCCGTGAGACCGCAAGCTGGTTCTATGTTTTCGGCAGCGCCGCGCTCACGTGCTTCATGCTCCAGTTGGTTACGGGCATACTGCTGGCGCTGATCTACGTGCCTTCCGCGGGAGAGGCATGGAGCAGCCTCCAGACCCTCAATCACGGAATCGCTCTAGGTTGGTTCATACGAGCCCTGCACGGCTGGGGTTCGAATTTCATGGTCGCGATCGTGCTGATCCACATGGTGCAAGTCTTCCTCTTTGGGGCCTATAAGTTTCCCAGGGAACTGACCTGGATCGTTGGTGTTCTTCTCTTGCTCGTGACGCTGGGGATGGCCTTTACAGGTCAGGTCCTGCGATTCGACCAGGATGCCTATTGGGGATTGGGCATCGGAGCATCGATCGCAAGCCGGGTCCCGGTAATCGGGCCATGGGTTGTGAACCTGATGCTAGGGGGCCCGATCATCGCCGGCGCGACACTCTCACGGTTCTTCGCGTTGCACGTCTTTGTTGTTCCGGGACTGCTGATCGCGTTCGTCTGCGTGCACCTCCTCATGGTGTTGAAACTAGGAATCAACGAGTGGCCAATGCCTGGACGCATCGTCCGCCGCGCGACGTACCTGCAGGAATATCACGAACTGACCCACAAGGATGGGGTGCCGTTCGTGCCGAACGCAGTCTGGAAAGATATTTTGTTCTCCGGTTTCATTCTTCTTTCGATCGCTGCTTGCGCCGTGTATTTCGGTCCCTTCGGTCCGGGCGGCCAGCCCGATCCAACGATTATTCAAACCTCCCCGCAGCCAGATTTCTTCTTTTTGTGGCTCTATGCATTGTTGTCGTTCCTTCCCCCCTCATCGGAGACCCCGATCTTGCTGATTGGTCCGGCAATCGGTCTGATTGTGCTATTCGCACTTCCATTCATTGCCGGTGAAGGCGAAAAGAGTTGGAAACGCAGGCCGATCGCGGTTTTGTCGGTATTGCTGATCGCGGTGGCCCTCGGTACTCTGACTCATCTCGCCGAGCACGCACCTTGGAGTCCAGTGATGGGTGCCTGGAGCAGCGAGCCGATTCCAAGAGAATACCTGCAAGGGAGAACGGCATTGGAGCGTCGGGGCGCACTTGTTTTTCAGGCAAAGCAATGTCACAACTGTCATTCGCTGGATGACAAAGGAGGCCAACGTGGGCCAGCGCTAGACCGTGTTGCTCTGCGCCTTACCGCAGATCAACTTATCCGCCAAGTGATCCAGGGTGGAGGGAATATGCCGGCATATGGGAAAAACCTCAGTCCGGCGGAGACAACTGCGCTGGTGGCATTCCTGGAAACACTGCACCCGGCAAATCAGAAGCCGGCACACAATGCTTCTCAAGCGGTCGCGCTCGGCGCAAGCGAGGTCCCGCCACGGTAGACCTCGCCACGTCCACGCATGCCCGCGTGCAGTTCTGGCCGCTCCCGCTCGTCATCACATCCGCGCTGGTGGTCGGAGGACTGGTTTACTTGCGAGGCTGGCTTTGTCTTCGAAAAGCTTTGCCGAACCTCGTCGCTGGCTGGCGGCTGGCCGCATTTATGAGCGGACTTTCCTTGGCGTGGACTGCGCTCGCATCTCCGCTGGCCACGCTCGATCATCAGTCCCTCACGATTCACATGATGAAGCACCTCCTGCTGATGACGGTTGCTGCTCCCTTGATCTTAGCGGGGGCACCCGTGTATGCGCTGAGGTGTGGTTTACCGAAGCTCTTCATTACGAGCAATCCTTTCCTGAGGAACGGACCAGCACGATGGCACGAACACCATCCTGGGTATTCTGTGTTGTGTTGGCTGGCGGGCACGGTTGCGGTGATCGGCTGGCATCTCCCCGTTATCTTTCAGTTTGCCATGCGGTCCCGTTGGTTGCACGGCGCAGAGGACGCGTGCTTTTTGTTCGCTGGGATGTTGTTCTGGTTGCCGATCGTGCAACCCGTGCCAAGTAAAGGGAGGTCTCATCAATGGTCCACGGCTCTATTCTTGTTTCTAGCCACGTTACCTTGCGACATTCTTTCCGCATTCCTGGTGTTTTGTAATCGCCTTGTCTACGCCGATTACCGATCCACAACTCAACTACTCGGTCTGTCTCCTCTTCAAGATCAAGAGTGCGCGGGCGCCCTGATGTGGGTTTGGACCACGTTTGCTTATCTGATTCCTGCGGTCGTCATCGCAATGCAGTTACTCACACCTTTGCATGGAGACTGCGACGCACCAGTGCAAGGCGAGTCGGACCGACTCGTGGGACGGTCTCTGAATGGCTCCGGAGCAGGGGTGCTCTAGAGGTGGCGAGCAAACCTATCCTTATTACTACCAATTCACCCACTTCTTCCGCGAGAACAGCGGAAGCCGTCACAATTCGTCCGCGGGGAAAATTGGCAGATTACTGGGCGCTGACCAAGCCTGAAATCAACTTCCTGATAGCCGTCGCAACCTTTACCGGCTTCTACCTAGGTTCTTCAACGCGATTCCAAGCGTTTCAGTACATGCTGCTGATCCACACTTTGTTGGGTACGCTGCTGGTAGCTGCCGGCACCGGTACTTTAAACCAATACGTCGAGCGCCGCCTCGATGCCCGGATGCGCCGAACGGCGAGACGGCCACTGGCGGCCGGTCGGATCAGACCTTCAAGCGCTCTGTGGTTCGGGATTGCTCTATCCACAGCCGGAGCCGCCTATTTGGCTATGATCGTAAACGCCCTTGCCAGTATGATTGCCGTCCTCACGCTCGTAAGCTACCTCTTCCTTTACACTCCGCTCAAGCGAAAAACGCCTTTATGCATTGCTGTCGGGGCGTTTCCGGGTGCGATGCCGCCCCTGATCGGCTGGGCGGCAGCATCGGGGCGATTGAGTTTTGAGTCATGGGCACTCTACGCCACGCTCTACCTGTGGCAGTTTCCTCATTTCATGGCAATCGCTTGGATGTACCGCGAAGACTATGACCGTGCCGGCTACCTCGTGCTGCCTGACGGGCAAGGGAGAGATAATATTGTGAGTCTGCAAACGATACTGCCGCTTCTGGCGCTTTTCCCCGTATGCCTCTTGCCGGCCCAGTGGGCCCAGCCAAGTAGTCTCTACTGCATGGGAGCGGTGCTTCTGAGCCTAGGGTTTTTCTGCTACGGGTCACAATTCGCGCTGAGCAGATCAGGCGTAGCCGCGCGCCGTCTGCTTTTCGCATCGATCATCTATCTTCCATCTTTATTTATGCTAATGATCTTGCTTAAACGGTAGCGAGCGTCGCAGATTGACTGAGATTCTCGTTCTTGTTTCTCTCTTGGAAACGGAAACGCGTTAGCGACCCACTTACGCGTTTCTGGCAGGGTCGCTACTCTTCTGTAGCAGCATTTCGAAAGCATCTGAGTCCAGCAGTTCAAGCGACTTCACTACCACATCGGCTGGGAGATTGTTGCCGTTGTGGCTTACTCCAATGCTTCGCATACCAGCGCGGCGCGCCCCTTCGACACCGGCGACCGCGTCTTCCACTACGATGCATTTGTCGGGTGATGCGCCGACCCGGGCAGCGGCAATCAGATACACCTCAGGATCCGGTTTGCCCTTGTGCACCTCATCGGCCGAGACGATCCCCTGAAAAAAGTGAGAGGCGGATAGGGCCTCAAGAACTATCTCGATATTCGCACGCGGTGCGGCAGAGGCGATGGCTTGCAGCCGTCCCTGCTCATGTAGCCGGTGCAACCAACTTGCAACCCCGGGGAGGGCTGTCATGCCTTTGGTCCGCACCAGTTCACGATAGAGTTCCTCTTTGGACTTTGAGATTCTCTCGATGCGCTCGGGAGTCGCAGCAGCGCCAAGCCATCTGGGGATAATGGAATCGTTACGCTGACCGAAGGAGAAACGAAACTGCTCGCGGGTAATGGCAATGCCTTCATTCGCCATTGCGTTCCGCCAGGAGATCCAGTGGAATTCCTCTGAGTCAATCAGGGTTCCATCCATGTCCCAAAGTACCGCGCGAGCCACGTTCATCTGGAGACCTCTATGGAAGGTACTGCGTGATTCAATTACTGCACTTACGCTCTTATCCAACTTTTGCAGCGACCTGCGAGAGCGCAAACTCTTCCAGGTGGCGGGCGTCGCTGTTGAACTTACGGATGCCCTCGGCCAGCTTTTCCGTCGCCATAGCGTCTTCGTTGTGCATCCAGCGGAAGGTCTTCTCATCCAGGTGCAACTTCACTTCCTTGGTTGCCTGTGCCTTCGCAGGATCAAGCTTACGATCGAGGACACCCTCGCTTTTCTCCAACTGGTCAAGAAGCTCCGGACTGATGGTTAGCAAATTGCATCCGGCGAGTCGGACGATCTGATTCACATTGCGGAAACTTGCCCCCATCACTTGGGTCCTGTAACCGAATTTCTTGTAGTAGTTGTAAATGCGGGTCACGGAAGCGACCCCCGGATCCTGGTCTGCCGGGATCTCCGCGCCACCCTGCTCCTTCTTGTACCAATCGTAGATACGACCGACGAATGGCGAAATCAGGGTGACTCCGGCTTCCGCACACGCGACCGCCTGAGCGAAGCTGAAGAGAAGTGTCAGATTGCAGTGAATGCCTTCCTTCTCAAGAAGCTCGGCTGCCCGAATGCCCTCCCAGGCGCTGGCCACCTTGATCAAGATGCGTTCGCGCGCCACGCCCTTCTTCTCATATAGGGAGATGAGCTTGCGACCCTTGGCGACGGTCGCCTCGGTATCGAAACTCAGGCTAGCAGCGACCTCAGTCGAAACGCGGCCGGGGACGACTTTGAGAATCTCACATCCGAACAGGACGAAAAGGCGATCGATGAACTCTGCCGCCATTTCTTCGTGACCACCACCTTGCTTAAGCGCAAGTTCTGCAGCCTCTTCCACCAAAGGCCGGTAAGCTGGCAACTGTGCAGCGTGAAAAAGCAGAGAAGGGTTGGTGGTAGCGTCTTGTGGCCGGTGCCGCGCAATTGCCAAGATATCGCCAGTGTCCGCTACCACAGTCGTGTACTTCTTTAGAGATTCAAGTAACGTCATTACACTTCTCCTGATTATTTACTCCCAATTATTCGGTCCCAACGGCTTGGAGGTCCTTACCATCGCTCTCGCGGGCGATCGTGCTATTTTCAAGTTGAGCGACCTTGGCCAGTCGACGACGGTGCCGGTCCGCGCCGCTGAACTTGGCCTCGAGGAAGTTCTTCGTGCAATCCCATGCAACCGCAACACCCATGGTCCGGCCTCCGAAGCAGATAATATTCATGTTGTCGTCCTCTACCCCTTGGCGGGCAGAGAAGTGATCCTCACAGAGCGCCGCGCGTACGCCGTGCACCTTGTTGGCAGCCACGGAAGCGCCCACACCGCTGCCGCATACTAAAACGCCTCGTTGCACCTCTCCAGTTGCTACAGCGCGAGCGAGTGGGATCGCAAAATCCGGGTAGTCGTCGGCGGTGTCATATACCTTATTGCCAAAATCAGCGATTTCATGTCCCGCAGACGTTAGCAACTGGGCGAGTTGTCGCTTCATCTCGAATCCACCGTGATCTGCAGCAACACCTACTTTCATTTTGTGCTCCCGTGTCGCGCAATCTGGCTCTTTGCTGCAGCTACAACGTTCTCGACATTGAAACCAAACTTCTTCAAGAGCTGTTTAAGGGGCGCCGATGCTCCAAAGGTTTCGATGCCGATGTTGTGGCCCTCTGAGCCAGTGTATTTGGTCCAGCCAAAATCGGATGCTAGTTCCACCGACACTCGTGCTTTCACGCTTGGAGGCAGAACTGAATCCCGGTAACTCTTGTCCTGATCGTCAAACAACTCCCACGACGGCATACTGACAACCCGTGCCCAGACCCCCTCTTTGCTCAATTGCTCGTAAGCTTCGAGACAGAGAGCAACTTCGCTCCCTGTGCCGATGAGGATGACTTCAGGCTGGCTGGCGGGGGCATCCGCGAGAATGTAGGCGCCGCGGGCCAGGCCAGAAGCCGGGGGGAATTTCTTCCGGTCGATGGTTGGAAGAGCCTGGCGAGTGAGCGCTAGCACCGCTGGCTCTCGATGCAGTTGCAGTATCACCTTCCAGGCCTCCCTCACCTCATTCGCGTCCGCCGGCCGAATCACAATCAAACCGGGAATGGCGCGCATATGGGCAAGCTGTTCAATGGGCTGATGGGTGGGCCCATCTTCGCCAACTCCAATCGAGTCGTGAGTGAAGACATAGATCACCGGGAGCTCCATGAATGCGCTCAAGCGAAGAGACCCACGCATGTAATCGACGAAGATGAAGAATCCCGAACCAAAGGCGCGGACTTTGACCAGACTCATTCCATTGAGGACGGCGCCCATAGCGTGTTCGCGAATTCCGAAGTGAAAATTGCGTCCGGCATAGTTTTCCGCCTCGAAGTCTCCCGCGCCTTCAAACGTCAACCGGGTCTTCGTAGAGGGCGCGAGATCTGCAGCACCGCCGATCAGCCACGGGATGTTCTTGGCGGCCGCGTTCAGCACTTTCGCTGAGGACTCACGAGTCGCCAACCCTTTCGGGTCGGCAGGGAATTCGGGCAGATCGCGATCCCAACCTTCCGGGAGCTGCCTGTGCTGCATGCGGAACAATTCTTCCGCGAGTTCGGGTTCCAGCTTGCGATACTCTTCGATTCGCGCGAACCATGCATCGCGCAACTCTTTACCGCGTTGTCCAATGCCTTGACGGAAGTGATCGTAGACTCCCTCCGGCACGTAGAACTTCTTGTCTTCCGGCCAGCCGTAATTCCGTTTTGCGAGCCGGATCTCGTCTTCGCCCAAGGGTTCGCCGTGGGCTCCGCTGGTATCTTGTTTGTGCGGCGCTCCGTATCCGATGTGGCTGTCAACGATGATCAATGTAGGGCGGTCCTTCGTGTTCTGAAAATCTCGGAACGCGCGGGCCAGCATCTCAAGATCGTTTGCGTCGCTGACTCGCGTCACGTTCCAGCCGTAGGCCATAAAACGCGTGGCCACGTCCTCAGTAAACGCCAGGGAAGTGTTGCCCTCGATCGTGATGTGGTTGTTGTCGTAAATCCAACAGAGATTTGCAAGTTGCAGGTGCCCGGCGAGCGAAGCGGCTTCGCTGGAGATGCCTTCCATCATGCATCCGTCTCCGCAGAGCGCGTACACGTTGAAGTTGAACAAATCCTCAAAACCTGGGACTTCGCGGTTGTAACGCGCTGCCAGCCACTGACGGGCAATGGCCATTCCGACACTGGTTGCGACGCCTTGTCCCAGTGGTCCGGCGGTAGTCTCAACCCCCGATGTCCAGCGGTACTCAGGATGTCCCGGACAGCGGCTATCCAGCTGGCGGAATGCCTTGATGGCGTCGAGCGGTACGGATAGCTCGCCGAGAGTTTCGTAGTCTTTGCTGACAGCTCGAACCTCAGTCAAGTGAAGCAGCGAATAGAGCAGCATGGATGCGTGGCCCATCGACAGTACGAAACGATCGCGGTTTGGCCAGACGGGATCTTGTGGATCGAAGCGCAGGAAGTGTTGCCACAGTGTGTAAGCTACCGGCGCCATCGCCATGGGAGTTCCAGGATGCCCCGAATCGGCCGCCTGGACCGCATCCATGGCAAGAGTGCGGATGGTGTTGATACTGATGAGATCCATTGACAGCAACGATGGGGAAACGGGAGAAGAAGTGCTCATTCAAGGTCCTTTCATGGCCGTCACCATGCTCTCCGCCTTAGGCACGGCACGCGATCCGCTGATTCCGGAGTCTCTCTGGGCTAGGGATCAATGAGCGGCATTTGCGCAAGCTGCAAATCGATCATCAGGCCGAGCCGCCAGTCGATCTGAAAAAACAATGCAGTTTCTCTGCCCGACAATACTTTGCGGAAAGCGGGAATGTACCTGAGTCTCAACGCCATTACTTCCTCTTCGACGGCCGCGCGTCTTCGAATGTAATTGTCCGCTTCGTCACCGTTCATCGTGGGGTAGTTCTGCAAGTAGTCTTTAATCAGCGCGGCCTTGGTATCGTTGATCTTCGCCAAATCGGCGGCATACTGGTCGTAGACTGGCCAGAACTTCACCGCTTCGGCGTCGGTCAGGCTCATATTGGCTGCGACAATTTGTTTTTTCTGGGATCGCAAATCCTTCCGCAGTAGTTCGATGTCATCATCAACGGGGGCGCGAAGGTCGCTAGTTGCGGCTTTCCCGGCCACAGCTCCCTGCCTGTCTGGCTGAGAAGTGGAGTCTTGCGCGAGCGTTCGGCTTGGACTGCACAGCGATAACCCTGCGAGCACTGCGACAAGAAGTAATTTCTTTTTGTTCATTCATCCCCTCCCGACGAATTTCCGATCGATTGCTGAGGCCCAGGTCCCCGCTTCCTTCAAATGTCAAGGCACACAAGGTTCCATTCCAAGCTTCAGCCACCCCTCTACTTGTAGCCCTGTGATGCCAGTTGTTTAGGAGCGCTACGCAGGCAAGAGCCATCGGTTTTCCGATGGCGCTAACACTCCCACTGACAACAAGTTGGCAAGTGCCAAGTAGTGTTGCTGGCAGAAGCATCAGCAGGTTCGCCAGCAAGTGGGGTCAGTGGGACGACCAAGCCTGTAACGTCCATGACCTCAAGCTCGAAGGGGCTTCTTGATTCATCACCGAAACAGCTTTCGCCCAACTGGTATGAGACGTGCTCTTGCATGGAAGCGAGGAGAGACCCCATGCACGTGACAGAAACCTCGGCTGAGGGTGGGCCCGAGGTTCGAGCCGGACTGTTGAGTGAACGCGGCAGGGAACTCGACGATGTCGCCTCGCGCAACCTGCGTGTGTTTTACAAAAGAGCCTATCGCTATTTGGGGAACGCACCGGATGCGGAAGATGCGGTTCAAGATGCTCTGCTCTCAGCGTACAAGCATGTGGCTCAGTTCAGAGGGCAGGCGCAAATCTCAACGTGGTTAACGACAATCGTTACCAATGCTGCGCTTATGAAATTACGCCGGCGACGCGGCGTCTGGTTGTCGCTAGACCAGCAGAACGGGGAAGACGGCCTCACATTTTCGGAGCTGATACCTGATTCGAAGCCGGATCCAGAAGAAGTCTGCGTCACCTCGGATGCACATGACAGGCTACTGGAGCTCGCCAGCCACCTCTCACCGACGCTACGTAGAACGTTTCGGTTGCGCGACATCGACGGCTTAACTACGAAGGAAACTGCGCGCCTTTTAGGAGTGCCTGAGGGGACAGTGAAAGCGCAGGTTGCGCGAGCGCGCGGCAAGCTTGCTCAGATCATGCAGGTCATGCCTCGCAGGCCGCGCTCGCGAACTGTTTCCTCTACTGCACCCGTACTTCAGGCACACTAAGTGAAACAGTTCGTTCGACAATTGAAAATGTGTGTCGTCGTGCTGGTGTGCACGGGTAACGTTTTCAAGCCGCAAACTTCTATCAAACGCGCGGCCTGATTCGCGGCCGAGCGAAAATCATTCCCGCCGATCCTCCGCGCGATCCTCGGCAATTTCCGGTTGGGGCACAAAGAGGAGCCCTCGGAATGTCGTGATTTCTCCTGGTTTGTTCACCAAAAGCCACATTGCGATCGAATAAGATCCCAAGGTGTGGTCGGAAGTGAGGATCTTGATTCTTAGCCGGTTGGTGGACACAGTCGTTACTCAAACCGACGCGAATGGATTCCGCTTTTCACCATCAAATGTAACGCGCTCAGTCCGTACGTCAGACTTTTCATCCACTGGCTGCTCGCATGAGCCTAGAGACTGGTGAAGGATTCCGCGGTCGCAGGAAATTGTGGAGCTTCAGGTCTGGTCTTAAGCGATCATAAGCTCGCGGCAACGTCGCGCTATCTGTTGCTCCTCCTGCGTAGGGACAATCTGAATCTTGTCCGTTGTGAGCCCAAGAGGTTCAAGTCCGACCGTTGCCGCGGACCGAATGCGATCGCTGTGCTCCCCGATGCCACCGGTGAAGACGAGTAGATCCACACCGCCCAGCAAGGCCATGTAGGCCCCGATTGTTTTTCTTATCGAGGCAGCAAAGATGTCTAGCGCAAGGCAGGCGCGTGGATCGTTATTGCGGGCGCGTTCTTCCAGAGCCTTCACATCGCTCTCGCCGGACGAAAGAGCGAAAAGGCCGCTCTGATGGTTTAGCAGATCCTCAAGCCCGTCGGCGTCGACTTTCTCATTGCGCAGAAGATAGAGGATGACGCCGGGGTCGAGATCGCCGGAGCGGGTCCCCATCGGAATGCCACCAGTGGGAGTGAGTCCCATCGTGGTGTCGATCGGTATCCCGTTTCGAAGCGCACAGAGACTCGATCCGTTACCCAGGTGCGCAAGGATGGCTCGCTCGGGAAGCTTCGCCCCGAAATGATGCACCAGCGACTCATAAGACATGCCGTGGAAACCGTAGCGGCGAATCCCAGCGTCAAAGTAGCGGCGCGGGAGCGGAAAATGCGATGCGATTTCCGGGATCGTCTGATGAAAAGCGTCGTCGAAGCAGGCGAATTGGGTGGCCGAAGGAAATATTGATTGGGCGGTAGCGATCAGCGAGAGAGCTTGCGGGATATGCAACGGCGCGAAGTGGGTTGCTGAGCGCAGTTGATCCAGAACTTGTGGCGTTATCAGTTGGTGTCTGCAGAGCTTGGGGCCGCCGTGCACCACGCGGTGGCCTACTGCCGCCGGCATCTCGTCAGTCTGTTGCCGAATTGTCGCAGCTAGAGTGCTGAGCGCGTCGTTTTGGGATTCGTGAACACAGTCATGCTGCAAAAGCGGCTTCCCATCCGAGGAGCGAATGTGTAAGGATCCATTGCCGCGCCCAACTCCTTCGGCGCTTCCAGTCAGCAGCGGATCTTCGTCTGTCGCCCCGCGCCGGTAGATGCCGAACTTCAGCGAAGACGACCCGCTGTTGAGTATGAGGATCGGACCGTCTCCTCTCGCCAACTCGTTCGCCATGTCTACCCCGGCCACTTCCAGTTTCGAATTTCTTCTTTATCGATGCCTTCGGTGTGAGCGTAGTTGAGGTTCTCGATGATCTGCCCCTTCAGCCATTCTTTGACGTGAGCGCCAATGGAGCGTAAACGCGGAACACGATCGATGACGTCGATGGCCAGATCGAAGCGGTCGATCTGGTTGATAATCGCGAGTTCAAGCGGAGTGTTGATGTTCCCCTTTTCCTTGTATCCTCGCACATGAATGTTGTCGTGGTTCGCGCGCCGGTAACTGAGTTTGTGAATGAGCGATGCGTAGGAGTGGAAGTTGAAGATCACGGGCTTGTCGGTGGTAAAGAGTGAATCGAAATCGCGATCGGAGAGTCCGTGCGGATGTTCCGTCTCCGGCATGAGTCGAAAAAGATCGACGACGTTAACGAATCGTATTTTCAAATCGTGGAAGTGCTCTTTCAGAATTGTGACCGCCGCGAGAGACTCCATGGTTGCGATATCGCCGGCGCATGCCATCACCACATCAGGGTCGTCGCCGTCATCGGTAGATGCCCAGTCCCAGATGCCGATCCCCTTGGTGCAATGGGTTACGGCATCGTCCATGGTGAAGTATTGCAGATGCTCCTGTTTGTCCGCGACGATAACGTTGACATAATCGCGCGAGCGCAGGCAATGATCAGTGACGCTGAGCAAACAGTTCGCGTCCGGCGGCAAATAGATACGCACCACGTCTGGGCTTTTGTTCGTGACCACATCCAGAAATCCAGGGTCCTGGTGCGTAAAGCCGTTGTGATCCTGCCGCCATACCAAAGATGTTATGAGAATGTTGATCGACGGGACTGGGGCGCGCCAGGATAGCTCTTTCTTCGACTTTTCCAGCCATTTGGCGTGCTGATTGAACATGGAATCGATGATGTGGATGAAGGCTTCATAGCTTGAGAAAAATCCATGGCGGCCAGTCAGGACGTAACCTTCAAACCATCCTTCGAGGGTGTGCTCGCTCAGCATCTCCATGACGCGCCCGGAGACATCGAGTTCGCCGCCGTCTGCGTCTTCTGGTTTGTATTCGGCAAGCCATGTTTTCTTCGATGCGGCATAGATCGCGGTGAGCCGGTTGGAGGCAGTCTCGTCTGGTCCAAAGACTCGGAAGGAATTCATGTTGCGGCGCATTACATCGGCGAGAAAGTGTGCGAGCACATCAGTGGGCGGAGCATAGGCTGTGCCCGATGCCTTCACTGCGACGGCATAGTCGCGAAAATCTGGCAGCTCTAGCTCTTTGCGCAGCAGTCCGCCATTGGCGTGGGGATTGGCGGAGATACGACGCGGACCGGAAGGCGCAAGCTGTTGCAGTTCCGGCAGCAGCGTTCCGTTAGCGTCGAACAGCTCCTCGGGCTTGTAGCTTCGCAGCCAACCTTCCACGATTTTCAGGCTCTGCTTGTTCGTAGCTGGGTCGGCCACCGGAACCTGGTGCGCCCGCCACGAACCTTCAACCTTGTGGCCATCAACTTCTTTCGGACCCGTCCATCCCTTTGGCGAGCGCAGTACGATCATGGGCCAGCGGGGGCGCGTGGCATGGCCGGTCGAGCGGGCGTGTTGCTGGATGGAACGAATCTCCAGAATACATTCTTCCAGAATCGAAGCCATTTTCTGATGCATCGCAGACGGGTCTTCGCCTTCGACGAAATACGGCTTGTGGCCATATCCGATCAGCAATGACTCCAATTCTTCGTGCGGAATGCGCGCCAGAATCGTGGGATTCGCGATCTTGTAGCCGTTGAGGTGCAACACGGGCAGCACAGCTCCATCGCGAATCGGGTTCAGGAATTTGTTCGAATGCCATGATGTTGCAAGTGGACCGGTCTCTGCCTCGCCGTCGCCGACTGCGACAGTGACGATGAGATCAGGGTTATCGAACGCGGCTCCGTAGGCATGCGAGATGGAATAGCCTAATTCACCTCCTTCGTGTATGGATCCGGGAGTCTCCGGTGTGCAGTGCGAGCCGATCCCTCCAGGAAATGAAAACTGCCGGAAGAACTTGAGCAAGCCCGCTTCGTCGCGGCTCTTGTCCGGATAGATCTCAGAGTAGTAGCCTTCGAGATAGCAGTTGGCGAGCGTAGCCGGCGCGCCATGGCCAGGGCCCGAGATGTACATGACATTTAAGTCGTACTTCCGGATGAGCCGGTTCAGGTGCACCCAAATCAGAGATTGGCCGGGATCCGAGCCCCAATGACCAAGAAGTCGATTCTTGATGTGCTCCGCCTTCAACGGCTCGCGAAGCAGCGGATTCGCGCGAAGATAGATCATTCCGGCCGCCAGATAATTGCAGGCATGCCAGTACGCATTGGTCTTTCGCAACTCGTCGGGAGTAAGCGGCGCGGCAGCGCCAGCCGAAACTTCAGTTGTGCCAGCCATTCTGTTCTCCGGCATCTCAAAAATT
>Ga0074045_10003709_pt1 | contig 13722 bp, 11 predicted proteins | sample BogForMeECP23OM2_FD_94442 | JGI IMG/M metagenome (GOLD analysis project Ga0074045, IMG submission 94442) | Bog forest soil microbial communities from Calvert Island, British Columbia, Canada - Bog Forest MetaG ECP23OM2 | ecosystem: Environmental > Terrestrial > Soil > Wetlands ... | reverse complement strand
GCCGCTGATGCTGCAGACCGTGCTCGGACTGGATGCGGCGCGCATTGCCGGCGCTTTCCTTATCTCGCCGAAGACCATGGGACAACGGCTGGTCCGTGCCAAGATCAAGATTCGCGACGGCGGAATTCGGTTTGAGATTCCGGACCGGGGCGAGCTGTCCACCCGGCTTGAGGCGGTGTTGGAAGCGATTTATGCCGCCTTCGGAATCGGCTGGGACGACATGGCAGGCATCGACCAGCGTGGTCGCGATCTTGCGGAAGAAGCGATCTGGCTCGCGCGTGTGCTTCTGCAACTTATCCCCGACCAACCCGAGGTGCGGGGCTTGCTTGCACTCATGCTGTACTGCGAATCTAGACGCGCAGCACGACGGGGACCTGATCGCGATTACATCCCGCTTTCCGAACAGGATACAAAGCAGTGGTCGAAGCCACTGATCACCGAGGCCGAACAGCACCTTGCGATGGCTTTCCGGTGCCAACGACCAGGCCGATTTCAGCTCGAAGCAGCCATCCAGTCGGTACACGCCGAGCGCAGCCAAAGCGGCCGGACCGACTGGACAGCCATCGCCGCCTTCTACCAGCAGCTCGTCCGAATCTCGTCAACGCTCGGGCGGCTCACCGGGTACGCCGCCGCCCTGGCGGAAGCGACCGGACCCGAGGCCGGAGTTGCAGTTCTTGACGGACTGGAGTCGGAGGCCGTCTTGTCCTATCAGCCATACTGGGCGGTTCGCGCTCACCTGCTGCAACGGCTAGGTAAGCCTTCAGAAGCGCAGGAAGCCTACGACCGGGCGATTGGCCTAGCGGAAGACCCTGCAGTAAGAAGATTTCTGTTTAGAAAACGTGGCTGAATTATTCTGCTTCCGCCCTGTAGAAATCCCTCCACCTGACCCGTCACCAATATAGAGGCGGCTTAGCAGTCACGCTTCGCCACCCGATTGAGAGGTGATGCGATGTGCCCATTCTGCTTGTCGACGATCGGACTGGTCGTAGCCGGTGCAGTTTCTACCGGCGGGCTGACGGCGTTGGCTGTGAAGCTGTCTCGCAAGGAGAAGAACGGAAATGAACGCAGTCTCAACTCGAGGGAAAGGAGCAGTTCCAATGAAAGAACCAGTCAAGACGTCGACCAGAACAGTCGCTAATCCGGAAATCGTGTCGGGGCAGGAGTGGGAAACCGCGCGCCAGCATCTCCTCGTGAAGGAGAAGGCCTTCACCCGCTCCCGCGATGCGCTAGCCGCGGAGCGTCGACGGATGCCGTGGATGGCGGTGGAGAAGAAGTACGAGTTCGACGGACCCAGGGGTAAGGCCAGCCTGCTCGACTTGTTCGAGGGCCGCAGGCAGTTGATCGTCTATCGCGCCTTCTTCGAGCCAGGGGTGTTCGGCTGGCCCGAGCACGCCTGCCGCGGCTGCTCAATGGGAGCCGATCAGGTTTCGAACCTGATCCATCTGAACGTTCGCGACACCACTCTCGCCTACGCCTCTCGCGCTCCGCAGGCGGATATCGGGCGGTTGAAGGCGCGTATGGGCTGGGAGCAGATCCCCTGGTACACGATGACCGACAGCTTCGACAAAGACTTCGGCGTCGATGAATGGCACGGCCACAACGCCTTCATCCGCGACGGCGACAAGGTCTTCCGCACATACTTCATCAACAACCGCGGTGACGAGGCGATGGGAACTATCTGGAGTTACCTCGATATCACGGCGCTCGGCCGTCAGGAGACTTGGGAGGACTCGCCAGATGGCTACCCGCAGACTCCACCGTACAAGTGGTGGAACTGGCACGACAACTACGATGCCGAGGCCTCGCCTAACCGGAAGTGGGTCGAAGTGTCCGACGCTGGAGAAGCCGCCTTTCGAAAGCGCGACGCCAGCGAATAAGGCCGGGGCAGCAGACGCAGCGACGACGTTTGATGTCAGCTTTCGCTTTTCATGTTTTGAAATTGCAGTTATTCAGAACCGCCCAGCTGCGGTTCAACAGGAGAATGGTCATGAACATTACGAACAAGACAGTTTTGATCACGGGTGCGAACCGCGGCATCGGCAAAGCGCTTGTCGACGAAGCGCTCCGACGTGGAGCGAAGAGGGTCTACGCGGGAATGCGCAGCCCCGTCCAACACCCCGATAGACGTGTGACCTCGTTAACGTTGGACGTGACGAACGCTTCACAGATCCAACGTGCAGTGGGAGCAGTCGACACCCTCGACGTGCTCATCAACAATGCCGGGATCGCCATCTACGACGACTTGAGCGATCTCAAGGTGCTTGAACAGACCTTCGCGGTCAATTTCCTCGGTTTGCTCAAAGTAACCAACGCGTTTTTGCCGCTTTTGAAACGATCGAAAGGAGCCATCCTGAATAACCTGTCCCTGGCGGGGTTCGCTCCCTTGCCGATCATACCGTCCTACTCAACCTCGAAGGCAGCCGCGCTGAACCTGACGCAATCATTGAGAGTGCTACTGGCCAGCCAGGGCGTGACCGTACACGCCGTCGTCTTGGGGCCTGTCGACACTGACATGAACCGCGGCTTCAACATACCGAAAGTCTCGACCGAGTTCGCGGCCACGGGCATCTTCGACGGGCTGGAAAAAGGAGAAGAGGAGATCTTCCCCGATCCTGCGTCCCAATCCATCGCCGAAGCTTGGCGCTCCGGTGTGAGCAAAGCCCTCGAACGCCAGTTCGCAGCTTTCATGCCACAGAGCGCGACGGCGTAAGTGGTGTACGGGCAACGGGAGCAATTCACGTACGTTACGTCCGATTTGTCGCCCAACCTTACCTTACCAGGATTAACTGGAGTCCCCCCGTTATTCATAGCAGTTGTGGCGGGTCACTTCGGCGAGGCACAAACCCTTCGGCGAGCTGAGTTCCCTCATTTGCGTTTCGGTCAAGAGTGATCTCAAAACGCTGGGCCGAGAACCAAAGCGGAGAGAGCCTCCCGAACGATTTCCCCTCTCCTCCTAAAAAGTGGCGGTTTTGGCGGTTCCAGCTTACAGTAGGGTGTGCGGCAGCCTGAGTTGGCGCTATGAAGTCTGCCTGCGGTAGACGTACTATAACCTGCCGCAGCAAACGACAGAAGATCGTCAAGCATCTCGCAGTCCGCCATCCACGTTCCAGCCGAGGTGGTACCAAAACTCGGTTAGCCGAATCTAATACGCCGGAAGGACAGTTTATGGCGAGAGCAATACAGTTTCCAGCAGGAATCCTCTCGCAGGACGAATCAACGAAACACGAGTCGGAGTTGTTTTCGATCGAGTCTGTCCTCAACCTGCAAAGATTGATTTTTGCTGGCTCTCCTCTGTCCGAGGTTCTAGCAAGCATTGCTCGGTTTGTTGAATCCCAGGCCCAAGGCATGTCTTGCACGATCTGGCTTCCCGACGAAGACGGAAAGGAACTCCTTTGTGCCGCTGCGCCCAGCCTTCCTGGGTTTGCCACCCGTGCAGGGACCATGGCGGTCTGTCCGAAAGGCGCATCGTGTGGCACGGCGATTTATCGGAGGGAATCGGTTTATGTAACCGACATCCTGACCGATCCTCTCTGGGACGATTATCGCGACCGCGTGCTGCCTTATGGAATTCGTTCTGTTTGGTCCCGCCCGCTGTTCACAAGCGAAGGCAAGGCCCTCGGTACTTTCTCGATCAATTATCGTGAGCCACATAGTCCCTCCGCCAGCGAACTCAAACTGATCGAGGACGCCAGTCATCTCACCGGAATCGCTATTGAGCGCCACATGAAGGAAGTGGCCTTGCGGCGTGAACGCGACAGGCTTCACTTGCTTCTCGAAATCACGAATAGCATGACTTCCAAGCTCGACCTTCGCGGTTTGGTGGAAGTGCTCTCAACGAATATGTTGCGGGTTACGCGAGCCGATTTTTGTGCATTGCTTCTACCAGATGTCGACAGCAAGGAATTGCGCTTGACGATTCTCTATAACCCAGACTCGCGAGGCTCCATTTGCGATGGAGCGATCATACCGATCCATGGTTCAATCTGTGGCAAGGTTTTTCGGACGGGCAAGAGCCAGCACTTTGACCGCTTGGCAGAGGTAAGCGACGACCCCGAAAGTTTCGGTAATGACGTGGGCCGACTTTTCTTCGAGCGGGTCAAGGCCGAAGGCTTGAAGTCGGGCTGCGATCTCCCGCTTGCTGGCCGGAAGGGGATTTTGGGGGTGTTGAGCGCCCTGAAGCGGTCGGAAAGCGGATTCGAGAAAGAGGATGTCGAGTTTCTCGAACAGGTGTCGCGCCAGGTAGCCATCGCCGTCGAGAATGCGTTGGATTATGAAACCGCGATCAAGGATAGAGACCAGGAGACAAAGCAAAGGCGCTATCTTGAGGAGGAGATTCGCGCCGAGTTGGGGGAAATCGTCGGAGAGAGCCCGGCGTTGAAGACTGCGTTGAGCATGGTATCTGTAGTGGCGCCTACCGACTCCAGCGTGATGATCCTGGGAGAGACGGGCACCGGCAAGGAACTCGTTGCGCGTGCGATACATAAGCTTAGCAGTCGCAGCGAAAAGGCATTTGTGAAACTGAACTGTGCTGCGATCCCCCTTGGACTTCTCGAAAGTGAGCTTTTCGGGCACGAAAAAGGAGCATTTACCGGAGCCATCGCCCAAAAAACCGGGCGCTTCGAACTCGCCGACAAAGGTACGCTTTTTCTTGACGAGGTCGGGGATATACCTCTTGAACTTCAGGCGAAGTTGCTCCGTGTTCTACAAGAGCAGGAATTCGAAAGGCTAGGCAGCAACCGCACACATAAGGTTGACGTTCGCCTCATCGCCGCCACGCACCGGGACTTGCCCGCCATGGTCAAACAAGGGACGTTTCGTGAAGACCTTTACTATCGGCTAAAAGTATTCCCGATCCAGGTCCCAACCCTTCGACAACGCACAGAAGATATCCCGAGATTGGTGAGGCACTTCACGGGGATCTACTCTCAACGCATGAACAAACGAATTGACGTGATCCCTCCGGACACGATGAATGCGTTGGTTCGATACCAATGGCCCGGAAACGTCCGGGAATTGCAGAACTTTATAGAACGCGCCGTGATTCTCTCTCCGCAATCGACACTACGCGCGCCAACTTCGGAGCTAGAGCCCTTCCAGCTTCATACGGGATCCAATGTCTACTTGAATGGTCTCGCGGAAATAGAACGAGATCACATCCTTCGCGCCCTGGAAGCGAGCAACTGGGTGATCAGTGGTGCGGCCGCGCGTTTGGGGATGAAGCGAACGTCGTTGGCCTACAAGATCAAGAAGCATAGTATTTGCCGGCCTTCCGTCGGCCTGCCGAAGCGCAGCTCCAGCGGCGTGCCCGCCGGCAACTGACTTCCCACCAGTTTCAGCAAACCATCTACCACTAGCAGTGATGCGACGGAAGTCCGTCAGCGGCGGAAATCCGTCGGAGATTTTGTCAGTCTCGCGCGCACTGGCCAGCGGTTTGTCTTTCTAATGTGCTGTTTCTGAAGGCAGATTGAGTAATTGTCCGAATTTCTGCGTTTGGCAATTCCAGTGCTCAAGTTGTGCGAAGCGCAAGAAGGAAGGTTATGAAGATACAGGATTCTCGCACCGTGTCACCGAGCGCGGTCAAGTATACCCCTCCTCATACGTCCGTCCACAAAGTCGACGCCGACGGAGTTCGACTTTTTTATCGCGCGGCGGGCAATACAGCTAATCCAGTAGTTCTCTTACTGCACGGATTTCCATCCTCATCTTTCATGTTCCGCGAACTCATTCCGCGCCTGGCTGATGAGTATCACGTGATCGCACCGGACCTTCCGGGATTTGGATTCACCGAGGTGCCGCCGGAACGCCAATATTCGTATACCTTCGATCGATTGGCGCTCACGATCGACGCGTTCACCCAGGCCCTCAAGATCAATCGCTACGCGATGTACGTATTCGACTATGGAGCCCCGACCGGCTTTCGTTTGGCGATGGCCCACCCCGAGCGCGTCACAGCGATTGTTTCGCAGAATGGCAACGCATACGAAGACGGCCTTGGCGATGCCTGGGGCCCGATCCGGAAGTACTGGGCCGAGCCGACAGCAGAAAACAGAGACATACTTCGCCAAACCGTTCTGACAGCGGGAGGAACGCGCTGGCAGTACACGCACGGCGTCGCGAATCCAGAGAATGTTCCGCCCGAGTCATACACGTTGGATACGGCTCTGTTGGAACGGCCGGGAAACAAAGAGATTCAGCTCGATTTGTTTCTGGACTATGCGTCGAACATAAAGCTCTATCCGAAATTCCACGAATACTTCCGTAAATCGAAACCGCCTTTGCTCGCCATCTGGGGCAAGAACGATCCTTTTTTTCTTCCCGCGGGAGCAGAGGCCTTTCGAAAAGACCTGCCGAACGCGCAGGTCCAACTCCTCGATACGGGTCATTTTGCAATAGAAACACACGTCGTCGAAATCGCGGCTGCGATGAAACAGTTTCTCTTGGTGCGCTCACACTAATCAACAGCGATGAAAGGATGAAGAACATGAGAAGTAGTAATTCGGTTCTCAGCAGTGGAATCGGTTCAGTCGCATGGGCGGCTCTACTATGCGTAACGCTTGCCGCACCGGCTCAAGCGCAATTTCCGCCTCCGCCGCCTTCTGTCGGTGCGGCGGTGCCCGCTACCTATTTCGGGCCAGTACCTTCCGACGTACAGCGGGAGTACGTCGGCCCGTATCAGTTACTCAAATCAGGCAAGATTGACTTGAGTGCCGAAACCATAACCTTGCCGCTGTATCTCGGCAAAATGAGAGACGGTCGCAAGGTGTGGTACGTCCTTACCGATACGACGGATGCGGGGAATGCCGCCGCGTTGGGCTTGAACTACGCCGCAAAACTGAATTATGCCAGAGTCGGTCGAGCTGCCCGTCACGCCACTCTCGAAAAGGACACGAGCCTTACCTTCGAGAGTGGAACAGTAGACTTCTCACCGAAGAGGCGCGTTGTACCCGGGGAGGCGCCGAATTTCTTTCCACCTAAAGTCGCAGAGCCGGGCTCAGTTGGCGATCAGGATTACTCCCCTCTAGTAACGATCGATAACGCCGGCGGTGTTATCTATAACGCGCCCATAATTGCCTTCAACGTCGAAGCCAGCCAGATCGACTTCTGCCAGGGCAACCCTGACTATTCTCTGGTGCACGACAAGGTGGTTCGCATCTGTCCGAAGGCCGAGACCGTAACTCTTCAACTTACGCAGGGATTCAGTTTCGCGCGGCCTGTGCTTTACCTGAGCTTGGAGGCAAACGACGCGGTACCTGCCGCGCTGGAGGGAGCGACCCTGGCCCCTGCACTGAAAGACATCACTGTCGGACACGACGATAGCGCCTTCAGCGCAATCGAGAGAATCTTTCTCTTTGCCAACGGCCCTACGGGAAAGGACAATCCACAACGTCAGGGATTGAATAGCGCCCTCAGTGACGGGCTTTCGCCTTTGAACGTACTGGGAGGAATTCCCACCGTCGCCACAGATTACAGTCCGCTATGGGACTTGAACCTTGGCGTGTGGACGAAGCAGTCGATCGACAAAGGCTACCGCTCAAGACTGCTGGGAGAGTTCCAAATCCTCGACTTTGCGGAGAAAGGCTTTATCACCGGGCCTAACGGAGGCGCATTTGGATCCACAGGTTTCATTGTGAACTGTCCCATCGTTTGGCGCTTCCTGTAGAGTCGTCACCCAATTGGGCCGATCCGCAACGGGCTAGCGCCGGATTGGCTCTGTTCTGGGTTTTATTACATAGCGATGGGAGGTTAGACAAATGATGGCACCGCCGCGAAATTCTTCCTTTGGACTTGCACTCGCTTTCATGACGGCCTGTTACGCCATCCCGGCGGCGGCCCAGGCCAGTGAAGGAACCGACTCGACAACCCAGATTGCGGCAACCGCTAAGAACTCAGATCCTGCCGATTGGGAGCCTATCCTATTGGAATCTGCCGCGGCGAATGATGTGCCGTCACCACAGCCAGTCGACTCAAGAGATGTCCGACTCGAACTCGTACAGCTCCGCGACACGCAGCGATCCATCACTCCGCACCAGCGGGCCCTGGTTAATAAATGGGTTGTAACGAATCAAGGAAGAGTGTGGCGTCTGGTTCTCGATGATCTAACCCTGCACAATCTCGCAGCCGTTCCTTCCTCTCTTCGGCTCTACGCAGCCCTGCATATTGCAATTGCCGATGCGGAGGTGGCGGCGCGGAATCGACAACGCACCTACCGCAGACCTCACCCGGGCGAACTTGACTCGGGTATTCATTCTCTTGTCACGAGCTTCGGCCCCTATGCTTATCCGTCCGACCTGGCCGCAGAAACAGGGGCTGCGGAACGGATATTGTTGTTCGTCAGGCCGGAAGCGGCCGGCCAAATCAGCGCTCTGGCGAATGAATCAATGCGGGCTCTTGAAAGTTCAGGACTTTATCTAAAGAGCGACTGCGAAGCAGGCCGTCAACTTGGCCACGTCGTTGCCGAGGAAGTGCTTTCGGTACTTGCCCGAGACCGACGCCCGAATCAACTGGTCTTCGGTAAAGAGATGCCATGGGAGCAGCCTGCCGCACCGGAAACGGTACGGCTCGGCGCGCGTTATCAACTTGCGCATTCAGAATTCGATGACTCGGTACAGTGGACGGCTCCTAATCTTCGACAAGGTGTCACGTACGGCGATTTGCCGCCGTGGAATCAGGCGGTGCCCGCCGACCCAACTGCAGGCAGTTGGCAACCGCTGATTCTGGAAAGCGCCGATCTGTTTCATGCTCCGCCGCCCCCGGCGAACAGTTCCGCCCAGACGATGCAAGACATGGAGGAGATCGTTACCGCACTGAACAACCGTACCTGCTACACGGACTTCATCTCCTTCAAGTGGGCTAACGAACAACCCGGTCGCTGGCCTGCCGAGATCATGGATGGCCTGATGAGCCGGTACGATTGGGATGCTCCAACGACCGCGCGTGCAGAGGCGATTCTTTATGCCGCTATGTACGATTCGCTGCTGACGACATGGCATGAGAAGTTTCGTTATCTTCGTCCGCGGCCGGCGCTCCTGGAGCCGGGCCTTCCAACCGTCATCCTGACGCCCAAACACCCATCGTATCCAGCCGGACACGGCACCTATGTCGCCGCGGCTGAGACCGTACTGCAAGAATTCTTTCCTGATGAGCGCTCGGAATACGAGTATCTGGTTCCCGAAGTTAACAACGCACGGGTGTGGGCGGGCGTCCACTTCCGCGACGATATGCTTGCCGGGAACATGATCGGAGGGCAGGTTGCCGATGCGGTTATGGAGAAAGTGCATCTGGATGGCTCGCCGGGCGAGCGCTCGAAGCGAGTGCTGGGCCAACCATTAATGACGTCTGCTTTCTTCGGTGATGGAGGGCCTAAGTATCACTAACGTGAGATAACGGGGAGAGTAGAAATGGCTATCACATCAAGAGGCTTTTCCGGTCGACGCAGCACCGCGGATGCCAAGCTACCGCCGGGGCAGTACGCCACAACTGATTTCCCGGTCTTGTCGGCCGGACCAACGCCACATGTGCCACTCGATAAATGGGAGTTTACGATCAAGGAAGGCAATCGAGTATTGCGACGATGGGATTGGAAGTCGTTTCGCGACCTGCCCAGTGAAACCATCACGGTTGATCTGCACTGCGTTACGCGATGGTCGAAACTCGGCACAACCTGGGAAGGCGTTTCCCTCGATACGCTGTTCAAAGATGTAACAACCGATGCGGAGTACGCCCTAGCCCATTCGCACGGTGACTACACCACCAATCTGCCCTTGCCGGATCTTATGAGCAAACAGGCGTGGATCGCGTTTCGGTTTGATGACGAGGATCTTGCGCCTGAACATGGCGGCCCCGCACGACTTCTGGTTCCACATCTTTATTTGTGGAAGAGTGCGAAATGGGTTCGGGGCATCACTCTGATGCAGGAGGACGCGCCTGGCTTCTGGGAGGGCCTTGGTTACAACATGTATGGAGACCCATGGCGAGAGCAGCGCTATTCAGGGGACGAGTGATGTGGCGGATTGGAACAGTGGTTGCTCTTCAAAGCGAAACGGCCACGGCACGCACAATTAGATTCCAGGTTCCCGACTGGCCGGGTCACGTCGCCGGCCAGCACGTGGATGCGCGTCTGACGGCTGCAGACGGATACTCCGCGGTCAGATCCTACTCGATTGCCTCCGCGCCGAACACCAACAGGCAGATTGACATCACTGTCGAACGATTACCTGACGGCGAGGTTTCACCATACCTGACAAAGGAAGTTATGGTCGGCGATCAGTTGGAGCTGCGCGGTCCCATCGGCGGCTGGTTCGTGTGGCGACCCGAGCAAACCGAGCCAATTCAGCTCATAGCTGGCGGATCCGGCATAGTTCCGCTCATGAGCATGATTCGTTCGCGTGCGGCCGCAGGCAGTACGGCGCCATTTCGATTGTTGTATTCGGTGCGCGAGCCGAAGGCCGTCTGGTACAGCAATGAGCTGCAGGGGCTAACGGAGCAAGACCCTTCCTTTGGCATTACCTACGCTTACACGCGTGCCACTCCAAAAGATTGGCCACGACCGCCCGGTCGCATTGATGCTGATCTGGTCGCAAAGGCCACCTGGCCCTCAAGTCTTGGTTCGACCTGCTACGTCTGCGGCCCCACATCGTTCGTAGAAAGTGCCGCGAGCTTTCTCACCGCCTCTGGCAACAGTCCTGACAGGATCAGGACGGAGCGTTTCGGTCCAACAGGAGATCGGAAATGAGTTCAGATACATACAACTACCTTGACGGTAACGCTGCCGCCGGCGAATTGAGCAGAGTATTCGCTATGGATGTTACGGCGGCACAGGGACGTTGCGCCAACTGCGGCGCAATAAGACGATTCGCCGAAGCGCATTTGTATATCCGAGGTCCGGGCGTCGTGGCGCGATGCCCCGAGTGCCAGCATGTGCTTCTTCGTCTTGCCAGTTTTGGCGAGAGCGTGTTCCTTGATGTGAAAGGCCTGACATATCTTAGGCTCGATGCAACCTGAGTCCAATGACTTGCTGATGAATACGCTTTTGCTCATTTTCTGACAGACGGCGATTGGGACGAGGAGGAGATATGGAACGTCGACGATTTCTTGCTGCGCTCACATCTGCATCTTTAGCCGTTGCTCTCGATGGCTCTCTCGGTAAACCTGCGCGAGCGCAAAACGCGGCACACGCCGCTTCGAACTCGCAGGCTTCCAAAACAAGTGGATTTCCTCCGAACTCAACGATCGTTTTGGTGCATGCGGCATGGGCCGACGGTTCGTGTTGGAGCAACATCGTTCTTCCTTTGGAACGGCATGGGCTTCAAGTCATGTGCGCGCCGATCCCGATGACTTCCCTAACTAACGACGCTACCGCTTTGAGCCAAGCGCTGGAGCGGACCAGTGGGCCAGTAGTTTTGGTGGGACACGCCTACTCTGGCGCTGTGATCGCGACGAGTCAGGAAGATCGAGTCAAGTCTCTTGTCTATGTCACAGCGCTCGCGCCGGATGAGGGCGAGACGGTCGCGAAGGTTTTCTATCACGATGAAGCGAGTCCGGAGCAGCCAAAGATGGTTCCTGATTCCAACGGCTATGTATGGATGCCGGATGATGCATTCAGCCGTGCGCTAGCGCACAAGGCATCTGCCGATCAAGCTAGGATCGCGGCTTCCGTGCAACGGCCCATTGCGGTGAAGTGCATTCAAGAGCTGGCGCCAAAACCGGCGTGGAAGACGAAGCCCACGTGGTATCTAGTGGCGGAAAAAGACCGGATGATTAACCCCAAGACGCAGCATTTCATGGCCGAGCGCATGGGCGCGAAGATTCGGCCTCATCCTGTGGACCACACACCGATGTACGCAAATCCGAATGTTGTGGTCGACGTGATCATGGAAGCGGCGCACGCCACTCTTTCGTCCTAGGAGTTCGCCGAGCGAGTCCCTATTGCAAGAGGCAGTGAATGATCACCCAAAAATCAGTTGCCATCGTAACCGGTGCGAGTCAGGGCATAGGCCGAGCCACAGCCATCCGGCTCGCCCGCGATTTTTCGGCCATTGTGCTGGTGGCGAGAGATAAAGACGACCTCGAAACAACTGCGGCCGAGATCAGGTCTCTTGGGACCGAAGCGATGGTTTTTGCTCTCGACCTGCGTCAACCTCAAGCAGCAAAGAGCATCGTCGAAGGAACGCTCGAACGCTTTGGCAGAATCCATGCTCTGCTCAACATTGCGGGCGCAGTGCCACAGATCGATCTCTTCCAGATGACAGATACACAGTGGGACGACGGCATAGCGCTCAAGTTCCACGGAGCCCGTCGTCTGACGATACAGGCGTGGAATGCGTTGAAGGCCTCGCAGGGATCTGTCGTGTTTATCTCCGGAAGCGCGGCCCTCAACCCCAAGCCGGGTTTTGCAGCAGTCGCTGCGATCAACGCGGCCATTAACGCGCTCGCGAAGGCATTCGCAGAGCAAGGAATTAAAGACGGTGTACAGGTCAACAGCGTGTCTCCTGGAGCGGTGATGACGGGACGACGGCGCGCCTTCTTTGAAAGTTGGGCGCCTGCTCACAATCTCACGGTGGAAGAGGCAATTAAGAAATTTCCGGAGCAGGCTGGCATTACCCGCTTTGGAAAACCAGAAGAGATTGCCGACCTGATGAGCTATCTCGTTTCGCCCGCGGCGAAATGGATGACAGGCGCTTCTGTACGAATGGATGGCGGTGAGATCAAGACCATCTAGAACGAGAGTGAGGAGGTAGCAATGGAGCGTCGTAGTTTTCTTGGTGGCCTTACAGCCGCATCTTTCGGTGCCCTGCTGGAGAATGCTTTCGCCAAACCCGTCCCGCCACCGAACTCAAATGAAACTGGAGGAAGTATGGCTGCCCAGGATTCTTTCGAGTCGTCTCTTGTAGAAGTTTCGGGAAACACGATTTTCGTGCGCCGCTACGGAAAAGGACCGGCCATTCTCATGGTGCACGGCTTTCCGCGAACCAGCCTAATGTGGCGATTCCTCGCGCCCAAGCTAGCGGAGGATCACACCGTGATTTGCATAGATCTGCGTGCCTATGGTCGAAGTGGGATACCCACATCTACGGACGACCACCTTCCTTATTCCAAGCGGGCAATGGCGAAGGAACTGGTTGAGGTGATGGACAAGCTCGGCTTTCCGACTTTCACGCTGATCGGACATGACCGCGGAGGACGCGTTTCCTATCGGTTGGCCTTGGATCATCCGAAGAACGTGGAACGACTCGCGGTGTTCGACGTGATTCCCATCCTCGAAGCGTGGAGCCGGTCCGATGCGCGCTTCGCGCAGACTTACTGGCCTTGGATTTTGCTGTCACAGAAGGAGCCACTTCCGGAGAAGTATCTTCTCGGTGCGCCCGAGGCTGTCTTCCATAATCCGTTCGGCCAAGGCTCGTTCGGCCCAGAGATTCTCGAACAATATGTCTCGACGTATCACGAGCCGGACCGTGTTCATGGCATCTGCGAGGAATATCGGGCGGCAGCGACGATTGATGTCGAACACGATCGTGCGGATAGGGACGCATCCAAACGAATTGAGTGTCCGGTGTTACATCTGTGGGCTGAAGGCGGGCCGCTCGATACTTTCTATGCGAAAGACGGTGGTCCGCTGGGCATATGGCGGCAATGGGCGCCACGGGCCCACGGACAGGCGATGAAGGGCGGTCACTTCTTTCCGGAAGAGAACCCTGACGACAGCGCTGTTCTGGTCAAGCAGTT
>Ga0074045_10003708_pt1 | contig 13722 bp, 8 predicted proteins | sample BogForMeECP23OM2_FD_94442 | JGI IMG/M metagenome (GOLD analysis project Ga0074045, IMG submission 94442) | Bog forest soil microbial communities from Calvert Island, British Columbia, Canada - Bog Forest MetaG ECP23OM2 | ecosystem: Environmental > Terrestrial > Soil > Wetlands ... | reverse complement strand
GGTCTGTGCCAAGCGGTTAGAGAAAGGGCGTTTCACCTGGCCGCAATCCGGCGATGCGCAGGGCAAGGTAATGCTGAGCCACGAAGAGCTCTCTCTCTTGTTGGGTGGGATCGATTTGGTCAAAACCAAGCACAAGCGGTGGTACCGGAAGGCTCCGCCAGAAGGAAACGCCAGGCGCCCAGACTGCTTGCACGTCGCGGGCCCACTCTGGTAAATCAATAGCCCATTGTGAGTGAAGCCCCGATTCCTTCAGCGCCAGCCGATCTGGAACTCATCGCACAGCTGAGGAGCCGGCTGCAGTACGCGGAGCTGAAGATCCGTGTGCTGGAAGAGCAGCTGCGGCTGATGCGCATCGAGAAGTATGGAGCGGGCGGCGAAAAACTTTCCCACGCGCAAATGGAATTGTTCGCACTTGAGCCCGTCGTCACTGAATTGATAGTGCAAGCGCAGAGTGAGTGCACACTGGTGCGGGGCTCGACGAACAGATCCTGCAAGCATCCGGGCCGCCAGGAATTGCCTGCGAACCTTCCTCGCGTAGAGCGGATCCTGCCTTGCACGCCGGATCAGCGCGTGTGCAAGAGTTGCGGCAAAGAAACTGTCGTGATCGGCTACGAGGAGAGTTCTCAGCTGGACGTGGAGCCGGCGAAGTACTTCGTGCTGGTCACAAAACGCGAGAAACGGGCTTGCCGGTCGTGTGAGGAGCTGGGAGTGGTCTCAGCTCCGCTGCCACCACGGATCATCGAGAAGTGCTTGGCGAGTGACCGGATTGTCATCGACACGGTCATCAGCAAATATTGCAATCACACGCCCCTGTATCGGCAGAGCATGATTCTGGAAAGAGATCTCGGCTTGGCAATCAGCCGAGCGACGCTCGACGGCTGGGTCCTCAAAGTCGGCGAGTTATTAATCTCTATGGTCGCCGCGATGAGGCGAGAGTTGATTAGCGGAAGTTACATTCAGGCGGATGAGACCCCGGTCGATGTGCAGATGCACGAGGGCCGGGGGAAGAACCACCAAGCGTATTTATGGCAGTACGGCCGACCCGGAGGAAGCGTTGTGTTCGACTTCCGTTTGGGCCGTGGGCGTGATGGACCGAAGCGGTTCCTGGGACAGTTCGAAGGCATTCTCCAAACCGACGGCTATACGGCCTACGATCAGATCGGCGGGACGAGAATGGTACATGCGGCTTGTTGGGCTCATGCCAGAAGACAGTTTTTCGATGCAGTGCAGCTAAGTCCGCGAGACCCGGTTGCAACTTCGATTGTGGCGCGGATGGACGACCTGTTTGCCGTCGACGCGGAAGCTCGCCGCAGAGGAATTGGTCTCGCTGGGCGTCATGCTCTGCGTCGGGAAAGAGCCAAGCCTCTGCTGGATGATATCCGGAGCAAGATCGAGGCCGCACAGTCCGTGGCATTGCCCTCCAGCGCACTCAGCAAGGCCTGCCAGTACTCGCTCACGCTGTGGAGGAAACTGACACGATTCCTGGAATTTCCGGAACTTGAGCTGAGCAATAATCTTGCGGAAAATTCAATGCGTCCCGTGGCACTGGGCCGGAAGAACTGGATACACATTGGCAGTCCACAGGCGGGACCCAAGGTTGCGGCGATTCTGTCGGTCGTGGAAAGCTGCCGCCGGTTGAAACTCCCAGTGCGTGACTATTTGGCCGTGGTTCTCCCCGGGTTTGCCGATCTACCAATCCAGCTCCTTCCGGACCTAACTCCCGCTGCGTGGGTCGCCCAGCATTCATAGATTCCAGCGACGGTGCGGAGTGAAAGTGGTTTTGCGAGAACAACCGCATAGCCTCCTGTTTGCCGACCACCCACGAACTGGCTTGCTTTTGCGGACACCAGAAAGCTCGTCAGTACTGATCTGGCATGGCGACTGGAATAGTTCCCTCACGTTGGGTCACGCAGGGAGAACTGAATGCACAATTTCATCGTAGCCCCTCACCGCAACTTCACGTACTCCGCCTTGGCTTGTTGCAGGATAGGGATGTCGGGGTCGGCGTCTTTCCACAGGGTGAGAAAGTCCTGGTAGGCAGCTTTCGCCTTGGCAGTGTCGCCCTGCAAGGCGTAGGCGCGACCAAGGCCAAGATGTGCCAGCGCACCGATGGGTTCGTTCACCACGATTCCACGATGGTCGAGGATTTTCTGAAACTCGGCGGCGGCTTCGCTACTCTGATGCACGGCCAGATAGGCTTGACCGCGTACGAAGATCGGATACAGGGCGAACGTGAAACTAGCTATGCCCGGTGACCCCAGCTCGTAGGGAGCGGCGGCCTGAAGAGCCTCGATGGCCTTGGAAGAATCGTTGTGCATGAGCGCGAGCTGAGCGTGAATCGTCGGCAGATAGTTGAACTGCACCATCGTATCTTCGGGGAAATCCTTGACCAAGTCCTCGGCCAGAGTCTGCATCCGTACCGCATCGCCTGCAAAGCCCAGTGCCAGCGCCGCTCCATACTGCACGTCCCGGCCGTTCGAAAGACTGAGCGCCGCTGCGGCTCGTTGTCGTGCTGCGGTTTCATTGCCGAACAGAGCTTCCCGCAGGGCCGCATCCGCTTCATACGCTGCGGCCGTCTCCTTCTCTTCCGCTCGCTGAGCCGAGGCCACCGCTCGGTGAGAAAGCTCGCGGGCCTGCCCCAGTCGGCCAGAGTAGGCGACCGTATCGGCGTCCAAGGCCAGCAGCTCGTTTTCGACTCTCGGCTTGTCCGTTGCCCAGCTCACCTCCTGCGCCATACCGGTCGCGTCGTTCTGCAGAAACGCCAACTGATACAGATTGATGTGCAGGAAAGGAGAATCGATATCCTTCATCCGAGCCTCCTCGGCCGTAGCTCGGGCTTCCCCCAGGCGATCCAGACTGAAATACCCGTCGACCACTCCGGCGTAGCGCATACCGCTCGCGGGACTGAGGCGGAGCGCCTCGCGTAATTCCGCAAGGGATTTATCATATTGCCCGAGACACCCGTAAATTTGACCCAGGTTGCTATGCGGAACGACACTTCGTGGATAAGTCTGCGCAAAGAGTTCATAGGTCTGGCGTGCCTTTTCCTGGTCGCCGGAGACGTACTGGAAGTAATGAGTCTCAATGTAAAACTTTTCAAATTCGCTCACCTGCTCGCGCAGCTCGTAGGCCTTCTGCAGGTTCTCCGCCGCCAGGCGACTCTCCCCGAGAACCGAGTAGCAGTTGCCTAGCGTGGCATACGCCATGGCAAACTTTGGGTCGAGGAGCGTAGCCCGCCGGAACCAAGCTAAAGCAGCGGCATAGTCAGCTTTTCCGGTCATGGTCTTCCATCCCACGCTGAATGCCTGGAGAGCTTCCAGCGAAGGCGTGGTGGCTTGTTCCAGAGGCGTATCAAATTTCTGCACAGTGTTCAGCGACTCGCCCAACTTGTTGCGAATGTCCGAAGCCATCTTTCCCAGGGCGTCGAGCACATGGTTTTTGTCGCCCGCTTGAGCTTCCGTGCTCGCCAGCGATCCCCCGTTCGAGCAGTTGACCGCCTTCACGGTGAGAAGGTACTGCCCGCCAATTTGCGCTATCGAACCGTCGATTACGGCTGCGCTGCTAGTCCGCTGGCACAGTTCCTGCGCAATGGCCGGTGTGAGCTTCGCATCCGGCTTCTGGCCCATCAACTGTAAGGCCTGCTGGATTTGCTGTTCGGGGATAAGGCTAAGAAAGGGCGATTGCTCAAGCTGTACCGCCAAACCTTGACGCAAGGTTCCGTCAAACACCGGATCACCGGTCGTGTTCATGAAGTCGGCGAGGACAATCGTGTCCTTGTCGGTGAGTTTTGGTGTGCGGTGCAAGTAGAAGTAGCCAGCAACTGACAACACCACTGCAGCTACGCCGGCCAGCAGGGCCACTCGCCAAGGCTTTCCAATCCTAGTTTCGGCTGCTGTTTTGGCCGCCGGGGTCGCGGGATCTGAGTCTCTCTTCAGGCGCTGCAGGTCAGCACGCATTTCCGACGCATGCTGATGGCGGAGATTACGGTCTTTCTCCAGCGCCTTATCGATGATGTGCTCGAGCTCAGGCGAAACGTCGGGATTCAGGCGCACGGCTGCGGTCGGCTGGCGGTTCAGGATGGCCTCGATGATCTCGGCATCGCTGTTGCCGCGGAAGGCGGCCACGCCCGTGGCCATTTCGTACAGCACTGCGCCGAAGGAGAACAGGTCGGTGCGAGCATCCAATTCCCTCGCCCGCACTTGTTCCGGTGACATATAGCCGAGGGTACCCATCGCGAATCCGGGCTTCGTGAGGCGCTCCTCGGCTGTGGGCGCGACGCTGGCCGACGCTGACGGCTGCATCGTTATTTTGGCAAGTCCGAAATCAAGCACTTTGGCGTGGCCTCGCGCGGTGACGAAGATATTCGCCGGCTTGATGTCGCGATGGACAATGCCAGCCGCGTGAGCCGCATCCAGTGCGTCGGCGATTTCGATAGAAAGCGCGAGCAGAGCCTCAGTTTCGAGCGGACGGCCCGCGATCCAGTGCTTCAGCGTCATCCCGTCCAGAAACTCCATCGCAATGAACGACTGATCATTATGTTTGCCGATTTCGTAGATCGTGCAGATGTTGGGATGGTTCAGTGCGGACGCAGCCCGGGCTTCAAGGCGGAAGCGTTCTAACGCTTGCTGGTCTTGGGCAAGATCCGCGGGCATAAATTTCAGAGCGACAAAGCGGCCAAGGTCGGTGTCTTTCGCCTTGTACACCACCCCCATCCCGCCGCCGCCCAGCTTTTCGATTACCTGATAATGCGAGACTCTCTGGCCGATGAAGGAGCGGGCACTGTCGTCCGCAACTTGGTTTTCGTTGCCGGCAAGCGCTCGCGCGGCCACTTCGATAGCCGGACGATCGAGAAATCCTTCAGCCTCTTGCTGCGCGGTTAGCAGAGACCGGACTTCGCGCTCCAGCGCCTCGTCGCCGGCGCATGCTTGACGCAGAAATGTCTCGCGCTCCGCGGGCGAACGTTCCAGCACGGACTGTAACAATTCATCGACTTGTTTCCACCTAGCAGAGTCCATCGGTCGTCCCGCCCGCCAGTTCACGGTAGAGCCAAGCCTTGGCGGTGCTCCAGTCGCGCATCACCGTGACCGCCGATACTTTCAATATCTCGGCCGTCTCTTCCACACTGAGTCCGCCAAAAAAACGCATTTCGACAACCTGCACCTTACGCGGATCGAGCTTTGCCAGCAGGTTCATGGCGTCATCGAGGGCCACCAGATCTGCGGCCCGTTCGCTGCCCACCATGGCCGTCTCGTCCAGGGAAACATGCGGGATATCGCCGCCCCGTTTCAGGTTATGGCGACGCGCGTGATCGACCAGAATGCGCCTCATCAACTGAGCGGACACCGCGAAGAAATGGGCACGATTCTGCCATTTCATGCTCTTGTAATCCACCAACCGCATGTAAGCCTCGTTAACCAGAGCGGTGGTCTGCAGGCTATGTCCGGGGCGCTCACCTTTCATGTAGCGTTGCGCCAGACGGTGGAGTTCGTCATAAACGATCGGAGTGAGGTGGTCGAGAGCAGCTCGATCTCCATCACTCCAGGCCCGAAGAAACTCGGTCACTTGGCCACCAGGTGGCGTTCCGGCCTCATCGTTTTGTGGGATGGACTTCCGCATCCGACCTTAGGCTCTGGCCTCCTTGCAGTCTCTTCAGAAAAAGCTATACCCGCATGATAGTTCTGTCCCCCCGTTCGCGCCTATTTAAGTGAGCAAGGAAATCGGCCGTTAGGCCCCGGTTCATCAGGGCAAGGCGATCAAGAAACAAATAAGGAGGGCAAGATGAAATCCAGATCACTCGTTATTTCGTTGGGTATGCTCGGTCTGCTGTTGCTGCCGGCAGGATTGGCTGCCCAAGAGAATTCACAGCCGCGCTACAGGGTTATCGAGCTCGGCACGTTGGGCGGCACGTACAGCCAACCGTTCTATTTGACCAGCAACGGTGTGGCTAGCGGGGAGGCGAGCCTGGCTGACGGAAACTGGCACGCGATCCTCTGGCAAGGCCCGTTCAAGAGAGATCTCGGGACGCTCGGGGGGCTGAACAGCTCGGCTTTTGGCTCACCGAATGCAATCGGCCAAGTCGTGGGTGAGGCCGAAACCTCTTACTCAGACCCGAACGGTGAAGACTTCTGCGGATTCTATGCATCAGGAGCTCCGTGGTCGGGTACAACCTGTCTGGGCTTTTTGTGGCAAGACGATTCGATGACTCCGCTCTCAACGCTCGGAGGCCACAACGGAGCGGCCAGTGCTATCAACAATCAGGGCGAAATGGCCGGCAACGCGGAGACCGCGACAACGGATTCCACCTGCCCACCTTATGATCCCAACCAGGGTCAATATCAGGTGTTGCAGGACAAGCCGGTGGTTTGGAAAAACGGCCACATCGAAGAGCTCCCCACATACGGCGGCGATCCTGACGGATTTGCCATTGCTATCAACGACCACGGCCAGGTGGCCGGCGCCTCGGGAGTTTGCTCCACCTTCAACGTTGTCAACGGGCTGTATCTCTCACCAGTCCACGCCCTGCTCTGGGACCGCGGTAAGGTAATCAATCTCGGCAGCCTGGGCGGCGCGTTCGGAAACCAGGCCCATAACATCAATAACAGGGGCCAGGTGGTGGGCGCCTCCGATTTGGCCGGCGATGACGTTTTTCACGGCTTTGTCTGGAGTCAAAGCACCGGAATGCAGGACGTTCCCCCGGTCCAGGGGGACACCTACAGCGTCGCCCTGGCCATTAACGACCCGGGCGTGGTGACTGGCGTCTCAATCGACTCGACTTTCACAATCCTGCATGCTTTCGTGGTCGTGGACGGGGTGCCGACCGACCTCAACACTCTGATTTCCACCGCCTCTCCCCTGCAGTTGCAGACCGCATGCGGTATCAATACCCGCGGGGAGATCACCGGCCTGGCCGTGGAGAAGAGCACTGGCCAGTACCGCGGTTATCTGGCGATTCCCGTGCGCGGCGCGAACTCTGGGCGTTAGGTCATGTCGCAAAAACAAGAGCAGGGTGACGCTCTGCTGGTCTCCGATCAGCAGAGCGGCTTCCATGGCCCTCGACACTGAGCGGATGAAGGGCAAACCGGCAGTAATACGCCTTGAAGGAAGGGACGAAGACTGGCCGCCTGAGAATTTGCTGATCGAGTGGAGAAGACACGGATCGATCGGATCAGTCTGTCAACCATGTGTTTGCTCTAACACTTACGGTGCGACATAGGATAGCCCCCGATTCATTGCTGGGCTACCGTATGATGAGGCAAAGTGAGTCTCGCAGCAACGACACATTTCCTGTGGTGAGAAAATGCCTGACTTTATTACCAGCTCGGATGTTGCCATTCTGGATAATCATGCCCTCCGGCGTGTACTCAATGCGCTGTTAGAGGCCGAGGCGAATCTCCACGGCATTGCTCTGACAGACCTTGATACGACCTTACGAGAAAATGACAAGGACGCTGGCGTTGACGCTCGGATTCAGTGGGTGGGTTCTCATGACGTGTTGAAGGTCGGCGTAAACGCCCTGCAGTATAAGTCTGGAAAGCTGAGCAAGAAGGAACTTTGCGCTGAGTTTGCCAAACCTGGTGTGCAGGAGGTACTGAGGCGTGGGGGCTACTACATCCTCGCAGTTAGCCATGCCTATGTTGGCAAGAGCAGGGACGCACTAAGAGAACAGCTCAGCCGGTTATGCAGTGAAGCTCGAATCAACGTCAGTCACTGCACAATCATTTTTGGGGACCATATCGCCCGCTGGATGTCACGGTTCCCCTCAATCGTCATTAGTAGAGAGTTCAACAAGGGACTACCGGGGTTTTCAACGGTTGAGGCTTGGCAACAACAACCTCTATTTAGGATTCCTTTTCGCTCTGATGAGGGCCGAAACGAAATTATTCGCGAGGTCCGCTCCTTCGTCACTGACAAGTCAGACGACAGTATTCTGCGTATAGAGGGAGAAGCTGGCGTGGGCAAGAGCCGACTTGCCCTCGAAGCGCTAAAGGTGCGTGGAATTGCGGGCAGGACGATCTATGCGCCAGACGCGACTAACCCGCAGGTTTTGACCATTGTGTCCGTCATTCAATCTCAACCTCATGCAAGCGCCGTTATCGCCGTGGATGAATGCGATCGCGAACAGCAAGAAGCCTTCCGCCCCTATGTGTCCATCGCCGGCGGTCGCATCCGTCTCATATGCGTCGGCGTCGCGGACACCCTCTACGAGCCTCCGCGCGGACTCGCGAAGGTTTTCAGAGTAAAGCGACTCGCTGACGACGAGATTCGTGAAATCCTCGCCAGTATTCAACCGGGAGCACCGCGCGAAATAATCGACGTCACCGTTCGCCTCGCAGGAGGTATGGTAAAGCTTGCGACGTTCATCGCAGACACTCTCGTCAAAGCGCCAAATCTAGCGCTCACCGAACTCGTAAACATTCCCGACGTTCGAACATTTTTGGAGCGTTTCCTTGAACCGACAACCCTCCTGGGCCTTCAGGCGATCTCTCTGCTCTCGAGGATTGGATGGAAGGACGAGGTCCGTGTCGAGGCGGAGAAGATCGCTGAGCACGTTGGTATCAGATTCACGGACTTGCAGGCTGCCGTTAACCGACTTAGGGAACAAGGTGTTGTCTTGCCTCGCGGTCGCTATTTGTACGTTTCACCAGATCTGCTGGCGATCTCGGCTGCCGCGAAACTCTGGGACGAACGGGGACCTGAGCTTATTCAGATGGTCGCTGATCTGCCCGGTCCTGACCCGCGCAGGCGCCTACTCGAGCGGCTTACGATGATGGCTGAGCATCCTCCGGTACGAGCGGCTGTCGAGCAGCTGTTAGGGGCCGACGGGCTGTATAAAACGCTCGCAGACCTGGATAAACCATTTCCCAGTGAGATATTTCGGTTCTTGGCTTCAGCCCTACCTGAAGATGCTGTAAACGCGTTGGATCGCTTGTTGGGAGATGCGAGCGACGAAGATCTGCTGGGTTTTAGAGAGGGCCGCCGCGACGTGATATGGGCGATTGAGTCGTTGTTGCGGTGGCCCACAACTTCACTAAAAGCGGCTCGTGTCTTATCGAAACTGGCGCTCTGCGAAACCGAAAGCTTCGGAAATAATGCCACCGGTATTCTGACAGGTTACTTTGCCCTCTTTCTCAGTGGCTCACCGGTACCGTTGATAGAGAGATTTGTATTAATAGATAAGCTTCTCCAATCTCATCGCCCTGGCTCTCGCCAATTGGCGGTTCGCCTTGCTGCATCGAGTCTGGATGAATCCAGACCCAGACTTGCCCGCGACGTCGATCACTTGTCCAAGAAACCATTCCCGCCCGTATGGCAGCCGAAAACTTGGGGTGAGATTTGGGAAGCCCGACGCAAGGCGCTGGTGTACCTTGAACAAATTGCTCAAGGGGGCGACGAAGCGGCCCTACTTGCGCGACGTGAGCGGCTGCAGTCCGTACATACTTTGGCACAGGGCGGGCAGGTCGAGGATGCAATCTCAGTCCTTGAGTCGGCACGGCCAACTACAGATGAGGAGCGTCGCTTGGTCATGCAATCCTGCGATCAAATTATCAAAGTGCCGAACCTCACCGGCGAGCAGATCTCTAGAATTCAGCAACTTCGGGGCACTGCATTCGGGAGCCCGTACTTTGATCGGCTACGTCGATGGGTAGGTAGGAGGTTACACAGCGACTTTGACAGTCAGGGCGAATCTGGCTTTGCGGCAGCTGACCGACACGTTGTTCACTTGGCAGAAGAGGGGTATCAACAGGGGATCAATGCCACCGAGATCAATTGGCTATCGTCTGCGGAGGCTGAAAACGTCTGGCTATACGGCAAGCGTTTGGGTGAACTTGATCGCGCAGGAGGTTTTCTTAACCAGATCGTTGACGCGGCTCCCGACGACATAAATTGCATGCTACTGGTTTCTTATATCGCCGGTTGGGGCGCTTTGGAAGGATACGATAAGCGCGAATCCATAATAGATGCTCTGGCCGACAGAAAACCAGTCGCGGCATTTGGTGCGACTTGGCGAGGGGAGCCAACGAAGGCTGGTGCGGAACGCATTATTCGCCTTGTAGTTGATGGTCGTGTATCTGCTTCCGCACTGCGAGTGCTGAAATACGGTGGGTGGGTTGAGAAACTTCCGGCGGAATATGCTGTCAAAATCGTGAATCTCATGTTGTCCGAAGATGCCGGGGAGAACGGGGAGGCCGTGCTGGGGATTATCGACCATGCTGTGCGCTCCGAAGCCATCCCTGCGGAGCTATTTGGGGCTGTAATCTGGAAGGCGTTGGAGAGTCGGCCAACGCGTCGCTCGCATACGTTCGACTGGCAGTGGGCGAGGGTTGCGGAGTTGGTCGCGACGAAAGACCCTGGGCGCCTGGCCGGGATTTTTGTCACATTTTTTGAGTCTGATGAGACGTGGTTAGATACTGACGCGGCGCAGGGTGTTCTGGGGGTTGCGACTCGATCGGACCCGCGGGCAGTATGGAACGTCATGGGCTCCGCTCTGTTGAGAGATGACCTTACCGGCGTTCGCTTGCGAATCAAACTGAATCACTGGTACGGTGAGTTAATTCCGCCGGAAATTCTTGTCGAATGGGCGCAACAACATGGCCGGCGTGGATTCCTCATTGCGGCGTCGCTATTGAACGTGAAGAGCGGACACCCATCAGATTCAGCCCGGGTGCTCGTAAGAGAAGCAGAGAACTACAAAGAGGTTCTGAGTCTGCTGTTCGCCAGCCTGCATACGGGCGTATTCACGGGGCCGATTTCCGCTCACATGGAGGATCAATTGGGAACGTTGAGAACTCTGGCAGAAGACAAAGAACCACGAATACGGTCTTGGGCAAAATTGGCTATCGCAAACGCTGAGAAAAGCATAAAGCGACAAAAGCTACTCGAGGAAGAAGAGGAATTCTGAGCCCCTTACGCCTGGCTGCCCAGGTTCACCCTTCTGTTGAGCTAACCTGGGAGCGCGGAGTAGTACGCGTCCACTTGAATCTGGGTATTCCGGTGAAGGTGAACATCGATTCCGGAGGGAAGCCGAACGGCATTCCGGAGCGAAGGTGAACAGCAGTCGGAGCGCAGCGACGCTGACATGGTGATTGTGGAGCAAGTGGTCGGAATCGTCAAGCGAGATGGTCCGAAGCAAAGCGGAGGAGGTTCGGCGGGGATTGGGGGTGCAGGGGAAAGGGGCGGCAGCCCCTTTGCCCCTGCTTCCTCTTTGTAGAAGAAGGGACTCATGGGTCGCTCCCACTCATAAGCGCTACCTTAACTTAGAGGAGTGCGCAATCCTGAGCTTCTGGAGTAAGATGCGGAGACTCGATGGAGGTGCTCTAATGCCTCGTTTGTTGCCGTTGGTTCTCGCTGTGCTCCTCTGCGGTGCGGCGTCGCAAGCTGAAGATGTGAAGCTGCGCGAGCAGGCCGTCGAGTTGATGGAGATTGCACGCGCAGCAAGCCATCCGGGCGTTCTCCGCAACTTCGAGCAAACAGTTACCTTCCGCGTGCACGAGCCGGATGGCTCCGTGCAAGAGGGCTCATTCAGCCGCGTCTCCGCCGGGGCAACGGGTCATCGCGACGAGTACACCTTCGGCGACTACCGGCACGTGATTGTTATCTCGGGCGACCGCATCTCGCAGCATGCCACCGGCCCCATGCCACCGGAAGTTCGCGAATTGAAACGCCAGTTGCCGATTCACGTCGGGAGCTTCGATCAGTCAGATGTCATTCATTCCATCCAGCAACAGAACGTTCTTGGACATCCCGCAAAGTGCATTGAGTTCGATACTCTTACCAACGGCGTCCCGCGCGCCAACGAGATCTGTATGGATGCCGAGCGCGCGGTAGTGCTGCGTTGGCGCGTCGGCGACGAGTATATCGAGAACACGGATTTCTTCCGCGTCGCAAACCTCTATGAGCCGGCCCACATCCGCCGTTTTCTGAATGGCAAGTTGCAGATGGAAATCGAGCAGCAGATGAAAGTGATTGATGGCCCTGTCGATCCCAACGTTTTCACTCCGCCTTCCAAGACGTGGGATACGACGTACGAGTGCTCGACGTCGCGGCGGCCTGTCGCCCTATTCACGCCGCAGCCGATGTCGGGGAAGAACGGCGACAAGATTGTTGATGTTCTGGTGCATGGCGACATCCGACCGGACGGCAAGGTGCACGGCGCAGTTGTGGATTCCTCACCCGACCCCAACCTGAACGCGGAAGCCTTGCAGCTGATCTCGACCTGGAAGTTTCTGCCTATGATCTGCAACGGCAACCCGGCAACCGTGCCGACCGACTTGGTACTCCATTTCCAGGGGCGTTAAACCGGTCTGACGCCTGCCATGACCGAGGGCGTGATTATGAAAATCGGAGATTAAAACCCTGTGGGCTTGAATTGGCGTGCCGACCTCCCGGAACCCGGTTTGCACTAAGGGTTTCTCGGCAGCGAGACGAGTAGACGAGTGGGTTTCGCTGATAATTCTGTCCTGGACGGATTTGGTGCGAGTTGGCCTGTTCCCAACAACTTCCGTCAGGGGAAAGATATACTTCCTAATCCAGATCGCCGAATCTGGTGGCAATAGCTGGGAGAAACTTATGTTGCTCAGAGCCGTCATGCTGGTTGCAACATTTTTTGGGATGGTTTGTGGACTAGCGCACGCGGACTTTAAGTACACGCAGTCAGGCCAACTCTCTAACGGCGCCGCCAATTTCAAGGCTGCCTTCGGGACTCAGGCCGCCGAAGTCACAATCTACGTGCAGGGCGCATTTCTGCGAATCGATCTTCCCGACGGTAGGTATGGAATCATCGATTTAGACGGTCGCCGGGACATTCAGGTTGATCCCAAGACCCGAACCTTCAGCGTCGTGACCTTTGATGCTATCCATGCAGCCGAAAAGGCGACAGCCCAGCAGTTCCCGTCTCATATCACGCAGGATCTAAACCTCACGGTAACCTCCACGGGGAAGACTCGCACTCTCCTGGACCAAACTGCGCAGGACACAAGAGTCGAGACTAAAATTCCGCAAAACTCGACGGAGTCTTTGGTGGTCGATTCCTGGATCGCTCCCTCGGTGGACGGCTTCAATGAAGTGAAAGGCTTCTACGAGCGGGTGGCCTCCGCGGTCCGCGGGACGCCAGACCCTTCCGACACAGATCTTGCGCGATTTCCCGCGCTTCAGGGGGTAACAAAACTCATGATGGCCGCTGAGGCTGGCGCAAACTCTCTCGCGATTTGGCCTGCCGTTATGTCGAAGGGAATTCTTGATCTCTGCAAAGTCGCCAATGCGCGGGACGGTCTTCCGCTTCTCCAAGTCTATCGGGTCTACACGGTGGCTCCCGCCTCGTCGGAGACACAAAAAGGGTTAGCGAATCAAGGTGATGCTAAGGCGCGGGTCGACTCTGGCTCGGCTGGTACGGTCCCGGTTGATTCAGCAGCTCCCAGTGGCGAGGGTTCCCGCCAGGAGTTGGGAATGGAATTCACTCTGCGCATCACTTCCTTTTCGGCAGACAAGCTGGATAGGGGGCTGTTTCAGATTCCGCCAAGCTACACGGAGTCTCACGTCGACACGCGAGACATGTGGATCGTGGGCATTGGCCAGTAGCGTCTGGCGCGCTTGTCGCAAACGCCAACCTTCACCAAAGTAGGCGTTAGTTGGTGAGAAATCGCCATCCCGTACTCTAAAGATGTTAACTTTCGTTCATTCCTTCTTCTCGTCCTGCGGCGGATTGCGTTTCTTCCGCATGGACTC
>Ga0074045_10003707_pt1 | contig 13723 bp, 13 predicted proteins | sample BogForMeECP23OM2_FD_94442 | JGI IMG/M metagenome (GOLD analysis project Ga0074045, IMG submission 94442) | Bog forest soil microbial communities from Calvert Island, British Columbia, Canada - Bog Forest MetaG ECP23OM2 | ecosystem: Environmental > Terrestrial > Soil > Wetlands ... | reverse complement strand
TTCAAACGCAGCATGCCCGGACGCATTGTCGGCGTTTCCAAGGATTCGCGCGGCAGACCCGCTTTGCGCCTCGCGCTCCAGACGCGTGAACAACACATCCGCCGTGAAAAAGCCACCAGTAACATCTGCACCGCGCAGGCGTTGCTGGCGAACATGGCGTCCATGTACGCCGTCTATCACGGGCCGGAAGGTCTCAGGAAAATCGCGCAGCGGATTCATGCGTTAACCAACATTCTTGCCGCCGGTTTGAAGAAGCTGGGCTTTAACGTGCTGCCGGCATCTTGCCGGCAGAATACTTCTCAAATTCAGAACTGCCGGCAAGATGCCGGCAGCACGTTTTTTGACACGCTCACCATCGCCCTTGGCGACAAGCACTCTGCCGACATTGTCAAGATTGCCGAAGCGCACCGGCTGAATTTCCGCGAGATTGACGACCATACGCTGGGCATCTCGCTCGACGAAGCGACCAGCGAGAGTGATGTGGTCGAAATCTGGCAGGTTTTCAAGGGTAACAAGGCCATCGGTTTCACTGTTGACGAAATTGCCACAGATCTCATTAGCACCGGGCTTCAGCCCGGTGTGAAAACAAACGACGACAAACCAGCCGTTTCAACGACTTCCTTGTCCGCGCGCAAAACCGTTAAAACGGTTTCAATTTCCGCTACCTCAAACACCGGGCTGAAGCCCGGTGCTAATGAGAATGGAATTGCGTCACACTTCACCCGCACCTCTCCCTTCCTTGCGCATAAGGTTTTCAACTCCTACCACAGCGAAACCGAGATGCGACGTTACATCAAGCGGCTCGAATCGCGCGACCTGTCGCTGACCGCCTCGATGATTCCGCTCGGTTCCTGCACGATGAAGCTGAACGCCGCGGTGGAGATGATTCCCATTTCCTGGCCGGAGTTTGGCAGGCTTCATCCCTTCGCGCCGTTGAAGCAGGCGCGCGGCTACCAAATCCTTTTCCAAAACCTCGAAGATTGGCTGGCGGAAATCACCGGTTTTGCTGGAATCTCATTGCAACCCAACGCCGGTTCCCAGGGCGAATACGCTGGGCAGCTTGTCATCCGCGCCTGGCACGAAAGCCGGGGCGAAGCGCACCGAAATGTCTGCCTCATCCCAACCTCCGCGCACGGCACGAACCCCGCCAGCGCCGTCATGGCCGGCCTGAAAGTCGTTGCCGTTGCCTGCGACAAGGACGGCAACATTGACGTGGCCGATTTGCGGGCGAAGGCCGGGGCGCACAAAAACGATCTCGCCTGCCTCATGGTCACGTATCCGTCCACGCACGGCGTGTTCGAGGAAACGATCAAGGAGATTTGCGAAATCATTCACGCCAATGGCGGACAGGTTTATATGGACGGCGCGAACATGAACGCGCAAGTCGGCCTGTGCCGGCCGGCGGACATTGGCGCGGACGCGTGCCATTTGAACCTGCACAAGACATTTTGCATTCCGCACGGCGGCGGCGGGCCGGGAGTGGGCCCAATCGGCGTGGCCAAACATCTGGTCCAATTTCTGCCGGGACATCCGGTGGTTAAATCCGAAATCCGAAATCCGAAATCCGAAATTGGCGCCGTGGCTGCCGCGCCGTGGGGCAGCGCGGGCATCCTGCCGATTTCGTGGATGTATGTCGCCATGATGGGTGCGGACGGCCTGACCGAGGCGACAAAGTTTGCCATCCTGAACGCCAACTACATCGCCAAGCGGCTGGAAAATTATTTCCCGACGCTTTACCGCGGCCACGGCAATCTGGTCGCGCATGAATGCATTCTGGATTTGCGCCAGTTCAAGAGCGTCACCGCCGAGGACGTGGCCAAGCGGCTGATGGATTACGGCTTTCACGCGCCGACGCTGTCATGGCCGGTTGCCGGCACACTCATGGTCGAGCCAACCGAGAGCGAATCGAAGTTCGAGTTGGACCGGTTTTGCGACGCGATGATTGCCATTCACGGGGAAATGCAGGCGATTGAATCCGGCACGGCCGACCGGCAGAACAACCTGCTGAAAAACGCGCCGCATACGGCGGACGTGGTCGCGGCGGACAATTGGGACCGGCCTTACCCGCGCGAATCGGCGGCGTTTCCGGTGCCGGGTCTGCGCGAATACAAATTCTGGCCCGCCGTCGGCCGCGTGGACAACGTCTATGGCGACCGCAACCCGGTTTGCACGTGCGTGGGGATGGACACTTACGTTTCTTGATGTAAACTTTTGGGGACATGAAAATAACCGAAGCGCTTTTGGCGGAACACGTTGTGTTCCACAACATTTTCGACCACATCGAACACGTCCTGCCACAACTGAAAACGCTGGCCGAGGTGAAAGGATGGGCCGGATTGATGGAAGGGCTGCTGCTCGCCCACGGCAAGACCGAGGAAGATTTGGTGTTCGCTCCGCTGAATCACTACCTGGAACAACTTGGCCAGCGCGACAGTTTCGAACACGAGCATCGGGAAATTGACAACAGCCTGCTGCGGGTGAAGACCGCCAAGCGGCTGCCCGAAGCGCGACAGTTGTTGCTTCAGGCGGTGACCGCATCGCGCAAACACTTTGACCGCGAGGAACGGTTTGTTTTTCCGCTGGCCGAGAAAGTGATGAAGGATGAAACACTGGCTGAGCTTGGCAAAACCTGGATGAAGCAAAGGGACGCGGAGTCGGCTTGAAGCCGGATGTGGACCGATTCCCAATGATAATCAGCACCTATTCCGGACGGCAGGGCCGCGCTGCTGCGCGGCCATCATACCTGGCGGCGCAGCCGCGTCGCCCTACCCTGCGTTGACAACGCGGCGTTCACGCCGGCGACGAGCGCGTTGACGCGGATGGTCAACGGAAAATCCGAGGGCGCTTCGAGGGTGTAGGACAATCGTGTTTTTTTGACGATCAAATAAAACGCCTCGGCCCATTGCGGTCGCGTGTGCGGATCAAGGTTCGGACGAATGATTCCACCTTTCGATTCGCGCCCTTCGATGATCTCGGACGGGTCAATCGGGCAGACTTCCGCGATGCGCGCAATCATGGCTTTGGCCAGCGATGGGCGGTTTTCCGGATTCAATTCGTAAACGTAAAAACCGTGCGATTCCCAATCTTCGTGCAGGCAGAGGCAGAGGTCGAACTGCGGCTGGCGCTGAAGCCATGCGATGTGCGCGCGGACTTCGGTCGTTTCCAGGTGCCGGTAATCGCGGTTCAAATCCTTGCCCTTGTCGTTCTCGCGGCGGTTCAAAACGAAACCCATCGGATTCAGGCACGGGCAAAACCAAAGTTCCGCGTTCGCCAGCCATTGGTTTTCCTGGAGCAGGCGCAATGCGGCGAGTGGCCCGGCAGGCTCGTCGCCGTGAATGCCGGCGCTTAAGTAAATGCGGATTGCATATTGCGGATTGCGGATTGAAAGCGGCGGCCGGTGCAGGGCGGGGAGGTTGAATTCACCTTGTTGGCCAAACGCCTCGGCCGTCCAGCCGTGTTGTTGCGCGGCGATTTCGATGTCGCGCAGGACGCCGCGGATGTCAATCGTCCCGCCGTGGTAGCCGCCGTGATTTTTTCCCAGTCGCTCCATGATTGGTGAGGTGCGAAAATAGGAGTCATCTCCCTCTCCCCGCCAAACGGGGAGAGGGCCGGGGCGAGGGGTTTGTTTCAGTCGGACGCTTGATAAACTTTTCTTGCGGCGGAACAAACCGCAGTTCCTCCGCGTTCTTCATCACTTGCACGCAGCCCGTCCGTTGTTGCAGCGCATCCCAAATGGCGAGCAGACAACCTTCGCGGTTTTCTCGCCATTGATGATTCCAAAGTCGCAATTCCTCAATGTCCTGTTCCTTCAGAAAAGCGCAGCGCGCCTCGTCATGCTGTATCTGCTCCGGCAAGCCGTGTTGAAAACCGTCAAGCTCCACGTCCAACCGCGCTGCCGCGCAATAAAAATCCAAAATATAAATTCCCGCTGGATGCTGCCGGCGGAATTTGAATCCGGCGAAACGGTGGCTTCGCAACGCGCGCCACAAATCCTTTTCTTCGTCGGTCTGGTCCCGACGAAGCTGGCGGGCGGTTTGGATTGAGCTCACGCGGAAAGGATGCGAGTTGTTGGGAAAAATTCAAGTCCCTCGCGCGCCGCCGACTCCCTCTCCTCGTTTGGCGAGGAGAGGGAGAAGATTCTCGCGTTCCGGGCGATTTATTTCGCAGTCGCGAGTTCCATCTCCGTCTCACAGCTTTCTTTTCCGCAGTCCCGATGCATCGGGGCTTCTTCCTGATCGCTGAAACCAGGTTTGTCCCAGCTCGGATCAAGGCCGAGGTCTTTGAGCATCTGCAAATCTTTTTCGACGGGCTGATTGAGCGTGGTGAGATAGTTGCCGACCATGAGCGCGCTCGCGCCGGCCATGAAAATCAGGCTTTGCGCGTCGCGCAGGTTCACCGTGCGGCCACCGGCGATCATGATTTCCTGCCGCGGCAAAATAAACCGGAAGCAGGCGATGGTTTTCAAAATTTCCAGGACCGAAAGCGGCTCATTTTTTTCAAACGGCGTGCCCTTGATGGGGTTGAGAATGTTGACGGGCACGACGTTGGCGCCGATTTCCTTGAGCGCAAACGCGAGGTCGCAACGGTCTTCGCGCGTCTCGCCCATGCCGATGATGCCGCCGGAACAAATCTTGATGCCGGCCTTTTTCAAATGGCCGATGGTCTCGAGGCGGTCATCGTAGGTGTGCGTCGTGCAGGTCTTGGGAAAAAAACGGCGCGAACTTTCCAGGTTGTGTCCGTAGCACTCGACGCCGGCTTCCTTGAGCCGGTCGGCGACGCGCTGGTTTTTGATGATGCCGAGCGAGACGTCGGGACGCGTTTTGCCGCCGGCTTTCAACTCGCGCACACGGGCGCAAACCTCATCGAGCAACGGACCTTCATTGAGACCTTTCCACGCGGCGACGAGACCGACGGCGGTGACACCATTTTTGCTGGCTTCATCCGCGGCTTCGGCAACGGGTTCGGGATCCACGAAGCCGTATTTGGGCGAGCCGGTCTGGTAAAACGACGATTGCGCGCAAAAACTGCAATTTTCGGAACACGCGCCGGCCTTGGCGTTGACGATGGAGCAGAGATGAATTTTGTTGCCCTTGAATTTTTCGCGGATGCGGTTGGCCCAGGACAGCAAATCGAAAATGTCGGCGGAGGTTTCGAGATTGAACAACGACCGCGCCTCGTCGCGGGAAATCTGGCCGCTATTTAAAATCCGTTCGCCGAGCCGGGCGATTTGTGATCGAGGGTTTGCGTCAACCAGTTTTAACATCATGGTTGACAGGTTAGCCCCCGAGGCGATTAACGCAAGCGGAGACTCGCCAGATCCGGCGCCGGGGCCAAACCGGCTGCGGCCCCGCAGTGCTATTCGATCACTTTGCCGATGATGTTTTGACGCGGGACGGCTCCGAAGGTGCGGCTATCCATGCTGTTGTTACGATTGTCGCCCATGACGAAGAATTTGTCATTGCCGATGCAAATGAACTCGCTCGCATTCCTTTCGTAGGCATAGGTTGGTGTTTTGGCCAGGAGATAGGGTTCACTCAACAGCTTGCCATTGACATAAACCCTGCCGTCATTGAGAAAAACCGATTGTCCCGGCATGGCGATGATGCGTTTGACCTCAAGCGTATTATCGCGCGGGTCCTTCAGAGCGACAATGTCGTTTTGTCGCGGCTCGCTTATGACATAGGAGAACCGGTTCAACCAATAATGTCCCGAGTCGGTCAGGGTGGGATACATGCTGGAGCCTTCCACCTGAACGGCCTGAATGATGTAATGGGTGATCAACAGATAACTCAATGTTCCCAAGACCGCCAAAATTATCAGAGCCCAGCATTGCTGTAAAAGCCAGGACCACGATATCTGGAAGACGAAACCTTTTACAAGGTAAAGCCTTGGAATGGGTTGTGAACGGAATTGCGCTGAAACAGCCATAGCCTTGCTTTCTACATTTTACATCACAAAAACTGATTTTTGACAAAAAACTGTCTAGATTATAGACAATAATGTCCAAGTTGACAACAAAAAAATCAAAAAAATCAAATTCCCCGCAGGAATCCGAGTTTAGTTATTTATTTGCAGGGAGTTGCGAAGGAATCGTCATGTTCAGATAACCGGCGAGGGAGGCGATTTGCATATCCGAGAGCGGACCACCATCGGCGGTGGAAAACGCGGGCATGAGCGAGCCGGCCCGTCCATGCGCAATCCAGGTTTGCCAGAAATCCACATTGGTCGGGGTTTTGATGTTGTGCAAATCCGGCACCATGTTGGCGCGCGTTTTGGATTCGTGGCAGAGGGCACAGACGGCGTCGTAAAGCGGCTTGCCATATTTACCGTCGCCGGGTTTCACGTGGCAGGCCGCGCAATCACCGCGAAAAACCGCCTGCCGGTCGGCTTTGGCCATTTCCAGGGCGCGCGCGCGATCGGCATCGGATTGGGTCGGAACCACCGGCGGCAGGATGGTGATTTTGAGGATGAGCTGTTTGAAGCCCTTGTCGGTCTTGACATTGACCGACTTGACCAGTATTCCGGTTCTTCCAGCCAGGTTGACCGTGAGGCCAAACTGTCCGTTGGTGCCGGGTGGAATGATCCAGGGCAACGGCGGCAATTGTGCCGTGGTGCAGCCGCAGGACGGATGCACCTCCAGAATGGCCACGGGAACCGGCTTGGTAACGTTGTTCGTCATGATGGTGGGGGCCGTGGAAAAGTTGGTGACGAAGGAAATTTTTTTGAACCAGAGAAAAAACGAATTGGTGACCGCCGTGATGGTGGTGATGGTCGTGACGTTGGTGACCAAGGTGGTTTCATGAACCGTTGCGATGTTGGTGAAGCTGAAAACAAAATGGGCATTGCCGGCATCTGCCGCCACTGTGATTTCCTGCGTCAGGCTGCTCCAAGCCAGCACGCCATTGGGCAACGGGTCGTTTTGATGCGACAGATCCGGCACATAAACCGCTGTAGTGGCCGTCACCGCGTTGGTGGGATTGCTGTCCGCCGCCAAAAGACTTCCGCCGACAAGGATCATGCCCGCAATTCCGCAAACAAAAACACATCGTAATCTCATGGTCGGGTCTAAGAACTAAACCATTCGTCCCTGTTTGACGAGCCGAAAATGTTTTGATTCAAAATATTTACGACCGGTTCAGCGCGCTCAACACGGCGCGCACGGACGCGAGTTCGATGTTCGTGTCCACGCCCGCGCCCCAGCGGGTTTTGCCGTCGGCGTGCTTGATTTGAATGTAGGCAATCGCCGCCGCCTCTTCGCCGGAACTCAGGGCGTGCTCGCTGTAATTGGCGATTTCAAAACGCGGCACCCCGGCCTTGCCAAAGCCGTGGACGAGCGCGGCGAGCGGGCCGTTGCCTTCGCCGGAAAGTTCGACCGGCTTGCCGTCGCGCAAAAATTTTGCGCGGCAACGGACGACGCCGTTTTTACCCTCGGTTTCAAAACTCTTGAGCTGCCACGGCTTGTTGCGTTCGATGTATTCGCGCCAGAACATCTTCTTCAACTCCGTGCCGGAAACTTCGCGGCCAAGCCGGTCCACTTCTTCATTGGCAATCGGCCCAAACTCACGCTGCATGTCCTTGGGCAATTCGATGCCGAATTCGCTTTCGAGCAAATACGCCACACCGCCTTTGCCGGACTGGCTGTTGACGCGGATGACCTCGCGGTATTCGCGCCCGATGTCCGTCGGATCAATCGTAAGATAGGGCACGTCCCAATGCGTGCGACTGTTCTCTTTCCATTCGTTCAAACCTTTCCGGATGGCGTCCTGGTGCGAACCGCTGAACGCGGTGAAAACCAGTTCGCCCGCGTAAGGCTGGCGCGCGGGCACGGTCATGCCCGTGCAACGTTCGTAAACCTCGATGATTGAATTAAGATCCGTGAAATCCAACTTCGGATCAATGCCGTGCTGGTAAAGGTTCAATGCCACGGTGACGATGTCGAGATTGCCCGTGCGCTCGCCGTTGCCGAAGAGCGTGCCTTCGACGCGGTCCGCGCCCGCGAGCAGGCCGAGTTCCGTCGCCGCGACGCCCGTGTTGCGGTCATTGTGCGCGTGGAGACTGATGATGAGCGACTCGCGGTTTTTGATGTTCCGGCACATCCACTCAATTTGATCGGCGTAAACATTTGGCATCGCGACCTCAACGGTATCGGGCAAATTCAAAATCATCTTCCGCTTTGGCGCCGGCTGCCACACCTCCATGACCGCTTCGGAAATTTCCTTCGCAAATTCAACTTCCGTCGCGCTGAAACTTTCCGGCGAATACTGGAGCATGACTTCCGTGCCTTTGAGGCGTGGCAACCGGTCTTTGATCCATTGCGCGCCGCGCACGGCGACCCCGACGATTTCCGCCTTTGATTTCCCAAACACGACGCGGCGTTGGGCGGGGGAGGTCGAGTTGTAAAGATGGATGATGGCCTTCTTTGCGCCGACCAGCGATTCGACGGTGCGCTCGATCAAATCCTCGCGCGCCTGCACGAGCACCTGGAGCCACACGTCGTCCGGCGCGCGTTTTTCCTCAATGAGCCGGCGGTTGAACGCGAACTCGGTATTCGATGCGGACGGGAAACCAACTTCGATTTCCTTGAAGCCGCATTTCACGAGCGTCTGGAACAGCTCAAGTTTCTGGCCGACGTTCATCGGCACGGCGAGCGCTTGGTTGCCGTCGCGCAAATCCACGCTGCACCAGACGGGCGCGTGCTTGAGGACGCGGTTCGGCCACTGCCGGTCGGGCAAACTGACCGGCGGGAACGGACGATATTTTTTCGACGGTTTTTTATGCATAAAATCGGGTGTTGACGGAATTAAACCATGTTGAAATCCGAAATTCGAGAATCGAAATCCGAAAGAATTCCGAAGTCCGGGGTTCGAAGCGGCAAACCTTCGGAATTCGGTTTTCGGACTTCGGGATTCGGGATTGCATGTTGTTCGTGTTCATTCGTGGTTAAAAACAAAAACCCCACCGCCGTTTGGCAGTGGGGTTCGATAAATCTCGTGAACGAATCAGAACCCGACCGCCGCGCGACACAACCGCAGCGCGTTCAGCAACAGGTTCAGATTCAAATTGCGATTCACAATCGGCAAGATAGCAATCACACCCGCCGGCGTCAAATGGTTTTTCGCGCCGGGAATCAGCCACTATCTGTTTGCCACAAAGGAAAAAATCCATGATACACAGGCCGTGCCAATTTGAACGATGGTCAAAGCTATGAAAAATTTCGATGAAGTGACGGACTTGGCGCTGCGGGCCATGAAGCAACGCGCGGCGAAACTCAACATCAAGGGGGTGGCCATGGTGGCGGCCAGCGCCGGCGGCCGTATCCAATCATGGTCGTCAAAAATGCTCGTGGTGGGAGCCATGAAAAAGGGCCCCGCCCAAGACGAGCCCGAGGTAAACCTGCTCGCCATCGTTTATTCCAAGGCTGCGGAAATGGCGGACACGTTGCAGGCCAGCGGCAGCGGCGTGCGGTCGCCCCTGAAGGGTGAATTCGGCTGGCCGGGTGGAGTAATCACCCGGGGGAAAACCGGATACCTGTTCGCTGCCTTCAGCGGCGGCAGTTCCGCGGATGATGTCAAAGCTGCCCAAGCCGGCCTCGATATTCTGGCCGCCACGCTATAGCCCTGCGGCCCAAGTATTTTTGTGATCAGGCCACGGCGGGGGTTTTCTTCTTTTGGAACCGCTGCTTCGTTTCGTTCCATTCCACATTCACTGTCAAAGTTGAATTCAACAGCGGCGCGAGCAGATGAATTGCATTGTTCATTTCTGCGGCATTGTCAAACTCGCACTTGATTTTCTCTCCGTGCCGCACTGAAAGGTTCAGCCGCCCGGCCTTTCCGCTGGTCTGAAAAAATGCCGGGGCTTCGATTGCGGCGTCGCGAATTTCGGCCAGGTTCAACTTGAAATTGTTTTCGCTTTCGCGAAGCAGTTCCTCCGGGTCACCTGCTTCAAGACGTTGAAGTTTCGCTTTGGTTTTTCTTTTGGTGAACAACCACAGGGTCAGTGGAATTATATTGCCAAACGGACCGATGAAAGGAGCCGCCGCTTCCAAAATGGATCTTGATCCTCCCTCAATCTGAATGAAAAGCAGGTCGCTCCGTTCGACAAAAATCCGGTAGGCGCCGGCGGACAAAATGGGAGAAACCAGTTTGACATTGAATGCTGTTCCAGCAGCTCTAGGTTGGGCTGTGATCTTTCCTTGTTTTTCCTCCTGATGGATGACCAACTGCCCATCAACCGGACAAACAGCAACATCATCGGCATATGGCTTTCCGCAGTATTCGCAACTTTTCATATCTCCTCACGCCAACCGGTGGGAGGGGGCGGGGCAGCGGCATCAGCCGATAAACGCCGCGTGAACGGCCTTCATCGCGGCTTCGCCCTTCGCCAGATCAATGACGACGGAGATTTTGATTTCACTCGTGGAAATCATGTCAATGTTCACGCCTTCCTTCGCCAGCGTTTCAAAAAGTTTTCCGGCCACGCCCGTGTGGCTCTTCATGCCGACACCGACGATGGATAACTTGCCGATTTTCTCGGCAGTGATCACGTCGCGCAAGCCGAGTTCTTTTTTCAGGCCGTCAATGACCTTTTGCGCCTTGAGCAAATCCGGCTTGTCCGCCGTGAACGAAATGTCCGTCTGGGGCGTCCCGGTGCCGTGGCTGATGTTTTGCACGATCATGTCCACGTTCACGGTCGCGTCGCCGAGCGCCTTGAAAATGCGCGCGGCCACGCCGGGCTTGTCGGGCACGCCCACAAGCGTGATTTTGGCCTGGTTTTTGTCGAGCGAGACGCCGCGCACAACGACGCCTTCCATGCTTTTGGTTTCTTCTTTCACAATGGTTCCGGGGTTGTCATTCAAGCTGGAGCGGACTTCAAAGACCACTCCGAATTTTTTGGCAAATTCAACCGAGCGACTCTGCATCACCTTCGCGCCGAGGCTCGCCAGTTCGAGCATTTCGTCGTAGGAAATCTCCTGCAGCTTCTTCGCCGTCGGCACGATGCGCGGGTCGGCGGTATAGACGCCATCCACGTCCGTGTAAATCTGGCAAAGATCGGCTTTCAACGCCGCTGCCAGCGCAATGGCCGTCAAATCCGAACCGCCGCGGCCCAGCGTCGTGATCTGGCCCTCGGGCGTCTCGCCTTGGAAGCCGGCGACGATGACGACATTGCCCGATTTCAGAAGCTCGTGGACTTTCTTCGGCGTGATGTTGTGAATCCGGGCCTTGGTGTGGACCACGTCGGTGACGATGCCCGCCTGCGGGCCGGTGAGCGACACGGCCGGCACATTCAACGCGTGCAGCGCAATGGCCGTGAGCGCGATGGTCTGCTGTTCGCCGGTCGCGAGCAGCACATCCATCTCGCGTTCATTCGGCAGCGGCATGATTTCCTTGGCCAGCTTGATCAAGTTGTCCGTCACGCCGCTCATCGCCGAAACGACAACGACGATCTGGTCGCCCTTGGCGCGATATTCCGCGACCCGCTTGGCGACATTTTTGATGCGCTCGGGGTTGCCGACCGACGTGCCGCCGTATTTTTGGACGATTAGAGCCATGTTATATTTTCGGGAACCAGAGCATAGTCAGATTGCCGGCGTTTGAAAAGACGGAATTGATTCCGGTCGGAAACCGCGAAGATTTTGACACGAATTTCACGAATTCACACAAATTGAAAGCCTGTAAGGCTGACAGATAATAGCCCAGGGCAAAGCGAGTCTGCGAGCAACGCCCTGGGTAAAAGCAAAAAAACGATTCAAGCCCTGAAAGGGCGAAAGAGACGTTCAACTTCTTCCAATGCCGCAACGATTCAAAGCCCGCGCAGGAACTTTTGAACTTCGTCGTGATTGCCGGCCATCACAACCAAAAGGCACTCGGCGCGATTTTGGAAAACCAGCCGGATATCCAGCCCCACCCGGATTTCAAAAAAGTTCCCCGTCAGCTTGCGAATGCCCAAACCCTGATGACGATGCGGATGGCCGAAATCCCGTTCCAAATGTTGCAACGCCAGTCCGATTTTCCCACGCGTCTCCTTGGGATAATCCCGGACGCGCGCATGGAACGGCCCGCTTAAGTCCAGCGGTTTCAACCAGCCAGATCCTTTTCCAGATTGCCGGAAAAGCGTTTGATTTTCCCGCGCTTCCGCTCCGCTGAAATTTGTTGTTCCATCCGCTTCTCAAAACGCGCCAGTTCTGCCGGCGTCGCGCCGTATTCGCGCCAGGCATAATCATCGGACGACACCGTCACGGGTCGCAACGCCACAATCTGGTCGCCGGACACGATGCCGATGTCCTCGCCCCGCTTGGCTTTTTCGAGCAGTTTGGAAAGGTTGGCGCGGGCTTGGGTAATGGTTAGCGTCGTCATATCGACTATATAGAGCCTTTAACGCGGCTTGTCAATTATTAAAAACAATCTGTAATTGCGTAGCGGCGGCTCGGCAGAGCGCCGCCATCTGAAATGGGAAAAGTTTGCGGCTTTCTGCCGAAAGCCGCTACGGCGTCGGCATCGGCTCCCGTTTCTCCAAGTAAATGTTCCAGAACTGTTCCCAGAAATCTTCGGCCAGCGGATGCAGAAAGGGATAGCCCGGCACGACCGCGCCCAGATGCGGCCAGTCGCGAGGATGGTTCACCAGTTTTTTGTGGCACGGATTGTCGAGAAGGTAGAAGCAGGATTTTTCAAACGCGCCGCGCATCCGGTCTTGTTCCCGCAGCACGCTGTCGTGCGCCTGTTTTTGCAGTTCAAATTCCACGCCGGTGGGCGAGCGCCGCGCCAGTTCCACGGCCAGATGTTTGCGCAGGAATTTCATCGCGTTGCGTTGGTCGCTGCTGACGCGCAATCCCATCCAGAGCAGGTACAGGTGGTCGGGCAAGAGGACATAGACCGGACAGAACAAGCCTTCGCGCGCGGCGGCGTGAAGCAGCAATTCGCGGAAATGCAGATGAAACGTTTCGTCCAGCCAGCCCGTGGCGCGGTGTTCCAGCGTAACGGTCCATTGCACTACGGCGAACCCGCGATAAAACTCCGGTGCGAGACGCGACAGATGATGCATTTCCGGCTGCTCGGTGAGCGGCGGGGGTTGCATGCGGGAAACGTAGCGGCTTTCGCCAGAAAGCCGCAAACTGAAAAATTATCGTAGCGGCGTCTCGGCAGAGCGCCGCTGTTTGGGAAAAGAGAAGTTGGCGGCTCTCTGCCGAGGAGCCGCTACGGGTGATTACTCAAAATTTTCCACGCGAATCATCACCGGGGTGCCTTTGACAACCGGCAACCGGCCGATTTTTTTCAACGCGCCGTTGACTGCGCCGTTGGTCGCGTAATGCAGCATGAAAATCAGCGGCACACTCCCGCCTTCATGGCCTTCCGGCTGGATCACGGACGAAATGCCGATTTTCGCCGCGCCGAAAATGGCGGCGATCTTCGCCAGCGTCCCCGGACGATCCACGACGTCGAGCCGGAGAAAATACTGCGATACGACGTCTTCAATCGGCACAACCGCCCCAGCGCATTCGTGCGGCACAAACGGCGGCACACGCTGTTTTACGGTCGCGGCGCGGGCAAGGACGCCACGGCCAGCGCGGTGCTCAGCGATCTGGCGGACGCGGCGCTGGATTTGAAATCGGGCAGCAAACAGCGCGTGCCGCCGTTCGTGCCGCACGAATGCGCCGGGGCGGTGGTGCCGATTGCAGACGTCGTTTCGCAATATTTTCTCCGGCTCAACGTCGTGGACCGTCCGGGGA
>Ga0074045_10003701_pt1 | contig 13741 bp, 11 predicted proteins | sample BogForMeECP23OM2_FD_94442 | JGI IMG/M metagenome (GOLD analysis project Ga0074045, IMG submission 94442) | Bog forest soil microbial communities from Calvert Island, British Columbia, Canada - Bog Forest MetaG ECP23OM2 | ecosystem: Environmental > Terrestrial > Soil > Wetlands ... | reverse complement strand
GATGGCAGCGCTCCGGAGATTTCGGGTAACGGCACGCGTTGCGCCGCCGCGTTGCTGATTCATCACGGTTTCGCCGCGGACGTGGTCCGCATACGAACCGGCGCAGGCGTCAAGACGCTGCGGTTGCTGAGCCGCGCCGGCCTCGAATACGAATTTGAAATGGATATGGGCCGCGTGGCGGTGCTGGCCGACCGGTTCGCACTGCCGCTGTCGAACGGCGCGCGCGAAGTCACCCTGCTCGACGCCGGCAACCCGCAATGCGCCGTGCCAGTGGCCGGTTTCGATTTCGACTGGCGCGCCATGGGCGCGGAGATCGAGCGGCACCCGCACTTCCCCAACCGCACCAACGTTTCGTTCGTCAAGCCAGTGGACGATCATTCAATCGACGTTCGTTTCTGGGAGCGCGGGGCGGGCGAGACGATGAGCTCGGGCACCGGATCGACTGGCGCCGCGGTGGCCGCGGTCGCACGCGGCATGGCGCAATCGCCCCTGCGCATCCTTACGCCGGCGGGTCCGCTCGACATCCGCATCGAAGATCACGTCTTCCTGCGCGGTCCGGCGGTGCTGCTGGCCGAGGGTTTTTTCTTTACCGTGTGAGAGAATATCAGTCTAATGCCTGAAGCACTGCTAGCCGATCGGCCAACCGCTCAGATCCTGAGCCACAAGATTATCGAGAAGCGCGCCCGCGTGGGGATCGTGGGCCTCGGATACGTCGGATTGCCGCTCGCCGTGGAATTCGCTAAGGCCGGTTTGTCCGTGACCGGAATCGACATCAGCGAGGACAAAGTCAAACGGGTGAACGCAGGCGATTCTTACGTGGGCGATATTCCCAGTGCCACGCTTGCGCCGCTGGTCCAGTCGGGCAAGTTGCGCGCCACCTCCGATTTCTCGGCCGTCCTGGAGCTCGACACCATCAACATCTGCGTGCCGACGCCGCTCAGGAAGACCAAGGACCCGGACATGAGTTTCATCGTGAGCGCGTGCCAGGAAATCGCCCACCACTTTCACGCCGGCCAATTGGTGATTCTCGAATCCACCACGTATCCCGGCACCACGGAAGAGGTCGTGCTGCCGATTCTTTCGAAGTCCGGCCTGGAAGCGGGCCGCGATTTCTTCTTGTGCTTTTCGCCCGAGCGCGTCGATCCCGGCAACCCCAAGTACCAAACCGTTAACATCCCCAAAGTGGTGGGCGGCTGCACGCCCGTCTGCACGGAAATGGGCCGCCTGTTGTACGCGCAAGCGCTGGAGCATGTGATTCCGGTGAGTTCCACGCAGGTTGCGGAGATGGTCAAGCTGCTCGAGAACACCTTCCGCATGATTAACATCGGCCTGGTGAATGAGATCGCGATGATGTGCGACCGGATGGGCATTAACGTGTGGGAAGTGATCGACGCCGCAGCCACCAAGCCGTTCGGATTCATGCCGTTCTATCCCGGCCCGGGTCTGGGAGGGCATTGTATTCCCATCGACCCGTTCTATCTATCGTGGAAGACCAAGCAGGCCGGCATTGAGGCGCGCTTCATCGAACTGGCTGGGTACATCAATGGCCAAATGCCGCACTTTGCGGCCGACAAAGTGCAGAATGCGTTGAACGACGCCGGTAAGCCGGTGAAGGGATCGCGCATTCACGTGATGGGCGTCGCTTACAAGCGCAACATCGACGACATGCGCGAATCGCCCGCGATCGATGTCATGTTGCTGCTGTATCGCCTCGGTGGCATCGTCACCTATAGCGACCCGCACGTTCCCCACCTGCGCCTGGACGGATTGCAGCTCGATGCGCAGCCCGAATCCGCCGCCGCCGAAGCCGATTGCGTCGTGATCATCACCGACCACGCCGCATTCGATTACCGCGCGCTGGTCGAGCGTGCGCGGCTGATCGTCGACACGCGCAACGCGCTCAAGGGCTTCACCTCGCCGAAGATTGTGCGGCTCTGAGCACCGTAGCGTAGGCTGTCAATCCTTCCGTGCCGAGATTCGTCTCGACATTTCTTCGCCGGCGAGCGCGAGAAATGTCGGCACGACTGCCGACACAGCACGCACGACTGCGTGCGCCACAAAGCGGATAATGACATCGGCAAATGCTTGAATCGACGCACGAAGGGTTGTATGCTCGATGCTTCCCGTGCGTGCTCCGGGAAGAACCGGAGGAATCATGCGACGCTTTCGGAGCATTCTTGCGCCTGCCGCTGTTTTGTTCTGCTTGCTTGTTACGGTCTGCCCGGTGCGGGGCGCCATCGTCGGCACCGGCTTGCAGACCTTTGTCCTCAGCAACGAGGGGAGCAACGGCCTCATCACTCAACTGATCAATGCGGGCTGGGACAGTTACAACGTCTACGATACCCTGGTCCAAATCCAGGGCCACACCAACCCGAGCGTTGCTGGCATTATCACGCCGGCCTTCCTAAGCGCGCTGGCGGCCTGCCCTGCGTCGAGCCAGATATTCACAACTACGCTGAGCAACTACAACTCGCCCGGGGTGTCGCTTGCGATCAGCACGGACTGCACGGTGCAAACGGTTAGCGTTCAGGGCGCTCCCTACGTCGGGCAGCCGGGAACCACGACTCTGGCCGTGAACATTTCGGGCGTCGGACCCGCAACTTTCATATACTCCACGACTTCTTCGCCTCTCACATCCTGGACCACCGTCACCCTGGTGGACCCCACTTACAGCGTGTTCGCCATCGCCTTCTCACAGTCAGCTCCAGCCACTCCCTTGCCATCCACGGCAATCTTCCTGGCGATGGGCCTGTGCGCCGCCGCGACATATCTTCTGCGTAAGCGGATACCCGGATTAGGCACGAAGTCCTGACGATGCCGGTAGGACAGACCATCGTCTTGCGTGGTCTGTCATGCCTCGCTGAAACAGGAGAGTCACCGGACGACAAAAAACAATCGTCTGTCCCGCGGCTTCATGCACGTTCCAATCGATAGATCGTGATTTCCGGTGGTGCTCCGATGCGGATGGGCACGCCGATGGTCCCGATGCCGCGATTCACGTACAATTGGCCGCCCGGCTTTTGGAAGAGGCCGGCCACGTAGGGCGTTGCCAGGCGGGTGGGCGCGATTTCCGGGCTGATGAATTCGAGCGCCGCCTGTCCGCCGTGCGTGTGGCCGGCGATACTGAGGTCAATGCCCAGAGCGGCCGCGCGGTCGAAGGTGTCCGGGTTGTGGCTGAGCAGAATGTTGACGCGGTCGCGCACGATCAGGGTTTCGATATTGCCGAGCAGCCGCTTCACTGGCGCGGAGGCGCCGAAGCGGTGGCGGCTCTGGAAGTCGACACCGATCAGGTGGAACCACTCCGCGCCCGCGGTGATGGCCACGCTGGTGCCGCGCAGCATGCGAACTTGCGCGGCTGCGAACAAACTGCTAATGGAATCTTCCACACGCGCCCACGCATCATGGTTGCCCAGGCAGCCATAGACGCCGAAGGGGGCGCGCAAGCCGGCCAGCGCCTCCACCACCGGAAACTGCGTGCCCGCGTCGAAAGTGACGAAGTCGCCGGTGAGCACAATCAGGTCCGGCTGCAGCGCGTTGGCGATTGCGGCGAACTTTCGAATCTGCTCCTCGGGCATGAACGGCCCGATGTGGATGTCGGAAAGCTGCGCGATGCGAAAGCCGTGAAACGCCGCGGGCAGGTTGGCGAGGCGGACGGGCTGCTCGACCGTCTCCAGATTCAACCGCCCGTAAAACAACCCATAAGCGCCGGCGACGAACGGAACCGCGGTCACCACGTTGGCGGTTTGCAACAAAAAATCGCGCCGGTCCGGCAATGGAAGCTCGGCGCGCCGGCGCCCGCGCAACAGCCGCGCCACCGCGCGGGCGCCAGCTAGAATCGCAAACGGAATGGCCAGCAAAAACCCGACCATCGAGCTGGCGATCCACCAACCCGACGGCGCAGTCAGGAGGGCGTCGCCCAGAGTCAGGTGCACAGGCTCCGGCCGCCGCGCAAATTCGTGCGCGACGGACGCGAACGTCGACACCAGAATCGCTGGGATCGCCGCGCACACCAGCCAGCGCAGGGTGCGGGACTCGATTTTCCGCCGCGCCAGCCGCACTCCGCGCCATGCCCAATACAACTGGGAAAAGCCCAGGGTCAGAAAGATGAACGCAAAAAAGGACATGGGTCAAACGCCTGCACGTTGGGGGCTGCGACGAGATCGGCGCGGAGCAGTGGGTTGACAGACGAAAGCGTCTGCCCCACCCCGCTGTCGAAGGGTCGCGAAGCGAGGTGGGGCAGGCGCTTCCCTCTGCCAACGGCCTGTTTCACGATGTCGCCATTAGTGGTCGCGCTCCGTCACCAGATCGGTTACCGCCATCAGTGCCCGCTGATAGGCCGATTCGGGAAACTCGCTCATCACCTGCCGCGCACGCTCGGTGAACGTCTGGGCGCGCTCGCGCACCCGGCCGATGCCGTCATAGCGTTCCACCAGAGCCAGAATCTGCGCGAACGGCACGCGCTGATAGTTGCGTTGGTCCAGCACCGTCTCCACCAGCCGCCGCTCGGCGGGCGTGGCACTCTCGAGCGCGTACACCAGCGGCAGGGTGACTTTGCCCTCGCGCAAATCGCCGCCCACGGGCTTGCCCAACACAGTTTCGTGGGCGGTGAAATCCAGCACGTCGTCGATCAACTGAAACGCCATCCCCAGGTTCCAGGCGAACTCGCCGAGCTTTTCCTGGGTCTGCGCGTCGCTGTGCGCCGACACCGCGCCCAGCCGCGCGCACACCGAGAACAGGCGCGCCGTCTTGCGGTCCACCAGTTCCATGCAATCGGCTTCGGTGATGTCGATGCGGCCGATGCGTTCGAGCTGGAGCAGTTCGCCCTCCACCATCATTTGCGTGAGGCCGATCCGCAAATCGAGAATCAGGAAATTGCGTTCGCGCAGGGCGATCTGAAACGCCTGCATGTAGAGCCAGTCGCCCGCCAGCACGCAGGTCTGGTTGCCCCACTTGACGTTGCTGGAGGGCCGGCCGCGGCGGGTCTCGGCGGCGTCGATGATGTCGTCGTGCACCAGCGTGGCGGCGTGGAGCAACTCGACCACGGCGCCCATCTGAATCGCGCTCGGTCCTGCGTTGCCGTGCCCCACCAGCTTGGCCGACATCAGCAGCAACGCCGGGCGCAGCCGCTTGCCGCCGGCCGATTGCAGATAGCGCCCGACCGCCGTGACCGCGTCCACGGAAGCCACAGACTCGGCGGAGATCTTCTTCTCCACCTGTTCCAGATCGTTCTGGACCAGGTCGAAAATTCCCCGCGCGGTCTGGGCCTGCCCCAGCTTGCCTAAATTCATGTTTGGTTCCCCAGTTTAACCATTCGGAGTCCCGCCCCGCAAACAGAGCCGTTCGAAGTTGTCAGCCGTGAGCTCGGCGATCTCCTCCGCAGCCTGGCCCCGCACTTGCCCCAATCGGCGCGCGGTTTCGACCACAAACGCCGGCTCGTTGCGTTTGCCGCGGTGCGGCACCGGCGCCAGGTATGGGCAATCGGTCTCGATCAGCAGCCGGTCCGCAGGCGTGGTGCGAGCCGCTTCGCGTACTTGTTCGGCTTTCGGAAACGTCAACACGCCGCCAAACGCCAGGTGGAAGCCGGCGTCGAGTGCCTGGCGCGCCTGTTCGGCGTCGCCGGTGAAACAATGCAAGATGCCTTCGCCGCGCCACTCGCGGCGGAGAATCTCGAATGTGTCGTCCCACGCTTCTCGCGTGTGGATGACAATCGGCAGCGCGGCCTCGGCCGCAATTGCCAACTGCCTCGAGAATACCGCGCGCTGCACGTGGCGCGGCGAAAAATCGTAATGATAGTCGAGACCGATTTCGCCTAGGGCCACAACCTTTGGATGCGCGGCCAGTGCGCGGAGACGCTCAAAAGTAGCTTCGGCGGCTTTCGCCGCATCGTGTGGATGCACACCAACGGTGGCCAGTACGAACGGATATTCCGCGGCCAGCCGGACCCCAGCTTCCAGATCCGGTGGCCCGCCGCCGGTGCCAATGGCGAGCATACGTTCCACTTGGGCGGCGCGGGCGCGCCCGATCACCGCCGCGCGGTCTTCATTGAACTGAGCGTCGTCCAGGTGACTGTGCGAATCGATCAGCCTCACTTGAGGCGCGCTCCCACAGGAACATCTTCGTGGAATCCCACCAGCACCGGCTTGCCGCCTTCCACCGACGCAGCCACGATCATCCCATTCGATTCGATGCCGCGCAGTTTCCGCGGCTGCAAATTGGCGACGATCACCACCTTGCGGTTCAGCAGATCGGCCGGCGCGTAAGCTTCTGCAATGCCGGCGACAATGGTGCGGGGTTCGGCTTCGCCGATGTCCACCTTCATGTGCATCAGCTTGTCGGCGCCTTTGACGCGCTCGGCCGAAACGACCAACCCCACGCGCAGGTCCACCTTACTGAAATCTTCGATTGGAATTTTCGGCGACGCTGGCGCAACCGGTGCTGCGGGCGCCGCGACTTTGCCCATCATCACGGCTTGTTCGGCGGTGACTTTTTCTTCGAGCGCGCGCATCTGGTCGATAGCGGCCTTGGCCTCGATGCGCGGGAAGACGGGCGAGACTTCGCCGACCGTCTGCCCCACCGGCAGGCCGCCCCATTTGAGCGTTTCGAAGCGAACGCTCTCGATCGGCTCCTTCATGCCGAGTTGCGCCCAGATCTTCTGGGTTGACTGCGGGAGCACCGGGTGTAGCAGGGCTGTAACGATGCGCAGCGCCTCGGCTACGGAGTAGAGAGTCGAGTCGAGTTGCTGGTTATCGCCACCAGGCCTCGAATGTATCCACGGCTGGTTTTGGACGATACATCTGTCCGCAGCCGAAATGATCTCCCAAACGGCTTCAAGGCCTTTGGAGAATTCGAATTTCTCGAACGCTGAAATCGCGACCGTCTTGCGGTCCTCAGCAACAGCCCTCATCTTGGTAAACCTGTTTGGGTTTACCAGCTTCACGCTGACAGGTTCGCCCACCTCCTCCGGCACCACGCCCTGCCTATACTGGTGAATCATCGTCAGCGTGCGGCTGGCGAGATTGCCCAGGCCGTTGGCGAGATCGGAGTTGTAGCGGCCGATCAGCGCGTCGTAGCTGAAGCTGCCATCCTGACCGAAGACGACCTCGCGCAGCAGGAAGTAGCGCAGCGCGTCCGCGCCCATCACTTCGCGAATCGGTTCGGAGCGCACGATGTTGCCGCGCGACTTCGACATCTTATCGTTTTCGAACAGCAGCCAGCCGTGGGCGAAAACCCGCTTCGGAAGCGGCAGCCCGGCCGCCATCAGGAAGGCCGGCCAGAACACGCCATGAAAGCGCACAATCTCTTTGCCGATCAGGTGCAGGTCGGCCGGCCACAACTCTTCACCGTTGATGCTCTTGCCGGCGACCGCGCTCATATATGTGGTCAGCGCGTCGAACCAGACATAGAAAACGTGCGGCGCTTCGCCAACTACCGGGATGCCCCACTTAATGTTGGTCCGCGTGATCGAAAGGTCGGTCAAGCCGCCCTTGACGAACGAAATCACCTCATTGCGGCGCGTCTCCGGTTGCAGGAATTCCGGCTGCGACTGGTACAGGTCGAGCAGCTTGTCCTGAAATGCCGAGAGCTTGAAAAAGAAATTCTCCTCTGTGATCGACTCGGTGGGCCGGCCGCAGTCCGGGCACGGGTCGCCGGGCTTGGCGTCGTTCACATAGAGGTTGTCGAAGATGCAGTATTGGCCGGTGTAGGAGCCTTTGTAGATGTAGCCGTTCTGGCGGCAGCGGTCGAACAGGTCCTGCACCACGCGCGCATGTTGCGGGTCGGTGGTGCGCTGGAAATAGTCGACATCGAGGCCCAGCAATTTCCACTGTCGCGCGAACTCGGCCGAGATGACATCGCAAAATGCCTTCGGCGATTTGCCGGCGCGCTCGGCCGCGCGCTCCACGTTCACGCCGTGTTCGTCGCTACCGGTGGTCAGCACGGCCTGGTAACCCTGCATGCGTTTGAACCGCTTCAGCAGGTCGGCCACGATGGTGGTGTAAGCATGGCCGATGTGCGGCGCGGCGTTGACGTAATAGATCGGTGTGGTGAGATAGTATTTCATTTTTGCTGATTCAGATAAGCGGAATTGGCTTCCGCAATAATGTGCTTGAGAGCCACGCCGGAGGCGAGCGCCAGCTTGCGGCAGTCCTCGTACTCGGGCGAAAAATAGCCTTCGCTGGTGACCTTCACGCGCACTTTGCCGTATTGCGTTTCCACTTCGCGCAGTTTGCGCGCCTGCACCCGCCGCTCGGCGGTGTACATGCGCAGGCCGATGGTCGACGTTTCCGCGAAGATCAACTGCGCGATCGCCTCGCGGTGTTCCGGTTTGGCGATCACGCGCAAGAGGTGGCCGGGGCGCCCCTTCTTCATGATGATTGGCTCCAGCGAGACGTCGAGCGCGCCGAAATCCCAAAGCCGGTCGGTGGCGTACGCCAGCACCTGCGGATTGGAATCGTCGATATTGGCTTCGAGCACACACACCGTCAGCGCCTCTTCAGCGCCGGTCGGCTCGCCAAGGATCGCGCGTAGCACGTTGGCCTGGCGGGGAAAATCCTTGCTGCCCGCGCCATAGCCGGCCCGCACCACCTTCATCGCCGGCAGCACGCCGAAGCGTTTGGCCAGCGTCACGGCGACCGCCGCGCCGGTGGGCGTGGTCAACTCGACCTCGGGGCCGCGTGCGTAAATCGGCACGCCTTCGAGCAGCCGCGCGGTGGCCGGCGCGGGAACCGGCAACAGGCCATGCTCCGTTTCCACCGTCCCGCTACCCACGTTGAGCGGCGAGCACAGCACGGTATCCACATCGAGCAAGTCGAAGGCCAGGCATGCGCCCACGATATCGGCGATCGAATCCGAAGCGCCCACCTCGTGAAAGTGGACTTTTTCAATCGGCACCTGGTGGACTTCGGCTTCCGCTTCGCCGAGCCGCCGGAACACGGCAATCGCATTCTGCTTCGCGCGCGGCGGCAACTCGGCCTTTTCGATCGTCTTGACGATGTGGGTCAGGTGACGGTGAGCCTGTGTCTCTTCCACCTTCACGCGGTAACGGGTGGCGCCCAGGCCGCAGCGCTTCACCTTCTCAAACGACGCCACCGCGCCCGCGTCGAGAGAGGCAATAGCCGCGGCGATGGCTGCCGGATCGGCGCCGGCATCCACCAGCGCGCCCACCAGCATGTCGCCGGCGATTCCCGAAAACGCGTCCAGATAGCAAGTGAGTGGCACAGAACTTCATTGTAGCGGGTGGGGAACGCCCGTCCCGCCTTCGCTATGCTCCTACGAAGATCAGCCAAGCCGCGACCAGCGGCATTACGAACAGCGCGCTGTCCACGCGGTCCAGGAAACCGCCGTGGCCGGGTAGCAGGGCGCCCGAATCCTTCACGCCCGCGCCGCGCTTCATGGCGGATTCGACGAGATCGCCGAACTGGCCCGCCACGTTGGCCAGCGCGGTCAGCAGTGCGGCCATGGCGACGCTCACGTGGGCGAAATACACCAGGTACGCGCCGGCCAGCAGCACCGAGGTCGCTACCGAAGCCGCTGCGCCCTCCCAGGATTTCTTCGGACTGACGCGATCGGCGAGACGGTGCCTGCCGAACGCCCGGCCGATATAATAAGCGCCGATGTCGCCGGTCCAGCTCACCAGCAGCGCGTACATCAACCAATGGGGGCCGTTGACGCGCAGCACGATGGCGCAGCGCCAGCAGCCGAAAACGTACACGACGCCGAGCAACAAAAGGGACGTGCGTGGCAGCGCGTGCGCCAGATCGGTCGAACGCATCGCCACCACCAGCGCCAGCAGTGCAAACGCCGCCACTCCCAGCCACGCGTGCATGTGTGGAACCACCAAGAGGAGCAAGCCCGCCCCGTAGCCAAGCGGCCCCGGCGCGCCGAAGCCGTAGGCCGCCGCGATGGAATCGTATTCCCGGTAGCTGAGCACCGCCGCCACCGCGACCACCGCCAGAAATACCCATGGGTTGGCCCAGAGCACCGTGTACACGACGAAGGGGATGAGCAGGGCTGCGGTTAGGACCCGCTTCATGACGGGCCGAGCGCGGGCATCAAAGTCTGGTCCGAGGGCGCGTCCGGCGCGCCGGCGCGCAGCCCGCCGTAGCGGCGCTCGCGCTTCTGATACGCCACCACCGCTTCCAGCAGGTCGGTGCGCGTGAAGTCGGGCCACAGCGTTTCGGTGACGTACAACTCCGCATAGGCGATCTGCCACAACAGAAAATTGCTGATGCGCATTTCGCCCGAAGTGCGGATGAGCAAGTCCGGATCCGGGCACGAGGCCGTGTAGAGATTGGTGGCGATCAAGTCCTCGTCCATGCGAAGCGCCCCAAGCGAACCTTCCAGGCGCGCCATCTCCAGCACGGCATTCACGGCATCCACGATTTCCGCGCGACCGCCGTAGTTAATCGCCAGGTTCACCAGCAAGCCGCGGTTGTTGGCGGTGGCTTCCACAGCCGCGTCCAGTTCGGTGCGCACCGTCGCCGGCAGTGCCTCCAATCGCCCAATGGCCTGCAGACGAACGTCGTTCTTCTGCAATTCGGGCAACTCCTGTTTCAAGTAGTAACGCAGTAACCGCCACAGGGTTTCCACTTCGTGCCGGGGACGCTTCCAATTCTCGACCGAGAAGGCATAGAGGGTAAGCGCCTTCACGCCCAGACGCGCGCAGGTTTCCACCGTCGAGCGCACCGGCCCGATGCCCGCCTTGTGACCCGCCACGCGCGGCAGCATCCGCCGCTCGGCCCAGCGACCGTTGCCGTCCATGATGATGGCGATGTGCTCCGGCAGCCGGGCCGGGTCGATGGCCTGCGCCAGATCCCAATCGCGATCTTCCGGCCGCAACGTGTCGAGAAGTGCCTTCATGCGAAACCCTAATGGTACAACACCATGTTATTGACAGACGCTGTGCCGCGCAAGGTGGGCAACCTGCGCTGCGGAATGCGCGGGGTGCACCGCGAAGGCCTCCTGGCGGCGCCCTACTGTACCGGATACCCCCGGTCGATCCAATCCGCCTTGAAGTTGTCGGGCACGTACAGCACACGCACGTGTGCAAAGCCCATTTGCCGCATCAGCTCCAGCGCGGGCCGGATATTCGGGCAGTGGTCCCACGGGCAGCATCCGCAATAGAGGACGATTTGGCCGTCACGCGGGAGTTTGGCCGCCACGGCCCGCAGCAATTCCAGTCCCTCGGGCCGGCTGGCGGGCCCGGCGTAGATCGCGCCGGGAATGTGCTTGCTGCGATACAGGACGTTGGGGCCAACCTGCATCACCACGGTTGCGCCGCGGTGGCCCACCAGTTGAGCTGCCAACTCTGCGGGCTGAACCATGCCCGTATCCGCCGCCCACGCTCCGGCCAGCACCATCGATGCAATGCAAAGAAATCGCCGCATATTTTCACTGTAGCGCCGGAGCGCCGCCTGTGAATCGGCCGCCCACTCGCGAGAGGCGCAGCGCGTGGTTTAATAGAGGTTTCATGCATCGCTCCCTGGTTTTGCCGTCGCTGCTGGCTGTGCTGGCAGTTTGCCTCGATGCCGCACCGCCCGCACCCTCGCTGGCGGTTGGCCGCGCCGCGCTGGAAGGGCTGCCGCTGCGGTTCGAGGCTAACCAGGGGCAGTGGAGTCCCGAGGTGCGCTACCTGGCGCGCGGTGGCAGCGTGAAGGTGGCGCTGACCGATCGCGGGCCCTCGCTGCGCCTGCCTGGAACCGGACGCGTGGACATGGTGCTTGAAGGCGCGCGCCAGCCCCGCATCGAACCTTTGGAGCCGTTCGCCGCCCGAACAGATTACTTCATTGGAGAGCGCTCGAACTGGCACACCGGCGTCGCCAGCTTTGCGCGAGTGCGTTACGCCCAGGTGTACCGGGGCATCGACGCCATCTACTATGGGAACCAGGGCCGGCTGGAGTACGATTTTCTGCTGGCCCCAGGGGCCGATGCGAGCGCCATTCGCATGCGGTTCCGCGGTGCGGACCGGCTGCGGATTACGCCGGATGGCGATTTGGAAGTCGAGGCGGGCGGCAGTACCATCGTCGAGAAGCGCCCCGCCGTACGGCAGGGCGACGTCGCAATCGCGGGCCGGTACGTCCTGTTGGCGCGCGATGTGGCCGCGTTCCGCGTGGGCCGCTATGATCGAAGCCGCGCGCTGGTGATCGATCCGCTGCTGGTTTACTCGACGTACCTAGGCGGGACTGGCAATGACACCGTGACCGCCGTGCAACTGACGTCGCGCGGCTTGCTGTACGTCACCGGGTCCACCAACAGCAGCAACATGCCTTATATCAATGGCGCGTATTCGAATGGCATTGTCATCCCGACGGCGACGAATGTCTTCCTGGCCATTCTCGATACCACCGCCGCGGGCGGGTACCAGCCGACTTATTTCGGTTATATCGGTGGATTTTATACCGACACGCCGTTGGCGATGGTAATCGATGCGACGGGCGACGCGTACATCACCGGGACCACCACTTCGACCAACTTTCCGATGATCGGCAACTCGATTCTGCCCACCTTCCCCGTGGCCAGCACATCCTCGGCCCTGACAGGCGTCAACACGACTGGCTTGACGCAGACGTTCGTTCTGGAATTGAACCCCGCGTTGTACGGCGAAGTTTCGCTGCTGTACTCCACGTTCCTCGGTGGCACGCTGGGCAACACATACGGCTACGCGATCGATCTGGATCGGGCCGGCAATATCTATGTGGTGGGCACCACGCTGACCGGCGATTTTCCGGTAACCGGCAATTGTTATCAAAACACGCTCTGGGGCGGGCAGGACGCGTTTCTCACCGAGTTTAATACCGTAAGCTCCACGCCGATCTATTCGACATACCTGGGCGGCGAAATGGACGACGACGGACGCGGTGTCGCGGTGGCGGCCAACGGTTTGGTGTACATGGCGGCCTCCACTGGATCGACGGAGTTCCCCATGGCCGGATATTCGTATCAGGGTAATCTGGCGGGTGGCTACGATGTGGTTCTCGCCGTGCTCGACCCGAACCAGTTCGGGACCGAGTCGCTGATTTACGCTACTTATTTGGGCGGCTCGGGCAGCGACGAAGTGCGCGGGATGGCGGTGGACGCGAGCGGCAACGTTCTGCTGACCGGCTATACGCTTTCGACCGATTTCCCGGTGACGGCGGATGCGGCGCAGCCGGCGAACGGCGGGGACGCCGATATTTTCGTGGCCGTGGTGAACCCTTTCAACCCGCAGTTCTTGCTCTATTCGACTTACCTGGGCGGTTCGGATGCCGAAGTGGGCTACGGCATTGGAGCCGATGCCGAGAATAACGTCTACGTCACCGGCTATACGCTGTCCAGCGATCTCCCGACCACTCCCAACGCGCCCCTGCCCACTTATCCGGGCGGCGTCGATATCGTCGCGGCAAAGGTGATCCCACACGTACCCGGCCGGAGCGGATTTGGCTACCTCACTTACTTCGGTGGGGCGAGCATCAGCAGCGGCCAGGCGTTGGCGGTAGCTCCGGACGGAACGCTCTATTTTGCCGGCTTCACCGGAGGCGGCATCACCACGACCAGCGACGCCGCGCAAGGCGCTTACGGTGGCGGCGTTACCGACGGCTTCCTGGCGGTTTTCGCGCCGTAGCCGCTGGGCGTGCGGAAAACAACTGTCAAGGCAAAGTAGAAATGTCCTGTTCCCGGCAAAGTAGAAATGTCCTGTTTTGAGAGGTCGGCTGGAGGGGCGGGGTTAAAGTGGATTCGATGTTCCGGGGGAGTCGCGCTCCCTGGG
>Ga0074045_10003700_pt1 | contig 13746 bp, 14 predicted proteins | sample BogForMeECP23OM2_FD_94442 | JGI IMG/M metagenome (GOLD analysis project Ga0074045, IMG submission 94442) | Bog forest soil microbial communities from Calvert Island, British Columbia, Canada - Bog Forest MetaG ECP23OM2 | ecosystem: Environmental > Terrestrial > Soil > Wetlands ... | reverse complement strand
GGCTGCCTTACCCTGTTTGGATCTTAACTTCTGTCCAACCCGAATCTTACTGTTTTCTATTAGATGACGAATTTTCCAGAAAGTCACCTCCTCCCGCGCTGGCCTCTTCGGGTAATTGACGCTCTGCCTGTATTCGGGATAAAGTTCGGGAAAGCTTGTTGCAATTTCCCCCAGGAGATGTTCTGTGCCTTCGCGACCCAGCCGCGCCCTAAGTGTGCAGAAAATTGCAGTGTTTCTGCTCTTGGCGTTGGCCCTGGCGCAGGCCGCTCTGGCTGCTCCCAACTTCAGCCTTCAACGGCGGCTCGGCTACAACACCGGAGATCAATGGGAGCCCGCTCTGGCCGCCGATGGCCACGGTCATATCTACATTTTGTTTCCCCAGTACGGCGCGGTGAGCGATTGCCCCGTCTGCAGAGCACCGACGATTTCTTTGCTGGTCAGCAACGACAACGGAGTGTCGTGGCAAGCGCCGCATCCCCTCGTGGCTTCGTCAACCGGCCAGTTTGATCCCCAGATTGTGGTCGACCCCGTGGACCGGCAGACGGTCTATGCCTCGTGGCTGCAGAATAACAAGCGCGATGTGATGATAGCGCGCTCCCAGGACTTTGGGCGGTCCTGGTATCTGACGGTAGCAGAGCGTTCGCCCGAGGACGCCGACAAGCCGGTGCTCGCAGTGCACGGCGCGAATGTCTATGTCGGCTTCAATCACGAGCACGAATTTCTGGTGGCCGCTTCGCACGATTATGCCCAGACATTTTCTTCGGCAGTGGTAAATCCCAACGCAGGGCCGGGATGGTCGTTAGCCGGCGGTGCGGCGGTCGATTCGGCGGGCAGCGTTTATTTTTCCTGGACCGCTTATGCGCGGCAGGATCTGGGCACACGCCCGGTAAGCGTTTATGTAAGCAAGTCGGCGGACGCGGGGCGAAGTTGGAATTCGGCTCTGCTCGACGTTTCGACTGCGCCGCCGGATTGTGCGGACTCGGGCTGCGAGGCCGGATATCTCGGGCCGCAGATTGCCCTGGCCTCTGACGCCGCGGGAACGGTTTATGCCTTGTGGAACTCGGGCAATGCCAATGGAGGTCCGGAGCGCGTCTATTTTTCGTCCTCGACCACGGGCGGAGAAAGCTGGTCGCCGAAAGCGGATGTCTCCTCCGCAGATGGATTAGTAGAGCACTGTTTTCCCGCCATCACTGCAGGCGCGGCGGGCGACGTCCGCATCGCGTGGATGGACACGCGTCACCGTTCCCCGGCAAATCAGCCGCTGTGGAACGTCTTCCACCGCACTTCAAGCAACGGCGGTGCGACCTGGTCGGCAGAGATGCAACTCTCCGCGCCGGTCCGGGGCTACGATTATATTCTGCCCGATGGATTTCGATTTCCCTTCGGCGATTATTTTTCTATCGCCATCGACAACCTCGATAACACGCATGTCGTGTGGGGCGCGGGAAGAAATTTCAAGTCTCCGGGATCCATCTGGTATACGCGCGGGCGTTAGTGGCTCGCTCTCTTATTTTTTCTACTCGGATATCCGATACCGATGTGTAACTTCATTCCACAATCATTCCACCGGTAAGCTCAGCCAGCCTTGTAACGCTGTGATCTTCACACCACTCGCGAAGTTCGTCGGCGATCTTCTCCGTGGCACGCGGATCCCAATAGCTGGCCGTGCCGATCTGCACGGCGGTTGCGCCCGCGAGCATGAACTCCGCGACATCCGCCGCCGTTGAAATTCCTCCCATGCCGATCACTGGAATATTAACCGCGTGCGCCGCGTCGTAAACCATGCGCAGGGCAATCGGCTTGATCGCCGGGCCAGACAGTCCGGCAGTCACGTTGGCGATGCGCGGCTTGCGGGTTTCGGCATCGATGGCTAAAGCCACGAACGTGTTCACCAAAGAGACGGCGTCGGCGCCCGCTTCCTGCGCCACGTGCGCCATCTGAGCGATGCTGCTCACGTTGGGCGAGAGTTTTACGATCAGCGGCCGCACCGCCGCGCGCTTCGCCGTACTCACCACTTCGTCCAGCAGGCGGGGATCGCTGCCGAATTGCAGACCGCCGTGGGCCGTGTTCGGACACGAAACGTTCAACTCGTAGGCCGCGATGCCTTCGCCGTCGTTGAGAATCTCGACGGTTCTTTCATAGTCTTCGCGGGTGTAGCCGAAAACGTTGGCAAGCACCACGGTGTTCTTGATCTGCCGAAGCCTCGGCAACTTCTCTTCGAGAAAGGCTCGCGCCCCGATGTTCTGCAGGCCGATGGCGTTCAGCATGCCGGCGGCGGTTTCCCACAGGCGCGGCGGCGGATTACCGATCATCGGTTCCGAGGAGAGCCCTTTGACCACGAAGCCTCCCAGCCTGTCGAGGTGAACCACATCTTCGAACTCGACGCCGTAACCAAAAGTTCCGCTGGCCGCGATAATTGGATTCTTCAGCTGAATTCCGGCAAAGCTCACGCTAAGATCCAGCGTAGCTTTGCCGCTCTCGGAGGACGAGCTCATGGCTGGACTTTCTCAACGCTGGATTCCACGGAGCGGGATGGCGCCAGCGCCTCGGTAAGCACCCGTCCCACCGCATGTGTGGGGGCGTTGATGCCCAACAGCGACGCCAGGGTGACAGCCAGATCGACCGGTTCGGCATGGGTGCGATAGGTTCCGGGATGAAAGGGCAATCCATAAAAAGCCAGAGGGACATGCGTGTCGTAAGTGTAAGGCGATGCATGATCCGTTCCTCTGGCGGGGCCAACGGTATAAGGCTCGGGAACTCCCATCACATACCAGCCGCCTTCGGGCGAGTAGCTGTGCAAAAACCTCCAGCCCAGAGCGGTCGCGGGGACTTCGCCTTGTGCCAGTTGCGACTTGGTGAAGTAGTCGCGCAGACCAGCCTGCTTCATTGCCTCACCCACCGCAACTTCGGCCTCGTGTTCCTTCACGCGTACCGCACCGAAGGCGTCTTCCTCGAGCCACGCGATTGGGTAGTCAAGCTTCATGTAGGTGGCCGCGTGGCCGGGCGAATATTTCGCAGTCAGAGCGCTGTTGATCTGGCTTTCAAGCTTGTGGGCATCCAGATTGGCGGCGGGAATGTGCAGCTTCTTCGCCGAGTCGGGCAAAGCTGAGACGCCGTGATCCGCCGAGAGGGCGATCCAGAGATTCGCCAGGCCGATTTGGCGGCCCAGATAGCCGAAGAAGTCAGCGAGTTCGCGGTCGAGCGCCAACGCCATGGCGGCCATCTCCGGAGAATCGGGGCCAACCTGGTGGCCGAGAATATCGTTGGGAGACAGGCTGACGATGAGCAAATCCGTAGCCTGACCGCCTCCGAGATTTTCGTTCACGATTAATTCCCTGGCAAATTCCAGTTCATACTCGTTGGCGAATGGAGTCGCGCCCACCACCTCATAGAAACCCGCGTCGGAGCCCTCTTTTCCTTTGCGGTGCGCGGTCGAACGCAGTACGTCTCCGTTGCTGTTTTTCCAGTCGCGGTCCCAGTATTTTGCAGTCCGATTGCCGGAGTTGAAATCCTGCGCCCACTTGGGCAACTCGGCGCGATAGTAGGTGGAGGTTACCCACGCCCCGCTCTGAGGCTCGATCCAGTAAGCGCCGTCCGCGGAGAAGCCGCCGGGCAAGACGGCCGCCCGGTCTTTCAACGAGACTCCAAAAACCCTGGCCTGGCCTCGCGTAGCCAGTTTGAGTTCGTCGCCCAAAGTGTCGGCCAGCAGGTTGTGGGGCGATGCTCCGGGCTTGCTCCCGCTCATCTCTTTCTTGTCGATCTCTTTCTTGTCAGTCTCTTTCTTGTCGGTCTCTCCACTCGCACCGACGAGCTTGGTAGCGTCGTCTTCCACCGAGGTGACGACCCGCTTCTTCCTCGGCTCCCACCACTCATTGGCGACGATGCCGTGGCTATCGCTGTAAGCGCCCGTGAACAGCGTAGCGTGGCCGGGCGCGGTGCGGGTGTTGGCGTAGTCGTAATTGCAGTCGGTGAAATTGGCGCCATGGTCGAGAAAGAGCCGGAAGCCGCCTTCCCCGAATTGATCATGGTAGCGCTCCAGGTAGTCGCCCCGAAACTGGTCGATGACAATTACCACTACCAGCTTGGGATGGGCGTTGTAAGCGGAGGCCAAGCTTCCCGGGGTCGCTGCCAGGATCGCAGCGGCGACGGCCGCCACAAGAACGCACTGCGGGCCGGCCTTCGAGCGGGGGGAGAATCTCATCGCGCAGCTAGTTTACACAGTCGGGCGGCGCGCGCCAAAGCCACGATCGCGAAGATCCTCATGCGGGGCAGCCGCCTCGGCTGTCCGCTCTAGCCCAGCCCCGGCATTTCTTCAGCCAGGCTGGCAAACGCTGAGAACACCAGCTTACGCCGCGGTCAGCAGCATCGGTTCGCCCTTTGTGATCATGAGCGTGTGTTCATAGTGCGCCGAGGCGCTGTGATCCGCCGTTACCATGGTCCACTTATCGCGGGCGACGAAGGCCCGGCCCGACCCCGCCGCAATGATCGGTTCCACCGTGATCACTAAGCCTTCCGTCAGGATTTGATTTGCTTCGGGGTCGGCATAGTTCGGAACCCGGGGCGCTTCGTGGATGGTGCGTCCAATGCCGTGCCCGCCCAGATCGCGAATCACCGAGAAACCGCTGCGCCTGACCTCGCGCTCCACTGCCCGCCCGATCTCCGAAACCCGAAAGCCGGCCCGCGCCACCAGCATCGCCTTGGCAAAGGCCCGCTCGGCACATGCGATCAAGCGCTGCCGCTCCAATGTTACTTCGCCCACGGGAACGGTTACTGCCGCATCGGCCATGAAACCGTCTTTTTCTACAGTGACATCGAGCTTCACCAGATCGCCCGCCTCGAGCGCGCGTTCTCCGGGGATACCGTGCACCGCTTCATCATTCACGCTAATGCAGTTCACTCCGGGGAATTTGTAGACCAGCTTGGGCGCCGATTGGGCTCCGTGCTGCCGCATCACGTCCGCGCCCACCTGGTCCAACTCAGCCGTAGTGATTCCTGGACGCACCGCGCTTTTCATCGCAGCCAGCATCCGGCAAACCACCGCTCCCGCAGCCTGCATTGCGGCCAACTCTTCCGGCCCATTGATCGACATAAGATCGTCCTCATTGCCATCATATCGCGAGCGTGCTTAGGCTCGCTGAGCCGGAGTCTGCAATTGCAGTAGGAGTAAGAACTGCATCGAAGCGTGGAAGACGGCTGGATAAAGAGGGCTGGATAAAGATCGACGTCGCAGAATGGAACTTCAGGCAACCCGAGGCTCCCGCGGTCCAAAGAACAGGAGCAGCACGAATCCCCCGAGATTGAACAGCAGGCTCTGGGCCAGGCTGCAACCCAGGAAGCGCAGAATCAGCCCAGACAGCGCCAAGGCCTCGCACAACGCATAGGTTGCGACGTATCCGCTTCTCCAGTGATTGAGGATCAAGGCATCGTCGGGGTGAGCCGCAAGGCTTTCCGCGGAACGTAATACCAGAGTCCGCCGCACTACCAGGATCACGCCCACAATACTTACGGCTGCGGTGGTGAAAACATAGCTCAGGGACGGATTCACGCTCCGAATTCCGGGCGCGAAAACTTCCTCCACCACAACTGAGAGGACAATGCTGCCCAGCATTATCCTCTGCACCGTGCGGAGCAATCTCAGAGTCCCCCTCATTACCTGCATTCTGACGCAGTTCCACGGCAGGGAGAAGAAATCTTTTTGGGGCGGGAATCGCCACCGGCAACAGGATCGAGCCTCGGGCTCAGGTGCCGGTGATTTTGACTCGAAGCTCTTCCGGCAGACGCTCACGAATCTCCGGCGGCAGGCGGTCGTGCACCCGGCGTGCGCCCTGCATGGCCGCGTCCAGAACGGTGACCGGCGCCGGCGTGGCCACGGCGACTACCAGCCAGATCAGCGCCGATAAGGCAAAGCCCGTAAGGGCCGCAATCTCCAGCCAGAAGGCGTGCCGGGGGCCGAAGTGGCGGATCACTCCAAAGGCCAGCAGGAAGACCCCGCCGGAAATGGAGGCCAGCACGATCAGCCCGACGTCGATGATCCGGTGCATTCGCTGGCGGGTGCGGCAGCGCTCGCAACCTGCGAAATGGCTTTCGTAGTCGCCGCGCATCTCCGGCGCCAGGCCGGAAATATCGTAACGCCAGCCTGCCAGAATCTTGCCTACAATGGGATCAGTGCACTGCTGACTCATAAATAACTAAAGGCGAATCGGCGGCAGGACTTCAGACTGCACCGCCACCAGCACACGGTTCTGAAACAAACCACCCCGTTGGCCCAACGCCTTTTCTGCCTCTCTCCGGGCAATTTCGGGATGATTGTTCTGCTCAGAGAGATGCGCCAGCACTACAAAGGCTGCACTATTATCATAGTCTTTCGTGAAGAATTGCGCGAGTTTCTCGTTGGAAAGGTGTCCCACGTTGCTCGCCACCCGCTGCTTCACCGCCCAGGGGTAAGACCCCACGCGCAGCATCTCGACATCGTGATTCGATTCCATGACCAGAATGTCGGAGCCCCGCAGGTGGTCGCGAACGTTGGCCGGGAGATATCCCAGATCGGTGGCCAGGCTCACTTTGGCCCCTTCGACGCGGAAAGTAAATCCCACCGGGTCAGCCGCATCGTGCGGAATGGTGAAGGGTTTCACCTCAATGTCGCCCACCTGAAAACGATGCCCGGCTTCGAAGCGCTCGAGCTTATCCAGCTGCGGGCGCTCGCCATTTTCGTTGCGCAACGCGCGGGCCCACGCCGCATGCGTAGCCCCGGTCATAAAAATTGGAATGCTCAACTTTTTCGCCAGCGTAGCCAAGCCATAAACGTGATCGGAATGTTCGTGCGTGATCAGAATCGCCGACAGCGACCGCGGATCTTCGCCCAGCGAGCGCAGCCGCTTGAAAGTCTCCCGGCACGAAATGCCGGCATCGACCAGAATCCTGGTCCGGGCGCTGGCCACCAACGCGCAATTCCCCCGGCTCCCGCTGGCCAGCATCGAAACCGTCACGCACATGCACGCAGCATACAGCCCCGCCCTGTGGAATGGGGAGTAACTTCTGGGTTATCCGATACCTTTGCCAAGCGACTGGGGAAATCGGCCTCCGGCTTCCGCTTTCCGGCTCCCCGAGGGTGAGTTGAGCTGGAAGGCCATTTCCGGAAGCCGATTTTTACTTACCCTGTCTCAGAGCATCGACCGCGCGTCGCATCACCGCGCCACCGTAGGCTCCGGCAGTGCCGGGCAGCGCCGTGAGAAATGATCCCCATACCTGCGACCGCGAAGGCCTGATCGCAGTGAGCTTATATGCGATCAACTCGGTAAGCGGAACAAAGACAACCACTATGATTACCCAACGCCAGGGCCAGCGCGGCCGCAGCGTGCCTAGCAGCATGCACGCGGCGAGCACCAGCAGCGCGGTGAACAGCAGATCATCAATCGTGATGTCGGCCCAGCCTGTGCCAATCCCTGCCAGCGCTGCCAGCGCATAAAACGCCGCGTCCCTCATGACTCGCGATCGGGATAGCGGCGCAACTGGAGTAATGGTCATCTCAGGGTTCCGGCTCGCGATTCGCTTCAGACTCTGATCTTGAGTGGCGCAGCGCTTCCAGCGCTGCGAAAAGGGTTCCTTCCGAACCGGCTTTAGCCCGGAGGTGACGCCGGACGACAGCCTCGGACTCTTCTAGTTAGTATTTATAAAACCCGCGTCCGCTCTTCCTCCCCAACCAGCCCGCATCCACCATCTTGATCAGCAGCGGACACGGCCGATACTTCGGATCGCCCAGCCCTTCCTGCATCACGCGCATGATGTCGAGGCAAACATCGAGCCCAATAAAGTCGGCCAGCGTCAACGGCCCCATGGGATGCGCCATCCCCAGCTTGAACACTTCGTCGATGGCCTCAGCCGTGGCGACGCCCTCCATCACCGCATAAATGGCTTCGTTCAGCAGCGGCATCAGCACCCGGTTTGAAACGAATCCCGGCGCGTCGTTCACCTCGACCGGAGTCTTGTCGAGCCGCAGCGCCAGGTTACGAGTTTCAGAAAATGTTTCCTGCGAGGTAGCGAGGCCGCGAATCACCTCCACCAGCTTCATTACTGGCACCGGATTAAAGAAGTGCATGCCAATTACTTTGTCGGGGCGCTTGGTCAAGGCTGCAAGTTTCGTGACCGAGATCGAAGAGGTATTCGAAGCCAGAATGACTTCGGGCCGCGCTAAGTGATCGAGATCGCGAAAAATCTGCGCCTTGATTTCAAGCTTCTCGGTAGCCGCTTCCACAATAAAATCGCAGTCTGCCAGCTTCGCGCGGTCGGTCACCGGCTCGATCCTTGCCAGCGCAGCCGTTTTCTCTCCGGCGGAAATCTTGTTCTTCGCGACCTCACGATCGAGATTCTTGGTGATGGAGGTAAGCCCGCGCTCGAGGAAGCGCTGTTCCACATCACACAAGACGACCGCATAACCGCTGCGCGCGAAGACGTGAGCGATGCCGTTGCCCATTGTGCCAGCGCCGATTACGCCGACTCTCTGAATCCCCATGTAATTACCTCAGGACTAAACGACGAAGACCGACGAGTTTAGCACTGAAGCGGGTGCCGTTCGCAAGGTGTAAAATGAGTTCAAGATCTGGCGCCGAAAATCGTTATCTTTCGAAAGGACTCCCCCATGGCAGTCGCAGAACTTCCTATCCGGCCTCACGCGAAATCCTCGCAGTCTCACTCTGGTCCATTCGTCAGCGAGCCCTTCTTCGATTTCCGCCATGAAGACAACGCCCGCAAGATGCGGGCTGCCATCGAGCGCGTCCGCGGCCAACTGGGCCGCGAGTATGACCTCATCATCGGCGGGGAGCGGGTTAAGACTGCCGACAAGATCAGATCGCTGAATCCTTCGCGACCTTCGCAGGTTGTCGGAATCCATCAGAAAGCCGGCCGCGAGCACGTTGAGCCGGCAATGAGCGCCGCGCTGCATGCCTTTGAAAGCTGGAAGAACACTTCCGTCGAAGAGCGCGCCGGGCTGCTCTTCCGTGTCGCCGATCTTCTCCGCGGCCGCAAGATGGATTACATGGCCTGGCTGGTTTTCGAAGTCAGCAAGAACTGGGGCGAGGCCGACGCCGATATCTCTGAGACCATCGACTTCTGCGAGTTCTACGCCCGCGAGGCTCTGCGGTTTGCCAAGACGGAGCCGCCGGTGCAGATGCCGGGCGAGCGCGATTCGCTTACTTACATTCCGCTGGGAGTGGGCGCGGTGATTCCTCCCTGGAATTTTCCCTGCGCCATCATGGCCGGTCTGGTCGTGGCATCCATCGTCAGCGGCAACACCGTGATCCTGAAGCCTTCGAGCGACTCGCCCACCATCGCCGCGAAATTCGTCGAACTTCTCGAGGAAGCGGGGCTGCCCGAAGGCGTGGTCAACTTCTGCCCCGGGGCGGGCGCCAGCTTTGGCGACGCCATCGTGGCGCATCCCAAGACTCGCTACATCGCCTTCACTGGGTCGCGCGAAGTAGGATTGCACATCAATAAAACCGCGGCCACGCAGGCTCCCGGCCAGATCTGGATCAAGCGCACGATTTTGGAAATGGGTGGCAAGGACGCCATCATCGTCGACGCCGACGCCGATATCGACTCCGCCGTTGAGGGCGTCGCCCAGGCCGCATTCGGCTTCCAGGGCCAGAAGTGCTCGGCCTGCTCGCGCGCCATCGTCGATGAGCGGGTTTACGACAAATTTCTCGAACAGCTGAAAGCGCGGGTCGAAACAATCACCATCGGCGATCCCGCCGAAAACACGGGCATGGGCGCGGTGATCAATGAAGGCTCGATGAAAACGATCCTGCAATACATCGAGCAAGGGAAAAAAGACGGGCGTCTGCTTACCGGTGGCGAGCGCGCTCTGGAAGCCGGAGAAGGCTATTACATCCAGCCCACTGTGTTTGCCGACATCCCGGCCAAATCAAGACTCGAGCAAGAAGAGATTTTCGGTCCTGTGCTGGTCGTCATCAAAGCGCGCGGCTTCGATCACGCCCTTGAGATCGCAAACGATACCGAGTTCGGTCTCACTGGCGCCATCTATACCGGATCGCGCGACAAGATTGAGCGCGCCAAGCGCGACTTCCAGGTCGGCAACTTGTACATCAATCGCAAATGCACCGGCGCCATGGTGGGCGCGCATCCCTTCGGCGGATTTAACATGTCGGGCACCGACTCCAAGTCTGGCGGCCCCGATTATCTGTATCTGTTCACGCAGGCAAAGTCGGTGGCAGAAAAAATCGGATGATCCTCCTCGTTCTCGGCGGCTGAAGTTTCGTCCCAATTTCGAACCTGATCGCACGCGGGAACCCTATTCGTCTATAGCGTAGGTTGAAGTTCTCGTGGCAAGATGAGGAAACTGGGCCGAACCTTGGGAAGCATTCCCTTTTGCACGTCGATTTGTCCGCAGACTGGGAGGTTCCATGCTTTACATCCTGCGCCTGACCAACGGAGACTGCGTTCTCGCACTGGCTGCCGATGAGCCGGATGCGCGTCAAACCGCTATCAAGCTTACGCAGGATGAAGGATCTGAAGTGAGAACAGTCCGCCATTTAGAGCATTTCGCGGTTCAGTTCTCTCCCACGGACGAGGGAACGCTGGAGGTGGCTCGCTGGGAGGATGCTACCTTGGACGGCATTCTGGCGAGCGATTACCCGCTGCTCTATGAAGCCTACTGTCGCGCCAATGCAGAGCCCTTGTTGAAGGCGTCGTGCCAGGAAGAGAAGACGATGGCACATTTGCAAGATGCCTACGACCGGAATGCGGAGATTATTCGTGAAGGTCTGCGCGGCGAGCGCCAGAGGTTCGGCGCGAACGCTGCGAGCGAACCTTCACAGAAAACCAAGGCGGCGCGCCTTTGATCGTTCTTAGCTGACCGGCGCCGGATTCCTCTCTACGAACTGCCGCTGATGCCAGTAGGGATAAACCGGTGTCACGTGGCTGGCCAAATCCAGCTTGGCCACCTGCTCCGAGGAGAGATTCCATCCCGCCGCGGCCAGATTCTGCCGCAACTGTTCCTCGTTGCGAGCTCCCATAATCACCGTTGAAACCGTCGGCCGCTGCAACAGCCAGTTCAGCGCCACTTGCGGCACGGTCTTCCCGGTCTCTTTCGCAACTTCATCCAGCGCATCGACCACTTTATATAAATATTCCTCCGCCACCTGCGGCCCGTAGTCGGCAGTCTGGTGCAACCGGCTCTCTTTCGGGAGCGACTGGCCGCGGCGGATTTTCCCCGTCAACCGTCCCCATCCCAAAGGACTCCACACCAGCGCGCCCACGCCCTGATCGATCCCCAGCGGCATCAACTCCCATTCATATTCGCGACCCACCAGTGAGTAATAAACCTGATGCCCCACATAACGAGCCCATCCATATCTTTCCGCGACGCCCAACGACTTCATCAAGTGCCAGCCCGAAAAATTCGAGCACGCAATGTACCGAACCTTCCCGCTCACCACCAGTTGATTCAGCGTGCTGAGAACTTCGTCGATGGGAGTAAGCGCGTCGAAGCCATGCAGATGATAGATATCGATATAGTCCGTACCCAGCCGGCGCAGGCTGGCCTCGCAGGCCCGGATCACGTGATAGCGCGACGATCCCACATCATTCGGCCTGTTGCCCAGGCGAAATGTGGTCTTGGTTGAGATCAAACAATCGTCGCGCCGCCCGGCAATCGCTTTCCCTAGAATTGTTTCGGAGAGGCCGTCGGAATAAACGTCTGCAGTATCGAAAAGATTGACTCCGGCTTCCAGGCAGATGTCGACCAGCCGCGTAGCTTCGGCCACATCGCTCGCGCCCCATGCCTTAAAAAATTCACTTCCGCCGCCAAACGTTCCCGTGCCATAACTCAACACAGGAACTTTCAATCCAGAGCGTCCCAGCGTTCGAAATTCCATGGCAGCTAGATGCTGCGGACATGGGGGACGATGCGCTTATGTTTTGAAGGTCGCCGGGGGCCGATTGCAGAAGCAAAAAGGCCGCCAAGTCGGCGGCCTCGCTGCAATGGCTTAGAATTTTGCTACGAGGTTACCCCCGCCGGCGCCTGTGGCACAGGCCCAGCCGTAGTAGCCGCGGCAGCCTCGTTCAAAATCCGGTGATGGATCGTAAACAAGGCCAGCTCCAACCGATCCGAAACTCCGATCTTGTCATACACATTCCGCAAATAATTCTTGATCACTTGTTCGGTTGTCCCCAGCTGCGTGGCGATTTCTTTATTCTTGTATCCCTGAACGATCAGCGCCACAATCCGGAGTTCTTTCGCCGTCAGGCGATCTCGCACGCGCAGCCCGACCATATCGTTTTCAGTAAGCTCACTGGGCACCGCGACGTCCTGCACCCAAGTCTCGCCCCGCGCCACTTTGCGCACGCAATCCACCAGGGCTGCGCTGGTCACGTTGCGATAAACCACGCCATGCGCTCCGTTGGCCATGTGCCGCTGCGCGCTCTCGCCGGTATCGGCGAGCACGATGACGCGAGTCTTCGCCTTGGTCGCGCCCTGCACGATGCCGGCAAAATCGTTGTGAAAGCCTGCGGCTACCACCAGCACGGCCGCGCGGAATTTATCCAGAGCCATAAACATCTGCTCCGGCGTTTGAGCTTGCGCCACGATGCGCATCTCGTCTTCCACCGCCAGCACTTTAGCGATGCCGGCGCGGAAGATTGCCTGGTTATCGGCCAGAATCAGTTTGAGCATTTTATCTGCGCTCCAAGAATTTCTTAAACCACTGTCATTCCGAACAAGCAGTGAGCAATCTGGGCGAGCCGCGCGAGGCGACCTGCCCTGAGCGAGCAAAGCGCGCCGAAGGGTCGCGCTTTTTGCGATGCAACAATCGCGCGTTGGGCTCGCTTCCTGATTACGAGTTCCTCACAAACTCGTACGAGTCGATCACGCAGGCCACACCCTTGCCTTCTTCGCTGGTCCCCGTGGGATCGGTGCGCACCACGCGCCCTTTGCACTGAATCACAACGTGCTCCTGCCCCCCGGTTACGTCGGGTGGAAGCGTGATTTCGAACTCCACCGGCGAACCCACTTCCAGCGAAGCGTCGGCGCGAATGTAAACTCCTGCTGCACTCAGGTTCCCCGTAAGACCTTTGGCGTCGCCCGCGGCGTCTTCCTTATGTATCTTGATCGGCAGTTCCAGCGGAAACCTTTTTCCGGTCCGTGCTTCGGACACAGTCCCTCCTCTTTCGTGGCTTGGTCCTTCTCTTTCCCTAACCGGGGCCAACACCATCCCTCACACTCCTCGGCAGGCGAATCAGCCCACTTTATTGCTTAGGAGCGGTTATATCACGGACGCTACCGCTATAAAAGCTGGATAACGAGTTAGTTAAGGGTAGAACCTAGATTCCCCCCTTACCTCGGGTTTGGCGACGAAGATTACAAGGATCTCATTCCGAATCGGGCCAAAAGCCCGGTGAACGACCCGCTTTTCCGGCGATTAAGCAGAGGACCTCCCCAAAAGAGGGCGGGGATTCGTGCTTATGCCGCACGAACTACTCGCAGCGCGAAGCTGGTAAACTTCCCTCCAATGCAAGCCCAGCCGCAAGCTGCCATCCCCAGATCGGTGTTGTGGATGGTGCTCCTATCCTTGGTTCTCCAGATCGCAATGATCGGAGTATTCCGGCAGTACCGCACTCGCCCCGAGGACGATCACTTCGCCTTCGGCTGGGAGATGGGCCGAGTCGCCCGTTCCATCGCCCTCGGCCAGGGCTTCAGCAATCCCTACGGAGGCAACACCGGTCCTACCGCCTGGG
>Ga0074045_10003698_pt1 | contig 13748 bp, 14 predicted proteins | sample BogForMeECP23OM2_FD_94442 | JGI IMG/M metagenome (GOLD analysis project Ga0074045, IMG submission 94442) | Bog forest soil microbial communities from Calvert Island, British Columbia, Canada - Bog Forest MetaG ECP23OM2 | ecosystem: Environmental > Terrestrial > Soil > Wetlands ... | reverse complement strand
TGCCATAGCGGCCGAAATCGATGCCAAGCGAGGCAGCGGCATGTGCCAGGGCGCCTTCGACACTGGCGTGGCGCCTGTACTCCGCCAGTAGCTCGCGGGCATCCCTCTCGGTGCGACCGGTCACCACGCTCGCACCAACAAACACCAGCATTGGCCGCGGCGCGGCATGGGCGCGCAAATCGGCGACAAGGCGGCTCACATTCTGTTTGGTGCTGCCATTGACGAACACGCACTCGGCGTGGCGGGCGGCGAATACGCGGCCACGGTCGGAGGCGCCGGCCTGGTACAGCACCGGTGTGCGTTGCGGCGATGGCTCCCACAGCGGAATGGCGTCGACATGGAACTGCCTACCGTGATGGCGCACCAGGCTCACCCGTCGCGGATCGGTGTAGATGCCCCGTCGGCGGTCACGCTTTACCGCATCGTCCGCCCAACCGCCCTCCCACAGCGCGTAGACCACCTGCAGGTATTCGTCCGCAAGGTCATATCGGTCGTCATGCTCCATCTGCGCATCGAAACCCATGGCGCGCGCGGCGCTGTCCAGGTAGCCGGTGACGATGTTCCAGCCAATCCGGCCACGCGTCAAATGATCGAGCGTCGCCATGCGACGGGCGAACAGAAAAGGCGCTTCGTACGCAAGGTTACAGGTCACGCCGAAGCCGAGATGGGCGGTCGCATAGGCCATCGCCGGCACCAAAGCCATCGGATCGAGAAGCGGGATCTGCACGCCACCGCGCAGCGAGGCGTCCGCATTTCCCTCATAAACATCGTAGGCACCTAGCACGTCGGCGAGAAAAAGTCCGTCGAACAGGCCGCGCTCCAGCGTGCGCGCGAGGTTCACCCAATGGTCGAGTGAGGTATAGTCTGAGGAATGGTCACGCGGATGCGTCCACATTCCGTGCTGGATATGGCCGACGCACGCCATGTCGAAAGCGTTGAGCCGGATGGGTCGGCACGCGGTCATCGGCAACGACAATATGCGACGGGGCACAACGAAAAAAGGCTGACTTCTGTGACTGACAGTCCGAAGGGAGCGTTCGGGCTCGCAGACGCGGCGGTCGGCCTCGGGCTGCGCCCTAAGAACATCGGCGCGCGCGTCAGGCGCGTCGAAGATCGACGGTTGTTGACCGGCCAGGGAGCGTTCACGGCCGATCGCATCGCACCGGGCGCTCTAGAAGTCGCGTTCCGGCGCAGCGATCACGCGCATGCCCTGATCTCGAGCATCAGCATCGCGGCGGCGGCCGAGATGCCGGGCGTCTTCGCTATTTACACCGCGCAAGATCTGCATGATTTGGTCGAGTCGGTGCGCGCGTCGTCTCGGCTGAAGAATTATCACGCAACGGAGCTCTACCCTCTGGCGCGCGACAAAGTCCGCTATGTTGATGAGCCGGTTGTCGCGGCTTTAGCTAAAAGCCGATACCTCGCCGAGGATGCGCTCGCTCGCATCGAGATCACTTACGAGCCACTCGCACCAGTGATCGATCCCGAGATGGCGGCCAGGCAGGATGCGCCGCTATTGCACGAGGAAGCCGGAACGAACGTGCTCGCTACGCGCGAGTTTACCCGCGGTGATGTCGCAGCACAACTGGCGGCGGCGGCGGTACGGGTCGGCGGGCGTTTCCGGTTCCACCGCAAGACACCGGTCGCCATCGAGAACAGGGCTTGTTTTGCGGAATACGATCGAGGGCGTCGTTCGTTGACCCTGATCGTGTCGACGCAGATCCCAGGCATCATACGCGACCTTCTTGCCGATCTCCTCGAAGTGCCGGGACATAGCGTCCGCGTCGTGGCGCCGGATGTGGGTGGCGGGTTCGGCGGCAAGGCGTCCCTGTACCCGGAGGAGATCGTCGTTTCGGTACTCGCCCGGCACCTCGGGCGGGCGGTGCGCTGGACGGGCGACCGGCTGGAGGATTTTGCCGCGACTAGTCAGGGCTTCGACGAGATCGTCGACGCCGAACTCGCACTCGACAAAGACGGCCGCATCCTCGCGCTTGCGGCCGAGGTCATCGGCCATATCGGGGCGTATTCGATTTATCCGTGGACCGCTGCGCTCGAGCCGGTCCAGGTCGTCAGCTTCATGCCGGGCCCCTACCGCGTACCGGCCTATCGCGGCAATGTACGCGCGGTCGCAACGTGCAAGGCGCCGACGGGGCCTTATCGCGGCGTCGGGCGCCCGATCTCGACCTTTGTGATGGAACGGCTGATCGACATGGCGGCACGGCGCCTCGCAATCGATCCCGCCGAGCTTCGCCTCCGCAACCTGATCCGAGCCGAGGATTTTCCTTACAAGGTGGCGTCCGGGATCGTGTGGGACCGTTCCGGCTTCGTAGAAAGCCTGAAGAGCGCGTGCGCCGCCATTCCGGTACCCAAAGCTCCGGGAGGAGCAGGCGAAGGCCCGCGCCGACGGACGACTGGTCGGCATCGGCATTGCCACTTACGCGGAACTGACGGGCATCGGATCGCGCATCTCGGCCGCACCGGGCATGCCGATCAACACCGGGACGGAAGCGGCCACGATTCGTCTCGACTCGACCGGAGCGGTGACCGGCAGCTTCGGGATCGCCTCGCATGGCCAGGGACTCGAGACTACGTTGTCACAGGTCATTGCCGATGAACTGGGCGCCCGGATCGACGACATCCGGATCCTGCAGGGCGACAGCGCCGTCGTCGCGCACGGCACCGGGAGCTATGCGAGCCGCAGCGCGGTCCTAGCCGGCGGAGCGGCTACGCTGGCGTCGCGGCTGCTCAAAGAAAAGGTGATCCGGGCGGCGTCACATCTCCTCGAGGCGCCCATCGACGACATCGAAGCCATGGACGGACGCGTTTTCGTCGTCGGCACGGACCGCTCTTTGACATTCCGGGAGATCGCGAAAGCCGTTTACTCCGAGATGGGCCGCTTACCGAGGGACGCGCGGGAAGAGTTGGAGGTCACCAAGGTTTACGACCCGTATTTCCGCACGACGACCTCGGCGACGCACATAGTGGCGCTAGAGATCGATCCGGAGACCTATCAGGTGAAGCTCGACCGTTACGTCGTCGCCGAGGATTGCGGGCGAATAATCAACCCGATGATCGTCGACGCCCAGGTTCATGGTGCCGTCGCCCAAGGCATCGGAGCAGCCCTCTACGAGGAGATCATCTACGACGATGCCGGTCAGCTCCTGACGGCGAGCCTCGCCGACTATGTGCTGCCGACCGAGAGCGAGGTGCCACCGATAGCGACCGTCCATCTCGAGGCCGAGTCGCCGTCTACGGTGGGCAGCTTCCGCGGGATGGGCGAAGGTGGAACGATCGGCGCGCCGGCGGCCGTCGCCAATGCGCTTGCCGATGCGCTCGCCCCACTCGGTGCCGAGATTTTCGAACTGCCGATGACCCCGGAACGCCTGTTTCGCCTGATCCAGAACTCATCTTCTCGGCGCTCAGGCCCTTTACCGGATAGCGGTAGATCACGGTAACGGTGGTTACCATTGTGGCCAATCTCCCTCCGCAGACGCGACCGAAACCGCCTATGTCTGGCTCTCGAGGCCTGCGCTCGGAGCGCACCGCGCTGCCAGGCGACGGGCAGGCATCTGATAACCCTTAACGATTCCAGCCGTTCGCCCGATCGCATGCGACCGGCAAGACTCGACCCTTAAAAGGGCGTTCGGCTCGATCCACGGCGACGGCGGGCTATGCGCATGAAAGCAGTCGTCCGTGGGTGCTGCTCAGGCTTCCGATACGCATCGAAGTGGACGTTTTTTTCGCGAACTCTAGCCGACGCGACGCGCGCGGCTGCCCGCCAGCGCGGGGTGATGCCCTGGGTCACGGCAATGCGAGGACCAGGTTGTGGGCGATGTCGAAGGCGATCGTGTTCCGGCGGGCCAGCGCGATCTGTCGGGCCGAGCGTCCACACCCAAGACGTAATGCCTGAGCGCCGTCAAATGTCGAGCTACAGGGATCCCCGCGCCGCAGCCGAGATCAAGCACTCGCGCACACGCTTGCTCAGAGACCAAGGTTGTCAGCTCTGCGAGCCAGCGATCTCGGACGGATGATGAGCCATAGCGCACGAGGTATTCGTCGATCTTGTCATAGCCCCTCACAACTAGGCGCTTTAGATCGGAACTATCGCTCATCGCCGAGAGTGCCCCATTACATGCCCTTTCGGGCGCCAATGATTTTCGGGAAGCATATGAGATGAAGTCAGATGGCGCGAAAACCCGGCGTCGATGTCGAGTATGACCCAGCAGTGCACATCGAGGAAAGTCGTGAGTACAAGCCTCAGCGCCTCGACCGAACCCGGATACGCCGTGCTTCGTTAAATCTGCTCCATCACGGTTTGGCTCCCAAACCCGCATCAATATCGTCAGGTTTTGGCAGCTGGCCGAATCCCGACACTATTTTCGTCAGATATTATCCACCAGCTCGGTCAGGATAAGCCCAGGGGGGAGGCTCTCATCGTGCAGACTGATCCGTTCCGCACCTCCCACGGGCACGAATTCCTTGAGCTTGCCCGTTCTCTGAGGAGAAACACCGGCATTTTCCAGCTGGGCTGCAATTCGATGACGCAGAGCTTTGGGCAAGTCGAAACTCCGACTGCCGACGACACGTGCGGCGCGCAGGAACAGTGTTTGCACTTCGGCTAGGTCTGGCGCTGCCCAATCGAGAGTACGCAAGGCTTCGTAAGCTCGCTCAACAAGATCCGGCGAGACAAGTGTCTCTGGTCCGGCATAGAGTGGTGCCCGGCTCAAAATGTGGCCCAGCGCCCCAAGATAGGGAGAACAATGCTTATTCTCGCGGGCGAGGTTGCTGGCTGAATCAATGAACAGATTGGCCAAATCCGTCTTCGTTTGAATGGGAAGGCGTTCCAGCGATCCCGCGAGCCGGATAAGTTCTGGTGCAACCTTCTTCTGCGTGCGGATCTTTTCGAGCTCGGGTGCGAGGATCTGCTCCTGACGTTGCCCCTCGAGGCCGCCCGCTACCCGCCGCGAGAGGACATATTCCTGAACCTTGCTGCGTTTGCCAAAATAGAGCCCATGCTCGTGAAGACGCCAGAGACTGTCGATGCGAAAGTGGTCGGCAGCAGCCCCGAACCCCGGGCGCAGCAGGAAACCAGCGAGAATGAGCCAAGCCTCCTCGTGGTCCGCAGATTCCTTGCGCCGAGCCATACAGCTTTCCAGAGCTGGCCACAGAGAACGGACGAGGGCGACATTCCATTCGCTCCTCGGCATTCCTAAAATCTGTTCCAGGTTCCTGAGAAGCCGCGTCGCTGTCAGTATTTCTCGTTGTTTTGAGGGGCGATTAAACAAGTACCGGATGCGCTCTCGGGCGGCTGCGAGTGCCTGTGCGGTGACATTCGGCTTGGCATCAACCGAGACTGCTGCTGTTTTAAAATCGCTTTGGCCGTCCTGCTCGTGCGGGCGGAGATTGAATTTCAGTGGCCAGCTCTGCCTGATAGAGGGGTCCACGCTGACGCAAGAGACCTGCAGCAGGCCCAATTCGTTCGCACTGGCTATCAAGGTGACAGGAAGCGTGTCGGCAATTGTGCCGGGAGCAGTATCCGCGATGTTGATGACTGTCTGCAGCGGCGGAAGGGGGTGGTGGTCCGCTTCACTCCAATCGGCGACATCGCCCGCTTTGCTCGTGTCGTCGCGAGTGGAGTAATAGGCCTGGAAGCGTGCGAGGCGATTGGTGTGTACCTCGAGCGGAAGCCCCGTGATCTCAAACCGTTGGTCGGACGACGCCCCACGAGGGAGAACACACACAAGCGAGCGCGGAGCCGGTTCAGCAGCTTCGGGCGTCCGCCTCCTACCTACTTCGAGGAACACCGCGCGCGCGGCACCAGCCTCGATGCGTTCTGTTCTGCGATCGAGGACTTTTCCAAACAGCGCCGCGCCGCGCGCAACAGCAAGCTCGGGGTCGGCATTTTCCAGTGCCAGCGGCTGCAAGCCACCCTGCCATTTCGCGACCTGCTGACAAATCCTTTCGCGCAGGATCTCAGGACGAAGGGAGCCGCCGTTGAATAAGATCGCGTCGACACGTGGACGACCCCGCAAGAAATCGGCAAGGTGCCGCGTGACCGCGCAGTCGGAGGCATAGGGGAGCCCCCACTCTTTCAGGGCAGCCTGCGTCCGGTAGGGATATGCCTGCGCGCCGCATTCGGGGAAAAAACCATCGAGCAACAGTGCCTCGATTTCAGCACGCGTCAGTTGAGTCGTGCGCAACGCCGCGACCAGCCCGGACCCGCGACCGGGCAATGAGATAGCGCAGGGTTCGTCCGGCCGGCCGCCGCTGGCGAGCAGTTTCTCCTTGAGATCCCGGCACCGGGCGACCAGGTCATCCCACTCAGTGCCCGAGAGCTTTCCGCGCTCACCGGTCAGTCGCGGTTCGAGGAGGTGTGCGATCGCGAGATCGACATTGTCGCCGCCCAGCAGGATGTGGTCGCCCACTGCCTCGCGCTTGATGCGCGGGGCAGAGCCGCCCGTTTGCGAGCGGAGTTCGAACAAGCTGAAATCCGACGTTCCGCCACCAATGTCGACCACCAGGACGTGGTGCGTTCCATCGCCGTCGTTGGTGAGCCTGCCCGTAAGATCCGCTGCAAAATCGTGCTGCTCCAACCAGCAGTAGAAGGCGGCTTGCGGCTCTTCAAGCAGGCGAACGGTCTCAGGAAAACCCGCCTCGAACGCAGCCACGAGCGTCAGCCGCTGGGCAGCCGCGTCGAATGAGGCGGGAACGGTAACGGTGATCTCCTGCCTGTCAAACTCGAAGTCGGTACCGGAATCGGCAAACCTCCTGTTCCAAGCTCGCTTGAGATTGTTGAGGATGAGCGCCGAGGCACATACCGGTGAAATCTTGCCGTTGCGGGCGATGTCGTCCGATCCCCAGGGCAGAAATCGCGCCGAGCGATCGGACGTGTGGTGACAGAGCCAGGACTTTGCCGAATGGACCACGCGGCCGGGCAATTCTGCGGCCTTTTTGCGTGCGAGCAGGCCGACAACCCATTCCTGATTGTCGGCCTCCCCGTCCTGGAGTTGGGCCGCAGCCGCTTCCTCCGGCAGGTAGAGAAACGACGGAAGCGCTGTGGATTCGGTTATTGCGGACAGCGTCTCCCATTGCGGAATGTCGAGAATCTCGGATCGCGCTTCGCCGTGCAGTGGCACGAATGCCAAGGCGCAGTTGGTCGTGCCGAGATCGATACCGATGCTGAAACGGGCTCGTGCCATCGTCGGGGCCTGGTCTGGCTAATCCGTCCTGACCTGGAATTCGATCTTCCATCGGCGATCGGAATTCATGTGCTTCATCCACAGCTCGAGCGTGCCCAGTTCGGTCACGACCGAGTTGATTTGCACAGGAACGACCTGTCCCGCAGGAAAATCAGGGAGCGAAGGCAAATTGATTTCAAGCGAGCTGGTGTCCTCCAGCTCACGTTCGGCATCAGGCAGGATCTGCCCCGGTTGATCGCCGCTTCGGACTGCCGACGAATAGAACCGGAATTCGGCGGGCTGCCCGGTGAGAAGACCAAAGTCTCGTCCTTCGATAAGGAGTTCCGAACCCTCCTGCATCCCTTGTGGAACGACACACAGCGCCTTCATCGGCGGTTTGAATCCCGGCACAGCCGGCATCGAGCTCTCGAGGCCGATGTAGTACGAGCGCGCTGCTCCGGCCTTGATCCGAATACCTTTCTGCGTCACTCGAGTTCGCCCATAGAAAGAAGCCCCTTTTGCGACAGCGAGATCCAGTTCGATCCCCCGCAACTCGCGAACCGGTTTTCCTTCGTTCCACGAAGTGAGCAGCTCGAGCACTCGGCTGCGTATCGGCCCACTCTTAAAAACACCGCCGTTAAAGAGGACCGCGGTGGGCATGACGAATTCGGTTGACCCCAGCTGGCCTTCCCCCAGTGTAGAAAGAGATTGACTGCTGCTCAGGTTCGCTCGACTCCGGCAGAGAAAGCGCGCCAGATGTTTGCTGATCACCGGATCGGCTGCGAAAGGCAGGCCGAATTCCTGCAGTCCTCCTCGACGTGCCTCCTGGGGCAGATCGCTGATAGTGGTCTTTGCGAAAAAACCGTCGAGAACGACTTGCTCGAGGGTCGCTCGCTCGAGGGTTGTTGAAACGGTTCTGGCGAACAGGCTCGAGCCCCGTGAGGGAACCGCAATCGGGACTTCGGGCAATTTGTCGTCGTCGAACAACGCGACCTTGGCTCTGGAAGCGGCATGGACGAGTGCGAGAAATTGCCAGGCATCGATTGACCTTCCCTCGGCTTCGAGTTTGGCCTGAAGCGTATAGGCAAGCGCCAGATCCATGTTGTCGCCGCCCAGGAGTATGTGTTCGCCGACGCTGATGCGTTCGAGCTCTAACGCGCCATTGCTGTCGGTAACGGCAATCAGGCTGAAATCGGCGGTGCCGCCGCCGACATCACAGACGAGGATAACGTCACCCGGGCTGATCAGCGAACGCCACTCCCTGCCTGCCCGCGCGAGCCAAGCGTAGAACGCCGCCTGCGGTTCTTCAAGCAAGGTGACTTGGCCGAGACCGGCGACCTCCGCCGCTTCGGCGGTCAAGGTTTGCGCAACCGCGTCGAATGATGCCGGGACCGTCAGGACAATCTCAGTTTCAGAAAGGTCCCAGTTCCGCCCTTGCACGCGGCCAGCATAGAGAAAGGCGTTCTTGAGGTGCGCAAGGTATCGTCGCGAGCACTCAAACGGCGAGAGCTTCTGATCCTGGATCTCTGATTTCCACGGAAGGGATGGACGCTTGGGGTCTATATGCGGGTTGGAGAGCCACGACTTGGCGGAGGTGATGAGCCGATCGGGAATTAGAATGCCATGCTCGCGGGCAAAATGACCCGACATCGTGATGTCGCCGGCCTCGTTCTCCCAAGGCAGCGGAAACGAATTCTCCGGGAATTCGTCGGGGTGGGGGATGTAGAGCGCGGAGGGCAGGGTGGGTTTCTCGCCGATCTGATTGGGTCCAAGTATTTGGGTGACTTCCAATACCTCGGTGTGATCGGACTCCAGATCAGTGAGCGCGATCGCACTGTTAGTTGTGCCAAGGTCGATCCCTAGACTGAAACGGGTGGTCATGAGCTGAAGGTCTCGGTTTGCTTTGTGAGAAGATATTCGGACCTGGCGGCGCCTCTCCTGCGGGAGAACATCGGATCTCCCGCCGAGTTCGGCGGTCGCGGTACTCGCGGCCGCGACGTGCTGTGTCGCACGCCGATTGCTCTTTGCAGCTTACTTCAGTTCGACCTCCGCAGGCGCAATTGTTGGCAGCCTCTCAGCGTTCACCCGAACAATGCGGGGCAGTTTCACCGACTCCGTTTTCCAGCCGCGATGGACGAGCGTTCCCGAGAACGGCCCTGCCCCGCTGATCTTACCGATGAGACGATACTCATCGGCTGCATATCCGATGGCGACGGTGACGTGCGATCCCTCGCTTTCTTCGCGCAAGGGTCTGACTCTGAAGTGTTCCTGCAGGGCCGCTTTGCACCCCTCGTGGAGGACGCGAGCGGCGGCCCCAACTTGGGCGTCGTTGTAGGTCGTAATATCCTCCATCAGAAAGTCGACCAACCGGCCCCGCTCCTGAAGTGTGGCGAGGAAGCTGACAATTTCTGCTTCGGCCTGGTTGCCGGCTGCCGGGAATAGTATAGGCTTGGCGGCCTCGGCTTTGCGGCGCTCGGGCTCGGGTCGCTTGCCGCGGGTGACGAGCATTTCCACGAGCAGAACGAGGGCAACCGCCAGAGAAGCCCCCGAAAAATACAAATGGAATGGGCCGGCGGCAGGGAACAGCGGCAAGGCGTTCAACGCGAGCAGGGCGATGCAGCAGATTATCGAAACCGTTCTCATGTTCAGTGACATCTTCGTTCCGTTGCGACCCAAGCTGAAGACGAGTAGGCGAAAGATACACCGACTCGACCGTTGAGGAGACATCATGCCTGCCCCGCGGCAGGCCTCGGCAATGGCGCGGCACCTTCACGTCACGCTGGCTGGCCCGCCGGACACACAGTTCCAATTCCATTGCCTGTTCCTCGCGCCTTAAGGTGTCATCAAGAGGGGGCAATATTTACGGTCGTGAACACGAGTTTCAGCCGGCGCTCCTCCTCGCTCGGCGCGCGAACAGGACATCGATATCGAAGGTGACTGCAGTCGGCCCCGTCGCGGCGTCGAGAGCCGGCGGAGCGATATGGCGGGCCGCGGGCCCCATCAGCACCACATGACACACGGCGGCGGGGTCGAGAACCGTGCGGCGGACAAGCCGTGTCACGGTGGGCGGCCCGATCGTCCGGCTCACAGCCTTGGCATAACGTGCTGCCTTGTACTGATGGTGATGCATCAGCACGAAATGCTGCCTCAGTTCGACAAGATGATTTGCCCTCGGGTAAACGAGAGCGAGCCAGCCGCCCGGCCGGAGCACCCGCGCCGTCTCGGCGAAATTCTTCGGCGCGAAGACGCTGATTACCAGATCGAGTGCCGCATCGTGCACCGGCCAGCCGGCCCACAGATCAGCCACGGCAAACGCAAGGCCTGGCCAGCGTCGCGCCGCCAGACGCGTTGCGGCGGCCGCAGTATCGAGTCCGAGACCGACCACCGGAAGGCCGAGGTCCGCCGCGATGCCCGCGAGGTGATGGCCGGTTCCGGAGCCGGCATCGAGGAACACGCCAGGATCGGTCGGCCGGCAGCGCGACGGTCTGTCGCAAGTGCCACCGGATCGCCGCCGCGATGAAGTCGAAATGACCTGCTTCGAGGAATGCCGCTCGATGCGTCAGCTGATCGAGCCGGTCGCCGCCTTCCGCCGGGCACCGACGGTTGCCAGGCAGCAGGTTGACATAGCCCTCACGCGCGAGATCGAAGCTGTGGCGGTTACGACAGACGAGCGCGCCCGCCGCGGCGCCGAGGCCAAGCCGACAGATCGGACAGCGCAGCAGACGATGACCCGGGCGGGGTGAGAGCGGCGCCACGGTGCCGCTCCACCATCAGAAAGCGGATCAAATTTTCCATAGACCGAATGGCTCCGAGGATTGATAAGCCGAGGAGAATATGCCCGCTTTCGTCAAAGTGCGCGACGCAGATCTGCTCCGAGCCTCAGGCGGGCGGCTGGCCTGCGAAAATCCCTGAACTCGACCTCGACCGTGAAGAAGGCGAGCCGCGCCAGGTGTCGAGTCACCGGGCATGGTGAGTGGTTTTTGCTTCCCTGGGCCTTCTCTGTTCGGCCGATTTAAAATCTCGGTTCGACCGATTTCGTTCCGTGTTCGACCGGTCAGGGAATTTCGCCGCCCGATCGCCGGGATTACAATAACTTGCGGATCGAGATTGCGGTCGGCAACGCAGCGAGAACGCGCTTTTCCCGATATTCTCCCGTCGACCAGGGAGTGCGGGCCAAAGTCACGATCCGATAGACCCTCATCGCGTTCGAATCGAGCCCGACCGACAGCAGGAAACGGCTGCGCGGGTTGATATTGAAGCCGCGCGGCGCCGTCTCGGTCGGAAAGTGACCGATCGGTGACAGGGTCCCTTTGTCGGGGTCGATGCGGTAGCTGGCGAGCGTGCTGGTCTTGCGCTCGCTGCCATAGAGAAACCGGCCGGCCGGGGTCACGTGCAGATCGGCGGCGGCGGGCTGCTATTTGAAATCGGGCGGCCGTGCGTCGACGAATTGCAGCTCGGTCAAAGTCCCGGATGCGGGGTCGATGCCATAGGTACCGATCGTGTCGATCGTCTCGGTGATCAGGTACAGGAAGCGCCGATTGGGATGGAGCGACATATGCCGCGGACCCGCACCGGGCTTGGTGTGAACTTCGCCATGCCCGCTGGGGGAGAGGGTCCTGCTGGCGGGGTCGAACTTCCACTCCATGACGATGTCGGCGTCGAGGCTCGTCGTGTAGCAATATTTGTTGTCGCATCGACGACAACCTGCCCGTTGTCGCCGATCGGATTGATCGTCAGCTTGTTGCCCGGATAGGAGGCGCTCAGCAGGTACCGGCCGGCCCGATCGGTCACGATATAGGCCATGCTGTCCCACAGCGGCGTGGCCGCGAGGTGGATCAGCCGCCCGCTCGCCGGGTCGATCGCAAAGCTCGATACCCGAAAGGCGTCGCTACGCAGCGCGGCCTAGAGAAACCGAAGGTCTGGCGAGACCGCCATCGGTATGCTCGAGGGTGACGGCTTATCGGTGCCGGGCACCGGGACTTTGTAGAGGACGGTCAGCTCCCCCCTCGCGGTTCATCGCGAGGACATGAATGTCTTTGCTCGCGGCATTCGACACATAGACGACCGTATCCGGAATGTTGTCCCTCATTCCCGCTGCAGCTGGCGGACGGTGCGCGCCGCGGGCCGCTCGGCGCAGATCCTGAGCCACTCGGCGACCTTCGGGAAGGAGGACATGTCGATCTGCGCCGGCCGCGCCCAGGCGAGGGTGCTGGCGACGTTGAGGTCGGCGACCGTGAAATGCTCGCCGAGCAGGTGCGGGGTGCGGCCGAGAACGCCGTCCAGCACCCCGAGCGGCTGGGCCAATGTCTCCTCGGCAGCGTCCGCCGCCGCAAGGTCGCGCTGGTTCTCCGGAAAGATGGCGCGGTTCATCATCGCGGTCAGCAGCGGCCGCTCGACGTCGGTCATGCCCCAGAAGCTCCACTGCCAGGCCCGAGCCTCGTCTTCGAGGCGGGTCGGATAGAGCCCGGCCGTGTTGTATTTCTTGGCGAGATAGAGGTTAATCGCCATCGACTCCCAGAGGATGACACCGTCGTCGTCGATCGCCGGAATGTGCCCATTCGGGTTTGAGCGCCAGATGCGCGGGCTGGCGCGTCTCGCCGGTGGCGAAATCGACCTTTACGTGCTCGTAGTCGAGCCCGAGCTCCTTGGCCATCCACAACACGCGAGCTGCGCGTGACCGTGCGACGCCATAGATCTTCAACGCCATAGGCGATCCCCTATCTCAGATCCCGGCCGGCCGCGTCGCCGGCGAGGAAGATGTTCGGTTTCAAGAACATCGACAGCACCAGCGCGCCGCCGGGAGAGCGCGCGATGTGGCGGTTGCCCTTGGGCCGCCACACGTAATTGCCGGCGCGCACCTCGCCTTCGTCGTCGACGAGACTGCCTTCGAGCACAAAGGTCTGTTCGATTTCGACATGCTCGTGCAACGCTCCCCGGCTGCCAGCGGAACAGCGCCGTCAGGAGCCCGGTTTCCGGGTTTTCGAGCAGCACCTTCATGTCGATTCCCGGGCATGGGGTGGGTTTCCACGGCAGGCTCTCGACCTCGACATAGCGCGACGTTAACGGGTTGAGCTTTTCGCCCTGTTGCAAAAACGGAGTAGTGGCAGTCATCGGCTTCCTCCAAGCATTTGCCGCCGATCATAGCGGAAAATCCGGATCGATAGGCGCCTGTGGCGCTTTGCTAACACTATCTTGACGCTTTTTGGATTCATCCGCCTCGGGCGTGTGTGGCGCACAATTACGGAATGGTAGTTGGCATTGCTACGTTCTACCGGGCGACCGGCCTGTACGGATAATCACCGATGACGGGTACACCCAAGCTATTTATCGTCGCGGCAGCCATCCTGGCGATCGCGGTCGCACGTCCGGTCGAAGCGGGACATGAAGGGGCAGGCGGGCACGGAGGTGGCGGCTGGCGCTGGAGCGGGGGCGGCTGGCACGGCGGCGGAGGTTGGCACGGAGGCGGAGGCTGGCGCGAGGGCGGAGGCTGGCACCACGGCGGAGGCTGGCATGGTGGCCCGGGATCGCGAGGAACCTTCGCCTCTGCGGAATTTAGGCATCGCTGGAGCG
>Ga0074045_10003697_pt1 | contig 13748 bp, 10 predicted proteins | sample BogForMeECP23OM2_FD_94442 | JGI IMG/M metagenome (GOLD analysis project Ga0074045, IMG submission 94442) | Bog forest soil microbial communities from Calvert Island, British Columbia, Canada - Bog Forest MetaG ECP23OM2 | ecosystem: Environmental > Terrestrial > Soil > Wetlands ... | reverse complement strand
GTCGGGGTCGTGGCGGAGGAGGTTGCCTTCGAGGGTGAAGTCGCCGGAGATGGGTTCTATGCCGAGGGCGCGGATGTGGTCGAGGTCGGGGGCGATGGGGGCCGGGCCTCCGCGGGCGTATTTTTCCAGCAGCGTGGGGGAGATGGGGGCGGTGTTGATGAGGGCGTAGTCGAAGATGCGGGGGTGTTTTCCGGCGGAATGCGCACCTGCGCCGTTCGTGCCATTTGGCCCGCAGTGCTGGAGAATTTTTTCGATGTGCTGGGAGGCGGTGAGGCCGAGCGACTCGTTGGCCTGGGTCATGAGGTTGCCGACGTAGACACGGGTGGCGTGGGATGCGGCGATGGCCTCGGGGATGCCGCGCACCAGCAGGTTGGTGACCAGCGAGGTGTAGAGCGAGCCGGGGCCGAGGGTGATGAGGTCGGCGTTGGCGATGGCATCGAGGGTGGCGGGGAGGGGTTCGACGCCGGCGGGCGAGAGCATGAGCTCGACGATGCGGTGGGGGCTGGCGGTGATGCTGGTTTCGCCGTGGACCAGCGAGCCATCATCCATGCGCGCGGTGAGGGTGACGTCGGTGTTGGTGGCGGGGTAGATGCGGCCTCGTGCGGCGAGGATCTGGGAGGACATCTGCACGGCCTGGGCGAAGTCTCCGGTGATGCCGGAGAGCGCGGCGAGGAAGAGATTGCCGAAGCTGTGGCCCTCGAGGCCGCCATGCTGGAAGCGGTACTGGAAGAGGCGGGCGAGCAGAAGCTCGTCCTCGGAGAGCGCGACCATGCAGTTGCGGATGTCGCCGGGCGGGAGCATGTTGAGTTCATCGCGGAGACGGCCGGAGGAGCCACCGTCGTCTGTGACGGTGACGATGGCGGCGAGGTCGCGGATGAGGCAGGGAAGGTCGGCGGGGAGCGGTTCCGGCTGGGGATTGGGGTTGAGGAGGGGTGTGGCACCGGTAGAGCGGCGGGCGGCGGCGGGCGCGGCGACGTAACGCTTGAGGCCTCGCAGCAGGGTGGAAAGGCCTGTGCCGCCGCCGATGGCTACGACTCGGAGGGAGGGTTTGCCGTTTTGAGTTGAGGAAGACACTACTGTTCCCAGTGTAAATGGATGGTGTGCGCGCGTATTTGCGATTCGGCGGTCAGACCTCGGGGTAGAGGAGCTCGGTGAAGCGTGGATCGTCTGCCATGTCCTGGAAGTCGGAGTCGGCGCGTGCCTGGATGCGGTTGCGCGGGTTGAGACGGATGGCCTCGGTGAGGTGCTCGAGGCAGTGGTGGGCGTCGCCGGTCATGCTGGCCAGGACGGCGAGGCCGTAGAGAGCGTAGTCGGCGCTGGAGTTGTCGGAGAGGATTTTTTTCAACTGGGTGCGGGCGTCTTCGTAGTTGCCGTCGTTGAGCAGGGAGATGGCGTAGTCGTAGCGCTCCTCTCCGGAGTGGAAGCGGGTCTCGTGGCGGGAAGCCTGCTGGATGCAGGCGTTGATGTACATGCGGATTCGCTCGGTGAAGTCAGCGGGGCTGGAGGCGAGCAGTTGTTTGAAGGCGGCGCAGGCTTTGTCGTACTTGCCCTCCTGCATGAGGCGGAGGGCGGTCTCGTAGTGGGCGAGGGCGCGGTTGCGGGCGCCATCGGAGGATGGGGACACGGCGCCGGCGAGGGTGCGTGGACGTTTGACGGAGGAGCGAGGGGCGGTCTTCATCGGGGTCTCTGCGGTTCCTGTCTGTAGGGTGCAATGACCAGAAGTTGTTTGACAGCACCCAAAGACTATCGGCTAAGTATGCTCCGGTTTTATACGCATCTGGGACGAGAAGGTCAACCCGGCCAGTGCGCGGGTGGGTTATGCGCCCGGTTTATGGGCGTAGACGGCAGGGTTGAGGCCGGGGTCGTTGTACATCTTGAGCTGGCGGTAGAGCTTGAAGCGGCGGCGGCCCGCGAGGACCTGCTGCCAGAGCTCGTCGAGGCAGGCGGCGAGGTCCGCGCGCTGCTCGCGGAGCAGGTCGAGGCGTGCGAGGTTGCGCTGGCGATGGGCCTCGGAGGCGGTGGGGCGGCGGGCCTCCTCGGCGGTGTGGTAGAGCTTGAGCGCGAGGACGGAGAGGCGGTCGAGGATGAGGCCGGGGGATTCGGAGTGGAGCGGGGCGCCGGGGTTCTGTACGCCAGCGGCGGCGAGAAAAGCGCGGTCGATGGCTTCGACCAGGTCGTTGCGCGTCTGGTTGAGTGCGTCGATGGAGCGTTTGAGGCGGGCGATGGCGGCGTCCGAGGCCCCGGGCTCGCGGACCTTGTCTTCTTCGTGCCAGAGGTCGAAGTTGGCGCGGTGATGAGCGAGCGCGAGCTCGATCAGGTCGGTAGACGCAGCGTGGGCGAGCGGGGCGGGGGCTGCGGGGTCCCGGTGCCAGCGGAGCGTGGCTTGATCGTGCAGTCGCGTGATTTCGAGAGCGGTCAACATGGACAGTGGCGAGGCCCGAGCGGGCTGACCCATCCAACTGTATCAGCAGCACGGGTTTGGTTCCAGACTGTGGCGGGGATATGGGCTATCGTATTGCTTATAGATTCCCTCCGTGAGTACAGAGGCTGCGGAAAAGTCTGGACTGAACCCAAAAGCGTACCTCAGCGGCTAAAGCCGCAGTGCAGAGGCAGCTTCTTCGGCACGGGTGAACCCGTGCCCTTAAGCAAAACGAGAGAGATACGGATTATCATCGTGTCAGTTGCAGCCGCCAACTCGATTCCTGCGCCGGGGCGCAGAAGAGCTTCGTGGGAGAAACAGAGTGTCGCATGAGTCGCCGATTCGGAAGGTGTTGATCTACCGCCTGGGCAGCCTGGGCGATACGGTGGTGGCATTGCCTTGCTTCCACCTGATTGCGCGCACGTTTCCCCAGGCGGAGCGGGTATTGCTGACGAACTTTCCGGTCCATGCCAAGGCAGCGGCGACGGCGGCGGTGCTGGGCGATTCGGGGCTGATCCACGGCACGATGCGCTACACGGTGGGGACGCGGCGGATTGGGGAGTTGCTGCGGCTGACGAGGGAGATTCGGCGCTTTCGCCCCGACGCGCTGATCTACCTGATGCCGATGCGGCCATGGAGAAACGTTCTGCGAGACCGGATATTTTTTTGGAACGCCGGGGTAGGGCGGGTGGTGGGGTTGCCTGGCGAGCAGGAGTTGAAGCACCGCTTCGACGCGTCGACGGGACTCTACGAGCCGGAGGCGGAGCGGCTGGCAAGAGCCATTGCGGAGCTGGGGGAGGCGCACCCGGAGGAGATGGCCAACTGGGAGCTGCGGCTGAGTGACGCGGAGCGTAAGGCCGCGGTTGCGGCGCTGGGCGGTCTCTTCGGGCGGCGGTTGATTGCCTGCGGCCCTGGCACCAAGATGCAGGCCAAGGACTGGGGCCAGGACAAATGGAGGGAGTTGCTGGCGCGATTGCGGGTGAAGTATCCGAAGCATGGGTTGGTTCTGGTCGGCGCTCAGGAGGATTACGTTGTGAGTGAGTACTCCGCCGGAAAGTGGATCGGCTCGAAGATGAACCTGTGCGGCCGGCTGACGCCGCGCGAGACCGCGGCTGTACTGGAACATGCAGAGGTCTTTCTTGGGCCGGACTCCGGGCCGATGCACCTGGCAGCCAGCGTTGGAGTTCCGTGTGTGATTGCGTTTTCGGCGCACGGGCTTCCCGGCGTCTGGTATCCGGCCGGGCGGCAGCACCAGATCGTATATCATCAGCCGGAGTGCTTTGGCTGCGGACTTGAGACTTGCATTGTGATGGAGAAGAAGTGCATGCGTTCGGTGACGGTGGAGGAGATGGAGCAGGCCGTGGGACGCGTTCTGGGGCCGTTGCCGCAAATTTTGAAGTGAGGGCCAGGAGGCCTGTTTTCTATGTTGATCGAACCCGGCGGCGCGGATTGCCGCAGATCTCGACCGGCCGCCGGTTGCGTGGAGATCATGTTGCGAGGCGGGGGGCGACGAGGGCGCGGATGCGGAGCTCGATGGCGTCGATGGAGTTGTCGCCGGAGGGATCGTTGGCGATGATGAGGACGCGGTGGGGTTCGCGGGCGGCGATCCCGAGGTAGGCGGCGTGGATGCGGGCGTAGAAGTCGTCGGACTCGCGCTCGAAGCGGCTCTCGTCGGCGGGTTGCGGTTCGGATTGCGTCTCGGATTGCGGCTCGGGTGGTGAGTCGGATTGCGGCTGGGGTTGTGAGTGGGTTGCGGCGTAGCGGTGGTTGCGGCGGCGGGCGCGGGTGAGGGCGGCTTCGAGAGGTGGAAGGAGCAGCAGGGTGAGGTCGGGTTGCAGGTTGTTGCAGACGGCGGCGTGCATGGCGAGGATGCGCGAGCTGCCGAGATGGCGGCCGGCCCCCTGGTAGGCCTCCGAGGAGTCGGTGTAGCGGTCGCAGAGGACGATGGAGCCGGCCTCGAGCGCGGGGGTGATGATCTCTGCGATGGCCTGGGCGCGGTCGGCGAACATGAGGGCCATCTCGGAGAGCGGACTGATGGGGCCGAGCGCGGACTCGGATTGGGAGTCGAGCAGGACGGCGCGGAGGCGGTCGCCGAGCGCGGTGGATCCGGGCTGGCGCAGGCTGACGACGGTGCGGCCAGAGCTGGTGAGCCAGGCGGCGAGGCGGCGCATCTGGGTGGTCTTGCCGGAGCCGTCCAGGCCCTCGAATGTGATGAAGGTTCCGCGTGGCATGGGGTCAAGTCTATCGCAATGGGCGCGGGAGGGAATCACTCCTTGGATTTTTGGCGGAGTTCGCGGATGATCTCGGGGAGGCGGTGGAAGATCGCAACCGAGCGCAGCCACGCGCGGTTGTCGATGGCGGGGTAGCCGCTGACGGTGGCACCGGGGGCGACGTCGGAGGGGATTCCGGTCTGCGCGGTGGCGACAGCCCCGTCGCCGATGGTGAGGTGGCCGGCGACGCCAACCTGGCCGGCGAGGATGACGTTCTTGCCGACGTGGGTGGAACCGGAGAGTCCAACCTGAGAGCAGAGCAGGGTATTCGCGCCGACAGACGAGCCGTGGCCGACCATGACCAGGTTGTCGATCTTGGCGCCGGTGTGGACGCGCGTCTCGCCGATGGAGGCGCGGTCGACGGTGGAGTTGGCCTGCACCTCGACGTGGTCGTCGAGGACGGTGACGCCGGTCTGGAGGATCTTGTGCCATGCGGGAGCATCGGGGGAAGGCAAAGACGAAATGCGGGGGTCCTTCGACTCCGCGCTTCGCGCTTCGCTCAGGATGACGGCGGTTTCGGTTGGAGCTTCGGTCGCGGGTGCGTCGTAGTGGGCGAAGCCGAAGCCGTCGGCACCGATGATTGCGCCGTTCTGCAGGGTGACGTGGTCCCCGAGGCGGCAACGCTCGCGGACGACAGCGTGGGCGTGGGCGAAGAAGTGGCTGCCGATCCGAGCGTGGGGATAGATCACTGCGTGGGGCAGAAGAGTTGCATGATCTCCAATGACGGCGTGGTCTCCGATGACGACGTAGGGGCCGATGTGGGCGTGCGCGCCGATCTGCGCGGTGGGAGCGATGACGGCGGTGGGATGGATTCCGGGCGCGTAGGTTGGGGCTTCATAGAGGAGTTCGAGGGCGCGGGCGAAGGCGAGGTAGGGATTGGCGATGCGGAGGGTTGCGGCGGCGATCTCACCGAAGGAGGGTTCGACCAGCACGGCGGTGGCCTGGGTGGTGCGGGCCAGAGGAGTGTACTTGGGGTTGGCGACGAAGGTGAGCTGGCCGGGGCCAGCGACTTCCAGGCCGGCAGCGGAGGTGACTTCGGCGTCGGGATCGCCTTGCAGGGTTGCGCCGAGATGAGCGGCGAGGTCGGAGAGCTTCATGGAGGAATTGTAGAAGAAGATTGGGCTGAGGTACGAGATGCTGCCGGGAGACGTAGCTGGTTGGCACTGGCTGGAAGCTTCGATTCGCATGTACCCCCCGGGGCTAAAAGCGTAAAGTATTCAAAAAATGTAAGTTAAGCACGCGCTAAGCGCGCGAGACGTAGTAAAGGCGAAGACGCGGGCTGTTTCGGTTGCTTCGGACATGCGGGTTCTCCCTTTGTGTGCGAAAAAGTACTAAAGTATTCAAAAAAAGGCATGTTAAGTCTGGACTTGTCTGGGCTTAGTCTGGTTTAAGTCTGGACTAAGTCTGGACTTCGTTGAGACGGTTGAGAGTTAAAAGCGAAGGCCCGGCTGATTGGCCGGGTCTGTTTGGCTTTGCTTACTGATTTAATTATACGCGTTGGAGGGAAACTAGTATGCCACTTGCGGGAATGTTTTTTCTCTTATGTTTTCTGTTGGTTGAGTCGATTTTGGTGAGTCGAGGGGCTTGACACGCGATTTTACGGGGAAATTCGGGGAAAAAATCTTTCGGGAGCGGTAGGGGGTTGCCACCGCGTAAGCCCACGTCTCAAAATCGAGACGTGGGGCACCCGCTTTCGTGACTCATTTCAGACCTGGGCCACCCGCCCTGTATTTCCTCCTTCTCAGATACTATGGGTCTTTTTGTTAGGTGAATGTCTAGTTTTCGGCTCAATTGGGGCGGGAGGCGGGGTCGATGGGGAGGTGGAAGAGCTCTTCCTGGAGGTCTTCGGCGGGGGCGGGGAGGGGCTGGCGGCGGGAGGGGGTGGTGATGACGGCGAGCAACTGGAGCTCGGTGAGGGCGGCGCGGGGGACATAGAGGCGCTGGGTGTTGGAGCGGGTGTCGGGGGGGGTGAGGAAGAGGCCGTCGTCGTCGGCGAGGGCGTCGAGGAGGGAGCGGTCGGTGGGGGCAAGGCCCTCCAATTGATCTCCTGACCGGAAAGTGAGGCGGAGCCAGAGGCCCTCGGTGCGGGGGCGGGCGAGGAAGGTGCGGCGGGTGAGGCGCTCGGGATTGACGGGGTCGGAGAGGTTGAAATCGCGGACGTAGCAGATGGTTTTTATGTCGTTGAGCGGCAAGGAGATGAGGCGTCCTGAGAGGTCGAGGAGATCGATCGAGCGGTTGCGCACGAAGGAGGACTGGGGCAGGTAGCCGGGGAATGTGTCACCGGAGAAGCGGCGGACGAGGACCTTTTTGGGGGAGTTGGACATGAGATGCGGCCGTTTGGAACCCGTATGGGGGATTGTCGCACGGCTGGGGCGGGACCGCCACGAAAAAGGTGCAAATGGGCTGGTAAAACCTGCGAAAGCGTGCTAAAATAGGGTCTTGCGCCGTGCTTTTCTGTCCCATGTAAGCGACTGATTCGCTGTAGTTTAGGTCGAAGTTGCGAGCGGGATTCCGACCCTGGTTCAGGCCTGGTTCATGACGGGTTCAGACCAGGTCCAGGCCAGGTTCAGGCTTGGTTTAGACCGGGTTCAGGTCAGAGTGCAGACCAGAGTTCGGGCCAGAGTTCAGGCCGCAGCTCAGGCCGGAGCGAGAAGCGTTGCGATCGATTGAAGTGACCCGGCGGCGGCCGGGTGGAGAGCGAACCCGTATGGCCGATTACATCTATCTGCTTGAAAACCGCCTCTCCGAGGCCCAGAAGCTGGCACTTTCGAAGGTGCGTGAGATTGCCCGCGCCAAGGGGCTGACGGTGTTTCTGGTGGGCGGGGCGGTGCGCGACCTGACCAGCGGCTCGCCGGTGCGCGACCTGGATGTAGCGGTTCAAGGGAATGCACTCAAGCTGAAGAAAGATTTGCAGAAGGCTGGGGCTGTCGTTACCGGGGAGCTGGAGGCGGGGCAGGCCCTGTTTGTGCGTTTTCCGGGCAACGTGCGGATGGAGGTGGGGAGCACGCTGGCAGTGCAGTATCCCAAGCCGGGCAAGCCGGTGATGAAGGCGGCGACGATCCTGGACGATCTGAGGCGGCGCGACTTTACCGCGAATGCGATGGCGCTGTCGCTGAACGAGGGATCGTATGGGTTGCTGATGGACCCGCTGAACGGAGTGGCCGACATCGAGAACCGGGAGCTGCGGCTGGTGAGCAACTACGGGTTCATCGAGGACCCGGTGCGGATGATCCGGGCGGTGCGGTTTGCGGCGCGGCTGGGCTGGCAGATGGAAGCGAAGACCCAGGCGCGCTACCAGGCGGGCAAGGCCGAGGGAACCATCGCGGCGATGAGCAGCTTCCAGCGTGGGTACGAGGCGGAAGAGATTGTGCATGAGGAAGACCCGCTGCGAGTGATGCGGGGGGTGGAGCAAGAGGGCTGGCTGAAGCGGCTGGCGCCAGGATGGAGCTCGGCCAAGGCGAATGTGGCGGAGCTGGAGAAGCTGCGCGAGGCGCAGATGCAGTTGCAGATGCAGGGCATCGTTGCGGACGCGTCGGCGGCGCAGTTTCCGCTGCTGACGGCGAAGATGCAGGCCAAGGACATGAAGGCCCTGAAGAAGAGCTTTCCGCGACGGGGGTTTGTGGCGGAGATCGATGCGCTGGAGGGCGAGGCGAAGCGGTTTGCGGCGGAGCTGGGGTCGAAGCAGGCGGCTAGGCCGTCGGCGGCGTGGAAGCTGCTGATGGCGGCGCGGCCGGAGGTGGTGCTGTGGGTGGCGTACTCCACCAAGAACGCGGCGTTGCAGGCGAAGTTCCAGAGCTTCTATACGGAGTGGCCGCAGGCTCGGCAGAGGGTTCCGTACTCGCAGATGCAGGAGATGAGGATCGTTCCGGAGTTGGCCGGGTTCGACGAGCTGGTGGAGAAGGTCTTCTTCGAGTTGATGGACGGACGGCTGGGCACGGTGGAGGAGATGAAGGCGTTTCTGGAGCCGTATTCGCCGCCCGCTCCGCCTCCTGCAGTGCATCTGCGGCGCGCGCGGGCGACCAAGAAGGACACGAAGGCGAAGGCGCGCAAGAAGGCCGAGGCGGACGAGGGGCTGGTGGAAGACGCGGCGGGATTGGACGGGGCTGCTTTGGTGGCTGACGTTGCGTCGGTGACGGACGAGTCGACGGGTGCGGCGGTTGGGGTTAAGACTGCCAAGGTAGAGAAGGCCAAGGCTGCGGGGACGAAGCCGGTCGAGAGAAAGGCTGCGACTGTGGCGAAGGCCGCTGTGCCAGTGAAGCAGGTTGTGGCGGTGAAGGCCGCCGTCGCTAAGACGGGTGAGGCGAAGGCTACGGCGCAGAAGCCGGTTGCTGCAAAGGCTGTTGCGAAGAAGGCGGTCGCGGGCAAGGCACCGGCGAAGAAGGCTGTTCCGGTGAAGAAGATTCCGGCGAAGAAGATTCCGGTGAAGAAGGCTGCTGCGAAGAAGGTTCCGGCGAAGAAGGTTCCGGCGAAGAAGATTGCGGCGAAGAAGGTTGCGGCGAAGAAGGTTGCTGCGAAGAAGGTTCCGGCGAAGGTAGTGAAGAAGCCGGCGGCGAAGGCGGCGGCGGTGAAGCCGAAGTCCAGGGCGGTGGTGAAGTTGCCGGGGAAGGCTGTTGCGAAGAAGGCTCCAGCAAAAGCTGTCGCGGTGAAGGCGAAGTCCAAGCCCGGGGCGAAGATTGTGGCGAAGGCTTCAGGGAAGCGAGCGGCCAAGTCGCCTGCGAAGGGCCCGTCTGCAAAGAAGCGATAGCTGGCTAAACGTCGAAGGCAAGCGATCCGCGGCGCAGGGGTAAATGCGAAGACAAATGCGGGGATTCTTCCCCATTCCCCTTCACTGCGTTCCGAGTCAGGGTCAGAATGACAATTCATTTACCTCTACACCAATCGTGAAAGTGCTTTAAATGATTGGGTGGCGCGCGCTTACTCAGCGGATGGCGATCAGGGTGAAGAGGCAGAGCCAGAGGGCGGTCATGGCGTGCCAGTACCAGGCAGCGCAGTCGACCAGAATCTGGCGGTCTTCGACGCTGCGGAAGGCGAAGAGGCCGGCGACGGCGGCGATAAGGGCGATGAGGCCGGCGGAGAGATGGATGGCGTGGGCGCAGGTGAGGATGTAGAAGGAGTGTCCGCTGCCGCCGCTGGAATGGAAGGTGACTCCCTGGAGCGCGAGCTGGCACCAGGCGAGCCACTGGCCGGCGAGGAAGAGCGAGCCGAGGACGAGGGTCGCGAGCAGCCAGGGCAGGGCGCGGCGGCTGACGGGATGGCCCAGGCCGAACCACTCCTCCATGGCGTCGATGGGGTGGAAGATGTGGCGGCGCGCGATCTCGACGGTGACGGAGCTGAGCAGCAGGACGGCGGTGGTGAGCCAGAGGATGGGCGGAATAGCGGCGGGCAGCCAGGCGTTGATGGCGTGGTTGTAGGCGTCGAGCCGACCGGCGGGTTGGGTGACGGAGAAGACGCTGACCAGCCCGGTGAAGAAGAGGAAGACCGCGCCGAGAGCGAAGAAGAGACCGAGGCGGTAGTTAATGAGGCGCTGGCCCGGATGGTGCGGGCGGTTGGGGCGGTTGTCCCAGTTGTCGTTGTCGCCTCCGCCGCCGGTGCGCTTGAGGTCGCCTCCGTTGGGCGGACGGCGACCGTGGCCTCCATCGTCCTCTTCAGAGCGGCGGGGGCGGCGTTCGAGATCGGGGGGCGAGACGATGGTGGGCATCCGGACCACTCCACACGTGCGCGCGATGAGTAGAGATTACTCGGATTGGGCTGCTGGCACCACTGGGGATGATGGGAGGGGATTAATGGGGTGGATTCGCGGAGGCGGCGATGCCGATGAATACTGGCATAGAGGCGAGAGCTGGGGCACAGCTTCTTCAGGGTTGATACTCCCAGAGGTCGTTGAGCTTGCCGCCATACGAAACCCAGCTGTCATCCCCGCCGAAGAGCCAGAGATAGCCTGACGAATCGACCCAACCCACGGCGGTCTCCCGCTGCGTTGGAACATTGCTGGCGGAGGGCTCTCCTTGCGTTCCGTAAATCCCAGTTGGCGTGGATGAAGCAAGATTTGACCCACCCGTCCATGTCCATTGGCCGCCGCTAAGCTTCCATTGGTCGTTGAGGTCTCCGAAAACCGTGTAAGCACCGGTTGTGGAATCGAGGCCTGTGCCGCCAAAGAGCCAGACGTTACCCGCGGCATCCATCCAACTTACCGCCAGCCAACGTGCTCCGGGGATGTTGGCGGAGGCGGCGGTTCCTTTTGTCCCATAGGTTCCCGGCTCGTTGTTCAGGCTCGATCCGCCCATCCACGTCCATTCGCCGCTGGAATACTTCCAAAGATCGTTCAGGAAGCAAAAAGTCGCTCCACTTGCTGAGCATACGGCCCCCCCAGTGGAGTCATTCCCTTGTCCACCAAAGAGCCAGAGGTTATCGTCGGCATCGGCCCAGCCAGCCGCGCCGGTGCGCGGTCCCGGAATGTTATTGGGGTCCGGGGTTCCCAGTGTTCCGTATATCCCCGGCTGGAAGAGGGGGGCTGTCGTATTCGGTCCGCTCATCCAGGTCCATTCGCCATTGCTGTACTTCCAAAGGTCGGTGAGGAGGCCAAGTGCTCCGGTCGAGTCAAAGCCCTCCCCGCCTAACAGCCAGAGATTCCCTGCGTGATCGGCCCATGTGGTTTCTTCGAACCGTGCTCCCGGCGTGTTGCCGGGGCTGGCTACGCCCTGGATTCCATATATACCGGCCGCGGGCGTCGTCGGATCAGCGGCCACATTCGAACCGCCCGTCCATTTCCATTCGCCATTGCTGAATTCCCACAGGTCATTGAGCTCTCCGCGCGTTCCTGTCGAATCGATTCCAAGGCCGCCGAAGAGCCAGAAGTTACCGTAGGCGTCGGTCCAACTTGCAGCCTCATATCGTGCGCCGGGCACATTTGTGGGGGCCGATACTCCCTTTGTCCCATACACTCCTTTTGCTTCGATCATGGCCGATCCTACCACCCACGTCCATTTGCCCCCGCTATATTTCCAGAGATCGTTCAGGTCTCCTCCCGCGCCATTCGAACCCAATCCGTAGCCGCCAAAAAGCCAGAGCCCTCCAGAGGAGTCCGTCCACGAAGAAGGAGATGTGCGCGCTCCGGGAGTGTTGCTGGATGCGGGTGTATCCAGAGTTCCGTAGCTTCCATGCTGATTCAGTTCGTTGGAGCCGCTCATCCAAGTCCACTCATTGTGGACAGCCGGGGTTGAGGGTGACCCGGTGGCTCCGCCGCCACAGCCGATGAAGACGAGCGATGCCATTCCCGTGAATACTAGGATGCAGAACTTGATGCTTGTTCCCATGACCGATTCCTTTGAGCGTAGGATACACCGGGGCTGTGGTCCGGGTTCTACGACCCACAGCCCCGCTTTCGTTGCTAGTTGATTGTCATGGTGCCGAGATCGACTTCGGCTTCGTCTCCGTCGATGCTGGATGCTTTCGCATCGCCTGTCACCGAAAATGTTGACAGATCTGTGTTTGCCGGGATCCTAACAGAGTATGTGCCGGAGTACGAGCCGGAGATGACCCTACCGAAACCCGAGACTTGAATATACGCCGTACCATACTCTCCAGAATCAGCGTAAGCGCCGCAGGTTCGATCTGGTAGACAGCCTTTGGGCTGTTGACTGGCCTTGACGGATCGTCGGGATTGTAGAGAGCCAAGCCCGCTTCGACGAATTGGTGCATTGTTTGCCGACGGAAGGTCTCCCGCGTATTCGGAGCATACTTCTTGCCGTATTGCTCAAGTGCAAACTCCATTATCGGAGTGATCCCGATGAGTGGTGCCTCCGCCTGATCCAAGGAATCGCCGCGACCGAGATTCAGGAGAGCAAGCAGGCATAGCGCTGAGCGTTCATTCCTCTGTTCGGAAGGTAGACCCAGGCTGGCGAGTACCTTGAGGCCACGCGTAATATTCCTTGCTGTCTTCATGCGATCTTGCGAACCTCATCATCCAGCTCTGCCTGTGTGGGCGCCTGATGCTTTCTCGACCATTGCCCGAGTTGAATGAGCCATTCTCTGCTCGGATACTTCATGCTTCTAAGGTCGGTGGCGTTCACTTGCGTGTGACCGTTGAAGCGCCGGAAGTGCTTATCCACGGCTGTCGAATTAAGAAATGCTGCTAATCCTCTGGCCAGATGCTCGTCGAGGCCACGCTTGCCTTCGTGAAACACGTTGAGATGATTCTCGAACCCCAAGGCGGAATATGCAAAATCTCTTGGCGAAACCGTATGCGCGACAATTCGGCGATTCTCCTCCTTTGATGAGAAGCGCCGGACCACCGTGTAAAAGCCGCTGGGAAAAATTGACCGTTCAGTTTCGCTATCTACCATGAGAGCGTTTGGCTTTTTATGGTCAATTCTCGGCCAGACTGTTTGCTGTTCAACAAAGTGGCCAGGATAAATCAGCGGTACGCTCCCTGTTTCAAGGACACTCCGAAGGTGCCGCCGAACCCTGAAGTCAACGACCGGGCCTGTGGATACCTGAATGCCGATATCGGAGAGTGAATGGGAGATTGCTGGTGAAAGCTCGATCTCAGTTTGTCCAGGCGATGTAGGAATGTGAATAAAGTGTTCCTTGTTGTCACACTGCACAATTGCACTGAATGGCGCTTGGAAAAAGTCAATATCTGAGAATGTATTGTCTGTTGAGGTACTGATCGTCACGTTTCCTTGTTCACCTTGTTTTTCGAGCAGGAGGATCACGTTCTCTTGCAATACGGCATCGTCTTTAAACGCGCTGTTGCGAGAGCCGAATAGATGAATGTGGCGAATCGCAGTCTCGGAGAGAAGTAGCTCGCGAAAGGGCTTGTAGTAGGGGCCGTTGCAAAAACTTCGGGGGATGATGGCCACGATTTCTCCGCCCGCTTCCATCATGTGAATGACCAGACCGACGAACCCAGAATACAGATTGACTGTTTCTATTCCGGCCTTACGAAGGTATTGGCGATGTTTTGAGTCTGTTGAAATCTTTTTGTAGGGCGGATTGAGAATCGCGTGAGTAAAACTGAACTTGTCTTTCCTGAAACCGAGAAGCGACAGGGCTGCCTG
>Ga0074045_10003693_pt1 | contig 13751 bp, 5 predicted proteins | sample BogForMeECP23OM2_FD_94442 | JGI IMG/M metagenome (GOLD analysis project Ga0074045, IMG submission 94442) | Bog forest soil microbial communities from Calvert Island, British Columbia, Canada - Bog Forest MetaG ECP23OM2 | ecosystem: Environmental > Terrestrial > Soil > Wetlands ... | reverse complement strand
TTGGTCCTGCTGATCCACTTGGTCCAGTATTTCCGCTTGGTCCTGGCAGACCTTGAGGTCCTTGTGCTCCAACTGATCCTGGTGGGCCTTGAGGTCCAGTATATAATGCTATTTGTGATTGACTAATAGATGAAATAGATTGTTTTTGTTGTGCTGTTGATAAAGACGTATTTACAGTGGGTGCGTTTATAGTAGGTGTTATTGTTATACTTCTTGCTGGACCAGAAGGAATTGGAGGATGAGACAAAATAATTTCTCTTTTCTTTTATAAATAGTTAAAAATAGTTCAGTAATATTTATTTAAAAAGAAGTTAGAATGGTTACACTTTCAAGTCAATTTATTCCGGGAGACTTTCCTTTAAGATTTCAACTTGAAGGATTTAATTTTGTTGCGTTTATACAAGCTTATTATGAGTGGTTAGAACAAACAGGTAATCCTGTTTATCTTCAAAATAATTTAACTAATTATACAAATATTAATGATACTTTAGATCAATTCTTAAATTATTTTCAATATGAAATTATGAATTCTTTTCCTAATAATATGGCTGCTAATCCTAGATTAGCAATGAAACATATAATTGATCTTTATCGTGCAAAAGGAACGCCTCGTGGATTTGCTTTATTTTTTAGAATTTTATTTAATGAAGACATTTCTTTATATTTACCAGGAACTGATATTTTTAAACTCTCTGATAATCAATGGAGTCAACCACAATATATCGAAGTTTCTGATAGCCCATTTTTATCTGATCTTGTAGGACAAACTATATATACTGCTTATTCTCAAGCAACAGCATTAGTAGAATCATTCAACATTATTAGAACAAATAATAAAGTAATAAATGTTTTGTATTTGTCAAATATAAATGGGGATTTTTTTTATAATGATACTATTTTTTCAAATGATGTTCAATATTCTATTAGTCAAGCTCCACAAATTATTGGTTCATTATCTGGCGTCTCTATTAATTCGGGCGGCCAAAATTTTAACTTAGGCGATCTTGTTTCAATATCAGGATCAGGATCAGGCGGAGTAGGTAGAGTATCTTCAATTACACAATCTACTACAGGTCAATTATTATTTAATTTAGATAGTGGAGGTTTTGGATATACATTAACTTCTAATGTTCAAATTATTGGCGGAGGAGGATATGGTGCTGCGTTTAGTATAGGAAGTATTAGTAATACACAAGTTTTAAATATTAGTACAGATATTGTTAATAATTATGTTACAATTCCTTTAGAAATAGGAACTTCTGGTTTTAACTTAGTTCTTAATAATGTATCAGGAACGTTTTCTAGTGGGGAAATTATAAATGCATATTCAACTAATAGTGTTTCACTAGATTTTAAATACATTGGTGGTAATAATAGTCTTATTTCGTTTGAAACTTTATCAAATACTGCTCAGGGAATTAGTGTTGAAGTAATCAATGTAGATAATCCTTCTTATCTAAGAGTTAAAGGAACAGATGCTAATCTTGCTGCTATAGTTGCTAATACAATATTATACGGAACAACTTCATTAGCTACAATATATATTAATAGTATTTTATTTAAAGAACAAAATTCAGCCAACGGTAAAATTAATTCTATTAATGGTTCAACATTAACTATATTAGGAGCTAACGATTATATTATTCCAACTAGTAATGTAAGAGGACTAACTTCAGGAGCTACTGGTGTAGTTCAACAAATTATAAGAAATACTAATTGGGGATTTCCAGGTAATACAGTTTCAAATTTAGATTCTCCTATAAACGCAGTATTAAGTTATAATACAAGTGTTGTAGGAAGTATATCAAGTTTAGCTAACGTAAGTCCTGGTGCATTTTATACTTCTCCTCCTCAAATTTTAATTACAAATCCAAGCATTATAGCATTAGATATTCTTGATAGTGGTGGAGGATTATGGGGAAATGATGCTGTAGTTAGTACTGAAAATCCATTTGCTAATGGTGTTGCAACTACTGTTCAAATATTGTCTAGCGGATTTGGATTTGAACCGGGCGAACTATTAAGTATGACTAATGCTAATAATCCATCTATTATTACTGGATTTGCTATTCTAAATGATAACGGAGAAGAACAAGGAAATTTTACTACAAATAGATCATTTCTTTCTGATCAAATGAAACTTCAGGATTCATATTACTATCAAAATTATTCATACGAAATTGCTGCTCAAAGAACATTAAATACTTATCAGGATTTAGTAGAAAATTTATGCGGTCCTGTAGGTTACTTATTATTTGGTAAATATTGGGTAAATGAAAATTTATCTTGTGTGACAAATTTAGTATTAGAAACTGAAGTTCAAATGGTAAACAATACAATAATCATTTCGGAGTTATAAAATAAATGTCAGGCGTTCTTAGAGAAGAAAATTCTATTAATAATTTAAAAAATTTCATAAATGATATAAGTAGTGCAGGTAATACATATTATTATTTTGTAGGACGAAGCATTCCTTGGCCTGATGAAAGTAATTATAGTGATGCTCCTGCTGCTAATCTTTCATATCAAGAAGCATTTTCAAGTTTTCATGATATTGTATTTGGAAAATTAATTTCAAATACTAACGTTTCACCTTTAATTCCTTATATTCCATGGGCTAATAATACAGTTTACACTAATTATGATGTTAATAATGCTAATCTTTTTTCAAGTAATTTTTATGTAGTTACAGCAGATTATTCTATATATAAATGTATTGATAATAATTATGGAAATCCATCTACTGTATCGCCATCAATTAAACCTGTAACAGGAACGTTTGAATCATCAGATGGTTATATTTGGAAATATATGTATACTATCCCTTCTTCAGTAAATTCAACTTTTACTTCAAGCAAATATGTGCCTGTAGTTTCTAATACTTCTGTTGTTGCAGCCGCTATTCCAGGCACAATAGACGTTTATAGAATGCAACAACAGGGAACTAATTATCAAGGATTTAATGAAGGTATTATTCAAAGTGTTATTTCTCCACAAACTATTCAAGTTGCTAATACAGCTTCTACGTTAAACAATTTCTATGTAGGTTCAAGTATGTATTTAAAAGCAGGAGCAGGGTCGGGACAAATTAGTAACATTGTTGGTTATCAAGGCACAACTCAAGTCGCTACTGTTTATCCTCCATTTTCTATTTTATTAAATTTACAATTAAATAATATTACTGGAATATTTACAGTTGGGCAACTAGTAACTCAAGAAATAGAAACTATTCAAACTCTTTATAATACTGGAATATTTAATGTTGGAGACACTTTAATACAGTCAGATAGTCAATATAGTGGAACTCTTGCAACATCAAATTCATCTATATCTACTTTAACTAATATTTCTAATAATAATCCTATGCTTGTTGCAAATCCTATATATAATACAAGAAATTCTGGAATCTTACTTGCAACAGGTAATGTTAGTATAGCAAATAATTCTAATGTAATAACTTCAACAACTGCCAATCTTCAAACTCTTTCTATTAATCAATTCGTTAGAGTAGGAACAAATGCTAATTTAAATATTCGAAGAATTTCTACTATTACAAGTGCATCTTCAGCAACAGTTTCTGTACCATTCAATAATACATTAACAAATATGAATTTTTATTCATTACCAGATGTATTTGAACCGTTCTCATCTAACGTTAGTATAGCTCAAGGTTATATTATTGAAAATAATCTTAATTCACTTACTATTAATTATAATAACGTTTCTTCTCCTTATCTTTCTTATATAATTGGAGAAACGATAAAAGAATATTCTCCTACTGGTGTAGATTTATTAGGAAATGGTATTGTTACTTTTGCTAATAATGGAACTGTTATTTTATCTTTTATTAATGGAAGTATGACTAGTGGAAATAATATTATTGGACAAACATCTAATTTAGAATCTACAATATATTCAATTTCTAATTATCCTTATATTACGTTATCTAATACAGTAGGAACGTTCTTAAACGGATTTCCAATCAACAGTTTTAATTCAGTTGGCGCTATTATAGGAACAGCTACTCCTGTATCTAATTTTTATATTCCGTCAAATGATGTAGAATATATTATTTCTCCTACTGTAACAGTAACTGGTGATGGTCAAGGCGCATTAGCTTATTGTATAGTTAATACAGCAGCTAATAGTTTATTTGAAATTGATACTATAGTACCTATTAATTTAGGTAATAATTACACTTTTGCTAATACTATTATTACAGCCCCTATTAACTACGGATCAGGAGCCATCGCAAATGCTGTTATTTCACCTATAGCAGGTCATGGAAGTGATGCTATTACTGAATTAGGAGCAAAGTATGTTGGAATTAATATGTTATTTGATACGGCTCAAAATGAATCTTATGCATTTCCTAATTATGGAACGTATTATAGAATAGGTATTATTAAAAATCCTTTGTTTAATCAGATTTATCTTAATATAACACCGACAACTAGAAACAATCTAAATATTGTTACTCCAACTTCAGCATTTTCTAATGGAGAAATTATACTTCAACCTTCTGATAATGTAGCAGCTAAAATACTTACATCTAATAGTTCTGTTCTTCAAGTAGATCATATGAGCGGAACATTTTCTGTTAATCAGGCTGGAAATACTGATATTGTAGGTTTATATTCAGGTTGTATTGCAAATTTAATATCAGTTAGTACTCTTCCGTTTGTTGCATCAAATCAAACTTTACATGATTCGAATACTACTACAACAGGTATTCTTACCCAAGTAATAAGTTCATCACAAATTGTATTAGCAAACGTTGGAGGAAAAATGAAAACTGGTGACACTATTTACGATCCTTTAGTTAATTCTTATGCTAACGTTACTGCAATTTATCTTAATAGTAATACCAATCTTGTTTCAAATGCATATGGATTAAAATTTAATCAGACTTCCCGTGTCACTCTATCAGCTAATGCAGGATTTCAAGTAGGTGAACGTGTTATTCAAAACGTAACTAACGGTAATGCTTTAATTTTAGATACTACTCACGAAATAGATTTAAATTATACTACTGGTACAGGAATATTTACAAGTGGTATTGCAATTAATGATGTAACTAGCGGTGCTAATGCTATTATTACTTCTGCAAATACTACCTATCTTTCATTAACAGGAGTTAACGGAACATTTTCTGTAAGTGATTCTATTAGTTGTATAACAGGAACAGGAACTATTAATAATGTATATCCTGTACTTGTTCTAACAGATGTCATAAATCCACTAAGTGGGACTAATGTTATTGTTGGCCAAAATTCAACATCAAGTCAAATTCCTACTGTAATAAATCCGACTACTCTTGTTAAAAATTCAGGACAATTCATTTATATAAATGATTTATTACCATTTACTGTAAACACATCTACGAGAGAAATTTTTACATCAACCATACAATTTTAAAAATAACAATAAATAAAATCACAAAGTAGAATTTATAAAGGAATTTAAATGTCTGGAACTGGCGGCTTAAATACTAATCTTAACCAACCTAATTATTTTAATGATTTTAGTAGTAATAATGACTATTATTATTATCTATATAAGCCAGAAACAGCCGTCCAAGTTAGAGAATTAAATGGTCAACAATCTGTTATGTATGACCAAATTAAAAAGTTTGGGGATAATATTTTTACATCTGGTACTATTATTAGTGGATGTAGTATTACAATGCATAATAATCTTTCATACGTAAAGCTTCAAGATAATTATGCAAATGGATTTTCTCTTAATGTTACTGCATTACAAGGATATACAGCCGTCTCCAATTCAGGATTAATAGCATATATTTTTGATACTCAACAAGGATATGTTCTTAATGCTCCAAATTTAAATACTTTATTCATTAAATATTTAAACTCTTCTACAAATACAACTATTAAATTATTTCAAAATGATGAAGTTCTAACTATCTATAATTCTGCAAATATTTCTGTTGGTCAAGTTACTGTTGCAAATACAATTTCTTCAGGTTCATCAAATACAACTGGATTAGGTTATGCATTAAGTGTAGATAATGGAGTTATTTACCAAAAAGGAATGTTTCTTAATGTAAATCAACAAACTCTTATTATTAATGCTTATTCAAATTTTGTTGATGGAGTTTCAGTAGGATTTAATTCTCTTGAACAAATTGTTACCGTTTATCAAGACCCAACCTTATACGATAATAGTCAAGGTGTTCCTAATCCAACTGCTCCTGGTGCTGATAGATTACAAATTACTCCTCAATTAGTATCTATTAATAGTAATACAATTAATGGTAATAATTTCTTTTCTATTGTTGATTTCGTGGGCGGTTCACCTTCTATTGTTAATCAAGATACTTCATATTCAGTAATCGGTCAAAAAATTGCACAAGTATCAAGTGACACTAATGGAGATTTCGTTATTAATCCATTTAATACTAGAACTTTACAATTATATCTTGCAAACGGAAATATTGATACACAGAATATGAAATTAGAAATTGATAGAGGATTAGCTTATATTGATGGAAATCGTATACAAGTAACAGGAAAACTTCTTGGTGTATTAGCAAAAGGAGTAGATACTGGTCAAGTTAATTCAGCTATTCTTACTGCTCAATATGGTTCGTATGTTATAGTTCAAGATGTCGCAGGAACATTTGATCCTACTATAATTGAAACTGTATATCTTCAATCTGCTAACGCTTTTGGTGTAAGTAATGGTATAGTTAAAGGTGTAGCAGTTGCTTCAATAGCCGCCCCTGGAACTACAATTGGAAACGCAAGTTTAATTATGATAAGCTATTATCAAGGAATTCCTAATACACCAACAGGACAATATTTAGCTTATCTATTTAATATTCAAATGAGTGGTGCTAATTCATTTTCTTCTGTTATGTCTTTATATGCTAATACAGGTACAAATATTGGTGTAGCAGATATTCAAAGAGGAACTTCTAGTACAACTTCTTTATATAATACTAATACGTCATTATTAATTTATCCAATGAATTCAAATGCTGTTTCTACTCTTAAAACTTCTTCAAACGCTATTGATACTCAATATATTTTTAAAACTTCAACAGGAGTTAATTTTCCAACTGGTAGTACTGTAACTGTAACTATTCCTACACATTCAGGAGGAACTAACCAATTACCGTATGGTGTAGGCGTTCTACCAACTACTTCATTAAACGATTTTACAGTAATTGCAACAGCAAACGCCCACTCTTCTAATATTGCAGGAAGTGCTAATGCTACCGCCGCTTCCAATGCAGCGACTGGTCCAACTACTTCATTATATGCAGGAGCATTAATTAGTTTTGCTAATGCTAGTTCTTCAGAAATAAAAGAAGTTGCAACCATAGTAAGTCCAACTTCTTATACAACAACAGTACCATTTACTAACAGTTGGCTTAATGCTAATGTTTATTTCTCGTATATTAGTGGAGAAAGAATTCCTCTATTTGCTATGAATGCTAATGTTGATATTTTAAGTTCATCATCATTTTCTATTAATTTAAACGAAACTTTAAATACAACTATGACTGCTAACGTATTTTATAATGTATTAAGAACACAAGCTGTTCCTAGAAAGAAAAGTCTTCAAACATCATGTTGGGCTTGTATAGACTGTTCAAATAATGCTGGTGGAATTATTGGTCCTTGGTGTTTAGGTTTTCCTGATATCTTTAATATTAATGAAGTTTATGTTGGAACTAACTTTTCAACTTCTAATCCAACTTCAAATAATTGGTCGTTAAATAATGGTCAATCAGACCTTTCATATAATTTAGGTTATTTAAACAATAGAGGAATGACTTTAACAACATCAAGTAGAATATTAGTTAATTTTTCTTGCTTCCTTCAAGATTTATCTGTTGGTGAAGGATTTTATAGTGTAGATTCATATCCTGTTGGTACAGGCGCAAATACAATTTATTTACAAGATATTCCTCTTTATTATTCAACTAAAGCACAGCAATCATATGATTTAAGAAATTGTGTAGATTTCCGTGTTTATGTAGCAAATACAATACAACTTATTTCATCTATTGCTAATATTCCTACTACAGGAAATACTTTAATTTATAATCCAAATACAGCAATAACTTATCAAACAACTAATATGACATTACCTCGTGCTGACAGTCAATTTGAAACTTCTTACCAATATTACATGGGACGTTATGATACTATTGGATTATCTAATACTGCAACTATTCTTACTACTCGTGGAACTCCATCAACTAATCCTGTTCCTCCCGGAGATTTAAGTAATGGTCTAACACTTGGTACTGTGTATATTCCTCCATTTCCTTCAATTACTCCTGATGTAATTGATACAAATATGAGAAACGGATATCCTCAAACAAGTATAACTCTTAAAAATAATAGAAGATATACTATGTCTGATATTGCTTTCCTTGATTCTGAAATTCAACAACTACAATATTATACTTCATTATCAGTTTTAGAAGCATCAGCAAAAAATCTTTTATTAACTAATGCTAACGGAACAAATAGATTTCAAAACGGTATTCTTGCTGATCCTATGCAAGATTTTAGTATAGCTAATACAGCAGACCCTACTTTTAATATTGCTATTGATGCTATAAATGATGTTGCCAGACCAATAGTTAATGCTGTACCAGTTCAATTAAATTATGTAATTGTTACAGGAGATAATGTTGAATTATCATCAGATGGTTCTCTTATTACATTAGATTATACTCCAACTATTGGTTACATTTCACAACCATTCTGTTCAAATACTAGAAATCCTTCTTGTGATAGTTTATATACTTGGAGTGGAAGATGTCGTCTAGCTTTTGAGGGACATTGGTGTCCAGATTTAGATCATGCTCCTCTTATTACTAGCTTTTGGCCTGGATATTCCAATTGGTTTGATTGTCCTAATCCATGGCAAACTGCTTTCGGATGGTGGAGAGAAAATGATTTTTATAATATATCTTATAATGGTACTTATAATCAAGATATTACGGCTGGTTCTCTTAGCCCTTACGGAAATGGTTTAATAACATACGGAACACCTAGCGCTAATAATATTTGTTATGTTGATAATAATCCAATAATTCAACCATATTGCAGAGCAAATATGATTAAATTTAATTGTTATGGATTAAAACCAAATACGCAATATTATCCATATCTTGATGATGATATGATTGCTCAATATTGTATCCAAACTGATGAAGAATTTAATATTCTTAATACTTTTAATTTAATAAGTGATGAACGAGGAGCATTATTTGGTTACTATTGGATTCCACCAGGAACATTTTATGCAGGTTCTAGAAATTTCCAAATTTGTGATATTGGAAGCTTTGCAGTAGAGGGTGCAGTTATTACCTCTTATTGTGGATATAATTATTATGGAACTAATATGGCATTCCTTAATTATTATGGAATTCCTTTAGATCAATCTGGTATAGCTCAAATTGCTGATTTATATACACGTCCTTGTCAACCTGCTTTAGCAACAATTTGTAGTCCTCTTGTCTTAACAGCACCAACTACTAATACTTCTTCTATTCCTAATTATGCTAATTCTGCTAATGCTATTGCATTACCAACTGGTACAATAAGTACTTCTACTCCTATTGTAACAGAAGTTGCTACTGGTTTTACTCCTATTTATCAACCTCTATTTGGTCCTTTCGGTCATCCTACTCCATATTATCATGGTTTTGGTCCTCCTTTCTGGGGTGATGGCTGGTATCTTAATTATAATGGTCCTCGTGGTCCATTCTTTCCAAGTTTACTAGCAGCAGAAGGTTGGCCTTATATTCCTTTAGTTTATCCTTATGGAAGTATACTTTCATTAAATCAAGGTTTATATTATGAAGCAGCCTTATTAGCTTCTGAATATATATGGACATGCGGAATAGTTCCTGGAATTACTCCTGTAGTAGGAAGTGCTGCTCCTTCTAATGTTGGAGGAGGTTGTGGAGATAATATTTCACAAACATTTACTATTCTTGCAAGTTCAGTTCCTTCAGGAGTTACTTGTGTATATCTTACTTCAATAGATGTATTCTTTCATACAAAAGATACTGTATTCGGAGTAGTTATTGACGTTCGTGGATGTACTGTTGGTGGCGGTATATATCATGACGGACAAGGAAATCCTCCCGGTCCTGGTGGCGGCCCTGATTTTTATACTCTTCCATTAGCTTTCGTTCATCTATGGCCAGAAGAAATTGCTATATCTGTTGATGCTACTGTAAAACAAACTATTAATTTTCCTGCTCCTATACTATTACAAGTAGGTCAATCATATTCGTTTACTATTACACCAGATGGATATACTCCTAATTACTTAATTCATAGTGCAGTTCTTAACGAAAATGACTTAATTTCAAAAGCCCCAATTTATGCATTTGCTCCGTGTGGTAATCTATGGTTATTAAGTCAAGGTAGTGTATGGAATGCCTATACCCAAGAATCATTAAAATATAATGTAAATATTGCTATGTTTAATCCATTATCAGGTATGGTAGCCTTTCAAAATGATAATTCAGAATATCTTCAAATTCAAAGTACAACTGGAATTATTGGAACAAATAATGTATTATATTTTGCTAATCAATCAAATAATGCTTTAAGTTCTGCATCTGTTACTTTATCTTCTAATACTGTTACTGTTGGTACTGGTAATACAGTTGGTTTAAATAATACTTCTAAAGTGATGATAACTTCAGGAGCTTCTCTAGGAGGGTTCGTAGCTAATGTTGTTTCTGTAACTAGTGGTACTCAATTTGTTATCAATCCAGCTTCAATCTTTAGTGATAGTTTAACATGTAATGTTTATAATATTACTGGAAATCCAACTGCTATAGCAGCATTTGTTAATTCTACATTCCTAGTAGCAAATAATTCTACTGCTAGTGCAACTAATTATTTAAGTAATACATATGATTATACTGTATTAGATTCTTATGCTGGTGGTTATACTAGTGCTGTTCAATTAATTGACGTTCCTTATGATATTATTATGCCTAAATTTAGTACATCTATCCCATCACTTTGTAGCATCAATATGGCAATGCTTGGAACCTCTAATGGTTCAACTAGTTATGTTCAAGATTCATCATTAACAAATCTTACTATTGGTTCAGATACTACATTTTATGATGAAGAAAGAGTTGTTATGTCTAGATCAAATGAAGTTTCATATAAGTCTGGAACTAAATCTCTTACTTTAGTAGCTCAGATGTCAACAACAAGTAGTTGGGAATCTCCTGCATTTGATACTATTAAAATGGGAGTTATTCTTATTGAAAATATTATAAATGCAGAAACAGGTAATACAGTATTTTTGTCTGAAATTAATAATTCTGGTAATGCTATTAATAGATATATTTCTTCTACTGTACCTCTAGCATCAGGATTATCAGCATCTGATTTGCAAGTTTATGTTGGGGCATATTGGCCTGCTAATACTAATATTTATGTATATGCTAAAGTTCTAAATCAGTATGATAGTACTCCTATGGTAAGTGCTTATTGGACTCCAATGTATACTACTAATACAGTAAGATCAGCTAAAGCTAATTTAACAGATTTTAATGAATATCTGTTTACATTTTCTAATACTGCTCCTACTACTAATACAGCAAACGTAGCAGCATTTACAGCTTATTTGAATTCTTCCAACAATAACGTAGTTACATATAATAATACATTAAATCAAACTTTTACTACTTTCGAAACTTTTGAAATAAAAATTGTGTTACTTGCCGATGCTTCTGATGTAGTGCCTATGATAAGTGATTATAGGGCAATAGCAGTAACCTAATTATGACAAAAATAAAGCAAAGAGATGGAAAAAAGAATTAAATGAGTAAATTACCAGAAAAATACATTCAAGTGGAAGGTGACGACAATCTTGTTAGAGATAAAGAATCAAATGCAATTCTTAATATTAATTTACAAGCGTTTGAAAACTATAAAAGAAAACTTGACCATGAAAGAAGAGTTGATGAATCATTAAATGATATTGAAAATCTTAAAGACGAAATGAATGATGTTAAAAATATGTTAAAATTAATACTACAAAAACTACAATAAGGATTAATGAATGTCTATACCTATTAGTCAACAAGCCAATATTCAATCTTTTGGAACTTGGTTTACTAGACAAAATCAAATGGCTGCTTTATTTACTAGTAATACAGTTACGTCTGATACTACTGCTGGTGGCTCTCTTACTACTGGAAATAGCCAAGTAAATGGTTATTTAGCAGTTCTTAATTTAAATGTTGGAAACAATATTGGTGGTGGTAATAATACTTCTACTGCAAATCTTAACATTTCTACGAATACAGTTTTTGCTAACGGTACTAATAAGTATCTTACTTTATTATCTAGTCCTACAGCAACAGCAATTTCAATTTCATCTAATACACTTAATATTGCTAATGGTACTTATATTAATAATATTAATGCTGGTGCCGCACAAATTGCAAATCTTTCTGTAGGTACTTATAATGTTACTAATGCTGCTATTACTAATGCTGCTATTACTACTGCTTCAATTACAAATCTTACTGTAGGAGGAGTTCCTTATATAGCAGCATCAGCTAATGCTCCTCTAACATCTCTTGAATTTGTTATTTCAGGTGGTGGACAAGCTATTTCAACTGGTTTAGCTGGTTGGTTACAAGCTGAATATGCTGGTACAATTAATAGCGTCACATTAATATGTGATCAAACTGGTTCTATTGTTGTTGATGTTTGGAAATGTACTTATGCTCAATGGAGCCCTGGCACACATCCTGTTGTGGGCGACTCTATTTGTTCTACAGATTTACCAACTGTTACTTCAGGAGTTAAATATACAGATTCAACTTTAACAGGTTGGACTACAACAATTAATGCAGGAGATATTATTACGTTTAACGTTAAAAGTTGTACTACTACTACACTTTGTACTATAGCCTTTAAAATAACAAAAAGTTAATTCAATATGAGTATTATATATGTTGCTATAACATCAGGTTCAACTTTTACTATTCCTTCAGACTTTCATAGTTTTCAAGCAGCTTATGCTATAGGAGCAGGTTCTGTAGGTGGAGGAGCTTATGCTGTTCAACCTTCACCAACAGGATTTAATGCATTAATTCATAATGGTGTAATAAATGTACATATTGGTACTGGTAGCGGTACACAAGGTAATAAAAATTCTCCCGGAACAGCCGATACTTGGTTAGGATCAGCAAATACTTTTTTATATGCTCAAGGAGCAGCACCTAATCTTGATGAAGGTGAAGGATTAGCTTCTGCTTGTTTTCCAACTTTAAATGCAGCATCAGGAGGAGATATCAGTGTAAATGGCTCTGGTGGTGCAGGAGGTCCTAACGGCCCCGGACAAACTAGTAGCGGAGCCTATGGCGGCGCTGGTGATAATGGTTATGGTGGTGCTGGTGGTGAAGAAGGGGGGTATGGCGGTGGTAACGGTAGTAATGGTGGTAACGGTACAGAATGGTTAATTAATGGTATTAATTACGGTTGTGGCGGTGGTGGTGGTGCTGGCGGCCAGGGCTACACTGGCTCTGCAGGATCGGCGGGTGGGCCTGGACAAAACGGTGGTAATGGTGGTCCTGGTGGTAATGGTGGTAATGGTGGTAATGGTGGTCAATACGGAGGAGCCATGGGACGAGGAGGCACCGCTGGGTCTGGCGGTGCTGGTGGAGCGGCCGGTTCACCCGGCGCGGGTGGAGGACAAAGTGGAAGCCCACAACC
>Ga0074045_10003692_pt1 | contig 13753 bp, 12 predicted proteins | sample BogForMeECP23OM2_FD_94442 | JGI IMG/M metagenome (GOLD analysis project Ga0074045, IMG submission 94442) | Bog forest soil microbial communities from Calvert Island, British Columbia, Canada - Bog Forest MetaG ECP23OM2 | ecosystem: Environmental > Terrestrial > Soil > Wetlands ... | reverse complement strand
GAGCCCAACGCGCTCACCTTGTGGGAGGCGCAGTTCGGCGATTTCGCCAACGGTGCGCAGGTCGTTTTCGACCAGTTCATCTCGGCGGGCGAGCGCAAGTGGCTGCGCATGTCGGGCCTCGTTTGCATGCTGCCGCACGGCTACGAAGGCCAGGGGCCGGAGCACTCCTCGGCCCGTCTCGAACGCTATCTGCAGCTCTGCGCCGAAGACAACATGCAGGTCGTCAACATCACGACCCCGGCGAACCTCTTCCATGTGCTGAGAAGGCAGTTGAAGCGGCCGTTCCGCAAGCCGCTGATCCTCATGACGCCGAAGTCGATGCTGCGCAACAAGCGGGCGGTGTCGCCTCTCGACCGCCTCGCGCCCGGCACCGCCTTCCATCGAATCCTGCTTGACAAGGCCGAGACGTGGAAGAACGAGAAGATCAAGCTCGCCAAGGACGACAAGATCCGCCGTGTCGTGATTTCGTCCGGCAAGGTCTACTGGGACCTCTACGAAGAGCGCGAGAAGCGCGGGATCGACGACATCTACCTCCTGCGCTGCGAGCAGCTCTACCCGTTCCCGCTGAAGCAGATGGTCCGCCATCTGTCCCGCTTCAAAAAGGCCGAGGTCGTCTGGTGCCAGGAGGAGCCCAAGAACATGGGCGCCTGGTTCTTCGTCGAGCCGTACATGGAGTGGGTGCTCGGCCAGGTCGGCGGCAAGTCGAAGCGCGCGCGCTACGCCGGACGTCCGGCTGCGGCGGCGACCGCGACAGGCCTGATGTCGAAACACCTCGCCCAGCTCAAGGCCTTTCTTGACGAGTGCTTCGCCTGACGCTTGGCGGGTCCGATGTCGCATTTCCTGTGCAAGCTGAAGCCTCCGCGGCCGACGTTTCTCTCCGACATGTCGGCGGACGAAGGGCTGGTGATGCGCCGGCATCGCGAATATTGGACGCCGAGGGTCGAGATCGGCGTGGTGATCGCGATGGGGCCGGTCGCCGACCCGGCGGGCGCCTACGGCGTCGCGATCATCGAGGCGCCGTCGCGAGACGCGCTCGAGGCGATGCTGGCTTCTGACCCGGCGATCCTGTCGAAAGCCGGCTTTTCCTACGAAATCTTCCCCATGCCCGCGATCGCGGTGCGGCCGAGCCTGCCGCTCGCCCCGATCGATTCCGTAACACCCTGATGAAGAAGGGCGCCTCGCGGCGCGAAACGAATGGCGATTGAAATCCGTGTCCCGACGCTTGGCGAATCGATCACCGAAGCGACCGTCGGCAAGTGGTTCAAGAAAGCGGGCGAGGCGGTGCGCGCCGACGAGCCGCTGGTCGAGCTTGAAACCGACAAGGTGACGCTCGAAGTGAACGCGCCGGGCGCCGGCGTGCTGAGCGAGATCGCCGCGGAAACCGGGCAAACGGTGTCAATCGGCGCGCTCCTCGGCCAACTTTCCGGCGGCGCCGCGGCGTCGGCCTCGGCGCCCGCGAGGACCGAGGCGCCGAGGGCGACGCCCGCCCCGGCGCCGGCCGCTTCCGCCATGCCGCCTGCTCCGTCGGCCGCGAAGATCGCGGCCGAGCAGAAGATTGACGTCAGCGCCCTCGCCGGAAGCGGCAAGCGCGGCCAGGTGCTGAAGGGCGACGTTCTCTCGGCCGCGGCTGCGGCGGCCGCCGCTCCCGCCCCCGCCCCCGCGCCCGTGATAGCGCCCCCGCCTGCCCCCGCGCCGGCGCCGGTGCCGCGCGTCACGACCCCCGACGACGGCGCGCGCGAGGAGCGCGTGCGGATGACGAAGCTGCGCCAGACGATCGCGCGCCGCCTTAAGGACGCCCAGAACACCGCCGCCATGCTCACGACCTTCAACGAGGTCGACATGACCGAAATCATGGCCATGCGCGCCCGCTACAAGGACGCCTTCGAGAAGAAGCACGGCGCCAAGCTCGGCTTCATGGGCTTCTTCGTGAAGGCCTGCGTCCAGGCGCTGAAGGAGATTCCGGCGGTCAACGCCGAGATTGACGGCGCGGACCTCGTCTACAAGAACTACTATCACCTCGGCATCGCGGTCGGCACCGACAAGGGCCTGATCGTACCGGTGGTGCGCGACTGCGACCAGCTCTCGGTCGCGGGGATCGAGAAGGCGATCGCCGACCTCGGAAAGCGCGCCCGCGACGGCCAGCTCAAGCTCGAGGATCTGCAGGGCGGCACCTTCACCATCACCAACGGCGGCATCTACGGTTCGCTGATGTCGACGCCGATCCTCAATGCGCCGCAATCGGGCATCCTGGGCATGCACAAGATCCAGGAGCGCCCGGTCGTCGCCGCGGGCAAGATCGAGATCCGACCGATGATGTATCTGGCGCTGAGCTACGACCACCGCGTCGTCGACGGCAAGGAGGCGGTGACCTTTTTGGTGCGGGTCAAGGAAGCGCTCGAAGACCCGGCGCGGCTCGTCCTGGATCTCTGAGCGGGGAGAGTTTCGGGGAGGGGGAGCGGGTGAGCGAGCTGACATGCCTGGAGCTGAGCGTCCTTCTGTGGGTCGCGCATGTCCTTGTCGTGGCGGGGACGGCGGAATTTGCGATGTCGTTCCAATATCTCGTCAGCTCGCGCGACAAGCCGCCCGCGCCGAAGGGACTCGTCTACGGCCGTGCGCAGCGGGCGCTCACCAACTATGTCGAGGGCTTCACCGCGTTCGCCGCGCTCGACCTCGCCTTCATCACACTGCATTGGTCGGCCGGAATCTGGCCGACGGTGTGGATCGTCGCCCGTATCGTCTACCTGCCGCTCTATGTGTTCGGTGTGATCTACGTGCGGTCGCTGGTGTGGGGCGTGTCGCTCCTCGGGATCGTGATGATGCTCATCCGGCTGACGTTCAGCTAACGCGACGGCGCCCCAACGGAAGCGCGAGCGCGCAGAAAAACCAAGTGAGAAACCTGAATGAGTTATGATCTTGTCGTCATCGGCGCCGGACCCGGCGGCTATGTCTGCGCCATCCGCGCGGCCCAGCTCGGCATGAAGGTCGCCGTGGTCGAGAAGCGCAAGACGCTCGGCGGCACCTGCCTCAACATCGGCTGCATTCCATCGAAGGCGCTGCTCCACGCCTCGGAGATGTTCGAGGAGGCGGCTCATGGGCTCGCGCCGCTCGGCGTCGTGGTCGGCGCGCCGAAGCTCGACCACGCCGCTCTGATGAAGCACAAGGACGACACCGTCGCCGCCAACGTCAACGGCGTCGCGTACCTGCTCAAGAAGAACAAGATCGAGACGATTTTCGGCGAGGGGAGCATCCGGTCGCCGGGCAAGGTCGTGGTCAAGGGGGAGGACGGCAACGAGAAGCTCTTGGAGACCAAAGCGATTGTGATCGCCACCGGATCCGACGTCGCCAATCTCCCCAGCGTCGAGATCGACGAGACGACCGTCGTGTCGTCGACCGGCGCCTTGAGCCTGCCCAAGGTTCCCAAGAAGCTGATCGTTGTCGGCGCCGGGGTGATCGGGCTCGAGCTCGGCTCGGTGTGGCGCCGGCTCGGCGCCGAGGTGACGGTCGTCGAGTTCCTCGACCGCATATTGCCCGGCATGGACGGCGAGGTCGCCAAGTCGTTCCAGCGCCTGCTGGAAAGGCAGGGCTTCGCCTTCCATCTCGCCCACAAGGTGACCAAGGTCGAGAAGGCGGGCGCAGGGGTCAAGGCGACGATCGAGCCGGCCGCGGGGGGCGAAGCCAAGACCCTCGACGCCGATGTCGTTCTCGTCGCGATCGGGCGGCGCCCCTATACGCAAAACCTCGGCCTCGAGGCGCAGGGCGTGGCGATGGACCGGGGCATGGTGGTGGTCGACTCGCACTTCGCCACCAACGTCCCCGGCATTTACGCCATCGGCGACGTGATCCGGGGCCCGATGCTCGCCCACAAGGCGGAGGACGAGGGCGTCGCGCTGGCCGAGATTCTGGCGGGCCAGGCGGGCCACGTGAACTATGACGTGATCCCCGGCGTCGTCTATACGAGCCCCGAGATCGCCTCGGTCGGCAAGACCGAGGAGGAATTGAAGGCCGCCCGCGTCGCCTACAAGGTCGGCAAGTTCCCCTTCACCGCCAACGGGCGCGCGCGCGCAATGCGCCACACCGACGGGTTCGTAAAAATACTCGCCGACGCGGCCACGGACCGGGTGCTCGGCGCCCATATCGTCGGCTTCGGGGCCGGCGAGATGATCCACGAGGCCTGCGTCCTGATGGAGTTCGGCGGCTCGGCGGAAGACCTCGCCCGTACCTGCCACGCCCATCCGACAATGTCCGAGGCGGTCAAGGAAGCGGCGATGGCGGTCGACAAGCGGGCGATCCACGTGTGAGGATGTGAGGATCTGCGCCGGTCGCTCCAGCGCGGTCCGCGGGGGCGATCACGATGACGCGACGGTTCCTGGTCTTCCGGCTCCTGACGGCGCCGGCGCTCGCCCTCCCCCTCGCATTGGCCGGGCCGGCTCGCGCCGACCCCAATGCCCTCTGGCGCATCGTCCACGACCGCTGCGTGCCGCACTTTGACGCGGGGAAAGGCCCGACGCCGTGCGAGGTCGTCGACATGAACGGGGGCGTCGCAGAGGGGGTCGCGATCCTGAAGGACCGCGTCGGCGTCGCGCAGATGCTCGCCATCCCGACCCGCCGGATCAGCGGAATCGAGGATCCGCAGATGCTCGCGCCCGACGCGCCGCCGGTCTTCGCCGACGGCTGGAAGGCGAAGACTTTCGTCGAGGCGCGGCTCGGGGGCCGGGCGTTGCCGCGCGAGGCCGTCGCGCTGGCGATCAATTCGCAATACGCGCGCAGCCAGGATCAGTTGCACGTTCACGTCGACTGCGTTCGCATCGACGTTTTAAAGGCGCTCGAGGGCTACAAGTCCGCCCTGGACGACCAGTGGCGAGCCATGACGGTCGCGCTCAACGGCCGCGCCTATTTCGCGCGGCGGCTTCTTTCGGACGATCTCATTCATGACGAGCCGCTGCTCCGGCTGCTTGCCGACGGCCTCCCTGACGCGAAGGCGCACATGGGGGCGATGAGCATGGCCGCCATCGGCGCGGATTTCGACGGCAAGCCGGGCTTCGTTCTTCTTGCCGACGTCTTTTCGCTTGAAGGCGGGGGCCACGCCGAGGACCTTCAGGACCACAATTGCGCCATCGCCCAAATGGCGCCATGAATGAGGTTAACGTTTATTTTGGACCTTGAGGTCCAAATTCATGGTCTCCGTTCGGGGGAAGCGCGTCCATGCGATTTGGTCTCCGGGTCTTGCTGGCGCTTGGCCTGCTTTTGGCGATCCAGGGCCGGGCCCTCGCGGTCGTGTCGGTCGACGTGGACCTCACCGCGCAGACGATGCGCGTCCACGCGAGTTCCGGCGAGCGCTACGTCTGGTCGATCTCTTCCGGGCGCGAGGGCCATTTGACGCCGCGCGGCGTCTTCCGGCCGCGGGCGATGTACGCGATGGTTCGTTCGGCCAAGTACAATAACGCGCAGATGCCGCATTCCATTTTCTTCTACGGCCAATACGCGATCCACGGCACCAATGCAGTCGGCGCGCTTGGCGGCCCTGCGTCCCATGGATGCATCCGGCTGTCGCCCCAACACGCCGCCATATTGTTCGCCATGGTGGAGGCTCAGGGGGCGGTGATCCGCATCACCGGCGATGCGCCGACCCATGTCGCTCACGCCCGCCACGCCGCGGGCGCGGCCCTCGCCTACGCGCCGGCCCCGCACGAACGCTCGCTTAAGGAGTGGGTGCGCAACCCGATCGCCCGCTGAGCCGCGAACGTCTCAGGGTCGTCACGCGGACGCCTCCGGACGGCCGCTTTGCTCAGCCAGTGGGGCGGGCGACCGTGTGAGAGGCCGATTCGCCTGAACATACGCGCGTTTGCCGGTCGCCTTTTCTTGCGGGTTGGGTTATCAGGCCGTCGGCCCAGTTCATCGAGGAGTGGTTTGGTGCGGAGACGTGAATTTCTGGCCGGCGCTGCCGGACTCATCGGCGCGGCCTGCGCGCCGCGTCTGGCGCTCGCCAACGTGCCGACGGCTTATTCGCTCGACCTCAATCCCCCGATGGACAGCCGTGAGAAGTTCATCGCCTGGGGCGTCGCTCAGCGTGGTGAGGATCCCAAGTACCTCGGCGAGCGGTTCGACCGGTTCGAGGCCATGGTGCGCAACGAGGACCTCCTGAACGACCGTCACAAGCGCGCCTTCCTGCTGACCCCGCGGGAAAAATTCGTACTGCAGCAGAATCTCGGCCGCGCCTACGACCACGCCTTTCTCGACATCGGCTTCGGGGTCACCATCTCGGGCCCGCACATCGTGGGACGGATGACGTCCAACATCGATCCCAAGCAGGGCGAGAAGGTGCTCGAGATCGGCACCGGGTCGGGCTACCAGTCGGCCTATCTGTCGCACCTGACCGACAAGGTCTACACGATCGAGATCATCAAGCCGCTCGCGGACCGCACGCGCGGCATCTACGACGCGCTCATCAAGGACGGCTACAACGAGTTCGGCGCGATCACGTCCAAGGCGGCCGACGGCTATTACGGCTGGGAAGAGTTCGCCCCCTTCGACAAGATCATCGTCACCTGCGGCATCGACCACGTGCCCCCGCCGCTTCTCCAGCAGCTCAAGCCAGGCGGGATCATGGTCATCCCCGTCGGGCCGCCCGGCGCGCAGCGCGTGCTGAAGGTCGTCAAGACGGAAGGCTCCGACGGACAGATGACGGTCGCGCGCTCCGACATCTATGGCGGCCGCATCGTTCCCTTCGTGCCCTTCACCAAGCTCGAAGGCGACCAGATCGTCGGCACGCACAACAACTGACGACGGACCTTCTCAGGTCCCTCCTTCACGGCGTCCCGACCTCAGGGGCGCCGTTCGTCCTTCTGACGCCCCTTTCGGCGAGGACTTCATGAACGACGCCAGCCCCATTCCCGCGGATGCAAGCCTCATCGAGGCTCCTTCGGACGACGCCGTACTGACGGCTCGCGAGCGGGTCGGGCTCTATTTCGCCGTCGGCCTCGGCGCCGGCGCCGTGATCGCGCTGCAGATCGACATCATGCGCGTCTTCTCGGTCAGCAGCTGGGCGCATTTTGGTTCGCTGGTCGTCAGCCTCGCCATGCTGGGGTTCGGTCTGACGAGCGCGGTGATGACCGTCGCCAAGGACTGGTTCGCGCGACACTGGCGCGGCGCGGCCACGGTCGCGCTCGGCCTCTTCGGTCCGCTCGCCGTCGCGGCAAATCTTTACGTCCAGCGACTGGGCTTCAACGCCATCTTCCTGGTCTCGGACCCGACCCAGAAGTGGAAGCTCCTGCAGATGTTTCTGGCGGAGCTCATGCCGTTCCTCGCCGGCGCGGTGTTCCTCGGCTGCGTCTTTCTCAAGAGCAACCGCACGTTCGGGCGGGTCTATTTCGCCGACCTCGCGGGCTCCGGGCTTTGCGGGCTCATCTTCCTTCTCGCGATGTACGTCTTCGTCCCCGCCAATCTGATCGCCGCCCCGCTCATGCTGTGGCTTGCGGCGTGCTCAGCCTGGGCGCTCGGGCCGGGCGGACGTGCGGCGCTCATTCCTTATGCCGTCGCCGGCGTGCTCGCGTTCGGCGGCCATTTCGTTCTCGCTCCGGCCTTCGGTCTCAAGACGCTGGCGGTCAACGACTACAAGGGCGTCTCCTACGCCCGGAAGTTCCCGGATTCGAAAAGAGTCTACGAGAGCGCCTCGCCATTCGGTTATCTGGAGGTCTATTCCAGCTCCTACCTGCATTTCGCACCCGGGCTTTCCGACAATGCCGGGTTCAGCCTGCCCACCATGCCGGCCAACGCTTACCTCGGCATGTACATCGACAGCGACGGCCCGATCGGGATCATGCGCGATCTGACCGACAAGGAGACGGCTTATTTCCGCTTCCTGCCGATGGTCTACCCCTACGTCATCAAGTCGGCGCCCAAGACCTTCATCATCCAGTTTGGCGGCGGCATCTCGACCGAGGTCGCGCTGCATTCCGGGGCGAAGGACGTCACCGTCGCCGAAGGCAATCAGGCCGTGCTCGAGGCGTTCAGGAGCCCGGTCCTGCGCGACTTCACCGGCGACATCCTGTCGAAGGTGCGCGTGCTCCCTTATGAGGGCCGCCACTTCCTCGCCGGCGCGAAGGAAAAGTTCGACGTCATCGACCTGAGCCTCGCGGACTCCGTCGGCCTTTCCAACCCGGGCGGCTTCGCCATCGTGGAGAAGTTCCCCTACACCAAGGAGGCGATGGAGACCTACATGCGCGCGCTCGCGCCGGACGGCGTGCTGTCGGTGACCTTGTGGAACAAGGAAGAGCCGCCGAAGTCGGTTCTCAAGCTCTACGCCACGATGGCGGCGGCGGCGCGCGACGTCGATTCAGACCATCTCGCCAACTCTTTCTTCGTCGCCTCGTCCTACCTGTCGACCGCGACGGTGCTCTACAAGAACGGGGGCTTCACGCCGGAGGAGATCGCGAAACTGCGCACGCACACGCGCGCCATGTCCTTCGACGAGATCTACTATCCCGGCTTTGTCTATGACCCGTCCCAGACCGACGCGACCCTCGACGGTTACGTCCAGCAGATTTTCGCCGGAGCGGACGGTGGCCCGCCGGAGCCGGGGGATAACGCTGCGCAGTCGACGGAGGGGTCGGACGAGGGGGCGCCGCCGCCCGGCAGGGCTGACGACAGCGTCCTGCCTGCGACCGTCATGGGACGCCTCGCCTGGCATGCGCTAATCGCAGGCGATTGGCCGGACGTCGCCAAGCGCTACGTGTTCAACACCCGCGCCCTGACCAACGACGCCCCCTATTTCGCCGCTTATGTGAAGACCGGCGATCTGCTGCGGGTCACCGACCGTCTGGAGCTACTGCAGGACGAGTGGGGCTATCTCTTGATCTGGGCGACGCTCGGGGTCGCCTGTCTGACGGCGGCGGTGCTGCTCGTCATTCCGGTCCTCTGGGGCTGGCGGTCGATCTTCTCGCGCTCGCGCGGCAAGGCGCTGACCGTGCTCTATTTCGCCTGCCTCGGCGCGGGGTACATCATGGTCGAGGTGGGGCTCATCGCCCATTTCGTCATGGCGCTCGGCAACCCGACTATCTCCGCCTCGGTGTTGATCACGGGCATGCTGGTCTTCTCCGGCCTCGGCGCGCTGACCTCGGAGCGCATCTTGCCCTTTATGCGCGCGGTGATGCCGGCAATTTTCCTGGCCATCGGAGGATTGCTGCTCTCCTATGCGCTGTTCGTGAATCTCGCGCTCGACGGGATCGCAGCGCTCCCCTATGGCGAACGGCTCGTGCTGTGTTTCTTGCTGATCGCGCCGCCGGCGTTCCTCATGGGATTCCCGATGCCGACCGCAATGACCACGCTCGGGCGCCTCGGCAAGGATCACCTGTTCATCTGGGCCTGGGGCGTCAACGGATGCTTCTCGGTGATCGGGGCCGCGGCGGCGCCGGTGATCGCGACCAATTTTGGCCTGGGTGCGGTGATCGAAATTGCAGGCTTCGCCTATCTGTTGGCCCTGCCCGCATTTTTTGGCGTGATAGCTGTGGATAAGTCCAAGTCGGAGGCGCCCGGCGAGGCCTTTGGAAGCCCCTGAAAACGGTCACGCGGTCGTCGCCGGGCCGAAACATAACGGTTTTGCAACGAGGCGGCGACGCTCCCGATCTTCCGGCCGGACACAAAATTTTTATGATTATCAAAGATTTATTAATCAAGAAGGATTTTGTCGCCCGGCATCGGGTGTTCCTTCCGGACGGCTGCGTCCTGCGCCGGCCTTAGCCGCTAAGCCGTGGTTCGCGACGGGACGGACGTGAGCGCGTTGATCTTGGGTCTCGAATCAAGCCCTTGCGATAAAACAGTTTGGCCGCGGTGAAAGTTTGCGCCGGCGCGGGGCGGGCGCGACCCTTTGCAGCGGCTGAAGCCGGTTGCCTCGCTGCCCCGCCCGTGCCATAGTCTTGACCGATCCAAGCAGAAGATGAGTAGAGACGGGGATAGCTCAGTATTGCGGAGTAAGGCGAGGATAGAATAAAAAAGTAAATCTCAACCCTTTGAGCGAACGATGGGGCTTCGACTTATGGGCTTGAGGTCGCCTTTCATGCCGAAAGCTGCTAAGGCAGCTTTGTTTAAGCTTTACTGGAGAATAAACGACCGTGGTGCGGGCTGCGGAGGGAGAACCTATGTCTAACGAGAGCGCTGCCGGTTACGCTGGAGACTTGCTCGCGACCAACGCTTACGAGCTCCTGGCTGGCGACGAATTCTCGATCCTGATCGATGTCCGGACGCAGGCCGAGTGGGCTTACGTCGGCGCCCCGGACCTGACGGATCTGGGCAAGACTCCGCTTTTCATCGAGTGGCAGAGCTTTCCGGCGATGCATGTCGATCCGGACTTTCCCTCGCGCCTGTCAGCGATGCTCGAGGCTGCAGGCGTCAAGTCGGGCGCTCCGCTCCTGTTCCTGTGCCGTTCTGGCGCTCGTTCGCGCCAAGCGGCGATCGCCATGACCAAGGCGGGCTGGGCGCCCTGCTACAATATCTCGGATGGATTCGAGGGACCGCTGGATCCGTGGCGGCGCCGGAACGTCGTCGGAGGGTGGAGGGCGGGGAATCTCCCCTGGGCCCAGAGCTAGGCTCTCCCCGCCGCGTCGATCGACGCATCGCCGATGATCCCTTCCCTGTCCTTCGCTCGAGTTCCGTCCATGGGCCTCCGTAACGAAATCCTCGCCGTTTCCAACGATCCCGTCACCACAAGCGGAGCTTTGCTCATGCAGTCCTGGCGGCGCTGCTGCGAACGGCTCCGGGCGGAGCTCGGCGAAGACATCTTCAACAGCTGGTTCGGCCGGATCGAGCTCGAATCCATCGGCGGCGGCCAGGCGCGTCTGTCCGTGCCGACCCGCTTCCTCAAGAGCTGGATCGACACCCATTACCTGGGACACATCACCACGGCGCTCGCCGGGGAATTCGGCGCGCTCGCCCGGATTCTCGTCGTGGTCCGATCGTCGGCGCGACCGGAGCCGCAGGCGGGCGGCGCGGCGATCTGTCCGCTACCGGCGGCCCCGAGGCCAGCGGCCGTCGCGCCGGTCGCGCAGGAGCGGGCGGCGCCGGCCGCCCGGCGCGGATCAACGCATCCGACTCCGATCAACGCCTCCGACGCCCTGGCCGGCTCGCCGCTCGACCGCCGCCTGACCTTTTCGACGTTCCAGGTCGGACGCTCCAACCAGCTCGCGTTCTCGGCGGCGCAGCGCACGGCCGAGCACCTTGGAGGGCAGGTCTCCTCGTTCTGCCCGCTGTTCATCCATTCGGCAGTCGGCCTCGGCAAGACCCACCTCTTGCAAGCGGTGGCGCATACCGCGGCGAGCCAGGGCCGCTCGGTGATCTATCTGACGGCCGAAAAGTTCATGTACGGCTTCGTCGCGGCCTTGCAGGCGCAGACGTCGATCGCCTTCAAGGAGCGGCTTAGGGCGATCGATCTCCTGATCTTCGACGACGCGCAGTTCCTGCAGGGCAAGACGATCCAGGCCGAGTTCGGACACGCGCTCAACGCCCTGCTCGACGCCGGGCGCGAGGTCATCGTCGCGGCGGATCGGCCGCCGAATGATCTGGAAGCGCTCGACGAGCGCGTGCGCTCACGTCTCAGCGTGGGGCTCTGCGTCGAGATCGGCGCGCTCGACGAGCCGCTCAGGGTGAAGATCCTCGAGGCGCGCATCGCCGCTGCGCGCGCGATGCAGCCGAACTTCGATCTTTCGCCCTCCGTGCTCGCCTTCGTGGCGCGCTCGATCCGCTCCAACGGGCGCGATCTCGAGGGCGCCGTCAATCGGCTGCTTGCGCATGCGACGCTTACCGGGGCGCCTCTGACGGTCGAGGCGGCGGAGGTGGCGATCCGCGACCTGATCCGCGCACACGAACCCAAACGCGTCAAGATCGAGGAAATCCAGAAGCTCGTCGCCACGCACTACAGCGTGTCCCGCGCGGACATTTTGTCGTCGCGACGCACCGCCGTCGTCGTCAAGCCGCGTCAGGTCGCGATGTTCCTGGCGAAGACCCTGACCATGCGTTCGCTGCCGGAAATCGGCCGGCGCTTCGGCGGACGCGACCACACAACCGTGCTGCACGCGGTGCGCAAGATCGAAGCCCTGTCGCAGACCGACAGCGCGCTCCGCGACGAACTGGAACTCCTGAAGCGGATGCTGCAGGACTAGCGGCCATGCGCCGACGGGACCCGTACGCGGGGATGACCCTCGTATTCAAGATCGTGGCGACGGAAGAATGGCGCGCGGCCGAAACGGACGGCGTCTTCGCTGGCACAGCAGTAGATCGCGCCGACGGCTACATCCACTTCTCGACCTCGGCCCAGGCGCCGGAAACCGCAGCGAAATGGTTCGCGGGGCGCGACGACCTGACCTTGGCCGCGGTCGACGCGGACGCGCTCGGCGCCGCGCTCCGCTGGGAGCCGTCGCGCGGCGGAGCGCTGTTTCCCCATCTCTATGCGCCCTTGCCGATGAGCGCGGTCGTCTGGTCCCGCCCGCTGCCGCTCGGACCCGACGGTCGCCATGTTTTCGGGGACCTTGGGGCGTGAGAACGGCTGAGCTCTTCGAGCCGTTGGTCAAGCGCCTGCCGCCGGAAACCGCGCATAGGGCGGCCATCCTCGGCCTGAAGCTCGCGCCGCCTTTTCCGGCGAAGCGGCCCGATCCGCGGCTCGCGGTCGCGGCTCTGGGATTGTCGTTTCCCAACCCGCTCGGGCTCGCCGCCGGATTCGACAAGAACGCCGAGGTTCCCGGAGCGATGCTTCGGCTCGGCTTCGGTTTCGTCGAGGTCGGCACGCTGACGCCGCGACCTCAGCCCGGAAACCCCCGCCCGCGCCTCTTCCGCCTCAGAGAGGACGGGGCGGTCATCAACCGCTTCGGCTTCAACAACGAGGGTTACGACCGCGCGCGGGCGCGGCTTCAGCGGCGGCCTGAAGGGCTCGTCGGCGTCAATGTCGGCGCCAACAAGGACGCGGCCGACCGGATCGCGGACTACGCGCTCGGCGTCAAAACCTTCGCGCCTGTCGCCGACTATCTGGCGATCAACGTCTCTTCGCCCAACACGCCGGGCTTACGCGACCTGCAGCGCCGCGACGCGCTCGATGCGCTCGTGGCGCGGGTGGTCGAAGCAAGCGAGGCGACTGCGCCACGCCGGCCGCTCCTCGTCAAGATTGCGCCGGACCTCGACGAGCGCGAGCTGGATGACATCCTCGCCATTGCGCTCACGCGGCGGGTCGACGGCCTGATCGTCTCCAACACGACCGTCTCCCGACCCCCGACGCTCAGATCGCGCCATCGCGGCGAGACGGGCGGCCTGTCGGGCCGGCCGCTGTTCGCGCCCTCGACCCGGCTCCTCGCGCAGGCCTGTCTCAAGCTCGGCGGCGCGATCACGCTGATCGGCTGCGGCGGGATCGAGGACGCCGAGACCGCGCTCGTCAAGATCGAGGCCGGCGCGGATCTCGTCCAACTTTACACGAGCCTTGCGCTCAAGGGCGTCGGCGTCGTCGCCGAGGTCCTCGACGGACTCGCCCGGACGGTCGAGGCGCGCGGCGTCGCGAGCGTCGCGGCGCTCACGGGAACGCGGGCGCACGAATGGGCCCAGTCCTGAAGGAACTGGCGGGGGCGGGCGGCGTGCTCGCGCGCTACGGCCCCGGCCGGCGGGCGCGGAGCTGAGAGCCGTACGAGGTTATGCGCCGGACGGCGTTGCCGTCCGCCCTCAGCATGCCTTAGGGTCCGCCCTCCGCCGGCCCGCGGGGCCGGGTGACGAGGAGACGCTTCAT
>Ga0074045_10003691_pt1 | contig 13754 bp, 9 predicted proteins | sample BogForMeECP23OM2_FD_94442 | JGI IMG/M metagenome (GOLD analysis project Ga0074045, IMG submission 94442) | Bog forest soil microbial communities from Calvert Island, British Columbia, Canada - Bog Forest MetaG ECP23OM2 | ecosystem: Environmental > Terrestrial > Soil > Wetlands ... | reverse complement strand
TCAATCCGCCGGGTACGTCGGTGCACTGAATCCGCCGGGTACGTCGGTGCACTGAATCCGCCGGGTACGTCGGTGCACTGAATCGGCTTCGTGGGCGCATCCCATTTCACGGTTTTGAAGTTGAACGGCGAAGGTCGAACAGTCCAGCTAACCGGTCTGGAGGATCTCATCCGGTATGAGGCTGATCAGCTTGACCAGCTCCTCGAAGCGAAAATCGATATCCATGACCGCGTACATACGGCCATCGGAGTCGAGGATGGGCATGGCGGCCGTCATGATGAGCTTTCCGGTGTACTTGGAAAAGAAGAGGTCCGAGTAGTGAGGCTCTGCCGACTTGAGCACGGCGACGAACCAGTCGTGCTTCCGGAAGTCCTTGTTCATGAGGTTGCGGAACAGGCTCTTCTCCCCGCGCTGCGTGTGCGCCTGCGAGATCCGTCTGCCCTCGACATTCGTGACGGCAAGGAGCTGAATGGATGCCTCGCGGCTCACCACGTCGTGCAGGAAGCTCTCCATCCGTTCGGGGTCCAGCGAGCGCACGTCCAGCGAGGCGGAGATGTGCTCGGCGATGTGCCGCGCTTTCTCGATTGCCGCCTCCTTCGCCTTCTGGAAGTCGGACACGAAGAGGGACGGCAGGAAATGCTTTGCCTGCGCGACCAGCTCGTCCGAGGAGATGCTCGTCGTACGGCCCTGCATGTACTGCTCAGCCACCCACGCGGCAATGTGGCGGACGCCCGGGTGACGCTTGCCCACCGCTTCGAAGGTGCGGCCCGTGATGGAGGGAAGATTCTCGTTGATCCACTGGGCAAGACCGGCCATGCCCGACTTGTCCGTGACCATGACCCGGAGAGGCCGGTGCAGGATCTTCTCAGTGTCGAAGATGTTGTAGATCTCCGGATTCTTCAGCATGCCGTCCGCGTGAATACCGGCCCGGGTCACGTTGAACTCGCTTCCCACGAAAGGGTAGTTGGCCGGGATCGGGGCCTGGATTTCGTTCCTGAAAAAGTCGGCCATCTCGGTGATGACGCACGGGTCCATGCCGTCATTGTTGCCCTTCAGGCCGATGTACTCCACCACGGCTGCCTCCAGGGGAGGGTTGCCCGTGCGCTCACCGAAGCCCAGCACCGTGGAGTTGAGGGCCGAACAGCCGTACAGCCAGGCGGTGACGGCATTCACGTGCACTTTGTGGAAGTCGTTGTGGCCGTGCCATTCAAGGAGATCTCCGGGATAGCCCAGCTCTGTTGCGAATGAATGAACCAGGCGGGGCACGCTTCGGGGCAGTGCTGCACCCGGATAGGTCACGCCGAATCCCATCGTGTCGCACAGGCGTATCTTGATCGGGGCCTTCGCTTCCTGCATCAGGGCAAGGAGCTTCTCCGCGAATGGCAGGCAGAATCCGTTGATGTCGGCCCGGGTAACGTCTTCGAAATGGCAGCGCGGCGTGATCCCGGCGTCCAGCGCCGATTTCACGATTCCCAGGTACTCATCCAAAATCCTCGCCCGTGTGGACTTCAGCTTCAGAAAGATGTGGTAGTCGGAAACCGAGGTGAGAATGCCCGTCTCTTTCAGGCCGAAGTTTTTCACAATGGCGAGGTCCTTGGCGTCCGCGCGGATCCAGCCGGTGATCTCGGGAAACTGATGTCGAAGGGACAGGCAGGCATCCAGCGCCTGCGCGTCACGGCGCGAGTAGAGAAAGAACTCGCTCTGCCTGATGATCCCCTTCGGTCCGCCCAGCCGGTGCAGGAAATGGAAGACAGCGGCAATCTGATCCGGTGTGTAGGGCGGACGAGCCTGCTGGCCGTCGCGGAAGGTGGTGTCCGTTATCCAGATTTCCTTTGCTGGATTGGGACGTATGTCGGCGCCGTCGAAGAATATGCGCGGGATCTCCGTGTAGGGAAACTGCTCCCGGAAAAGCTCTGGCTCCTTTACGTCGTCCAGCGCAAAGCGCTTCTTCATTGTGAGCGGGGCGAATTTCGTCTGCATCTTGTCTAAATCGCATATAGCTGCTTCTTTGTCAATATGGAGGACATGAAAATAGCGAAAAATAGCCAATTTTGCTGGTTATTTGATCGAAATTTTGCGAATGCCGAAAAAGTCCCTGACCAGGGGCACGAATCGCGCCAAAGTGGTGAAGACTGCCACTGAAGCCCAAGCTGCAATCACTGCAATGGTCCATCTTGCCCAGACAGGAAGTCCAGAATGGAGGAGCAGCAGGATGGCTGCGCTCACAGGTACGAAGTGCAGCAGGTACAGCGGAAAGGAAAGGTCGCGTGCGGCGCCAAGGGCTTTGCTCTCCCGATTCAGGTAACGGCGGCCGAAGCCCATGACCGCAACCACGATGCAGTATGCAGCGACGCCGCGAAGCGCTTGCGCGCCAATGTTGGCCGCAGTGTAGCCGCCATGCACCGGGAACAACCGGTAGACAGCCAGTCGGGCTATGAAGGCCAGGAGGCCGGCCGCAAGGGCGGAATAGCGGTTCCGCTCTGCAGCCTCGAGGAGATTGCGTTCAATACCAGCGATGTAGCCGAACAGGAAAAACGAAAAATAGACGCTGAAGTTCGCCCAGTCATTGACCAGGTTCTGAAAGCCGGGCCAGCCGGGCCGGAATAATCCCTCCAGCAGCGCAACCCAGATCAGCGGCACAAGAATGCCGGCACCGGCAGTGAGGCGGCGCACGCGCGTCATCAGGGGCTAAGGCCTCCCCAAGCCTATTCAGGCGCAGAAAAACCGGGAGGGCAATCACGGAAAAAACGAACAGGTACAGCAGGAACCAGAGGTGGCCGTAGTCGAAATTGTTCCTGCTCCCCGGGCCAGTGCTGATCCCGTTGAAGAAGGACGGATAGAAGGAAAAGAAGCCTCCGGAGAACGTTCCGAAACTGACCGCGCGCAGCCAGGCCTGAATGGAGATGATGAGCAGTGTGCCAAGGGCCAGAGGGAGGAGCAGACGATTGGCCCGCTCTGCGATGAAACCTCCAGCGGTCCGCTTCCGTAAAGAGGCGGCTGCCGCCACGCCGGAAACGAGAAACAGAAGGTGCATGAACCAGTTGTCCATGAATACCGTGAAAAGGCGCATTGCCAGAGGCCCCATGTCGTGCACGGAGCCTCCTGCCAGAAGGGCATCGCGAACCGGACCGTCATAGACGTACACGACTCCCATGCCCGTAAAGCTGAGCGCAGCGTGGAAGGGCGCGAGGGAAAGAACCACGAAGAACCTCAGCCAATCGAGGTAGGCGAGCCTTGAGCTTGAGACGTTCGGGGTGGCCAGGACGGAGCCTGCCATGTGGTGCCGCGCGACGCGGAGGCTGCCCTACCGCCTGCCTTTTCTGGTCGCCACGTCCAGGTAGACGGCCAGGATGAGCACACCGCCGCGGACGATATACTGCCAGAACGGGGCGACGTTCATGACGCTCATGCCGTTGGCCAGGCTTGCGATGATGAGTGAGCCGAGCATGGCCCCGATGATCGTGCCGCTGCCGCCGAGCGGTGACGTGCCCCCGAGGATACAGGAGGCAATGGCATCCAGCTCGTAGTTGGTGCCTGCCCCGATCGTCCCTGCCGCCACGTAGCCGGTGAGCACGATACCGGCCACTGCGCAGAGCGCGCCCATGAGCACGAATATGAGGAAGAGACTTTTCTTTATGTTCACCCCTGAGAGCCGAGTGGCCTCGGGGTTGCCTCCGATCGCATAGGCATACCTTCCAAACCTGGTGGAGTTGGCTAGGTAGGACATTACAACCACCACGATTGCCAGAAGGAGTACAGGGGTCTGCACGCCACGGTAGATGTTCATGATCACCACATAGAAGAAGAGGCCGAGGGACGCAGCCAGGGCCTTTGCCAGATCCTTCCAGAATGGGGCCAGCGCGAACCCGAACTGTTGTTGCCGCGCCCGCGTGCTGAATGTCATGACAAAAATGACGATCGCAGCGGCTGCGGCAAAAACCAGGCCAAGCCAGTCGGAGAGGTATCCCTGGGCGATCAGGCGCATGGAGTCCTCGATGGGCATGATTGTCTGGCCCTGGGTCACACCAAGGACGCCTCCGCGGAACATGAGCATGCCGCCCAAAGTGACCATGAACGCGGGCACGCCAAGATACGCAATGATCGAACCCTGGAACATTCCGACAAGGACCCCGACGCTCAATGCCACGACGATGGTGAGAATGGTCGAGATAACGCCTACCCAGGGGGTGCCCGCCATGCCCGGAAACAGGTGCGGCAGAAGATCGGGAAAGGCCCTGGCCTGGAGGGAGGCCGCGATGGCCGAAATAAAACCCGTCACGGATCCCACCGACAGATCGATCCTTCCCGTGACAATGACGAACACCATGCCGCATGCCAGGAAGGAGATGATCGTCATCTGGCGGAAAAGGTTGGAGAGGTTCCGGGGTGAGAGGAATGTGAAGTTCGTGAGGAATCCGAACAGGAGCCAGATGATCACAAGGGCCGCGACCATCGTCACGGCCTGGGTGCTGAATGCGAAAAGGCTTTTGCGCTGTGCGGGCAGACTGGCTGAGCTCATGAGTTACCTCGTTCCATTTGATGTGATGCCGGTGGCGAGCGTCATGACGCGCTCCTGAGTGGCTTCGCTCCGCGCGAGCACACCGTTCGACCGGCCCTCGCACATGACGACGATCCTGTCGCTCATGCCGATCACCTCCTCCAGCTCGGAGGAGATCATGATAATGGCCATGCCCTGACCAGCAAGCTCGTTCATGAGCTTGTAGATCTCGAATTTTGCTCCCACGTCTATGCCGCGGGTGGGGTCGTCAAGAATGAGAACCTTGGGCGCCGACATGAGCCATTTTGCGATGACGACTTTCTGCTGATTTCCGCCGCTCAGGTTGTCCACGGCGACGTTCAGGGAGGGTGTCTTGATGGAAAGACTCTTGGCGTACTTCTCGGTCTCATGCAGCTCCGCTTGCTTGTCGATGCGCATGAATGAGGAGAACTTGTTCAGGTTGGGCAGGGCCACATTCTTGAGCACAGACTGGATGAGCACCAGGCCGAGCTGTTTGCGATCTTCAGGAACGAGGCTGATCCCCAGGTCCATGGCCTCTCGCGCCGACTTGATGTGCACCTCCTGCCCCTCCAGGAGGATGCTGCCAGCCGTGATCGCGGCATACTCTCCGAAGATCGTGGTCACGAGCTCCGTCCTGCCGGAGCCCATGAGCCCGGCAATTCCCAGGATCTCTCCCTTGCGCAGATCGAAGTCAACGCCCTTCAGGATCTCCCGCCCCGGTACGTTTGGATCCTCCGCGTGCAGGCCGCGCACAGAGAGGATCACATCCGTCGGGGTGCGCTGACTCGGAGGGAACCGGTCCGTCATTTCCCGGCCGACCATCAACTTGACCAGCTTTTCCGTGCTTGCGTCCCTGGTTTCCATGGTGGAGATGAGCTTTCCGTCCCGCAGTACAGTCACACGGTCTGTAATGCCGAAGAACTCCTCCAGTTTGTGGGAGATATAGATGCAGGTGACGCCCTGCGCTTTGAGGCCGCGGAGGATCTCCATGAGCTTGAGGACTTCTGTCTGCGTGAGGGCGGAAGTCGGCTCGTCAAGGATGAGGAGCTTCGCATCCTCGGAAAGAGCCTTGGCGATTTCCGCCATTTGCTGCTTGCCCACGCCCAGGTCCATCACCCTGGCTTGCGGGAGGATGTCCAGCCCGTACCTGGTCAGGATATCCCTGCTCTGGGCGTACAGGCGCGAGCGGTTGATCCGGCGGCGCTCCACGGGCTCCTTGCCCAAAAAGATGTTCTCCCCCACCGTCATTTTCGGAATGAGGGTGAGCTCCTGGTACACGATGGCGATTCCCGCCTCGATCGCGGCACGGATGGATTTCTGCTCGAAACGCAGCTCCTTTCCCTGGAAGGTGATTGCCCCTTCGTAGGTTCCGTGCGGATAGACCCCGGAAAGAATCTTCACCAGCGTAGACTTGCCCGCGCCGTTTTCCCCGCAGAGCCCGTGGATCTCTCCGCGGCGGATCTGAAGGGAGACGTCGCTCAACGCGGTGACGCCCGGGAAGGTCTTTGTCACGTGCGAGATATCAAGGATGACGTCGGTCTCCACCTTCTCCTCCTAAAAAAACGGGGAAGCGGCGCTTCCCCGTTTTCAATTCAGCGTCGTGCCGTTAGGGCTTCGGCGGGCGCTTGCTTTCAGGAATGTCCCGGTAGACGTCGTCGTACTTCTGGAATCCGCTCTTGATCACCACGTCGTACACGTTGTTCTTGTCCACCTGGACGACAGGCAGGAAGTAGCAAGGCACCTGGCCGGTCAGTTTGTTGTTCAGGGTGAGGTCAGCCAGGTTGTACATCTTCAGATCGGCCACGGGGCCGGTCTTCACGCCGTTCACGAGGTCAAGGGCAAGCTGGATGGCCAGAGGCGAAAGCTTGCGCACGTCCTTGAACACGGTCATGGTCAGCCCGCCTTCGACGATGGACTTGCAGCCCGCGGCCGTCGCGTCCTGGCCCGAGATGGGCACTTTGCCGGCAAGACCCTGGGCCTGCATGGCCTGGAGGGCGCCGAGCGCTGTTCCGTCATTGGAGGCGACAACCGCGTCGACCTTGTTGTTGATGGCCGTCAGGATGTTCTCCATGGTCTTGGTTGCGTTGGACGGCTCCCAGTTCTCCACCCACTGATCGGCGACGACTTTGATCTGGCCCTTGTCGATGAGGGGCTTCAGCATCTCCATCTGGCCGTTCCTGAACAGGATGGCGTTGTTGTCGGTGGGGCTTCCGCCGAGAAGAACGAAGCTGCCGCTGTTCTTGACCGCCAGAACGCCGCGTGCCTGCGAGCGTCCCACTTCGGTGTTGTCGAACGAGATGTACGCGTCGATCTTCGGAGTCTTGATGAGGCGGTCGTACGCGATGACCTTGACGCCTGCGTCATGCGCCGCTGCTGCTGCGGTGGCAGCCGAATCGCCGTTCTCTGCCACGATGATCATCACGTTGACGCCCTGGAGAACCATGTTCTCGATCTGGTCGTTCTGCAGCTTCTCATCATGGTTGGCGACCTGGGAGATGACCTGCGCGCCCTTGTCGTAGCCGAGCTTGGTGAGCAGCGCCTGCTCGACCGGCCAGCGCTCGGTGGCGAAATCGGAGAATGAAAGTCCGATCTTTATTTTGGCGCCCTTGGCCACGGGCTTGGCGCCCTCGGCTCCGCCGCTCGCGAATGCGACGCCGCAGACCGACAGGGCAAGTACGAGGACGATGAGAGTGAGAAATACTCTTTTCACCTTACACCTCCTTGGTGTACCAAGGAAGATGCAATATGGATGCCAATACTGAATATTCATGCAAATATCTCGATTACTCTTGAAATGAAGCTCTTTCTTCCTCCAAACAACACGATTCACTATCAAAAAGCAGGAAAGGACAACGCTTTGCGAAGCAAGATCATTCGAATGTCTTTTTCTCCGAGAATTGGTGGCTCAAAACAACCACCTCATGGTGAAATTCGACCACCATCGAGGTCGTATTTCTGTATGCGGTAGCGGATGGTGTTCCTGGTGATGCCAAGCTTACGCGCAGCCTCGGATGCATTCCAACCGCTCTTTTCGAGGGCCTCGACCAGAAGCCGCCGCTCGAGGTTTGCAAGCTTGTTTCCGTTGATCTCCAGCGTGGGGTATTCTTCCCTAAGCTCTGCGGGTAGGTCTTTCTGCTCGATGGTGACACCGGTACAGAGCACAACGGCGCGTTCGATCACATTCTTAAGCTCGCGGACGTTTCCCGGCCATTTGTAGCGGCAGAGCTTCTCCAGCGCTCCCTTTCCGAATCCGGTGATGCTCTTGCCAAGCTCCTGGGAGAATCGCGCCAGGAACACGCGGGCCAGCGGGGGAATGTCCGCCGCGCGCTCCCGCAGGGGGGGAAGGGCGATCGTCACGGTATTGATCCGGTAGAAGAGGTCTTCGCGAAACCTGCCCTCGTGGACAGGCTTCTTCAATTCCTTGTTCGTCGCGCAGAGCACGCGGATATCCACCTTGCGCGGCGCGCCGGTCCCTAGCGGCTCATAGGTCTTGTTCTCCAGCAGTCTTAGCAGCTTGGGCTGCAGGCCCAGAGGAAGGTCTCCGATTTCGTCGAAGAAGAGTGTCCCGCCATCTGCGATCCCCACCTTTCCCTTGTAGTCGCTCGTGGCGCCGGTGAATGCCCCTTTTCTGTAGCCGAAGAGCTCGCTTTCGAGGAGAGCCTCGGGCACGGCGGGGCAATTCACGGACACGAACGGCTTGCGGTCGAACTCCCCTGCATAGCGTTCGTGAAGCAGCCGGGCCACGATCTCTTTGCCCGTCCCGCTTTCCCCCGTGATCAGCACCGGCGTCTGCACCGGTCCCACCTTGTCGATCACGGAGAGTATCTCTCTCATCTCCTCCGAGTCATACATGAAAGAGTCAAGACGGAGCGCCTCCTTCAGCAGCTTGTTCTCCTCCTTGAGCGATTCAACCCTGCAGATGCGGGAAATCAGGGCCAGGAGCACCTCCTTGTTGAAAGGCTTGGTGATCACGTCCACGGCGCCCAGCTTCATTGCCTCTACCGCATTCTCGATCGTGCCATACGCGGTGATCAGGACGAACGGCGTGGCAATGGCCTCCTCATGGAGCACCCGAAGCAGCTCGGTCCCGTCCATGTCGGGCATCCGCATATCGGAGAGGATGACATCGAACCGTTCACCCCGCCGGGCCATTTCGAGGGCTTCGCGGCCGTGCTTTGCGCTCCTGGTCTCGTAGCCCTCCCCCTGGAAGAGCATCTCCATTGCGGCAACCATGTTCTGCTCATCATCCACAATGAGAATCCGTTTCATTGCACCCGCTCCTCCTGCAAGAACACCCGGAATGTCGTCCCCCGGCCAGGCGCGGACTCCATCTCGATCTTCCCGCCGTGGCTCTCCACGATCCTGTGCACGATGGACAATCCCAGGCCGGTCCCATCGGTCTTTGTGGTGAAAAACGGGTTGAAAATCCGTCTCTGCGTGGCCTCATCCATTCCACTGCCCGAATCGTGTATCTCCACCGCGACCCGCCCGTCGTCCTTCCATGCGCTCACGCACACCGGCTGTCCTGCCGGGGACGCCTCCAGAGCGTTGATAAGGAGGTTGCGGAACGCCTGCTCGATGAGGCTCCTGTCCAGCGGCACACGAGGCAGGTCCGGGGAGAAGCGGCACGTCACCGCCGTGGCGGGAAAGCTCGAGAGCGGCAGCACGTCGATCACCCTGCGCAGGACCTCGTCCACGCACGTCGGTTCCTTTCTGACGGCATGCGGACGGGCAAAGTCGAGGAAATTGGCCACCACCGCGCCAAGGGTGTCCGCCTCATTCACGATCATGGAGGCAAGGCGGTGAGGCTGCGTGCCGCCGGCGGAGGCTTCAATGTGATCGCGCAGGAGCTCGGCGGACACTTTCATGATTGCAAGTGGATTGCGTATCTGGTGGGCAACTCCTGCCACCATTTCTCCCATGGCCGCCATCCGGGAGGAGAGCTCGAGCTTCTTTTCCAGCTCCTTCTCACGGGTGACGTCGGCGATGATCACGATGATGCCGAGATTGGTATTGTGCTGCGAAAGGAACGGCGAGGTGGAGACGGACAGCACGCGCAGCGCTCCCCTGATCTCGGACTTGATCTCCCGTACGGCGACCGGGGAATCCGCATGAAGGCTCTCATCGATGAGGCGCGTGAGCTCCTGGGGAAGTGCCATGTCCCTCAGTGCACGACCCGTCCCGCTGTCCGATTCGTCCCGGCCCAGCAGCGTGCACGCTGCCGGATTGATCGCGGTAATGACGCCGTCGAAGGCAATCGTGAGAATCCCCGAGCTGACATTCGAAAGGACCAGCGCGTTGTACTTGCCCAGCTCTGCCAGCTCTTTTTCCCGTGCCCGCAGGCTTTTCGTCATGTCCTCGAAAGACCGGGCAAGGTCGCCGAACTCGTCTTCACCCATTTTTGCTATGGGGTAGCCCAGGTTTCCCGCGGAAATGCTGCGGATGGCATCATTGAAGAGCTGAAAGGGCGTGAGGAACGTAAATCGGTACAGGAGGAGGGAGGTCAGGAAGCCCAGCACAACGACGACGAACAGAAACCCGAGGGAGAACGTCCGGTAGCTGGCCAGCAGCTTGCTCGAGTCTCCCGTATCCAGGAAGCAGTGCACGAGGAGCCCCCTGAGGCTCGGCGCCGCCGAGGTGGAAACCACGTAGCGCCCTCCGGCCCGCTGCGCGGCGGCCGGCTCCCCCGCGTCCGTGTCCCGGGCTATTTTCACGAAGGTTTCGAAGAATGTCTCGGGGAGCGTGCCGCTCACGAATATCGTCTTCTGCCAGGAGAGCAGGATGGCCGTATTGTTGATCGACTCGATCTTGTTGATGAAGTTCGAATCCATATTCAGCCCGACTCCAAGCACGCCAATGACTTTCTTTGCCTGGACGATGGGGCTGAGCGCCCAGAGATGGATCTGGTTCTGGTAGGGGGAGATGAACAGCGGGTTTCCTTCCCACCAGTTGGTCGCCAGGGACCGGTTGGTGAATGACTCCAGAAGGTCCGGCTCTCCGATCGCGGCAACAGGCTCGCGATTGGCGTTGACGATGCACAAGGCGTCCACCTTCAAGGGCAGGCGCATGACGGAGAGCTCCTGCTGGAGGAGATTGCGCAGGTCATAGTCCGTGTAGTCGATGATGTTCTGCTGCCCCGCCAGAAGGTTGGCCTTTACACCGAGATCGCTCTTGGTGGAGTCGATGAAAGATTGCACGGAGTGTGCCGTGCGCTCCAGCTGGGCGTGGAAAGTCGCCGTGTTGGTCTGCGTGATGAGAACGCTTACGCCGACCATGGAAAGAATGCCCTGGAAGAGCACAATGACGATCGACGCCGCACTGACCTTTGCCGATATGGTGAGCCTGCCCAGGCGTCGCAGGAGGGTTCTTCCCCGGGTCATTCCAGGGCCTCGATCCGCTTCTGCGCCTCCCTGAGCGCATGGGCGGGAGAGTCTTTCTTCGTCAGGGCGCCGTAGAGGGCGTCCTGCAGGATGAGACTGATTGTCCGGTACCGGGGGTGACCGATCCTGTCGTGCACTCCCTCCAGCTGCATCATCTTCAGGCCTATCTCGGTGTCGATCTGCCGGGTACGCGGCTCGTTCCACACGGCCGTCCAGACGGACATTTCAGAAAGGTGCTGTCTTTGAAACTCGGGAGACGCCAGGAAGTCGACGAACCGCCACGCTTCTGCCTTCATGCCGGAGTTCCGCATCACCGCGAGACCCTGGTAGCCGGACACCGTGGACGTGCGGACCCGGGGTTTGACCGAGCGCGTCACCGGAATCAGGGACGCGGTCAGGTCGACGCTCTTGCCGTAGAGATTGTCCCTCATCCTGCCGGTAATGAATGTCCAGTTTGTCTCGAAGAGAACGTCCCCCATCAAGAAGGCCTCTCCGGCGAACACCTCGTCGCTTCTCAGGGAGTAGGGGCTCGCGAGTCCTGTATCCAGCAGGAAGACCATGAACTGCAGGGCCTGTACGCATGCCGAAGAATCCACCCGAGGCAGCCCCTTCTCGTCCACGAGGTTTCCGCCGAACGCGCCGACATAAAGCGTGAAATCGCAGATGAGCGATTCCTCTTTGTTCCACGACGCGAAAATCGGGTAGGTGATGACGCCGCTCCGTTTTGCCGCGCGCGCCATTGCCACCATTTCCTCGAGTGTGGAAGGCGGGCGGGAGAAACCGGCCTTCCTCAACAGGGCAGTGTCGACATAGAAGAGCTTGTGATTGGCGAGAAAGGGGAATGCCCAGAATTTGCCGTCCTTCTCGAAGGGACGGTAGATTGCGCTCACGATTCCTTCGGCAATCCTGGCGCTCAGATTTTCCGGCACCTGCTCCAGTATTCCCCGGGACAGGTAATCGTCCATCCAGATCAGGTCCGCAAGAACCACGTCGAAGTCCGCCGCCTGGCTCATGGCGGATGCCCCGATGAGCCCGTAGACGTCCTCGTACTGCGCGAAGGTGAGCTTGACCTCTTTCCCGAATGCGCGCCTGTACTCTTCGGCCCTGGCCTGGATGTCTCGAGGCTGATAACCGGCCTGGGCGATATAGAGCATGCGCAGGTTTGCGCCGGCAACATCCCCACACAGGACGGCAAGAAAAACAACGATGATCGCAACGGCTTTCACGGAAGCGAGATTATAGCACAGCCCCGGTGCATTTCCACCAAAATTGGGGCGGCTGAAGGGCCGCAGGCCGGCGGCGCGCGCGGGCCTGCTAGCTGTTTTTGATCATTGTCTGGACCCGGGCAAGCAGCTCAGAAGGCTGGAAAGGTTTCCCCAGGAACGGCAGTCTTCTTGAAGCAGTTTTGCCGTGGATACGCGCATCGTCGGTGTAGCCGGACATGTACAGCACGGGTAGCGTCGGCCGCGTGCGGGACAGGCGTTCTCCCATTTCCACCCCGCTCATGCCGCCGGGCATAACCACGTCCGTGACAATTGCATTGATGACCGCCGAGCCTTCGGCGATAAGGAGAGCCTCCCGCGCCGAGGCAACCGGGACCACCTGGTAGCCTCCCATTTCCAGGACCCTGCGGGCCAGCTCGCGCACGTCGGACTCGTCTTCCACCAGCAGGATCGTGCCGCTTCCGTTCCGCGGGGAAGCCGGCGTGTCATCCGCCGCGGAATGCTCGTCAACCGCCGGGACCCGGGGTATGCAGACGGTAAATGTTGTGCCCCTGCCCAACGCCGTGTCCACTCGTACGCGGCCGCCGGACTGGGTAATAATGCCATACACGGTGGAGAGGCCGAGTCCTGACCCTTTGCCTTCGTCCTTGGTGGTGAAGAACGGCTCGAAAATGCGTTCACGTGTCTCTTCCGACATGCCCACGCCATTGTCCTGAACCCTGAGCAGGACATACGGCCCGGCCGCCAATCCGGCCGGAGGGATCACGTGAAATCCGGCATCTGATTCCCGGAACGAGACTGTGCCGTCTGCCCCGACCTCCAGACTGGCGGTTTCCAGCAGGAGCTTTCCTCCGCCCGGCATCGCGTCTCGCGCATTCACCGCGAGATTCATGAGGATCTGTTCCATCTGGTAGTGATCCGCGCGCACGCACAGGGAGACTGGAGCAAGCCGCACGACGAGCTCGATGTCCTCACCGATCAGGGGGCGCAGGAGCGTCACCGAACCGGCCACCACCTTGTTCATGTCCAGGACAGCGGGCTGAAGTATCTGCTTGCGGCTGAATGCGAGGAGCCTGCTGGTGAGGGCGGAGGCCCTCTTGATGGTATTTCTGATCTGGCCCAGGTCGGAGAGTGCCGGAGCATTGCCCTCCATTGTGTCCATCAGGAGGCTCGTGTACCCGGATATCACGGTGAGAAGATTGTTGAAATCGTGCGCAATGCCCCCGGCCAGCCGCCCAATGGCTTCCATCTTTTGCGCGTGCAGAAGCTGGTCCTGCGTCTGGCGCAGCTGCTGGAGGCTCCCTTCCAGGTCCCGCATCAGCCGGGTCTTGCGCCACGCCGCGGCGGCTTGATGGGCGAACGCCGTGAATATCTGCATGTCGTCCGGACCCAGGCCCTCTCCGGAGACGATCAGGAGACCGAATATGTCTTCCCCCACGCTGAGAGGAGCGAGGATAGCCACGAGCGGTCCGGCCGGACGGCCAGGCCAGAGCGGCTGAGTCCCGGCAGCGTTCAGCCTGCCCAGCGCCTCGGGATTCAGCGCGGTGAGGACGGCCCTTCGCTGGTCCATTGCTTCCGCCACGGCTGCTACTTCGTCCACGCTCATTGCCGGCCCGTCAGGGTCGGTGGACT
>Ga0074045_10003689_pt1 | contig 13755 bp, 9 predicted proteins | sample BogForMeECP23OM2_FD_94442 | JGI IMG/M metagenome (GOLD analysis project Ga0074045, IMG submission 94442) | Bog forest soil microbial communities from Calvert Island, British Columbia, Canada - Bog Forest MetaG ECP23OM2 | ecosystem: Environmental > Terrestrial > Soil > Wetlands ... | reverse complement strand
GCGTGCAGGTTTATCGCTATTGGGGATTGCCGAAGCAAGGCGCAGGGGGAGCGCAGTGAGAAAGACATTGTGGATCTGCGCCGCCATGCTGCTGGCGAGCACGATGACGCGAGGCCAACAGGTTACCGGAGATGTGCTGGGCGCGCATGATTTGACGCCAGGCGGGATCTCCCCGATCAAGGGCGGGCTGTCTGCTTCCTGCCTGTATTGCCATGCGCCGCATTCGGGCGTTGGGGGAAACACGCCGCTCTGGAACCAGCAACTTTCGACAAGTGTGTATACGACATACACGAGTACGACCTCGGCAGAGAAAGAAACGCAGCCCCTCATGGGAGGGTCGAGCAGCTTGTGTTTGAGCTGCCACGACGGAACCGTGGCGCCGGGTCAGACGGTGGCCTACAAGGCGATAGCGATGATCGGGCAGATGAACGCGGCCGACAAATTTTCGACAAACCTGCAGGGATCGCATCCCTTCAGCCTGGTGTTGCCCCTGGTAGATGCGCCGGACCTTGCGGCCTCTCTGGCTTCGCAGGGTAAGACGGCGGATCCCACGGGCACGATCAAGCTGATCAAGGGAAACATCGAGTGCACCACCTGCCACAATCCTATGTGCAATCAACGGATGTGCTTTCACCAAACTTTTTGCTGATTAACAGCGCGAACGGTCAACTGTGCCTGGCGTGCCACGATCCGAATCGCGTGATGACCGGGAAACAGAACCCTTTGGCGGGCTGGACAGCCAGCATCCATGCTCTGGCCACGAACAGAGTATCTTCGCAGGCAAATGCGGGAAGTTATCCATCGGTCGCGCAGAATTCGTGCATTTCCTGCCATGCGCCGCACAACGCGCTTGGCGGGGCGCGGTTGCTGCGTCAGCCCAACGAGCAGGATTGCATCGCGTGCCACGGTGGAGGCACGAACATGGCCCCCGCCGCTTTGAATGTTTTCGCCGAATATGCGAACCCGAAGGTTGGGCATCCGTTTATGTCGGGAACAAGTGTGCACGACGCGGCAGAGTCCAATATTTTGAACAACAACCGGCATGCCACTTGCGCCGATTGCCATAATGGACACGCGTCGGGCCAAGTGGCGTCGTTTCCCGTGCCTCCGATGACGCGAGCTTCCCAGAACGGAGTAAGGGGTGTGAGCGCGACGGACGGGATCACCGAGGTGAATCCCACGGTCAATCAGCATGAGAATTGTTTGCGTTGCCATGGAACCAGCGTGGGGAAAGTGGCCAATCCGATCTTCGGGTACTTGCCGCTGCGCGCGGTTACCGCCGGAGACATGTTTAGCGTGATCCCGCAATTTGCGATGTCCAGCAGTTCCAGCCATCCGGTCATGCACGTTCGAATGAGCGCCCTGCCGCAGCCCAGTTTGCTGGCGAACATGCTGAACCTGGATGGAGCGACGCAGGGGCGGAGCATGGGCGTGCAGATTCTATGCACGGATTGCCACAATAGCGATGACAATCGTGAATTCGGAGGATTGGGACCCAATGGCCCGCACGGATCGAAGTGGACGCACATCCTGGAACGGCGCTACGAGTTTTCGCAAACGACAGCGCCGGGGCAGTTGATCACGAATCTGCTGCCGACACCGGACCTGTCGATCAACGGGCCTTACGCGCTGTGCGGCAAGTGCCACAACTTGACCTCGATCCTGGCGAATACGAGTTTCAGCGAGCATGCGCGGCACATCAACGACGGATTCTCCTGCTCGGCGTGCCATACGGCGCATGGCATGGGCTCTGTGAACGGAAGCATTTCCGGCGAGCGGCTGGTGAATTTTGACGTGAACGTGGTGGCCCCGAAGGGCGCAACGCCAATCATGTATAGCAGAGGGACAAACTCCTGCAATCTGACCTGCCATCAACATCCACACACAGTGGTGGGCGCGGGCCCCGCGACGGCCGCGAAACCTCATCCTTAACACCACATTTGAGGTGCATCCACCACTTCGCTGGCACAGGAAGAGCCGCTACTTTTTCTTTTCGTAGGAAAACATCGTTTCGATCATGTCCGGGTCGCGGGCGACGATTTGCGTGGTGAGGAGCGAATCGGAGAGACCCGCGGGGACGCTGCCCGGGAGCTTGTCGTTGGAGAGCACGAAGCCGCCGGGATTCAGCATCAGGGACATGTTGACGCGGGCGAGGGACTGCTCGAAGGCGTTGAAGTACAGAAAGACGTTCGTGCTGATGATGAGATCGAAGCCTTGCTGGGGCGACGGCGGAAGATGCTGGAAGACGATGTTCAGGTCAAGAGCGCTGACGCGGCGGACAATTTCAGGCCGGATTTTGACGGCGCGCGTTTGCGTTTCGGCGGCCGCCCCCGGAGGGACGGCGATCGGTGCAACGGGTTCGCCGATGCGATCGCCTAGTTTTTGCCAATAGTTGACGAAATCCTTGCGGTATTCGGGAGTGTGGCGGGCTGAAGTGTCCCAGGGAAGCTGAACCGTATAGGGTCGCCCCGCGGCGGCATTTTTCCGGGCGCGTTCAAGATGGAAATTCACGTCGGAACTGATGTCGAGAGTGCACATCTCCACGGTTGCCGGATCGGCAAGGCCCAGGCGGAAGAGGGAATCGAGCACCGCAAAGGGCTGGACGGTCTGCAGCGGATAAAAATCGTTGCCCTTTTCCTTGTTGGCGAAGTCCAGGCCGGGGCCGATCACCGCAACGCGATGAATGCTGCCGGGCTTCAGCAGACCCTGTTCCACCATATGGCGGAGGTGCTCGTCGATCAGGAAATCGGGCCAGAGATTGGTGTCGAGAGAGATGCCGCGATCCTGGAAGAGCTGGAAACGTGATTCGTCTTTTGGCTGCGCGAGATAGTGGAGAAACTCATCGCGGAGGCGGGCCAGATTGTCGAGCAGGTATTTCTTAATTTTTCTGCGATCTTCGGGAGTCTTGAAGGAATAACCCTTCTTTTCGAGAAACGCGCGCATATGGGCGATGCCTTCGTTGGCATTTGGGGAGGCCATCGCGCGGATCAGGTCATTGGCGCGATTTTCGGCGAAGGCGTTGACCAAGGAACTGCTGCCGTATTTTGGCAAAGATTCATCGTCAATGCGGTATTCCTTGGTGAAGGTGACGCCGAAGCGGAGGAGATTGGTGAGGGTGTCTTCCTCGCCGCGATCGAGGCGCTCGCGGATTTGGAGATCCTGTTTCAAGACCCACGCGGACCACTGGGCCGGATCCTGTGTTGCAGGACTCTCCAGTTCGGTAGGAAGCGAGCCGGACATCGCGGAGAGGACGGGCCGAGCTTCTTCGAGAGAGATAAATTGCACTTTTGGGCGGGCCTGAGCGTGAATGAAGCATGGGAAGAAGCAAATGAAAAGGATTGCGCGGGCCAGGAGTCTGTGAATTGTCATTGCCACCTTCCAAGACTATTTGGAAATGGGAGCGTGGGAGCCGGATTTGGCCTGAGCGATCAACTGCTGCACTTTGTCGCGAGCTTCGTAGTTCGGGTTGGTGTCGAGTAATTTCTGCCAGACAGCGATTGCGCCAGCCGCGTCGTTCTTGCTCTGCCATTTCACGATCCCGATGTTGAACAGCGTGTTGGCCTTGTTGGGTTCGTAGGTGAGAGCCTTGTTGAACTCGACGAGGGCTGTGTCCGCATTCCCGCTATACCAATATGCGGTGGCCATGTCCGTGCGCACGGCGGCGTTCGCAGGTTGGAGCTTCAAGGAGCGTTCGTAGTATTCGATGGCCGCCGGATACTGTTTGACGTCGTAATAGATGTTGCCGACCCGAGCGAGCAAGTCGGCATTGTTGGGGTCAGATTTTAGGCTCTCAAGAATAGGAGCAGCCTGCGTGTCGGCCATCTTCTTCAATTGATCGGGAGTGGGCATGGCGGCGAGAGTGCCGAGCGGAGCGGGAGGAGGATTGCCGGCCGGAGCTGCGGGAGGTACTACGGCGGTTGCGGCGGGAGCAGGAACGAAGGACTTGCGGATAAACCAGCCGCCAGCCAAGCCTAGCAGCAGGCAGATCACAGCGACGGCGAAGGCCTGAGGGGAGGTCCAGTTCACGCTCACATTTGTCGTTTTGATCTCGGGCACGATGTGCGGCTCCTTCTGCTGAGCATGCTGGCGCGAGCTAGTGCTTCACCTCGCCACCTGTCCTGGCTTCGGCAATCATTTTTTCAACGATGGGGCGACGATCGAGATCCGGATGCACCTTGAGTAGCTCTTGCCAGGCCGCGATAGCTCCCGCCGCATCTTTCTTCCCCTTCCAGCGGATGATGCCGATGTTGAAAAGGGAATTGGTGTCTTTGGGATCATACTTGAGGGCCTGCTCCAGTTGCGCGAGCGCGCCGTCAACGTCGCCGCCATAGTAGAGACTCGAGGCAAGCTCGGTGCGAATAGGAACGTTCTTGGGATCAAGCTTGAGCGATTTGTCGTAATACCCGGCGGCTTCCTTGAATTGATGCATGGAATTGTAGATGGCGCCGACTTGGGCGAGCAGTCCAGCGTCGTTGGGAGTGGTCTTCAGCTTCTCAAGGAGTGGAGCGGCTTTGGCGTCGGCGAGGGCTTTCATTTGCTCCATCGTTGGCATGGGATGGGGAGCGTTTGGAACGCCGGCGACGGCGGGGGGATGCGCGGAACTCGCGGCCTTGCCTGCCGGTAGAAAGTAACCCCCGACCAATCCTAGGACCAGGCAGACGGCGCCGAGGAGACTTACCTGCCCCGGGGTCCAGCCGGGCGCGGAAGGGGCAGCCGAGGATTGCGAGTTGCTTGCCATAATCAGGACCTCAGTTTTCTGGCTCGATATTGCATACGGCCTGGCTGGTCTTGCCATCGAGATGCGCCGAGTATAAGGATCGCGGGCGTGTGACCGGCCATGGAGAAGATGAGCTCAGTTTGAAAGTCCGAAGACCTTATACAAGAAGTATCCAACGAAACCAACGCCACCAAGATAATACATCGCGACTTCCAACCAATACCGTTTTGGCTCTTCGGCGCGATAGACCCAACCGTGAAAGCGGATCCACGCTTTTCCGGTGTACGTATAAACCACTGCCAGGAAAAGCAGGAACATGCCGAAGGTTAACAAAGTATACGGCGGCCTTAGAACCATGGGCATATCAGGTTACTCCTTCATCCGTCCGGCCACACGCGGGGCATTCCGAGTGTTCCCCAGGATGCTGATAGAGAGCCAAGCGCAGCTGAAGACAAGCGCCTGCCGACCGCAGCATTCGGTTCCAAGCTACTGGATATCAACAATGTTTTCAATGGCTTGCCCCAGTATGGAGAGGCCGCACAGGAACGGGCACTGGCGGCGCAGTGAGGAGGCTGGGCCGAAGTTGGGCCGGAAGAAAAGGGTGGGGTGCAGAGCGCACGGGGTGCGATATTCCGCATCACATCCTATTGTCACATATATCGCTACGCGCATAGTTTACCGTGATAGGACACTACCAATGGTCTCTGCGCGAGAGCCGGCAGAGTTTGCGATACAATAGGTTGCCGATGAGTCCAAGGTTTTGCACAAAAGGCGCTATTGCCAAAGTGGCGCGGGTGAGCCTGAGCCTGCTTTGCCTCTGTGTCTTCACCAGGGTGTTTGATGGAAATGCTGCGGAGGCGGCGCAGGGGACATCGGGCGGGACCAGCGGATTCTCACCCCGCTTTGCCATTGCGGATTTTGACGGCGATCGCAAGCCGGATGTCGCAACGGTGCAAGTTGTGCGGGAAGCCGCGCTGGACTCGTTTTACTCCATTCGGCTGCAACTGAGCACAGGTGAAGCATCAGCGATCGGGATCACCGGGCCGCAGGGCGGGCTGGAGTTAGTGGCCCGGGACGTCAATGGGGATGATCTGATTGATCTGGTCGTGACCACCGCAATGGGGTCCCATTTTGTGGCCGTACTGATCAACGATGGACACGGAAAATTCACGCTGGCCAAGGCGGGGGCATTCCCGAGCATTGAAAGTGATGAGGGAAATCGCCTGGTTGCGACTCAGGAACCGTCCGAAGAGTGTGCGGCGTTGCAATTCACGCGGAGCACATTTGGAATCGAAGCCCGCGACGATGCTGGAACGGGTTTGGAGCAGAAATCAAAATTCCCGCGGGTTGCCAGTTGCGATGGAAATTTGCCGCGCGTATGGCGCGGGAAGTCCGGGCGGTCGCCGCCTTTCGCTGTTTTTCATCCCTAAATGCTTTCTTCACACAGCTGTAACAGATTCGGAATGAGTGTAGCCCTATCGTTCCGGTAATCCTTCGCCATACAGGAAGTACCCTCGGCGAAAGGTTCGGCAGATTCACGGAAAAACTGGAATCCTGATTTCGAAGGCTTCCGTGAAGTTTGCGGATGTGAGGCTAGAACGATGCAGCGTTTCATTCGGGCTGTCTGCCTGATGTTCCTCTTGGCGGTGGGACGCTGTGGGATTGCGAAGGCGCAGCGCGCGCTTACATGGGACGAGGTGAAGGCGCGTTTTGAAAGCGATAATCCAACGTTGCGGGCCGGCAAGCTGGGAGTGGACGAGTTTCGCGCGATCGACAAAGCGGAGACCGATCATCATCTGGCGGCGGCCAACGGTTCGACCGATCCGATGTTTGGATTTGATGTGGGGAGAAATCCTCCTATCGACCGGTACATGGGATGCAATGTGAGCGTTCCACTGCGGATTTTCGACCGCAACCAGGGAGAGATGCTGCGCACTCAGATTGACATCGACCGCAACGGGCGCGTTGCCGATGCCGCCCGCGCCCAGGTGTACAACGACGTGGACTCCGCGCATGCGACGGTGAACAGCACCATCGTGATGTTGGAACCCTACAAGGAAATGTATCCAGCGCAAGTGGAGCGGGCCCGGAATACGGTGTCCTTTGCCTACCAGCACGGAGGTGTGTCTTTGCTGGATTTTCTGGAAGCGCAAAAAGAGTACCGCGACACCCAATTGAACTACCTGAATCTGATCGCGTCGTACCTGATGGCGGCGAGCCAGTTGAATCTTGCCGTAGGACGTGAGGTCATCCAATGAAAACCGTGTTATCAGGGCCGCGTACAACGATTCACCAGCCATTTTTCTTGGGGGCCGTCGCGTGTATAGCGTTGAGTTTTCTGCTCGCCGGCTGCGGAGGCAAACCGGACGCAAAGGCAGAGACGCCGCCTCCGGCTGCCGTCGAACCTGATATGGATTCCAACAACTTCAAGGTGGACCACCCGGAGCAGTTTCCGCTGGCGACGGCGGTTGAGCACAAAGCGGTGCCTGCGCTTAATGTCACCGGGATAGTCCAGCCTGACATTGCGCGCGCTGTGCCGGTCATCTCGCTGGCTTCGGGCCGCGTGGTGGAAGTTAAGGCCCGGCTAGGTGATGTGGTGAAAAAGGGCCAGTTGTTGCTGAGGGTTCGGAGCAGTGATGTGTCCGGAGCTTACCAGGTGTACTTGAAGGCCGTGAATGATGAGCGGCTCGCCCGTCAACAGCTCGAGCGAGCGCAGACTCTCTATGATAAGGGCGCTGTTGCCAGGAGCGCTTTGGAGCAGGCCGAGGACACGGAGCAAGATGCCAAGGTGGATCTCGATGCGGCAACCGAGCAACTGCGTCTTCTCGGCGTCGACAAGGACCACCCTTCGGGGATCGTCGATGTTTTCGCCCCCATATCGGGGGTGATCACGGACCAACAGGTTACCAATGCTGCCGGCGTGCAGGGTTTGTCCGGGCCCAATCCTTTTACCATTTCGGATCTCTCCTTTGTGTGGATCATTTGCGATGTTTATGAGAATGATCTTGACGCCGTGCACGTGGGTGAGTACGCGGATATTCGCCTGAACGCGTACCCCGGCAAGGTCCTGAAAGGCCGGATCGATAACATCCTGCCGGTTCTGGATCCAACTATCCGAACTGCGAAGGTAAGGCTCGAAGTTGCCAACCCCGGACTGATGCGCGTGGGGATGTTCGCCACTGCGACCTTCTATGGTAAGCAGTCGGAAACGCGGGCTGCCGTTCCCGCGACCGCCATCCTGCACCTGCATGATCGCCAGTGGGTTTACACGCCGGTGAGTTCCGGGCACTTCAAGCGCCTTGAAGTGGTTGCAGGAAACATGCTTCCCGGCAACCAGCAAGAGGTTATTTCAGGAGTCAAACCCGGGGATCGAGTGATCGCAAATGCCATGACGTTCCAGAGCACGGTAGAACAATAATGATACGCAAATTCGTCGACTTCGCCCTGGAGAACCGGCTGCTTGTTCTTGCTTTCGCACTGCTGCTGTTTGTATGGGGCGCGGTTTCCTTCCATTTACTCCCCGTCGAAGCGTACCCGGACGTTGCGGACAACTACGTGGAGATCATCACCCAGTGGCCCGGAATTTCCGCGGAGCAAGTTGAACAGCAAGTAACGATCCCCCTGGAAATCGTGATGAACGGGATCCCGCACGTAACGCACTTGCGGTCATTTTCGTTGTTTGGACTTTCCGATCTGAAGCTCGTCTTTGACGACGATGAAGACAATTTCAAGAACCGCGAGAGAGTACTGGAGCGGCTTTCCCAAGTCAGTTTGCCGGCAGGCGTAGTCCCAAGCATGGGCACGGACTGGAGCCCGGTGGGGCAAATCTATTTTTTCACGCTGCACAGCAGCAATCCCCAATATGACGTCATGGAGTTGAAGTCCATCGAAGATTGGGTTGTGGAGAAGAACTTGAAGGCTGTGCCGGATATCGTGGACGTCGCGAGTTTCGGCGGGCCGACGCGTGAATATCAGGTTCGGGTTGACCCCAATAAATTGATCGCTTACGGCTTGAGCCTGGCGCAGGTCGAGCAGCAGCTCACGAGCAACAACGTGAATGCCGGCGGCAGCTTTGTGGAAGCCGGGCTGCAGCAAATCAACGTCCGTGAAGTTGGGCTGGTGCGAAGCGTCGAGGACATTGAAAACACGGTGATCGTCACCAAGGGGGGCACCCCCATTCGCGTGAAGGACATCGCCGAAGTCTCGCAGGGCCCGAAGATCCGTTTGGGCCAGTTTGCCCGGGCGATTCACCGTGAAGATGGAAAGATCATTGATAACGATGATGTGGTGTCGGCCTGGGTGCCAATGCGCAAAGGCGCGGATGCGGAGAAGGCCCTGGAAGGTTTGCACAAAAAAGTGCAAGAACTCAACGACCGCATATTACCGCCCGGCGTGAAGATCGTTCCGTTTATTGACCGCAGCGATTTGCTGCACTTCACGACACATACGGTGCTGCACAATCTCACGGCAGGCATCATCCTGGTCGTAATCATCCTTTTTTTGTTTCTCGGAAATGTGCGCGGGGCGGTCATTGTCGCCCTGACAATCCCGTTTTCGTTGTTGTTTGCCGCCACCTGCCTCAAGCTCAAGGGCATTCCGGCAAACTTGCTGTCTCTTGGGGCGTTGGATTTCGGGATGGTGGTGGACGGCGCCGTGGTGATGGTGGAAAACATCATCCGCCATCTGGGCCACCAGGAAAAATCGCTGAAGACCCCCATGGAGCGCATACGTGATGCCGCCCACGAGGTACAGCGCCCGGTGTTTTATGCCATCGGCATTATTATCACCGCGTACCTGCCGATCTTCACCTTGGAGCGTGTGGAAGGGCGCTTGTTCAAACCCATGGCCTGGACCGTGGCGTTTGCACTGCTGGGCGCTTTGCTATTTTCGATGCTGGTTGCGCCGGTGCTGGCGAGTTTCTTTTTTCCCAAGGGCGCACGCGAGTGGCACAACCCGGTGATGGAGTTCCTGACAAAACTGTACCGGGAAGCGGTGAAATGGGCCATCGAGCATCGCCTCGTTACCGTGAGTGTCGCGCTGCTGGGTTTACTTGTGGCCATTTATCTTTCGGTGGGGGTCATCGGTTCCGAATTCCTTCCGCACTTAGATGAGGGAGCCCTGTGGGTGCGCGGCACGCTTGCGCCGAGCGCCGGACCGAGCGAGGGCATCCGCTTATCGAACCAGGCCCGCATCTTGCTTTGCTCGTTCCCGGAGGTCACCGAATGCACGAGTCAGACGGGACGCCCGGATGACGGCACGGACACCACCGGCTTCTTCAATACCGAGTTCTACGTCGGCTTGAAGCCCAAGGAAGATTGGCGACCCGTGTTTCACGAAGATAAGGAGGAATTGATCGCGGCCATGAACCGGGAACTTGAAAAAATCCCGGGGGTGATCTGGGGTTTCTCTCAGCCCATCGAAGACAATATGGAAGAGGCGGTGAGCGGGGTCAAGGGGGAACTTGCCACGAAGGTCTATGGCGACGACTTGAGGACGCTCGAGGATATAGGCAACCAGATCGTGGGTATCATGCGCGGAATCAAGGGAATCGAAGACCTGGGAGTGCTACAAGTTCTTGGGCAACCCAACTTGAACATAACCGTGGACCGCCTGGAGGCTGCCCGCCATCAAATCAACGTAGCCGACGTTCAGGATGCCGTCCAGACTGCGGTGGGGGGCAATGCGCTGACCCAAGTCTTGCAGGGCGAGGCGCGATATGACTTGGTTCTTCGCTATCTGCCCAAGTATCGCGATACCAAAGAGGCCATAGAGAACATTCGCTTGCTTTCTCCGTCCGGCGAGCGCGTATCTCTCGCGCAGCTCTGCAAGATCGAAGAACGCGACGGTGCATCCGAGATTTACCGTGAGGGCAACCAACGCTTTATCGCCATCAAGTACAGCGTCCGCGGGAGGGACCTGGGTGGAGCTGTCGAAGAAGCAATTCAAAAGGTTGCAGCACGCGTTCAATTGCCGCGCGGGTACCGCATTGATTGGGAAGGCGAATACGAGAGCGAGAAACGCGCCGGGAAACGGCTCCTGATCATCGTGCCACTCACGATCCTGCTGATCTTTCTGATTCTCTACTCGATGTTCCGGTCGTTCAAATGGGCGTCGCTTATCCTGGCCAACGTGGCCCTGGCGCCCATCGGCGGTACCCTGGCGTTATTGATGACTGGCACGCACTTCAGCGTGTCTTCGGGCGTGGGCTTCTTGGCGCTCTTCGGCGTTTCGGTGCAAACCGGCGTCATCATGCTTGAGTACATTAATCAATTGCGTGTAAAGGGACACTCCATCGAGCAATCGGCAATCGAGGGAGCGGTGTTGCGGTTACGCCCAATTATGATGACGATGTTGGTCGCCACATTTGGATTATTGCCCGCGGCCATGTCCCACGCGATAGGTTCCGATTCTCAACGGCCGTTCGCCATTGTCATCGTCGGCGGCCTCATCTCCGATTTGGTGATGAGCATTTTTCTGTTGCCGACCTTGTACGTGTGGGTCTCGAGCGATGGGGACAGGCTCCCCGAACCGGAGATGGACTTGGAGGAAGGTGCATCGTAGCGTTCCATTCCTTGGGGCCGCGAAAGAACCGAAGCTTGGGAAATCCGCCGCCGGGTATGCACGCCCAGGTTGCACGAAATGCGGACAGACTGGCGCTGAGTGGCTCAGAATGGGAAGAACAGACCTGATAAATTGGCCAACACGCAGTGACGGGCGTCACAAAACGCTATGTAAGACTGCCCAAGTCGTCATTGCCCTTCTTTCATCGTAGTTTCCATTGATTTCGACTGCCGCGCAGCCTACCATTTTCTTGATACCTTTTGAGATGGTTCCGGAGAAACCTAATGACCCGCAAAATGTCTATCGTCGACGGCAACGAGGCCACCGCCGCCACCGCTTACCGCATCAATGAGGTGATCGCGATCTATCCGATCACGCCGTCGTCCAACATGGGGGAGTGGTCCGACCAGTGGAGTTCTGAAAAGAAGCCCAACATTTGGGGCGCCATCCCGGATGTGATTGAAATGCAAAGCGAAGGGGGAGCTGCAGGCGCGTTACATGGCGCACTGCAGGCTGGCGCGTTGGGCACCACGTTTACAGCGTCGCAGGGCTTGCTGTTGATGATCCCCAATATGTTCAAGATTGCCGGAGAGCTGACCGCGGCGGTGATTCACGTGGCGGCAAGAACGGTGGCGACGCACGCGTTGTCCATTTTCGGGGACCACAGCGACGTGATGGCCACGCGCAGCACGGGATTCGCTTTGTTGTCCTCGAATTCGGTCCAGGAGGCCAGCGATTTTGCGTGTATCGCCCAGGCCGCCGCGCTGGAATCGCGCGTTCCCTTCGTACACTTTTTCGACGGTTTCCGGACCTCCCACGAAGTGAACATGATCGAACCCCTGAGCGATGACGATCTGCGGACGCTGATCGATGACAAGTTCGTGCGCCAGCATCGCGAACGAGCCATGTGTCCGGATCGTCCGGTGCTGCGCGGGACGGCGCAAAACCCGGACGTGTTTTTCCAGGCGCGGGAAGCGTGCAACCCGTACTATCGGGCGTGCCCGACGATCGTGCAGGATGTGATGGAGCGCTTCGGGAAGCGCACGGGGCGGAAATACAACCTGTTTGATTATTACGGACCGGCGGACGCAGAACGCGTGGTGATTCTGATGGGTTCCGGCGCGGGCGCGGCGGAAGAAGCCGTGGACGCGCTGCGGAAGTCGGGAGAGAAGGTTGGGCTGTTGAAAGTGCGGTTGTTCCGGCCGTTTGCGGCGGCGGCGTTCCTTCACGCGATTCCCGCCAGCACGAAAGCGATCGCGGTGCTGGATCGCGTGAAAGAGCCGGGCAGCCTGGGCGAGCCGCTGTACCAGGATGTGCTGACGATTTACGCGGAGCGCTACGCGACGCTGCCCGGCGCGGGCATCCCGCGAATCATCGGTGGGCGCTATGGATTGTCGTCGAAGGAGTTCACACCCTCGATGGTGAAGGCGGTGTTTGACGAGTTGAAGAAGGCCGAGGCGAAGAATCACTTCACCGTGGGCATTCAGGATGATGTGACGCACACCAGCTTGAACTACGACCCGGACTATTCGACGGAAGATCCGCGGACGGTGCGCGCGCTGTTTTACGGACTGGGATCGGACGGCACGGTGGGGGCGAATAAGAACTCCATCAAGATCATCGGGAAGGGCACCAACAATTACGCGCAAGGCTACTTCGTATATGACTCGAAGAAAGCGGGCGCGGTGACGGTGTCGCACTTGCGTTTCGGGCCGGATCCCATCCGCTCAACCTACCTGATCACCAAGGCGAATTTCGTGGCATGCCACCAGTTTCAGTTCATGGACCGTATTGACGTGCTGGCGGCGGCGGAGCCCGGCGCTGTGTTCCTGCTGAATACGCCGTTTGGACCCGACGAAATCTGGAACAACATCCCGCGGCAGGCGCAGGAAACGATCATCAAGAAGAAGTTGCGCTTCTATGTGATCGACGGATACGCGGTGGCCAGGACAGCCGGGATGGGCAGCCGCATCAATACGATCATGCAGACGTGCTTTTTTGCGATCAGCGGCGTGCTGCCGAAGGAAGATGCGATTGCCGCGATCAAGAAGGCAATTTTCGATACCTACGGCAAGCGCGGAGAAGCGGTGGTGCAGAAGAACTACGCGGCGGTGGACGCGGCGCTGGCGCACATGCACGAAGTCAAGGTGCCGGGGAAGGTGACGGCGCTCTTCGACATGCTTCCGGCAGTATCGCCGCAAGCGCCGAAGTTCGTGCGCGACGTATTGGGAACAATCATCACCGGGAATGGCGATTCGCTGCCGGTCAGTGCGATGCCGATTGACGGAACGTTTCCAACGGGCACGGCCATGTGGGAAAAGCGCAACATCGCCCAGGAGATTCCTGTCTGGGATGAGGCCTTGTGCATCCAGTGCGGCAAGTGCGTGCTGGTATGCCCGCACGCGGTGATTCGCGCGAAGGTGTACGACTCCTCGCTGTTGAAGAATGCGCCGGAGACCTTCAAGTCCTCGAAGCCG
>Ga0074045_10003687_pt1 | contig 13761 bp, 12 predicted proteins | sample BogForMeECP23OM2_FD_94442 | JGI IMG/M metagenome (GOLD analysis project Ga0074045, IMG submission 94442) | Bog forest soil microbial communities from Calvert Island, British Columbia, Canada - Bog Forest MetaG ECP23OM2 | ecosystem: Environmental > Terrestrial > Soil > Wetlands ... | reverse complement strand
GGCTTTTCGCTCACCGTGATGACGCAGCATCTCGGCTACAAAGGTCAGCCGCTGGCGTGTCGGCTGGCGAGCGACGACGAATTGCGCTCCTACGCGAGCGTGCTGCGCCAGGCGGGCCACGGCGTCGTCGAGATTGCGCTGACCAAGCAGCCGAGCGGCGTTTCCGAGCGCGAATACGCACTGCTCGATTTGCTTTCGACCGAGAGTCAGCGCCCCGTGACCTGGCTCAACCTGCGCGACCGTGACGACGCACCCGAGGCGTGGCGCGAGACGCTCGAAAAGGTGGCGCCGCTGCTGGACCGCGGCTGTCGTCCGCAAGTGGCGGCACGCCCGCTGATAATCGAATTCAACCTGCGCAATCCTTTCCTCTTCGCCAGCATGAACTCGATCAAGCCGGCCTTCGGCGATAAGTCGGTCGAGGCCCAGAAAACGCTTTATGCCGACGCGGATTTTCGCCGCAGGTTCGCGGCCGAACTCGAACGCCGCACGGTCCTGCGCGACATCTGGGATCGCGCCAAGGTCAAGGAAGCGGCCAAGGCCGAGCTGAAATCCTGCGAGTGGAAAACCGTTCGCGAGCTGGCGGAAGAGCGCGGCGCCGATCCGCTGGACCTGTTCTTCGACCTCGCGATTGCGGACGACCTTGCGCTCACTTACATGATGCCGTTGCTCGATATCAACGAGGAGCGGGTCGCGCGCAAGTTCAGCGATCCGCGCACGATGATCGGTATCTCGGATGGCGGCGCCCACGTCGATATGCTCTGCAACGCCGGCTATCCCACCTACCTCATTGGTAATTTCGTCCGCGGCCGGCAGGACCTCACGCTGGAACACGCGGTCAAGCGTATCACCGCGGAACCCGCGCGCTTCTTCGGTATCGCCGGCCGTGGTGTAATCGCGCCGGGCATGGCGGCCGACCTCACGATTTTCGATTTCGAGCGTGTCGGTTCACCCGAACGCCCGGAGATCATGCATGATTTCCCCGGCGGCGGACGGCGCCTGGTGACCCGTGCCGAAGGTATCGAATACACGATCGTCAACGGAACGATTCTGTACCAGGCCGGCCAGCATACGGGCGCGTTGCCCGGGCAAGTGCTCCGTTCGGGACGGCCACTGGCCCAGGGCGAGCGCAACTGAGAGGATGCGGCGATGTTTATAATGCGATTCACCGAGCGCCCGTATGTCGCCTACACCGAGGAAGACGTGCGCGGCAGCTTTCGGAGTGCGGTCCGGCTGACCTTCTCGAATAGTCATTTCGACCCGGCCTTGGGCGCCGATCTCTACAATGAGTATCTGGACGAATACCAATTTGCCGAGGAGGCCGGCTTCGACGGGTTGATGCTCAATGAGCATCACAATACGCCGACCTGCATGGGCGCCGCGATGAACCTCGAGGCGGCAATCCTGGCGCGCATTACGCAAAAGGCCAAGATCATCCTGCTCGGCAATCCGCTGCCGATCTTCGATAATCCGCTACGGCTGGCCGAGGAGCTGGCCGAGATCGATATGATCTCGCGCGGCCGGCTGGTCTCGGGCTTCGTGCGGGGTACCGGGATCGAAAGCTGGGCGACCAACACCAATCCCGTGCATAACCGCGAACGCTTCGAGGAAGCGCACGATCTGGTGATCAAGACCTGGACGCAGCCGGGCCCGTTCCGCTGGGAAGGCAAGCATTATCAATTCCGGGTGGTGAATCCTTTCGTGCGGCCGCTGCAACAGCCTCATCCGCCGGTCTGGATCCCTGGCCTGGGGAGTCCGGAGACCCTCGATTGGGCGGCCCGCAGGCATTATCCCTACATCTATCTGGAGACCGATCCGCAGGTGACGGTCCAGATGACCGAGTTGTATCACAAGTCCGCGGCGGAGACGGGTTATACGCCCGGCCCGCAGAATTTCGGCTATCTGTGGCGAATCCACGTGCAGGACACCGACGAGAAAGCGTCCGAAGTCGGCAAAGGCTTTCTTATCGGCAATGCCGGTATCGGGCGAGTGCCGATGCCCGGTGATTTTATGGCGCCGGCCGGCTACAACTCGCGCGAGGGTTCCAAGCGAATCCTCGAACAGTACAAGCACTCAATCCGGCCCGACGCTCTTTACGGCGGCGTCGATGCGGCCGGATGGGACGCGGTGGTGGCGAGCAACCGGGTCGTGGTTGGCAGCCCGAAAACCGTTCTCCGGAAAATCCGCGAAGGGCTCGAGATTCTGCGCCCCGGAATTCTCGGGATGTGGACCAATGACGGCACGATTGGCCACAAGGATACGATGCGATGCCTGCAACTCATGAAGGAAGAAGTGCTCCCGGCGGTACATGAAATGGGTAAAGAACTGGGATTGCCCGGTCCGTTCGAGCAGGCACCTTGATTAGCCGTGCGCGACGGTCGCGGTTGAGTGCCGAACCTGCAACGCGAATCCGAGGACAACATCAATGACGGCGAGCGCATTCGAGTCGAAATCCGTAACGGTGGGCGGCGCGGCGATCCAATATCTGGTCGCGGGTAAGGGTGCGCCTTTGCTCTGGCTGCATGGGAGCGAAGGTAATGCGGGCTGGCTCCGGCTGCACGACGAGCTCGCGCGTCACTTCACCGTCTATGTCCCGACTCATCCGGGATTCGCCGGCTCCGACCGGCCGCCGTGGCTCGAATCGTTTGTCGATCTCGCACGCTTCTATCTGTGGATTGTCCAGCAACTCGGGATTACGCGTGCGACCCTGGCCGGACACTTTATCGGCGGATGGCTCGCGGCTGAGATGGCGGTGATGTCGCCGCAGGTCGTCGAACGATTACTACTGGTCGACGCGGCCGGTGTGCGCCCGCGCGAGGGCGAGATTACCGACATCTTTCTGCAGGGCGGCGAAGGCACCCGTCGTCTGTCTTTTTTCGACGCCAAACAGGTAGTGGATTACGAGCTATTGTTCGGCAAGAAGCCGACGCCGGAGGAGCGCGAAGCGCAGGTCATAAATCGCGAGGCCGTGACGCGCTACTGCTGGAAGCCCTACATGCACGACCCCAGTCTGCCGGCGCTCCTGGAGCGTCTGCGCGCGTTGCCGACGCTGATCGTGTGGGGCCGCGAGGATCGGATCGTGCCGCTTGAGGCCGGCGAACTATACCGCCGCGCTATCGCCGGCGCGCGCCTGGAAGTAATCGACCACTGCGGTCATTTTCCGCAACTCGAAAAGCCGGCCGAGTTCATGCGTGCGGTCGGACCTTTCCTCGGACTATAGAAAAAGCGCCGCGCTATCGAACGTCGTCGACCTCGCGGCGCTCAGGGAGCTAGGACCTGTGCGTCCGCGCAGTTGTGCCGCCTATTTCTTTTCGAAGACGAAGTGCGCTTCCATTTTCGCCTTTACTTCATCCAGGTGGTTACAGTAGCGGTTGAAGCCGCCGTTGTAATTGCCGTCCTGACGGCGCTGGAACTCGCCCTCGAAGTTATAATAGCCCGGCGTGCAGTCCTGGTTGCGCGTGGTTTTGCCGCGATGCTCGATTACTTCCTGCACCCACCACTCTTCCGCTTCCGGCGTGACGTCGATTGAGTCATAGCCGTGGCGCCGGGTGTAGTCGATGCACGCGGCGATGTGATCACCCTGGGATTGGAGCATATCGGTCAAATTGAACTGGAATGAGGCCTGGTAGCCGCCCATGATGAAGAGGTTGGGGAAGCCATGCGTGTGGATCCCGAGGAGGGTACGGATTCCGTCGCGGTATTTGTCATTGAGATCAAGACCGTGCTCGCCCTTGATCTGGTTATAGATGCCGGTTTTTTGCACCTCAAAACCCGTGGCGTAGATCAGGACGTCGACCTCGTACTGCTTGCCTTCGAAGACGGGGCCCTTGGCCGTGATCTCCGTGATGCCCTTGCCGTGGGTGTCGACCAGATGGACGTTCGGCCGGTTGTAGGTCGGCAGGTAGTAGTTGTCGAAACACGGGCGCTTGCACATGAACATGTACCACGGCTTGAGCGCTTCGGCGGTCGCCTTGTCCTCGACGATTTCCTCGATCCGCTTGTGGATCCGCATCATGTAGTTGATATTCGCGTTTTCCTGCCGGCGAACTTTCTCCTCGGGGGACATGGCGGCCAGTTCCGCCTTCTGCTTCTCGGTCAGCTCCGGCTCCCGCCGCGCCTCCGCACGGCGTTTGGCCTGCCATCCGGGGTGCAGTTTCGCCGCCCACTTCTGATCCGTCTCCCAGTCATCCTTGATATCAATTGAGGACGGCGTGCGCTGAAACACGTACAGCTCCTTCGCCGCCGCTCCCAGGCGCGGAATCGCCTGGACCGCGGACGCCCCTGTGCCGATGATACCCACGACCTTATCCGCCAGACCCGAAAGGTCAGCCTTGGTGTAGTTGTAGTCCCATCGCGAGGTGTGAAAGGAGTGACCTTTGAACGACTCCATGCCGCTGATCTTCGACAGTTTGGGCTTGGAAAGCGTGCCGTTGGCGCAGATCACGAAGCGCGCCTTGAGTCGGTCGCCGCGGTCCGTGCCGATATTCCACATTTTTTCGTCTTCGTCCCAGGTAGTGGACGTGACGGTGGTCTGGAAAACGGCAAGTTCGTAAAGGTTATACTTGCGCGCGATCGCCTGGCAGTGGCCAAAAATCTCGGGTCCCTGAGCGTAGTGGCGCGTCGGGACGTAGCCCATCTCGTCGAGCAAAGGCAGGTAATCGTAGGCGACGACGTCGCAAGCCGCGCCGGGATACCGGTTCCAGTACCAGGTGCCGCCGACGTCCGCGCCGCGCTCGACGATCCGGATACTTTCGACGCCACATTCGCGCAGCCGCGCCGAGGTCAGGAGCGCGGAGAACCCGCCTCCGATGAACAGGCATTCGACCGTATCGTTGATCGGCTCGCGGGGTTTGATCTCACCGCCGTAGGGATCAATTTCGTACTTCGCGAGCTCCCCGCTCAGGTCGGAGGTATACTGCGCCGTACCTTCGGGCCGGTAGCTCAACCGGAGGTCGCGCTCTTCGGCGAACTTCTTTTTGATTTGTTCGTAGTACTCTTGGGGACGGTCGCTCTTCGCCGACAGCGGGCTGATCGTGCCGATAGGCGCCGTACCGTGCTCTTTTTCCATTTCCTTGGATTTCCTTCCGCTTGGGATTCTTTTTTCGCGAGATAAACTAACTTCGCATCAAGCCGGGGCGCTTTGCAAAGCTAAGTCGCCGCAGCCGTCGCATTTAGATTATCGCCTCCGCCCGCGACTGTCACGGCTGCGCGCCTTCCGCCGGGATTCGGTCGAAACCCTTGCGTGAGTACTCGCGACGGCCACGTATTCCTGCCGTCCCGAGCTGGAGCGGGCTGCGCCTGTGTTGCCTGGACCGACCCAAAGCTATATCTGGCGTGGGAGGATTTCTCGCGCGAAGCTATGAGCAAGACTCGTCACGGCAGACGCCTGCGGCGGCGCACTTACGCATTCTGGGCCAGCGACTGGAGTCTCACTGTGCTCCTCCTTTTGTTGCTCGCCAACATTTTTGCCCTGCCCGTCTTCGAGATGTCTGAATCGTTGGGCAGGATCATTGTGCGCGCGGTATTCGCGGCGATTATCATCTCCGGGCTGATCGCGACCGTCCAAAACATCCGGCTAATCGCATTGGGCTCAGCATTGGCGCTGAGCGCGCTCTTCCTGGGATGGGTGGGCGCGGCGCACCCGAGCATGTGGCTCTATCTGCTCAACGATGTGATCGCATTGCTGGTCCTCGGGCTCTTGTTCGTGATGATTGTGCGACAGGTGTTTCGCGAGGGGCCGATCACGATACGTCGTGTGCGCGGTGCGGTCGCGGTCTATCTGCTGATCGGCATCGCCTGGGCTGTCGCTTACGATCTGATCGACGCGGTGAATCCTGGAGCATTCAGCCGCGGGGCGGATGTCCATCACACCAACCTCGGCCTGCACATCTATTACAGCTTCACTACCCTGACGACCCTCGGCCTCGGCGACGTCTTGCCGGTAAGTCCGCTCGCCCGTTCGTTGACCCTGCTGGAAGCTTTAGTGGGGCAGCTTTTTCCCGCAATCCTGATCGCTCGCCTGGTCGCCATGGAAGTTACTTATCGTCAAGCGCGGACCGGCCGCGAAAGGGGTGATCGGGAATGAAGTCGAGGGAAGTCAATTGCAATCGCGGCAAATACGCCCGGTCAGCGCTTCGGGGCTTCGCGCTGCGCTTTTTCGGTAGCGCGCTTTCTTATCCGCACCGCGCAATTGCTCCAGCGATTCTCGAGTTCGCAGACGGGCAAACCATGAATGTCCTTGAGTTCCTCGACCTCGCGCCGGAGGCTTTCGTTCTCGGCCCGCGCGCTCTCGAGCGACGCTTGCAGGTCGCGCGCTTCGTCCCGCGCGGTCCGCACCTCCATCGTCTTGCCGGCGATTACGGTCTTGAGCCGCCACACTTCCGCGACGAGCGTGGCGCACTGTCCAGGCTCGAGCGGCTGCCCGTTTTCCAGTTGCTGTTGCAGCTCGCTTAACTTCTCGACCGTCACCCGCGTCCTCGCTCACTTGGCGGCGCTTCGCACCGGCACTGTAACAGCCTGCCTCGAAACGCGGTACCACGGCAACATCGGAAGTCGACAAAAATAGCGGGCCGCACGCTGTTTCAGGGCATTTCGAGCGGGTTATACGTGGCTATACTTGAGCTGACCGCCGCGTCTACTCGACGTGCGTCGTCGGCCGCCCCCGCGTCAGCCGGGTTATACGGGGCTATACTTGAGCTGACCGGAGTCTACACGCCGGAAGTCTTCGGGTCATGCGGATCGCAAACCGGCGGATGCGGACCGCCGTTAGTGCCCTTCCGCTTGCGCACGGCACAATTGCTCCAGCGCGTTTCCAGCTCGCATACGGGCAGGCCGTTGATCGCGGTGAGTTGTTCGAGTTCACGGCGCAACGCATCATTTTCCGCACGCGTGATCTTCAATGTGGCGGCGATTGAATCGGCTTCCTCACGCGCTAGCCGGGCTTCGATCGTCTTGCTGCTGTTCACGGTCTTGAACCGCCAGACTTCAGCGAGCAGGGCCGCGCACTGTTGGGCGTCGAGCAAGTGTCCCTGATCCAGCAGTCGCTGAAGCTCGTTCAACTCTTCGACCGTCATATCGCTCTCTTTCGTCGGCTAAGCTAAAGCTAGATTATCATATCTTTAAACTCTTAAAATATAATAAATTGGCTAACGGACAAATAGCCGCTAATCTCGACGACGCCGGAAACGATCCGTGATCAGCAAAATCCCGCCGCCCAGTATTGCGAGGCCGCTGATAGCGATACTCGGATCGATCTCGGGAACTCGTGGACACGGCGTCGGACGCCCGTGAGGGGCGGATAGGTCCGACTGCGCGAAGGCGTTCGGGAGTGGAGCGACCAAGGGTAAGCCCAAAGCTAAGCTCGCCGCTATAATTGTCGTTAATTTCTTTCGATTCACCCTTATCTCCCAAAGAAGCCTTGTGGTGGGCCGCACACCCGCAAGCTCTGTTATCATCCTAAAAGACGCTAAAGAATTCAACAAGGCCGAGCCAGTTCTTATTAGAGTTCTTCACACGACTCTTAGCGATAACAGTGACAATCTGCAAGATGGGGGCTACGCGATGGTGATTTATGACCTCGCGCGCGGCTCCGATGAATCGGATCGGCCGCGGAGGCCGGCCTTGCCCGGTTTGACAGGAATTTCACGCGGGTGCTAACCCCAAGCAGGAGGACAAATCAATGGTGTACATGCAGGCGTCGATCAAGCTTCATCCCGGAAAGCTGCCCGACTTTATTGCGTTGCTCAACAAGATAACCCCGCTCGCAGCCAAACACGGGATTAAACTGGTGGGGAGTTACGCGAGCATTGTCGGCCGGCTCAACTCGGTCGTCGATCTCTGGGAATTGCCCGAGCCGAATTCGGTGGGCAAGCTGTTGTCTGACCCCGAATTGCAGAAATTCGGACCGCAGATCGCCGAGATCATTGAAGACGAGGTGCTCTCAATCCTGACGAAGCTGCCAATCGGCTGAGCGCAAGCTGCGTTTTGCCGAAGCCGGTTCGTCGTTCGCTGCGACGCACCGGCCACGCTTCAGTCGCGCCATGGAGGCGCATACCGTGACGCGCGCGCGGGACTCCCGCACGCCGCGCCGGTTTGACAGGAATTTTCCGCGGATGCTCGCGCAGCTCCGGAGGATCGATCTATGGTGTATTTACAGGCGTCTATCAAACTCTATCCGGGGAAACTCCCCGACTTTGTCAGCTTGCTGAACGACTTGATTCCCTTGCTCGCCAGGCATGGCTGGAAACTGATGGGGAGTTACGCGAGCGTCGTCGGCCGGCTCAATACCGCGGTCGATTTCTGGGAACTGCCCGATCCTAATGCGTGCGCGGCGCTGTTGTCCGATCCGGAATTCCAGAAGTACGGACCACGGATCGCCGCGATCGTCGAAGACGAGGTGCTCTCTGTTCTGACGAAGCTGCCGATCGGCTGATCGTAAGCGGACTGCTAGCGCGCCACTCCACAGCGACGCATCGGCGCATACCCGACTCCCTCAGAAGCGGCGCGTTGCGCGATCGTGCGCGACGGTAAAATCCAGGTCGGGACCCTTCGGCACGATCCGGGTCGGATTGATACTCGCGTGACTCGCGTAGTAGTGGCGCTTGATTTGGGCAAGGTTGACCGTCGCGGCGACCCCCGGCCATTGGTAGAGTTCGCGGGCATAGTTCCATAGATTGGGGTAATCGATCAGGCGGCGCCGATTACACTTGAAGTGGCCGTGATAAACCGCGTCGAAGCGCACCAGCGTCGTGAAGAGCCGCCAATCGGCCTCGGTCACCCGGGGGCCGGCGAGATAGCGCTGGCGTGACAGGCGTGCTTCGAGGTCGTCGAGCGCGCTGAACAGCACCTCGAAAGCCTCGTCATAGGCCGCCTGCGACCGCGCGAAACCGCACCGGTAGACGCCATTGTTGACGTTGGGATAGACCAGCGCGTTGATCTCATCAATCGTGGCGCACAGTTCCGGCGGATACAGATCGACCGCCGCGTCGCCCCATTGATCGAACGCGCTGTTCAGCATCCGGATAATCTCCGCCGATTCGTTATTCACGATTCTCGCCCGGTGCTTGTCCCAGAGGACCGGCACGGTGACCCGGCCGGTATAGGCGGGGTCGTTCTTCAGATAGATTTCGTAAAGATAACGGGCATCGTTGAGCTGATCGGGCGTCGAGCCCGGGGTGAGCGAGCCGTCGGGCGCGGTGAAGGCCCATCCACGCTCGCCCATGAACGGATCGACCACCGCGACCGAGATTACCGCCTCGAGCCGCTTGAGCGCGCGGAAAATCAGCGTGCGGTGGGCCCACGGGCAGGCCAGCGAGACGTAAAGGTGATAGCGCCCGGGTTCGGCCGCGAAGCCGCCGCTTCCCGACGGTCCGGGACCGCCGTCGGGCGTGACCCAGTTGCGCAACGCCGAGTCGCGCCTGACGAAGTGCCCCTGTTGATCGGTGGCGAAGGTCTCTTCCACCTGCCATTGGCCATTGAGCAGCATGCCCATGGGTTTCCGACTCCAGCCGGGATAATTCGTTGTGATCGCGAGTTCGGCTACAGCGCGGTACGCGCCAGACGCTCGAGTTTTGCGTGATAGTCGCCGACGAAGAGCGGCTCGGACGCACTGACCTCGACCACGCGATTGACGCCCATTGCGGAGAACTCGCCAAATAGCTCCTGGGTATGCGCGCGTTCGCCCGGCAGCGAAATCATCAGGGTCACGTCGAGCTTGCCGGCGTCACGCCCGACCTTCGCGCACTCGTCCTTGAGTTCGGCCAGCTTGCGCCGCATGAACTTGACCGCCTTGCTGGTGTCGAAGCAGACCGGATTGTAGCCATCGCCCCATCGCGCGACCCATTTTAGTGCGTTGCGGTCGAGACTGCCGATCAGCACGGGCGGTCCCGGCCGCTGGGCCGGTTTTGGATTGCAGACGATTCCGTCGAAGTTGACATATTTGCCGTGGAACGACGCGACCGGTTTGATCCATAGCTCACGCATCGCGGCGATGTATTCGGCCGCCTGCGTCCATCGATGGTCGAAGTCGGAGCCGAGCGGTACGGCGGCCTCGCGCAGCCAGCCCGCGCCGACCCCCATGATGAAGCGGCCGCCCGAGAGCTGATCGAGCGTCGCGATTGTCTTCGCGGCGACCAGCGGCTCGTGTTCGGGCACGAGCAGCACCGAAGTTCCGATCCGCAGATGGCGGGTCGTGGCCGCCGCCATCGCGAGCACCACAAACGGTTCCGGGAAATGGGCATAGTGGTCCGGAATCGCGCCGCCCGCCGGAAAGGGCGTCCTGGGCTCGGCGTGAAAGAGCATGTGATCGCCGACCCACACCGATTCGAGCCCCAATTGCTCGCACTCCAGGGCGAAGGCGCCGGGATTGGGTGTCGACGCATCGACTCGCTTGTAGATCATCGAGATACCGACTTTCATCGCGCTCCCTCCTGCTTCCGGTATTGAGGCCAGAATGCTCCGTTCGCCCGCGTCGAGCAAAAGGATTCGCGCACGCTAGCAGAGCGCCGTTGCGGCGCGGAGCGAGCACAGGGGGCGGCGGAGTCTGCGACGCGCGGCCAAATCAAGTCTCTGCGAGCTGGTCAAGATTCTCAAGCTGGGTTAGCGCTATTGCCGGAAAGGATTTGACCGTTGGAGCGGGTGCAAACGCATGGCGGTTGCGCTATTCGTTGCATCATCTTGCGCATAGTGAGGTCGCAGCAATGGGACGTCTTGACGGCAAAGTCGCGCTGATTATCGGGGGTGGCGCCAACGGACCGCCGAACCCGGGCGAACCGCTCTCGATCGGCAATGGCCGCGCGACGGCGATCCTGTGTGCGCGTGAGGGCGCCGCGGTGATGGTCGCCGATCGCGACCACACGCTGGCTCACGAGACCGCCGCGGCGATTCGCGCCGAGGGCGGTACCGCGGATTCGGTCGCGGGCGACGTCAGCAAGGAAGACGATTGCCGTCACCTGGTCGAGGAGGCGGTGCGCCGCTTCAAGGCGGTCCATCTGCTGGTGAACAACGTCGGTATCGCGGTCGGCCGTACTCTCCTCAATACCACCACCGCTGAATTCGACCTTATGTACGAGGTCAATCTGCGCAGCCAATTCCTGACGATGCGCTTCGCGGTGCCGGAGATTATCAAGGCGGGCGGCGGTGCGATCGTCAACGTCTCGTCGGTCGCGGCGATTCTGGCCGGCAGCGGGATCGCGTACGAGGCGACCAAGGCGGCCCTGCTCGGACTTTCGCGCTCGGTGGCGGTGCGTCACGCGCGCGACGGGATCCGCTGCAACACGATCCTGCCGGGATTGATCAACTCTTCGATGGTGCGGCGGGAAATCGGCGACCGCGAGGCGCGTGTCGCCCCGCGGATTCCGCTCGGCCGTCAGGGGACGCCATGGGAAATCGCCAAGGCGGTGGTCTTTTTGCTCTCCGACGATGCGTCGTATATTACCGGCACCACGTTGATCGTCGACGGCGGGATAACCGCCGGCGAAGGCATGCGCCGTTCGCGCGACCCGCAACGCTAGAAAGAGCAAATAATGTTAAAAGAAAGAGCGTCCGGATTCGTGCAGTGGAAAGAAACTCTCCCTTATTTATGGGCAGAATACTCTTGCTGTCGGCATACGGCAATGGCGGCTTGACGGACAAAGAACTCAACCGTTTTTAGTGATGACGACGCCTGAAGAAAATGCGGCCTTGATGCGCGCGGAGCACGCCGCCGGCAGGAGCATAACCGCAAACCTGCCGGTCCTCCTCACGATTGAATCGACTTCGATATGTAATCTGCACTGCGTTATGTGCCCGCAGGGGATAGGCGCGGTCCGCCGTCCAAAACATCTGCCCGAACAAATCGTGACCAAGCTATCTGAAGCGACATCTGTCGCCTCAGTGGCTCAGCTTCACGGTATTGGCGAACCGTTGGCAAGCCCGGCATTCTGGCGTCTACTCGAGGGCGACGCGTTTCACCATGACGCGGAACTGAGTATCAACACCAACTTGACTTTGTTAAACGATCACCGACTCGCATTGTTGCTTGAAGCCAAAGCGAAACTCGCGATTAATATCTCGCTGGATGCCGCGACGGAGCAGACCTATCGGCGCATCCGCGGCGCCGACTTCGACCAGGTGATAGCGAATATCGCCAGGTTGCGAGCGTCACGAGGCTCCAGGAAGCGACCCGTTATCTATATGAATATGACGCTGATGCGGGAAAACATTGAGGAGGCGCCAATGTTTGTTGAGCTGGCGCACCGATTGAATGTTGACGCGGTTTGTTTCTGGCAACTTAATCATTGGCCCAACAAGGAAATGGCTCGCTATAAGTCGGATCAGGAAGGCTGGCACTTCGATTATGCAGCGCAGGGTCTGTGGAATTACCCAGAGCTTTCTGATCGTTGTGTAAGAGCCGCGGTGCGCCGGGGCGCTGAACTGGGTTTCGCGGTCCATCTCGACGCCAGCAAGACTTTGTTTTTCCATGAGGTTGAGACGACGGCGCAGACTGAAACACCTGTCGACGACGAGACAATGGCGCTTCAATCTCTGAGCGAGGTTGAAGCGCCCGCTCCGGACGTGCACGCAGCGCCCGAAACCGTCAAAGACTGCCGCTATCCTTGGGAATGGGCGATGATCACGTCAGACGGCTCGGTCAGGCCCTGCTGCCACGCGACGGCGGCCGTCGGCAATCTCAACGTTTCGAGTTTTGCGGAGATTTGGAACGGGCGATATATGCAAACCCTGCGTCGCAACGTGAAAGCCAACCGGATCGATAGTGTTTGCCATGGTGCGGCCTGCAAATACGTGCAGAATACCGTCGCTGGCGATCCGCGCGAGCGTGCGCCGTGGCCACGACCGTTCTTGCGGGTAGTCTCGCGACGTTGGCGGAAAAAGTGAAAGGCGTCATCCTCCGGCACTCACCGCCTTTACGCTCATTCTCGCCGTCGGGGACTCCTCTAAACCTTAACCCTGCCAAGGATCGTTGCAACGTCACGGAACCTCGGCGTTTTCGCACAAAAGGACTAAACGATGATAAAACTCTTCACCTTCGCGACCAGTCCCTACGCGCGCAAAGTGCGTATCGTGCTCGACTACAAGGGCGTCCCGTATGAACCTTGCGAGCGGTGCTACTCGCTCGATCGCAAGGCCGACCTGCAGGCCGCCAGCCAGCGCGCCGAGGTGCCGGTAATTACGCTGGATAATGGCCGCACGATTTACGATTCGACGATCATCTGCGAATTCCTCGAGCAGGTTTATCCCGACCCGCCGGTCTATCCCAAGGACGCCTGGGAGCGGGCCCGGATGCGGCTGATCGAAGATCTTTGTGATCGCACCTTCGACGCGGTGGGCTTCGGCTACTTCTTCGGTGTGCTCCGCAAAGACGCACCTGAATCCCGCGCGATGCAGGAGGCCGCGAAGCGCGAATGCCTCGTCCTGATCGAAAATCTGGAGCGCGAACTGGACGACCGCAAGTTCTTCTGCGGCGACACGCCAACGGTGGCGGATTTCGCCGCGATAACCCATGTGCCGATGGCGCGCACGATGCGTCTCGATCTTGCCGCGCTGCCGCGGATCAATGCGTGGATGGGCCGGATGCGCGAGGTTCCCGCCGTTGCCGCCGATCGCGAGCGTGCCTCCAAAGCCTGGCAAGGGTCGCACAATCTCGCCGCCGAATTTGAGGGCCCGGACGGCCGTATTCACTGGCGCGACGGCAGGCTAGAATGGCCCGTGCGTCACGGTTTTATCGATCTGGTCGCGCGCGAGTTTCACGCCGGCAAGATGATGTTT
>Ga0074045_10003686_pt1 | contig 13765 bp, 9 predicted proteins | sample BogForMeECP23OM2_FD_94442 | JGI IMG/M metagenome (GOLD analysis project Ga0074045, IMG submission 94442) | Bog forest soil microbial communities from Calvert Island, British Columbia, Canada - Bog Forest MetaG ECP23OM2 | ecosystem: Environmental > Terrestrial > Soil > Wetlands ... | reverse complement strand
GGTTGGTGGAACAACCTTATCGGTGAAGGCATGGGGGTCGACACTAACAAGTATTTTGTAATTTGCAGCAATATTCTAGGCGGCTGCATGGGTTCCACTGGTCCATCTTCAATAAACCCTAAAACGGGTAAACCCTACGGAATCGATTTCCCACTGATAACTATCGGAGACATGGTTAATGCGCAGTGTCACCTCATTGACCACTTCGGCATAGAGAAGCTTTTGGCTGCAATCGGGGGCTCCATGGGCGGTATGCAGGTTTTGCAGTGGATGGTTTCTTATCCCCAAAGGATTCGTGCCGCGATACCTATTGCGACGACGATGAAGCATACGCCTCAGCAGATCGCTTTCAACGAGGTTGGCAGGCAAGCGGTTATGGCTGATCCCGACTGGCGAGGTGGCAACTACTACGGCTGCAGCATTCCTGCTAAAGGGTTAGCTATTGCAAGAATGATTGGGCATATAACCTACATGAGCGATGCTTCGATGGCTGAAAAGTTCGGTCGAAAATTCAAGGAAGAGAAAGCTGCGTTCAAGTTCGGCGTGGATTTCGAGGTTGAAGGTTACCTTCGCTACCGAGGCGACAACTTTGTCAAGAGATTTGATGCAAACAGCTACCTGTACATAACCAAAGCCATAGATTACTTCAATATCTTAAACGGGCACAGCCTCGGAGACATCTTCAGGGGGCTGCAGACAAAAGTGCTTGTTCTCGCATTTAAGTCGGATTGGCTCTACCCATCATACCAGTCACAGGAGATAGTGAAGGCTTGCAAACTGGCAGGCGTAGACGCAAGCTACTGTGAATTTAACTCGACTTATGGTCACGATGCCTTCCTTCTGGAAACAGAGCAAGAGGCACAATTGGTTGGGAATTTCTTGAAGAGCGTTTACAACAACAATGCAAGGAGCAGCAACCATGACGCAGCTCGCTGACAGAATTGAATACAGAGCCTTCGCTGACTGGATTTTTGACGGTGCATCCGTGCTGGATCTCGGGTGCGGAGACGGAGAACTCCTCTCGTTCCTCATACGGAAAAAACACGTGCGTGCCCAAGGCATTGAACTCAGCGAACAGGCTATTGTGCGATGCGTCGCCAAAGGGTTAAGCGTTTTCCAGCAGGACATAGATACTGGACTCTCAGAATATGTCGACAACTCATTCGACTACGTCATCTTAAACCAGACCCTCCAGCAGGTAAAAAAGCCAGATTTTGCCCTCCATGAAGCCCTTCGAGTAGGCAAGAAAACCATCGTCGGCATCCCCAACTTCGCACAATATAAAGCTAGAGCCGAAATATTCTTCAAAGGACGCGTCCCCGTCACCGCAGCGCTGCCATTCCAATGGTATAACACGCCGAACCTGCATTTTCTCAGCTTAAACGACTTCAGGGACTACTGCAAGAAGAAAGATATCCAAATTGAAAACGCCTTCGTCAAATCCGGCAAGAGGCAGGTACGTTTTCTGCCGAACCTGTTTGGCGAATTCGGTTTCTTTTTACTCTCCAGAAAAGAGTAACTTTTCTTTTTGAAGGGATGAAGTTTGGTCAAGGCGTAAAGATTTTGGGATTCAAATTAGCGGTTTTTCGATCCCAAAGTAAAACTTAGGGTTTAGTTGTGGAGCTGGGGAATGGGAATTGAACCCTTATTGATGTGGACATCACTGCACAACTTCTTTTCTTCTTTAGTCATCAGATTTAGTTTGGTGAAGGTCATTTTTTGAAGTAAAAATGCGGCATTTCATTTAATTTTTTTATCTTTTTAAATGAAAAACTGCCCTTATTCGCTCTATATCGCGCCGTGTAAATTAGCCAAATTATTTATATCAAAAAGGGCAAAGGTGGTGCGAGCTCGGAGAAGAGGCTTCCTATGCTTCTTCTCAGCGCTAAAAAATTAGGAGAAAAAAGAAAAATGTTGAAAAACAAAATTGCAGCTATAGCAATTTGCATATTCTTTATACTTTCTATGACAGGTTCAATGATATTAGTACCAAACGCAAATGCGCATTCGCCACCATGGCAGATTCCAACATACGCCTACATTGAAGTAAATCCTAACCCTGCAGGAATTGGCCAAACAGTCAACGTTGGCTTCTGGCTCGGTTTACCGACACCAACAGCCAGCGGCGTTTACGGCGATAGGTGGACCGGCTTGGCAGTAACAGTAAAGCTGCCTGATGGAACCACTACAAAACTTGGAACCTTTACAGCTGATGATACAGGAGGAACCCATACAGATTATACACCAAGTCAAGCCGGCAACTACACTTTCCAGATGAGTTTCCCGGGACAGACATTAGCAGGAAATAATCTGATTTCCACAACAACTGCAGCGACAAAGGCATTCATCGGTGATTATTATGAACCAAGCACTAGCCTATCATATACCCTTGTAGTGCAACAAACTCCAGTAGCAGCAATACCCCAAAATCCGCTTCCAACTAGTTACTGGAGTCGCCCAATAGAATCAGTGAACGACGAATGGTATACTATTAGCGGTAACTGGCTTGGATTAGGTACGTCGACGTTTGCCAACACAGGAGAGTACAATATCACCGGAAATTATAATCCCTACACTACAGCGCCAACAACCGCTCACATCCTTTGGACAAAGCCTGAGGCTTTCGGAGGCTTAGTTGGAGGAGAATTCGGCGGATCTGACACTAGCAATTTCTACTCGACGTCACAATATGAACCGAAATTTGCACCAGTAATCATTAGTGGAATTCTCTACTATACAGAGTACCCAAACTCTAACCAAGATCCAGCAGGTATTACCGCAGTAAACTTACAGACTGGACAAACATTGTGGACTGATACTGGTCTTAATTACACGGTGCCACTTTTGCAGCAGGGCTTGCTTGAAACCTCGGGAGGCTTAACAACTTCAGGCGCAGTACCTTACACAACCACACTTAGATGCGGTCAAATTTACGATTATGTGTCTCCCAATCAGTATGGAAGCTTATCATATCTTTGGGTCCAAGAACCTACAATACCCCCAAACACCGGAGCAACATATGGAATGCTAGATGCCATGACTGGAGAACCGATACTTACCATTGTCAACGCGCCTGCCGCATCCGGACTTGCACCACTGACGTTGGTTGAAGATCAAAGTGGAGACTTGATTGGCTACTATGTCAACGCTACTAATCCAAATGCACCAACATTGAACATGTGGAATTCGACACAAGCAATTCTGTACCCTAATGGTCAAGCTCCAGGCTACCAAAATTGGTCTTGGAGGCCTGTGTTGGGATCCATTATTCAATTCTCAGCTGGATTAATGTGGACAGTGCCATTACCTACATCTCTTAATGGTGTTGCTTTACCATCGGCTTCGGCTTTACCTGGAACTTTGGCGATTTCGTCAATCAACAGCGGCGTTATACTGATGACTGATGCAGGCTACACAGGAGAACAATTCTTCCAATCTGGCTTTCAAATTGAAGCTGGCTACAATGCAAACACGGGAGCACAAATATGGATAACTAATAGGACAGAAACCCCGTTCTCAAGGATATCTATTGCGGCAGTTGGAGATTCAGTCTACGCCGTGGTTAACGAAGAGACGTCCACACTTGTTGGTTACAGTTTGACTACAGGGACGAATCTATGGACAACAAACCTTGGCAATGCTAATCCCTATGACAGCATCGGCGGCTATCAAGCGGTTCTTGCAAACGGAGTACTTTACTTGTGGGGCTTCGGAGGAGACATATGGGCCATTAACATGGCAACAGGAGCCATCGTATGGCAGACAAACACTAACACACTATCTGGTCCTGCTGGGTCCAACACTCCTTATGGAGTATGGCCACTATGGACATTCACCTGCGGCTCTCTCGCCGATGGAGTGCTATTCGTTCCAGAAGGTCACATGTACAGTCCCCCACTATTCCGCGGATCTAGTGAACTCGCAGTAAACTGTACTAACGGGAAACTGGTATGGAGCATATTGGGTTTCGACATTACGAGTGCCCCGGCAATTTCAGACGGTATAATGACGACGATAAACGACTATGACAATCAGATATACGGTTTCGGCATGGGACCAAGCAAAACCACTGTTACCGCACCAGATGTTGGCGTCACAACTTCAACCCCGATAACCATAACAGGCTCAGTGATGGATACTTCCGCTGGTTCACAGCAAAATGCAGTTGCTGCGAATTTCCCCAATGGCTTACCATGCGTTTCCGATGCAAGCATGACTCCGTTCATGGAGGCAGTTTATGAACAACAGCCAATGCCACACGATATAACTGGGGTTCCAGTGACATTCACGGTTATAGATTCCAACGGTAACTACCGAACAATAGGCGCAACAAATACAAACGGTTTAGGCGACTACTCATTTACATGGACACCTGACATAACTGGCAATTATACCGTATACGCTACCTTTGCAGGCACACAATCATACTACGGATCCACAGCCTCCACAGGATTCTACGCCAGCTCACCAGCAGCGACACAAGCACCCACAGCAACACCACTTAGCGGGCTAGCAACGCAAAACGCCGTTATGTACATAGGAATTGCAATAATCGTGATAATAATCGTGGGAATCGCCGTACTCGCAATGTTAATGCTCAGAAAACGACAATAAACTAAAAGCACAAAACAAAAAATCCTTCCCTTTTTTTAGTCCTTCAAAGTAATGTTGAAAAGATTTTTTCCGGAAAAAGAGCTGGGGATGGGAATTGAACCCATATATAACAGCTCTGCAGGCTGTCGCCTGAACCGTTCGGCCACCCCAGCATAGATTTCTATTGCTGGTTTCCCTCATAAAAATAGTGAGGGCTCCGTTTTTCGTTGTTATTTCAACAGTATAACGATGTTATAAATGTTGCTAAACCCTTAAATAATTTTGACCGCATGTTTTTTGACGTACAAAAATGACCCAACAACCAAAAATACTTCTTTTTAACACGTTAACTCGAAGAAAAGATCCTTTCAACACGTTGGAAGCAGGTAAAGTGAAAATCTACACCTGCGGTCCCACGGTCTACGACTACGCCCACATAGGTAACTTCCGTGCCTTCCTCTTTGAAGATCTACTCAAACGCTGGCTTATGCAAAGGGGATTCAAGGTCACCCACGTGATGAACCTCACCGACATTGATGATAAAACCATAAAAGGTAGTCAAAAGCAGAATCTACCACTCAAACAATTTACAGACTTCTACATCAAAGCCTTCTTTGAAGACCTCAAAACTCTAAACGTTTTGCCAGCCGACGTTTACCCACGGGCAACCGATCACATACCGGAAATGGTCACTCTAATCAAAACTCTAATGGAGAAAGGCTACGCGTACCGTGGCGAAGATGGCTCAATTTATTACTGCATCAGCAAGTTCCCTGACTACGGCAAACTTGCAAACATCAAAACGACGGAGCTTAAAGCTGGCGCCCGAGTCAGCCAAGACGAATATGCCAAGGAAGAAGCTCAGGATTTCGCTTTGTGGAAAGCTTGGACACCTGAAGATGGCGATGTTTACTGGGAAACTGAGTTGGGTAAGGGCAGGCCAGGCTGGCATGTTGAGTGCTCGGCGATGTCAATGAAGTATCTTGGAGAAACCTTTGACATTCATTGTGGCGGCGTGGACAATATGTTCCCTCATCATGAGAACGAGATTGCGCAGAGCGAGGCAGCGACGGGCAAGAAGTTTGTCAACTACTGGCTGCACAACGAACATCTGCTTGTAGAAGGCAAAAAAATGTCCAAAAGCTTCGGCAACTACTATACTCTCCGTGACTTACTTGCCAAAGAATGCGACCCAGTTGCAATACGGTTCCTGCTGATGTCGGTTCATTATCGGCAGCAATTCAACTTTACGTTTGAAGCTTTAGAATCAGCAAAGAGCGCTGTTTGCAGGCTCCGGAACTTTGTAAGGCGTCTGCATGAAGTCGAGGGTGCGGCAGACAGCAAGGGAAAAGTCGCCGTCTTATCCGAGAAACTAGAGGCATGCTTCGGCGGCTCAATGGACGACGAACTTGACATCGGAACAGCCATAGCGTCTCTGTTCGATTTCGTGCGGGAAATAAACAACCTACTCGACGACAGCAAAGTAAGTAAGCAAGAGGCTGCGGATGTTGGCGGCTTGATGATGCGTTTAGACGAGGTTTTAGGTGTCATAGGCCAAGTGGAAGTTGAAGAAGCCTTGCCGACTGACGTTGACGTTTTGGTGCAGAAACGGGAAGTTTCGAGAAAGGCGAAGAACTGGAAAGAAGCCGACGCTATAAGAGCACAGCTGAAATCGATGGGCATAGTGCTGGAGGATACGGCTCAAGGCGTAAGATGGCACAAAGAAAAAACGTAGGGGCTACTTTTTCTAAATATGGTTGTTTTAAACGCCGTATTTGCTCTGGATTTCTTTGAATGCGTCTACGATTTTTCTCAGCTCTTCTTCTTTCAGCATGAACGTTGACATCTTGAAGTTCTTTGTCAATCCTGGTTTAATGCCCACTATTCCCCTTTCTTTTAGGTCGGAGTGCAAGAAGTAGCCACGTTTAGGATGGGACTGGGATATTTGAAAGAATTTAGGCGACTCAACAAACATCAAATCGTGATTATGGGGTTTTTCACCCAGCTGCTTGAGACCCAAATTTTCTATTTCTCCTGAGAACCACCGTGCCTTGCGGACTTCTTCTGGCCAATTTTTGACTCGCTCAGCCACATACGGGAAGCTAGCCATCAGAGTGATCAAAGATGCGCCCCTTGAAGTGCAGCCTAAAAGCTCCACCTCTTTGACTTTGAAGAATTTTGACTTTCGCAGGATTTTTCCTTCATGCTCCTTTCTTAACCCCAAGACGCCTATAGGTCCACAGGCGGACATGCTTTTGTGCCCAGAGCCAACGATGAAATCACAATCCAGCTCCCGTACCGAAATTGGCATTCTTCCGATGCCGTAGGCTGCGTTTAAGAGGAAGGGGATGCCGAATTGGTGGGAAATTTCGGCGACTCTTTTTGCGTCGACCAGGTTTCCGTAGGCGCCGTCGGGGTAGGTGAGGAGCGTTAGTGTTGGGAGTTTGCCTGTGTTTTTCTTGACTTCTTCTATTGCCGCGACATACTTTTCGGGGTCAATCTTGAATTCTGGGTATCCGCTGTTGAGGACTTCTTGCACGTTGAGGTGGTTTCTTTCTAAAGCGACGTAAGTTGTGTAATGGGCGTTTTTGTCGATGACGACGGTGTCGCCTGGGCTGCACATCGAATGCATGACGGTGTCGATGCCTTCGCGGGCGCCGTTGGTAACTCGGGCAATGTCTACTTCGAGGAACCTGGGCAAAATGGTATAGACGAAGTCATAGATGGGCGGGTTTTTTATTTGGTCGAGTCTTCCGCCGCAGAAGTCGCATACGGAGTAGCCGTCGCCCCAGTTCTGCAACGCTACTTTAGCTTCGGGATACAATTTACCTCCTGTTTGGAGGGGGTCCACGTTGATGAATCCTTCCCGTTCACGGCATATATTTCTTAGAATTGAAGTGTCAAGAGTCGCGGTCACACAGTCACCATTAGCTAGCTTGTAAGGAATGCTTTTATAATTATCTCCATTCATAGGTTTTAGGGTTAAAGAAAAGCTGCTAACTTGCTTGAGGATCAAAGTAGGGATATTTGTTTGGTAAAATTTAATGTTCACAAAATCAAGAAAGATTCAGAATTAGACTATGAAAAGACCTGGCTTGAAACAGCGAAATTGTTGAAGCAGGAAGGACACTTCTTCACCCTGCAAAACAAAAGAAAAGAAAACGATCTAGTAAGCTTAATCTTCAAGGTGAGAAACACGCTTTTAGATATCGGCTTCACCGAGGCTATCGTGCCCGTAATAATTGAGAAGGGCGAAGTTTACCAACAGTATGGTCCTGAGGCACCCGTGATTTTGGATCGGATTTTTTTCTTGGCAGGTCTCGACCGACCGGACATTGGGATCAGCGAGAAGAGAATGGAAGAAATCAAGAAAGTAGTTCCCGACTTTACGGCGTTTGATAAGCTTCAAGGTATCTTTCGGAAATACAAGAAAGGCAAAATCGCTTCGGATGACCTCGTAGAATTGATGGTTAACGAATTGAAGATAAAAGAGGAGCAGGCGACAAGGCTACTTAACGAGGTTTTCAAGGAACTAAAGGACTTGCAGCCTATCCCGCTGAGCATGACACTTCGAAGCCACACGACGGCGGGCTGGTTCGGCGTCCTGTCAGAATACCAGAACCGCGAACCTTTGCCGATTCAGTTGTTCTCAATTGGCCCCAAATATCGGCGAGAGCAGAAGCTTGATGCAACCCACCTTTATGATTCACAAACAGCTTCCATCGTCATAATGGCCGATGAGTTCAGCGTGGAAGATGGGCTCGAAGTAGTCAGGCAAATATTTACGAAACTCGGGTTTGATCAAGTCAGCTTCACAAGAAAAACCGCCACATCCAAATACTATGCTCCGCAAACTGAATATGAAATTTTCGTGAAGCATCCACACATGGAAAAAATGTTGGAAATCGGAGATGCTGGGTTCTACAGCCCCATTCCCTTGAGCAAATACAAAATAACCCATCCAGTATGGAACTTCGGTTTTGGGCTTGAAAGAATGCTGATGATTCTCTCCGGCGAAAACGACATTAGAAAAGTGGTTTACCCTTACCTTTACCAGACCAGGGTGTTCAGCTCTCAAGAAGTAGCTAACTCCATAAGGCTGATTGATTCCCCCAAATCGATCGAAGGCAAAAACTTGGTGAACCTCATCTATGAAACTGCAGTCAAACACGCAAACGATTCGACCCCTGCAAAGGTTTCGGCGTTTGAGGGAAACTTCATGGGTAAGAAGGTGACGGTGAAAATCGTCAAAAACGAAGAGAACAAAAAACTTCTCGGACCCGCGGCGCTCAACCCGATTGTAGTGAAAGATTCAAACATAATCGGCGCTATGCCAAGTAAAATCCCCGAAGGCACCCTGAAAACCCCGCACAGCTACATGATGGGCATGGCAAACAAGGCAGCCTACGAAATAGAGCAAGCCATCGAAAAAGGCGAAAAGGAAATTCTGGTGGAGGCAAAGATGATTCGAAGCCTAACAGACGTCAACATGGAAATCGACGACGCCGTAAGAAGATACTTGCGCTCCAACAAGAAAACGATAAACGTAATCGGACCCATGTTCGTCTGGATAACCGCGAAAATCGAGTGACCGTCGCAAACGCTTGGCTATATCATTTTGACGGAGCAAAGTTGTCTTTGAACTTTCGCTGTGACGCCTCGAAGTCTCGTCTGCAAGAATCATTCATGGAAACGTAATCGCGGCCCTTGGCATCCGAAGGCTGCTCCTTCTTTGCCTCGAATAGTTTGTCGGTGCACTGCTTCGCCTCATCTTTTCTGCCCAGCTTCGTCAACACGAATCCCTTCGCAAGGGCGGCATCGTTGAAGTCGGGTTTTCGCCTTAGGGCTTCATCGAAAAAACCTATTGCTTCGTCATACTTGCCTAAATCCGCCAGCGCTACACCGACGTAATATTGGTTTTTGGGGTTTTGCGGTTCACGTTCAAGCATTTGCTGGTAAACCTTTAGGGCGTCTTCATATTTTTTCTGTTTTTTGTAGGAATTTGCCAAGTTCAACCTCAAATCCGCGTTGGCCGGTTCCAAATCGACTGCCCGTAGGAAGCATTCGGCGGCTTTCTCGTAAGAACCCTGCATCTCAAACGTTCCGCCCTTCAGTCGGTAGGCAACTGCAGAAGATGTGTCAAACTCGAGCAGCTTGTCGAAGCATGCAAGCGACTCGTTGCATCGGCCAAGCTCCGCTAAAACCACGCCCCTTGTGAGCCAAGCAATGGCGGAGGCAGGTTGAATCAAAAGAGCATCATCAATCGCTCTTAAAGCACTCTCATACCGGTGGGCGTTTCTATAAGCCATCGCTTCCTTGAGTTTTGCAGCTGTTTTTGCGAAATCTGCTTTTTCATCGGTTGCTTTCGAATTCGACATGTCTCATCAGGGAATTGAACACTATCCGCCCATTGAATTTAAGACTAATCGCGTAAGAACACTCAAAACCCAACTCTAAAACAGGGCAATTTTTATGGAAAATGACTAATTCTCTGCGAAAGATAGGAAATCTGCAAGAAAATAGCCATCAAGCCTGAAGGGCAGCTTTAATAACAGCCGCCTCGTGCTCCAGTGAACAGATCATTTCTGCTATTACGCAGCTTTTTTGAAGATGAGGACCAGCGGGATTGTGGCGGCTGAGATTGCTCCGGAAATAATGAAGACTAATCCGACAAAGCCGAGATTTGAACCCAGATAGAACGCAGCGGTGGCTAAGACAGGTGCAATGGTTTGAGCTAGCCCGGCTATTGCCCAAGCAACCCCTAAAGCTCCACCCTGCGCTTCCTTGGGGGTGTTGAGGGAAATCAACGTGTTAAGGGTCACGTACTCGATTCCGAAGCCGAAGGCGATAAAGGCGGCAACCGCCAACACGTAGCCAAGGTTCTCAAAGGCAGCCAAAGCCACAAGCCCCACCGTCAAAACCCCGATACTGAGCAGTACCAATGCAAGTTGGCTGAAACGCTTGTTAAGAGCTGGCAAAAACACCCCCTGCACCAACGCGCTGACGCCTCCGAAAAAGAAGAATATCAGCCCCGTCTGCAAAGCACCAAACCCGAAGACGGCTTTAAGCCACGGAGACAGCACCGCCTGCAGGAAAACAAAAGCGACGAAAAACAAAAAGTAAATCGTCAAGAGCAACGCGATTTTACGTTTCCTGAGAACAGCCAGTAAGTCGGAGAAGGGCAAAACTGTCTTTTTTATGTTGAAACTTGGCGGTTCAGGCAGACGGAAGTAAGCCAAAACCATGTTGGAAAAAGCCAACGCGGAAACAAGAAAAGACGGCACCGCGTAGCCGAAAAAGGCGCTTAGGGTTCCGCCGACTGCTGGACCCAAAATGAATGCGACACCCGCCGCGGCGCTGATGACTCCCAGATACTTGAGCCTGCGATTGGGGGATGTCACATCGGCAACGTAAGCTTGCGCGACGGGTACGGTGGCGCCTGTTGTTCCCGAAAGCATCCTTCCAAGAAACAGCACCCACACGGCATTTGCCAACCCGAATACGAAGTAGCTTAAGCTGGCAACGGCCAACTCGATGATGAGGATTTTTCTTCTTCCAAAGCGGTCGCTAAGGCGAGCAATAATCGGTGTGAAAATAAAAGACATCAGGCTGTATGAAGCCAAAATCACGCCGTAAAGGAAAGCTGAACCGCCTAGTGCGAGAACGTAGAAGTACAGGTAGGGTAGGACGACGGCGAAGCCTAAGTTATCTAGGAAAACGACAAGCAGCAGAGTTGCGAAGGCGGATTTGCTTGCGTAAAAGCCGCTGGCTTCTGAAGAAGTGTTAGCCAAAAAACCACTGAAAAGTTATAGCTTGAACTCTGCATAAAAAGATTGCCCAAGCGGGTCTTACCAAGAAATAGTGAGAAAACTATTTTTGCCGCTGTTTCTTCACAGAAGCAGATGTTGCGGCGGCTACCAACACCGCCAAAGCTGTGATTAGGACAGATACCGTGTTTTCTTCGGCGACAGCTGTTGCCTTTGCAGTTGCGGAAGCCGTCGGTGTGGAGGTTGCTACTTGGGTTGGACTTGGGGATTGCGAAGGCGTCGGATTAGTGATCGGGCTTAATGTGGTTGAAGCTGTGGGTGTCTCCACTGGAGTTGTTTGAGGTGATTCGCCATTTACGGCGCTCACATAGGTGGAGAATGCCTGTTTTGGGTTGCCGTTGTTGTCGAAGAGCCCGAAGTTGGAGTTTGGGATGGCTGTGTAATTGTCGCTTAGTTCATACCAGAAGTAAGCTTTAACGTTCAGACTTTGAAACAGGGAATAGCTTTGTGTTAAGAAGGTGGATTGCTGGGTTTCCGAAGCTTGCCATGTTGTGCTGAGGGATTCTTGGCCGACCTCGGTTACCCAAATGGGTTTCCCGCATAGTTGGCTGTATTGTTGTACGTAATTTGCGAATAATGCTCCAGCTATTTCTGGGTAGTATTGTCCATATGGGTAAGCGTGGACTGATATGGCGTCGCAATAAGACATGCCGCCTAATTGGACGACTTCCTGCGCCCAAGCGTAAGCTTGCATGGCGTATGTGTCGCTGAGGGTTGGGTTATCAGCTGTGTATAGAGGCATACCGCCTAAACCTATCACTGTGTCAGAGGGCGCGATGGATTTTATGTCGTTGTAGGCTGTTTGCAACATGGTGACGTAGGTTTGTGGGGAACCGTCGAAGTAGCCTAGGGTGTTGTTAGGATAGTTGGGTTCGTTCCAGATTTCCCAAGTCTTAACGACGCCGCCAAAGGCATCTACGGTCTGTGTTACCGCGTTGCTCCAATCAGTTAAGGTGAAGGTGTTGCTGTAGTTCATGAGGTGCTGGTCAAGAATACCCATCACTGATATGTGATTTTGCTGCGCCAAAGAGTAAACCGCATCCCAGTTGCTGATGTCAGAGGGATTAAAAGTTACGTCACAACTGACCCAAGAAATGTTAGAGGCGGCCAACATTTGCGCTTCTGAGGCGGTCATCCCATGCGCTAAAACCCCGCTAATCATTCCTGAGCTGCCGACAGTTTGCCCCAGAATAGTAGTCTGCTGCAAACCGCTTCCAACTAAAGGAGCCAGGAGCAAGAACAAAACAACGTAGGACGATCTAGATATTTTCAACTTGCATTTTCCTACTCATGACTTCAGCAATATGCCTAAAAAAATTATCTGCAGTTAGGAAAGTTTATTCGCGGGGAAATCTTTGCAGACTAAATTTTTTTAAAGAGAGTGGGATAAGCACATCGAACTTTTTTTCTGTTTAGGTTACTGTTAGACTTGTGGCGGCCCAGATAGTTTCCGCTTTGTTGCATGCGACTAATGGCAGTGTTCCAACCGTTTGAGGTGCATTTGCTGATACTACAAGTTTGCCGTTTGCGTCAGTGGTTCCTGCGGTGAAACAAACGGATACTTGTTGATTTACTGTCCAGCCGTAGACTTCTGTATTAGCTGGAAAACCAGTAAGTGTTGCTGTGTATAGTGCGCCTGCCTTAACTGAATTTGAACTCAACAATATCGTCGGTTTCTGCGCAGTTGTTTGAAATGGGACAGCTATTGATATCGAGTACCCTACAGCTAATCCAACAACTAAACCTAAAAGTAAGAAGCCAATTACTCCTTTTCTACTCAAGAAGGTTCACCCCCTCTTAAAAAAATCAGAAAAACGCAAAAAAAGGATTTCTTTAACATAAGTATCCCAATTAATCTTGATGTTGCAAGCTGTATTTAAAATCTATTGTTATTGGATTTGCCAGGAAGTGGCTGAATCCTAATTTACTGTAAGATGGCGAGTTTTTACGGATTTTGTTGCTGAAATCGGAGGTAGTTCGTCCGGTTTTGGTTTTGAGGCTTTTAGATCCATTTTCCACAAAAGCTATTTAGCCATCAAAATAATTCATGAAGGATGTGTATCGATGTACCAGATTTACCTCTATATTCTCATATCCATCGTGTTTGAAAGCGGAGGAGGCATGCTATACGGCGTCGCCGTCGGATTTGACCCCCTATTTGTCTTCGCAGTGACGCTTACAATAAATATCGTAACTGTTCTTGCCTCTATATTTCTAATCGATAGGTTACTAGAATGGAAAAAAGGGCTGAGAAGTTGGCTCGAAAGAAGAACAGCCAGAGGTCAAAGACTCATTAACAAATATTGTCTGATTGGCATAATCATCGGGGTGTTTGCGCTTTCGCC
>Ga0074045_10003685_pt1 | contig 13767 bp, 10 predicted proteins | sample BogForMeECP23OM2_FD_94442 | JGI IMG/M metagenome (GOLD analysis project Ga0074045, IMG submission 94442) | Bog forest soil microbial communities from Calvert Island, British Columbia, Canada - Bog Forest MetaG ECP23OM2 | ecosystem: Environmental > Terrestrial > Soil > Wetlands ... | reverse complement strand
GGGGTCGGTGGGCGCTTGCCGCCAGTGCGCGGTGAAACTCTTCGAGGACGAGCACGATTCGCAAGGCAAACTCGTGATGTCCTGCATGACCCCGGCTGCAGAGGGCACACGCATCTCTATCGCGGATGCGGAGGCTACCGTGTTCCGCGCGGGCGTCATTGAAGGACTCATGCTGAATCACCCGCATGACTGCCCGGTGTGCGATGAAGGCGGCGAGTGCCATTTGCAGGACATGACCGTCATGACCGGTCATGACTCCCGACGCTACGAATTCGACAAGCGCACGTTTCGCAACCAGAACCTGGGCCCGCTGGTGAATCATGAGGCGAACCGATGCATCCAGTGTTACCGCTGCGTGCGCTATTACCGCGACTATGCGGGCGGCAAAGATCTGAACGCGTTTGCCTCGCGCAACACGGTGTTCTTTGGCCGGAACGAAGACGGTGTCCTGGAGAATGAGTTCAGCGGGAACCTGGTCGAAATTTGTCCGACGGGCGTATTCACGGACAAGACCCTGAAGCACCATTACGCGCGCAAGTGGGATCAGCAGTTCGCTCCGTCGGTTTGCGTCCATTGCGCCCTGGGCTGCAACATCGATGCCGGTGAGCGCTATGGCACTCTGCGGCGCATCGTCAATCGCTATAACCACGAAGTGAACGGCTACTTCCTCTGCGACCGAGGGAGGTTCGGCTATGAATTCGTCAACAGCGAACGACGGCTCCGGCACCCGTTGCTCGATGGCAAACCGGTTTCCGTTGCGGCGGCTCGGCGTCATCTAGAAGAACGCGCAGCTAGCGACAGAGTAATCGGTATCGGCTCGCCACGCGCGTCGCTGGAAGCGAATTTTGCACTACGGACCCTTGTGGGCCCCGAGCGGTTCTATTCGGGAATGGCCGATGGTCAGGCGAAGCTGGCTGGCCGCCTGATTGAGATTCTGAGGCGCGGTCCCATGCGGACGCCCACAATGCGCGAAATCGAGGAGTCTGACGCCGTCTTCATTCTGGGAGAGGATCTCACCAGTGTTGCCCCCCGAATGGCGTTGGCTCTCCGGCAATCGGTGCGCCAGCAACCAATGGAGATTGCCAGGCGAGCGAACATCCCGTTGTGGATGGATCACGGAGTCCGGGACGCTCTGCAGGACGCGAGAGGCCCGCTGTATATTGCGACTCCCTATGCCACTCGCCTCGACGAGGTCGCTACAGCTACGTTTCGCGCCGCGCCGGATGATCTGGCCCGACTGGGGTTTGCCGTGGCCCACGCTCTCAATCAGGAGGCGCCGTCGGCGCAGCATTTCCCGCTAGCCGATGAAATTGCGAACGCCCTGAAAAGTGCGAAGAACCCGCTCGTGATTTCCGGCATGAGCTGTGCCAGCCAGACCGTCATGGAAGCGGCTGCCAATGTGGCGATGGCGGCACACGCGGCACTGAGCTTGACAGCTCCCGAATGCAACACCGTTGGTGCGGCCCTGTTAGGTGGTTCTCCGCTCACGGCAGCCTTTGAAGCCGTCAGGAATGGACGCGCGGACACCGTGATTATCCTGGAGAATGATCTCTATCGACGGGCACCTGCCGCCGAAGTGGAGGCTTTCCTCAGGGGGGCCAAACACGTAATCGTTCTTGATCACTTGGTCAACCCGACTACCGAAAAAGCGGAGTTGGAATTGCCGGCCGGGACCTTCGCCGAATCCGACGGTACGCTCATCAGCAGCGAAGGACGCGCCCAGAGATTCTTCCAGGTTTTTATACCGCTGGACGAAGTTCTCGCAAGCTGGCGGTGGTTGAAGCCAGATTGCTGGCAGAACTTGGACGATGTACTTGCGGCTCTGGCGAGAGCATTGCCCGAACTCGCACCGGCGAGGTGCGCCGCACCCCCAGCTTCGTTTCGAATTGCTGGCGCCAAAATCCCGCGCTCGCCGCTTCGCCAGAGCGGCCGGACCGCCGCGCTCGTGAACATCAATATTTCCGAGCCGAAGACGCCTGAGGATCCCGATTCGGCGCTGTCTTTTTCGATGGAAGGAACGCCCGACAAACCTCCCGCCGCTCTTATCCCATTTTTCTGGTCGCCAGGCTGGAATTCCATTCAGGCGACTAATACATATCAAAAGGATCCAGGCGGGCCTTTGCGTAACGGCGACGCAGGCGTTCGCGTATTCGAACCTCCAGCAGCGAACGGCCAGCCTTGGTTCAACGCCATCCCGCCTGCGTTCGAACCGCGCGAAGGTGAGTGGCTGCTGTTGCCGATGTATCACTTCATCGGCTCGGAAGAACTAAGTCTGGCGGCGCGAGGGCTTGCAGAACTAGCGACGAAGCCGCACGTCTTCGTCAACAGCACTGACCTGGCTGAAGGCACGGAAGTCGAATTGAGTTGTGCGAGCGGCACTTTCCGCCTTCCAGTGCGCCTCCGACCTGATCTTCCGCGCGGCGTTGCGTGCGTGCCTGCCGGAATCGCACCGCTGAGCGGAGTCACAATGCCCGCGTGGGGCAAGATCGCGAGCCCCAAATGACAAGTCCGTACCCCCTTCTTTCGATTCTCGGAATCGTGATTGTGGCCCTCAGTATTGCGGCCTCTCTCATCTATGTAGAGCGCCGGTTGCTTGCCCTTTGGCAGGACCGCTACGGTCCGAACCGAACCGGGCCTTTCGGTTTGCTCCAGGTAGTGGCTGACGCGATCAAGATGTTCATGAAGGAGGATTGGATCCCTCCCTTCGCAGACAAACCTGTTTTCATACTGGCCCCGGCTGTCATCTTCGTGACCGTGCTCATGGCTTTCGCGGTGCTTCCCGCCGCCCCGGGAATCATCGTCGCCGACCTGAACATCGGCCTGCTGTTCTTTCTCGCCATGTCGTCGCTTGGAGTTTACAGCGTCGTACTCGCCGGATGGTCCTCCAACAACAAGTACGCGCTGCTTGGCGGGATGCGGGCCGCGGCACAGATGCTGAGCTATGAAGTTTTCATGGGTCTTTCGCTCATGGGGGTAGTGATTTTGGCCGGATCGTTCAGTCTGCCGGCCGTTGTCGAAGCGCAAAGGAAAATCTGGTTTGTGATTCCACAATTTCCCGGCTTCATCCTTTTTCTGATCGCCGGTTTCGCCGAAACGCGCCGCATCCCCTTCGATCTGTCGGAAGCCGAAAGCGAACTCGTGGCAGGCTATCACTCCGAGTATTCGGGCATGAAGTTCGGCATGTTTTTCGTGGGAGAGTACATGGGGGTCACGCTGATCTCGGGCATGATTTCGGTTCTGTTCTTGGGGGGCTGGCTGGGCCCGGTTCTGCCCGGATTGGTCTGGTTTCTGATCAAGACCTTCGTCTTCATTTCATTCTTTATTTTGGTGCGGGCCGCTTTGCCTCGCCCGCGATTCGATCAGCTTATGTCCTGGGGCTGGAAGGTGATGTTGCCGCTGGCCTTGGTCAACGTGCTCGTGACCGGCGCTGCAGTGCTTCTGAGGAGTTAAAGGATGCTCAACACACTCAGGACGATCTGGTTCATGTTCCGCACCTTGCTCGAGACATTGTGGTGTTTGGTGAGGTCCGCGGTGGGGGTCGACCGATGATTAGCATACTTAGGACGATTTGGTACGTTTTTCTCCATTCCTTCCAGAAAAGAGTCACCGTTCAGTATCCGGAGCAGAAGCCGTATCTCGCGCCGCGCTATCGCGGCAGGATCATTCTTTCGCGCGATCCGGACGGCGGAGAGCGCTGTGTCGCTTGCAACCTGTGCGCGGTCGTGTGTCCGGTCGATTGCATTGCGCTACAGGCAACTGAGGATGAACACGGGCGGCGTTATCCGGAGTTCTTCCGCATCAATTTCTCGCGTTGTATCTTTTGCGGTTTGTGCGAAGAGGCCTGCCCGACCTACGCCATCCAATTGACGCCGGACTTCGAGATGGGCGAGTTTCACCGGCAGAACCTGATTTATGAAAAACACGACCTGCTGATTGATGGACCAGGTAAGTATCATGGGTATAACTTCTGGCGCGTAGCCGGAGTCCAGATTGGTGGAAAAGACAAGGGCGAGGCGGCCCATGAATCACCGCCCGTCGACGTGCATTCACTTTTGCCGTGAGGCTCATATGGAACTGATTTTCTACATCGCGGGTGCGGTCGCCGTCATTTCGACGATCCTGATGTTGACGCGTTTGAACCTGGTTCACGCGCTTCTGTACCTGATCGTGTCACTGCTCGCCGTGGCGGTGGACTTTTTCGTGCTCGGCGCATCGTTTGCCGCGGCCCTCGAAGCCATCGTTTACGCCGGCGCCATCATGGTGCTCTTCCTGTTCGTCGTGATGATGCTCAACATCGGAAGGCATGCTGCGGAAGCGGAGCGACAGTGGCTGACAGCTGGAATCTGGACCGGCCCTGTGATTCTGGCCGGCATCCTCATGATCGAAGTCGTGTGTTTGGCGCGCGCCGCATCCGCTGGTCTGGGTACGGAAGCCACAGGACCGAAGCAAGTCGGGATCAGCTTGTTCGGTCCTTACATGATTGGCGTGGAACTGGCCTCCATGCTCTTGCTGGCGGGGTTGGTGGGTGCATATCACCTGGGCTTTCGCGAAAACCGAAAAACTGAAAAACCGGAGACTCAATATGACAGTGATACCCATGAGGGACGGGCTGATACTGGCGGGGATCTTGTTCTCGCTGGGTCTGACCGGTCTGCTCGTACGGCGTAATTTGCTTTTTGTTCTGATGTCCCTGGAGGTCATGCTCAATGCCGCGGGGCTGGCATTCGTGGTTGCCGGGTCTCGCTGGCATCAGCCGGACGGTCAGGCGATGTTCGTGTTCATTCTGGCCATGGCAGCCGCAGAAGTAGCCGTGGGACTGGCTCTGGCCCTACAGATCTATCACCGGTTCAAGTCCCTTGATGTGGATGCTATCAGTGAAATGAGAGGATGACGTGATCAACTGGTTGTGGCTCATTCCGGCGCTGCCTTTCGCTAGCGCGACCCTGCTTATCCTGTTTGGCTCAAGTTTGCCGCGGAAAGCCGTTGCCGCAGTGGGCGTGGGGTCCATCGGACTCGCAGCCCTGATTACAGCTCTGATCGCGGTCAGCTTTGTAATCGCTCCTCCGGCCGGCCACGCCTTCACGCAGGTTCTCTGGACCTGGATCAGTGTCGCGGGCTTCCAGCCGCAGATCGGATTGTATCTGGATGCGCTCTCGCTCGTGATGCTTCTGGTCGTTACCTTTATAGGCTTCCTCATCCATATTTATTCCGCCGAGTTCATGATCGAAGACGAGGGTTACAGCCGCTACTTCGCGTACATGAACCTTTTCGTTGCGTCGATGATCACGCTGCTGCTTGGAAATAATCTCCTCCTTCTCTTACTTGGCTGGGAAGGCGTGGGGTTGTGCAGTTATCTGCTCATCGGGTTCTGGTACCAAAATCCAGCAAACGGGCGAGCCGCCCGCAAGGCATTTATCGTAACGCGCATAGGCGATTGCGCCCTGATGGTCGCATTATTCTTGTTGTTCACGCAGCTGGGCACGCTCGAGATTCAGGATCTGATGCAGCGCGCTTCCGCGCAGTGGCCCTCGGGATCTACCTGGGCGCTGGCAGCAGCTCTTTTGCTGCTCGGCGGTGCCGTCGGCAAGTCGGCGCAGATTCCGTTGCAGGTATGGTTGCCAGATGCAATGGCTGGCCCGACGCCAACGAGCGCGCTGATCCACGCCGCGACCATGGTGACGGCGGGCGTTTATCTAATTGCCCGCACGCACATTCTCTTCTCCTTGGCCCCAGCCGCGCAGTCGACCGTCGCAGTTGTGGGTGCAGCCACCCTGTTGCTTGCCGGGTTTAGTGCGCTCACGCAACACGACATTAAGCGCATCCTGGCGTATTCCACGATCAGCCAGATTGGTTACATGTTCCTCGCGTTGGGTGTGGGAGCGTGGCAAGCCGCCATGTTCCACTTCTTCACCCATGCATTCTTCAAGGCTCTTTTGTTCCTGGGCGCCGGCGTGATCATCAACGCGGTCGACGACGAACACAGCATCTTCCGCATGGGCGGGCTGCGAAAGGAATTGCCGGTCGCTTTCTGGACATTTCTGGCAGGAGGTTGCGCCTTAGCGGGTTTGCCGTTCATCACGGCCGGATTTTTCAGCAAAGACCTGATCATCTGGCAGGCCTGGTCGGCCGAAGACGGGCATCCGGCGCTCTGGATGGCTGGAATGCTTGGCGCGGGCTTGACGTCGCTGTACACCTTCCGGCTGATTTTCCGCGTCTTCTTTGGCCCGCTGGGTACGCCCGTGACGAAGCGGCCCGGTTATGCCATGAAGTTTCCTCTTGTCATCCTTGCCGTTTTCGCCATCGTGGGCGGATATCTAAAAGCACCATTGCTTGCGTTTTTGCATTCGACCTTACCGGCGACGATCGAAGCGCACCCTGGCCGCTTGACAGAGACGAGTTCGGAGACGATTGCCGGAATCTTGTTCCTCGTCGGAGTGTGTGTTGCGTATCTGTTCCACCTCAAGAAACGGAGCCTCTCGGACTCGCTAGTTGCGAGCCCGGTTGGTCGTGTTCTCGAGCAATGGTGGTTCGCCGGCTGGGGCTTTGACTGGATTTACGACAAGGTGTTCGTGCAGCCATTTATCTGGGCGGCGAACGTTAACAAGAGCGACTTTGTCGACGCGTTCTATACCGGAGTCGGGCGCATCGCTGACGTGTCGTATCGCTGGCTGAGCAGCACCGAAACTGGTCGCGTGCGCTGGTATGCCACAGCCATGGCTGCGGGGTCGGTGCTGTTTATAGCGATGGTGTATTTGATAGCAAAGGTGTGGTTCGTATGATCCTGATCCTCTTAATCGCCATTCTCTTGCTCGGCGGTATTCTCGCTGCAATATCGGCCCGTTGGAGCACGGTCCTGCCGCGATGGATCTCACTGGTTGCAATCGCGGTGGATCTTGTCCTGGCGGCGCGTATCTGGGCCGGACGGTTGTTAAGCGCTTCGAACGCCTGGTACGACGAAGTGGACTGGAACTGGGTCCCGAATTTCGGCATTCATTTTCATCTTGCCGTCGATGGCCTTAGCTTTCTGATGCTGATCCTCACGTTCTTTATCGGCATCATCGCCGTGCTGTGTTCCTGGACCGAGATTCGCGAGAAGATCGGCTTTTTTCATTTCAATCTGATGTGGGTCCTAGCCGGAATCGCGAGCGTGTTCCTGGCGATGGATCTTTTCTTGTTCTACTTTGCCTGGGAACTCATGCTCATCCCGATGTATTTCCTCATCGTCATCTGGGGCCACGAGCGGCGCGTGTACGCGGGGACCAAGTTTTTCCTGTTCACCCAGTGTAGTGGCTTGCTGATGCTGATCGCGATTCTCGCGCTGTACTTCATTCACCATCAGACCACTGGCGTTTACACTTTTCAATACTCGGAACTCTTGGGCACCAGGCTCAGCAGCAGTGCGGAACTTGCCATCATGCTCGGCTTTTTTGTCGCTTTTGCCGTGAAGCTGCCGGTGGTACCCCTGCATACCTGGCTACCAGACGCTCACACCGAAGCGCCCACAGCCGGAAGCGTCATCCTGGCGGGGTTACTCCTGAAAACCGGCGGATACGGTCTGCTGCGCTTCGTGATCCCGCTGTTTCCGCACGCTGCTCACAAGTTCACTCCTGTGGCATTGGCCCTCGCCGTTATTGGAATTATTTATGGCGCCGTGATGGCCTTTTCGCAGACTGATCTAAAGCGCCTGGTGGCCTACACCAGCGTCAGCCACTTGGGTTTTGTGTTGCTCGGCATCTTCTCGTGGAACGCGCTGGCGCTCCAGGGCGCGATCATGACGATGATTTGTCATGGGCTGAGCACGGGGGCACTCTTCGTCCTGGTCGGCGGTTTGCAGGAACGGATCCACACCCGGGATCTGAATCGCATGGGCGGGCTCTGGACTGTTGTGCCGCGCCTGAGCGCTTCGGCGCTCTTCTTCAGCCTGGCCTCGCTTGGGCTGCCGGGCCTGGGCGATTTCGTCGGCGAGTTTCTCGTGTTGCTCGGATCCTATAAAGTCAGCGTCGCTCTCACGGTGCTCGCGACTTTCGGGATTCTCGCGTCCACGTTCTACGCGTTGCGGATGATGCAGCGCGCCTTTTTCGGTCCGCGCACGAACTCGTGGCAGCTCGTCGACCTCACACCTCGCGAGCTACTCATGATAAGCGCGATGATCTTGGGCCTGCTCTGGCTGGGATTCTACCCGCAACCGGTCCTCAATATTTTTGCACCGGCTATGCACAACTTACAGCATGAGGTTCAGACGCCTGCCGCGGCGCTGAGGAGCCAGCCATGAACGCCACCGATGCACTCGCGCTCCTTCCATTGCTTTTGCTCGCCGGCACCGCAGTTGTGGTCATGCTGGGCATCGCGGTGAAGCGGAGTCACGAGCTAACGATGGGCCTGGCGCTCGCGGGCCTCGCCGCTTCTTTCCTATCGATCTTCGCAGTTGCTCGCTTGGTTCCGCGGCAAGTGACCTCGCTCTTGCTTATCGACGGATATGCTTTGTTCTACCTGGGGCTGATCGTCGCTTCGGCCACCGCCGTGGCAGTGCTGTCCTATCAATATTTCGCGAAACATGACGGTCAACACGAGGAACTCTATTTGCTTCTCGTTCTGGCAACCCTGGGTTGCGCGGTCCTGGTGACAAGCATCCACTTTGCATCGTTTCTTCTCGGCCTCGAGATTCTGAGTGTTTCCCTCTACGGCATGGTTGCGTATTTCACGCTCCGTGGTCAGGCGCTCGAAGCCGGCATTAAGTACCTGATTCTTGCTTCAGCCTCGGCGGCATTCCTTCTCTTCGGCATGGCGCTCATCTATGCCGATACCGGCACAATGGCGTTCTCGAGCATCGCGGATCTTTCCGTGGGTAAGTCCAATCTCGCGCTCCTGCTGCCGGGCATCGCGCTGACCGTCACGGGTATCGGGTTCAAGCTCGGCGTCGTCCCCTTCCATCTGTGGACACCGGACGTGTATGAGGGCGCCCCGGCGCCGGTGTCGGCTTTCGTCGCAACCACATCCAAAACCGCTTTGGTCGCGTTGCTGTTGCGCTTTCTGACGGCCGGGACTCGGCAGTCTCCGGCGGTCTTCTTCGTGTTCTCGGTCATTGCAGTCGCCTCGATGTGTGCGGGCAATCTCCTTGCGCTGCGGCAAAACAACGTAAAGCGCGTTCTGGCCTACTCTTCGATTGCGCACTTTGGATACATCCTCGTGGCGTTTCTGGCCGCCGCAACTATGGCCCCTGGCGCCATAGCCTTCTATCTCGTGGCGTATACCGTCACCGTCCTCACGGCCTTCGGCATCGTCACGGTCCTCTCGACTTCGGAGGCCGATGCCGCCGACCTCGAAGATTACCGCGGTCTCTTCTGGCGAAGGCCGGTGCTCGCGAGCATTTTCACCGCCGTGCTGCTCTCGCTCGCTGGCATTCCCGCCACCATGGGTTTCATCGGTAAGTTCTATATCCTCGCCTCCGGCGCGAATGCTTCAGCCTGGCCGCTGATTGTAGTCCTCGTTCTCACGAGCGTCATCGGCCTGTTTTATTACCTGCGTATCGTGGTCACGCTCTTTTCAGCAGTGCCGGAGCGTCAGTCTGCAATGCCGAGACTCGCGTGGGGCAGCGCTTTTGTCCTTGGCGCACTCGCATTCCTGCTCATATGGTTTGGCGTGTACCCCGCGCCGCTGCTCAATCTTATCCGCGCAACGATAGGTGGGCTCAACTGATCTGCTGTCTGGGAAATCACTGGACAACGGGGGTACAGAAAAGGTCTGCGACATTCCATTTTGGAATGGATTTACAACTACCGCTCGCTCGCAGCGGGCGGACATTCTACAAGAAAGAGGTATCACTCAATGCTGCAGTATCAAACGATCAATCCTTTCACAGAGGAAGTACTCAAAACGTTTCCCGCGCATTCGGACGCGCAATTGCAGAATATTATTGCAAGAGCGGAAGCCGTGTATGAGAACGACTGGAGGCTGAGGACGCTCGATCAGCGGAAAGCGGTTGTCAAGAAGGCCGCGGCGATTCTCCGGGAGAAGCTTGATGAATTCGCAAAGCCCATCACGCTCGAAATGGGCAAACTGTTCCGCGAGGCGCAAGCAGAGGTCACGCTGAGCGCGGACATACTGGACTACTATGCCGATAACGCCGGAAGCTTTCTGGCGCCCCGCGAGCTCAAGGTAGCAGAAGGGGAAGCGGTCGTCGAGAGCGAACCGCTGGGTGTGCTGTTCTGCGTGGAACCATGGAATTTCCCGTATTATCAGCTGGCACGCGTCGCCGGCCCGGACCTGATGGCGGGCAATGTTCTGATCATCAAGCATGCGCCTAATGTGCCGCAGTGCGCGCTGGCGTTCGAAAAGCTGTTTCTCGATGCCGGCGCTCCCGAAGGCGTCTACACCAACGTCTTCCTTTCGAACGAGCAAGCCGCGCAGGCAGTTGCGGATCCCCGGATCAAAGGCGTCGCACTGACCGGCAGCGAGAGGGCGGGTTCGGCGGTTGCTGCTGAAGCCGGGCAGGCTCTGAAGAAAACAACCATGGAGCTCGGCGGCAGCGACGCGTTTATTGTCCTGGACGATGCCGACATGGATACCGCCGTTAAGTGGGGCGTGTGGGGCCGCATGAACAACACCGGTGAGTGCTGCGTGGCCGCAAAGAGGTTTATCCTCCACGAAAAAATCGCCGACACGTTCCTGGCGCGCTTCAAGAAGGAACTCGAGGCGCTGGTCGCCGGCGATCCGATGGACCCTAAAACCACGCTAGGGCCGCTATGCACTAAAGGTGCGCTGGAGTTAGTGGAGAAACAGATCCAGGTAGCGGTCGATGGCGGGGCGAAGGTGCTCACGGGCGGCAAGCGACTCAACCGCCCAGGTTACTTTCTAGCACCCACAATCCTGACCGACATTACTCCGGAGAATCCGGCTTTTCATGTGGAGTTCTTCGCCCCGGTGGCGCTGATCTTCCGCGTGAAGAATGAAAAAGAGGCGATCGACCTTGCTAACGACTCACCGTACGGGCTGGGTGGATCGGTGATCACCAAAGACGTCGAACGGGGGAAGCGCATTGCCCGCCAGATCGATACCGGAATGGTCTTCATCAACCAGTCGACCTGGACCGCACCCGACCTTCCGTTCGGCGGGGTGAAGAACTCCGGCTACGGTCGAGAACTCTCTGACCTGGGCATTAGTGAGTTTGTCAACAAGAAACTGATTCGCGTGGCTTGATCCCTGGTGTTGTACCCCCCGCTGGACGCGGCTGGCCTTGTTGGCCGGTCGCTCCAGTCGTAATCACTGGTCTTAAAGGCGAGACGGGCGTGACAAACACGCCCGGCAGCCGATTGAGTCTGGAAGCCGGCGTCTGTGGAGTTAGTTGGGCGATCCTTGTTGAGCACGAATAGGACGAGAGCAGGCCAAGACACTCGGCCGTAAACGGAATGATATGCGATGAGCAACGATCCAAAACGTCCCATCCTCGTACTCCTCACCAGCCACTGGATCAGCATGCTAGGCGTCGCGCTGGTGACCACAGCCGGCTTCTCTTGGCTCTTCGTTCTGCCGATTGAGCTTCGAGGGCATACCAACAACCCGTACATCGGCATTGTTGTCTTTATTTTTATCCCGGTCATTTTCGTCCTCGGCCTGGTGTTGATCGCCTTGGGAGTATTCCTTGCGCGGCGGCGTATTGAACCTGTCGAGAAAGGACTGTTGGAAGGTGCCGACCGCCGGATGTCCCTTCGAAAACTCGCCATTTTCTTCGCCGTGACCACCGCCGTTAACATCGTCATTGGGACACAAGGCACATACCGCGCTGTTGAGCACATGGAAACTCCACAGTTCTGCGGACAGAGCTGTCACGTCATGAAACCGGAATTCACCGCCCATCAGAATTCCCCGCACGCCAATGTTCTATGCGTGGATTGCCACGTATCCCCGGGTGCAGTTGGATGGGTGGACAGCAAGAAAGCCGGTACCCGCCAGCTGTTGGATGTACTGTTCCACCGTGTCCACTACCCGATCGAATCGGCCATGCAATCCAACCGCCTGGTACCCTCCCGCGACACCTGCGAACAGTGCCACTGGCCTGAGAAATTTGACGCTGTCAAACTCCGAGTCATCTTCCACTTCCAAGATGACGCTAACAATACCCAGACGCAGACTGTTTTGATGATGCTCACGGGAGGGGGAACTCTGGGCGGCATTCACGGGAAACATATGGGCTCTGGAGCGGAAATCCATTACGCAGCCAAGGATTCCCAGCGCCAGACCATTCCCTGGGTTGAGTATCGGAGTCGGAGCACAGGTGAGACTCGAACGTTTCTCGCGGACGGCTCAACCCCTCAGTCTGTCGCGAGTCTGCCCCGCTATCAGATGCAGTGTGTCGACTGCCACAACCGTCCGACTCACACGTTCGAACTTCCGGAGCGCGCCGTGGACCGAGCCATGGGACTCGGGCTCATTTCTCCAACGCTGCCCTTCATCAAAAAGAAAGCGATCGAACTGCTTAAGGCGAACTATTCGAGCAATGAGGAGGCATCGCGCGTGATCCCGGAAGCGCTAACTCGTTTCTATCAACAAAACGATCCGCCCACCTCAGCCGCGCGCTCCAAGGACATCTCAAGCGCCGCTGGCGAACTCGCTGCCATCTACAACCGGAACGTATTTCCTGATCTGAAAGTCACCTGGGGCACATACCCCAACAATCTCGGTCATACCGACTTCCCGGGGTGCTTTCGCTGCCATGACGGATCGCACTCATCATCCGATCAGAAGCTGACCATCACGCAAGACTGCAACACTTGCCATGAGCCACTAGCGATTGAAGAAGCGACTCCCGGGGTTTTGAAAACGGTAGGGCTCGCGGATCGCATCGCGAGCCTGCAAAAAAAGTAAAGATGAAAGAGGGTCATCGCGATTCGTGAGTGTCAATGAGCCGGTAATTGGTCGTTGAAGAAACTGAGGCCACAATGAACCCAAAGTCAAAAACAGAGGACAAACAAGTATGCAAGTTGCCCTAATGATCCCCTGCTATATCGATAGTTTTCTATTCGCAAGTCGGTATCGCCACACTAGAACTTCTGGAGAAGCTAAACGTGGGTGTTGTCTACCCGTTTGACCAGACCTGCTGCGGTCAGCCGTTAGCGAACAGCGGATGTCTTGAGGAGGCGAAAGCAACAGAAGAACTCTTCATCAAAACTTTTTCAGGGTTCGATCATATCGTCACTCCCTCTGGTAGTTGCACTCATCACCTGCGGAACAAATTCACTGCTGCGCCGGATTCCCCGGAATGTCGCAAAGTATCGGCAAGCGTCTACGACTTGGTGTTGGTGGAGTTTCTGCATGACATCCTGCAGGTACGCGAGTTTCCCTGGGCGAAGTTTCAGCACAAAGTGGCATTGCACACCAGTTGTTCCGCTCTCTCTGCTGAATTGCTTCTGTCTAATGGGGGCTCTCGATGATCGCCGCAGAACACATACAGCGGCAGATAGCAGTCAGTGCCGTCTATTCTATTCAGGGGTCTGGCCCACGGCGTGGATGATCTCGTCATTGGCCTGGGTGTAATCCAGTTGTGACTGCAGGAGCAACGTCCTGGCGTCAAGTTCCTGGGCAGTTGCCATATTGGCATGGGAACTGAGAACCTCTCCCCGCGCCATTTCCTCATGCAGAACTCGATTGGATTCGGTGCGCAGGGCCAGCAGTTCTTCTGACACCTTCCGCATTTGGTCGGTCCTTTCCAGCTTGTTGTAAGCGGTCTGCACTGCCAACTCGACCTCATCGGTAAGCCGGGCCAGATTTTCC
>Ga0074045_10003684_pt1 | contig 13767 bp, 11 predicted proteins | sample BogForMeECP23OM2_FD_94442 | JGI IMG/M metagenome (GOLD analysis project Ga0074045, IMG submission 94442) | Bog forest soil microbial communities from Calvert Island, British Columbia, Canada - Bog Forest MetaG ECP23OM2 | ecosystem: Environmental > Terrestrial > Soil > Wetlands ... | reverse complement strand
TGCTTAAACTGCGTGTAATGCTCCTCACAAAATAGCGACGTCCTATGCCAACTGCGTTATGTCCAACAACGAGGCACGAAAAGAAAGATCCAACCCAGCTGCTTGACCCCTCCTGGCCTACAGCCCAGGAGGGGTCAAGCAGCCATCAGTGCAAAAAGTTATTAAGAATGGCTAAATCTGACACTTGCGGGAATACTCGCCATGATCGGTGATACTCTGATGGAAAAGTTCTTTTCGCCTCCCCCGCTCGTCATCAATCGAAGAAGTCAGCATCGCTGCGTTTTTCGTCGGTGGTACCAAGCTCGGAAGTAAAAGAAGTTTTTTCCTGAGAGGACATCCTCTACCGAGTTGACTGCGCAAGATAGACGGTGCCGCTTCCCAGAGAATGCAACATCGTTTCAACTCTTATCGCTTCGGTCTCGCCATCAAAGAATAGCTCCTGTGACTTTTCCCAGAGCAGTCTGCATCTTTCCTCTGTTCTTCTGGCCTTAAGAGTGATCCTTTGATAGCCTTTGTGCAATTCCAAAGCTTGCTTGAGCGTCATCGTCGTCTCCTTCCATGCACTGTAAGAATCATGGGAGCCGGCATCTGCTTAAATTATCGAACAGAATACATCTCTGTTTTGCTGAGGAACCTCTCTGCATAAGATTGCTCCCTCTGAATGGCTCCAGACAGCCTTTTTTGCAACAATAAAACTTTCCGTCTAAAGCAGTTGGATAGGCTCCTTAATCAAACTCAACCATGTATCCACTTTTGCGGGGGGATGTCGGACAATAATCTTCAGTCACCGATAGGCAAAATAGACGATTCGATTTCAGCACATATCTTCTAGTATTATATACACCTTGTACCCTGAGCGTGAGGGTGACATTGTGATGCCCAGGCAATATAGGCCTTAAGTTTGCTTGTTCTTTCCTGTCTAAAGCAACACCTCAGGCGTCAGTAACCATCTTATTAACCACATTCCGCTATTGTCCATCTCTAAACACACTATCGCAGGAGCACTGAGAGAGATAAGAGCTTTATCCCCACTTCCACAGAGTAGCAGAGATGCGAGTTTTTGGAGATGGGGAAGATGACCAACGAGCATAATGTCATTAGCACTGTCTTTGAGTCGCTCTGCCAAAATTGTTGGGTCATCAAGAGGCGCAAGCCCCTCTGTTTGAGAGATTGATGTTGACAGCCCCATGGTTTTAGAGAGGACCTCGGCTGTCTGCATCGCCCTTAATTTATTACTGCAAAAAATACTGTCAACCTCGATATTAAGTCTAGCTGCATAAGAGCCAATCTTTTTCACATCCTGATATCCCTTCTCAGAAAGCGGCCTCGCCGGATCTTCTAATTCGGTCTTTGCCTCTCCATGCCGAACAAGGTAAAGAAACATATTTCACTCCTCAGTCAGTTGACTTTCACAGGTACAGATGCAGCTAAATTCCGAATAGTATCTCTCTCTGCTCCATATCGACTTTGTGAAGCCTTACCTTCAAACCCATGCCGATGTTGTATCTCTTTTTTTTATGAATCCCGTAAAGACTCATATTTTTTTCGTTGTACTGGTAAAAGTCGTCCGTCATGAATGACACGTGTAAAAAACCTTCCACGTAATAGTCCTGCAGCCGTATCTTAAGGCCGTAAGGCGTCACAGAGACCACCTTGCCCTGAAATTCATCTCCAACCTTGTCCCTCATGAACCAACTCCTCATGGCACTGATAACCATATTTTCCGCCTTGTCCGCCCGTCTCTCCATCCTTGATGAGTGGAATGCCAGATCAGACAAAATCGATTCAAGCTCCTTGATTCTTTTTTCACCAGGCTGTTTTTTTATCATCACTTCTCTCAGTATACGGTGCACAACAAGGTCTGGATATCTCCTGATTGGTGAGGTGAAGTGAGTGTAAGATGCCGATGCCAGCCCAAAATGACCTACGTTAACTGTGGAATACCTCGCCTGTTTCAGGCTCCTCAGAATCATAAAATGCATGATATCCTGCTCTGGCATGCCCCGTATTTTGTTGAGGAGTCCAGAAAAGTCCTTTGGCCGTATATCTCTTTTACCCCTGAGAATGCCGAGAGAATTAATGACTCTTGTCATATCTGCCAACTTCATCGGGTCGGGCTCTTCATGTATACGATACAGGCTTGGCGCACCAATACCTTCTATATACTCGGCAACCGCCTCATTGGCGGCAATCATGAATTCCTCGATGATCATGTGGGCAAAATTCCTCTCAGCGCTTATAATGGCCTCCGGATTCCCAAGAATATCAAGAAGCACTTCCGGCTCCGGAAGGTCAAAGTCGAGGCTGCCCCTCAGCAATCTGCTATGTTTGAGAGCGTTACATAGCTCTCCCATTAGTTCGAAGTCATTAATAAGATGCCCGTATTTCTTTCTCTCTCTGGGATCTTGATCTACGAGAACTTTTTTCACGGATGTATAGGTCATCCTCTCATCACTATTAATCAAGCTAGGATAAAATTTTGAGTCCAACCTCTCTCCGTAACTGTCAAAAGCCATCTCGACAGTGAACGCAAGCCTGTCTATTTTTGGTTTAAGACTGCAGAGGTCTTCTGAAAGCTCTTTCGGAAGCATCGGAATAACTCTGTCAGGAAAATACACGCTGGTCCCCCTCTTTCTTGCCTCTTTATCAATCGGGGAATCCCATGGCACGTAAGAACCGACATCAGCAATATGTACCCATAGGATGAATCCTCCGTCATTTTTTCTAATAGATACTGCATCGTCAAAATCCCTCGCCCTTTCGCCATCAATGGTCACTGTGAGAAGATGCCTCAGGTCTTTTCTCTTCTGTATCCCGAGCCCACTGCTCTGTGCGATGGAATACACCCTCCTGGCCTCCTCAACCACTCCATGGGGAAACCTTCCTGGCAAATTTAATTCATGTATAATGACCTCAACCTCGTCCTTTGGATTCTCAGGTTTTTGGAGCACCCTGACTATCCTGCCTTTCGGCGGCCTCTTTTCAGTCGGATAGCTTATGATTTCGGCCACGACGCAGTCTCCATCTTTAGCCTTGCTCTTTTCGTTCGGAGGGATAACAAGGTCAAAAGGAATGCACTGATTCTTGGGCTTTACATAATATCCCTCCTTACTTCCCTCAAAAGTACCGATCATTTGGGTATTCGCTCTTTCGAGTATCCGAATAACCCTGCCCTCCCTTCGGTCTCTATTTTCAATCCTTGCGACAACCCTGTCATTATCCATGACCCCAAGAGTCGCCCTGGCGGGGATAAAGACGTCTCTCTCTCCAGGTTTTTCGAGTATCACAAAGCCGTAACCATCTCTGTGTGCTTCAAAGGACCCTGTTACAAGACTCATCTCCTCCGGAGGCCCATAAAGACCTTTCCTTGTTCTGACAATAACTCCATCACGCACCATCTCCCTCAAAAATTTCTTGAGCTGACGAGTCTCAGATGAGGTGGCACTCAATAGAAAGGTTATTTCTCTAAAGCTTATTGGTCTCGTCACCTTCCGCTGGAAAAAAACAGTTAATGAAACTTTAGTCAAGACTCTCAAAGATCCCTCGTCAGTCATGACTTTTTCCTTTAAACTCCTGCAACATCTCTATTGCCCCATCGCTGTTGTGCAGAACGGCGCCTTTCAGCTCTTTATATCGCCTCTGCACCTTTTTATCCTTATCCTTTACAAAACCATCAAAAGTTTTAAGTTCCCTGTCAACTCTTCTCGAGAGTAGCAAGTAGTCTTTATACTTGTGCTTATCTGCATTGATCGAGAAATCCCCCGGCATGCTCCATTTATCTTTAAAAAAGATCCAAGAGGCAAAGTCCTCCAATTTGTATCCCTCCTTCACCTTTATGGGTGTGGTATTTTTCAAATCGGTGATTTTTAATCCATGCTCATCCGCGATAATTCTGTATTTTCCCTCAAAAGGCTCGGTCGTGCCCTGATCGTCCATGTACTGCCATCGGGAGGTGGTGATTTGTCGGTCCTTGTGGCAGCTCTCACAGCTCCTTCCCTTTCCATAAGGATGGGAAGCTTGTTGTATCTCTATCCAGAGGAGATGCTTGTTGTCAGAAGGGGCATTGACAGTCCCCACTATATAATATGGATCTCTTGTTTGTCCCTTTTCCCACCTAAACATCATGCGTTTTGAAGGGCTAATATCGGGCTTGATATTCCCCACGCTGTGGGGAAAAACTTTAACAGGCATCCACCTGTCATGCTGATCTTTCATAAGTATGGGCGGGCGTTGAATCCCATAATAGAGGGAGTATTTCTTGAATGGATTCATTTGTCCTGCGACAATGCCAGGTCCCCAGATAACGACCTGGTACCCTCTTAATTCGTTGATGTGGCATGTCGCACATTCGAGCTTCTTGTGGATGCTCTTGTCATGAGCTTTCTCTATTTCTATATGGCAGTCCTGACAATTTGCCTTGCGCTGCATGTCCCCCATTCCCTTTTCACCGGTGGCATGACAATCAATGCAGTGGATCTTTTTCAAGTAGTGGACATCAGGGGCCATGCCCGTTGGTATAGAATAGTCACCCCCGATATATGTTTCCCCTCTTCTGCTATCCATCGAGCCGGGATGGCAGGCGCTTGTGCCCCTTCCGTAACCCATGCAACTTTCTGAAATAGGCTTGTTGGTAAAATAGTGAGTGCCCTTCTCTTTGTCAGGCTCATAGTGGCAGTCAAGACAGCCAGCGTGGCACACATTGCAGAATTTTTGTTTTGCTATAGCTTGATCTTTTGAAAAAGGCAAATTAATCTCTTTCGTTATCTGCTCTGTATTTTCAAATGAAAACCCAGCACTTTTTACCACCTCCGCCGGAGGCAGATCCGCAAAGGAGGGCCCTCAATTTTGAGGACCATAGGGTTTAAGCCATGTCTTCATGGTTCTCTGCCTAAAATTGGTCCCCATGATTGTCGTATTGAATTGCTTGAGCTCCTGGGGGTGACATCCTGACTTGCCACAAGTTTTTTTCACTATTGCAGGATCATAATTAAAGGTGTCAGTATTCCTATCCTGCCAAAGGACATCTCTTACGTCTGGATGCTGCGTCAACTCACCGTTCTCCTCAACCTGAGGAAGCATCTGGCGTATCCTGTCATTACCTTTAGGTAGGAGTGCAGCCGGATAAACGTTCTTTCTCTTAAGCACAGTACCTTCATCACTTATTAATAGAACGGAGAGCATTCCTTGATGTGCCTTTTCGGCATCTCTAGCCCTCCCATTTCCAAGATGACACTCATGACATTTCACATTGGGGTGTCTGCTCTCTTTTTCAGCCATTTCTTGCGTAACAAAAAACTGAGGATAGCCCAGTCTATTCATTTTCTCCTTATCGGCATGACATCCTAAGCACTCCACACTCGAGTCATTCCAAGCCCTGTAACCAAGAACAGTCACCACGAGCAGGAGTTGCACCATGAAAAGAATGATGGTCTTCTTATTTATATGATCGCTAATGGTCCCAATCTTCATTGGAAGATTCAATTGATGAACGACTATCAGAAAGCTACGGGCTGGAGGCTTCTGATGAAGGGATTATATTCTGACGTACCTTTTCTTTAGGAGCTGGCATGGATTGTTCAAGATGTGATTCAGGGAAAGCTAGCCGCTTCACCTGTCCCTTGTTCCCAAGATTTTCAAACTCCCTACCGTCGTACTTGATTTTCACCCCCCCTGCGTTTCCAACTTTCAGAGAAAAAAACTCGTCGGCTTCGTAAGTTACTCTGTCTCCTGGCTGCAGCAGCATCTCCTTCGTATTAGACCCGTCCGTAGTGACTTCGAGCCATACCTTGTCTGTAGCTGTTATTTCGAGGCTATGCTTCATTTTCTGCACTGCTTCATTGACGTGTCCGGAGGTGTCATATTCAATGGAAGAGGCCTGTGATCCCACACTTGAATTGTCAGTCTGAGTCGTCACTTCTTGCGGAGGTTTCGGCAGATCTTGCTCAACCTTAGGTGAGATTACTTGGACTTCCTTTTTTTGAGGAATAAGCGAGTAAACGATCATAATGGCCAAAATCAAAGGAACAGCGTATAGCATCTTTCTATAGTCAGGACCCCTGCCAGCAGTCCTCCTGAGCTTAATCTTTGCGGTTTCTGGCTGCTCTCGACGAGCAGTTTCGTCATAGCTTTTTTCGGTGGTAGGCATCTTTATTGTTTTTTTATCGCCAGGTTGCATCAATGCCGTAGCTTTCGTCTTCAAGCCCTTTGTCTCGAGGAACTGTTCATAGGGTGCAAACGCTTGATCAACAGGAACTCCCAAAAAAAGGGCATATTCCTTGATATACCCGCGTGCATATACAGCAACCGGGAGTTTCGAAAAGTCACCCTCTTCTATTGCCTTCAGATAGCTTGCTTTTATCCTAGTAATGCGAGCAACTTCTTCTATCTCCTTGCCCATCTCTTGTCTGCGAATTTTCAAAGACTGCTCCATAGTTTACAATTTACCACAATTCACCATATAAATCAAAGAACACCGACATTTCTGCGATATTTTCCAACGGCCCGCCTCTTATGTCAGTGGTGTGCGACCTCCCAATAAGACGCATTTCCCCTTCAATATCTTATTCATTATCTTATTCATTATCTTATTCATTCCCCGTCAGAGACAGGGAGGTTCCTCTGTCTATTCAAATGGCTTCCAACGTCCGCGGCATGGGCAAAGCGCAAGGAATCGACGCATAGCCTCCTCTGCCCCATGCCTGCTGCTCGCCGCTCCAGAATACAGCGGGTGCATGCATCCAAGCAGAAAACTTGCAGCCTTTTGCCACTTTCCAACATTGTCATCGAGGGCCTTACCCTATGTATCCTTAGCGTGGCACTTGCGTGCATGTCGACGCAGGCGTTGAAGTCCGCCCTGTAACTCCAAAGTCTTTTGACAAAATAAGAAATATGTCTCTGAACAGACAAAGCAATGTTTGCGGAAAATGCCTGTAAGGGCCATTCCCCTATGGTATTATACATTTACAATGAGAAAGGTTGTAATTACAGGAATTGGCGCCATCACCCCACTATCTACAAATTTCCGTGATTCATGGCTCCTCATCAGGAAAGGCACATCAGGTATAAAGAAGATCAGTAAGTTCGATGCCTCAGCGCTTCCATGGAAGGTAGCAGGAGAAATTGAGAATTTTCTTCCTGAACCATTTTTATCAATGAAAGAAATTATACGGCTCGACCTATTTGTCCAATATGCTGTTGCAGCTGCATCTATGGCTGCCCGGGAGGCTGGCCTACTGGAAGCAGACAAGGGACTGGGGGAAACCTCCGAAGGCCTGCGCGCCGGTGGTGTCATTATCGGCTCCAGCAGAGGCGGCATCACCACCATCGAGGGGGCATTCAAGAAAGCACGTTTTTCTCCTTATATGATGCCCGCCACTACAGTAGGTATGGCCGCATCATATGTCGCTCAGAAATTGGGGTGCAGAGGGCCATGCCTTGGGATTTCCAACGCATGCGCCTCAGGGGCAAATGCCGTTGGTGAGGCATTCAGGCTCATAAAGATGGGGTATTGTGACTTGGTAGTGACCGGCGGGACAGAGGTACCTATCTGCAGGCTCTGTGTTGAAGGGTATGGCATTTCCGGATCTTTATCGAGGATAGATGACCCATCGGCGTCGAGGCCATTTGACGGCACAAGGGACGGCTTTGTCATTGCTGAAGGTGCCTGTGTCCTCATTCTTGAGGAATATGAAACGGCAATAAGGAGAAACGCATATATATACGGCGAAATAGCGGGGTATGGCAATACGGTGGATGCCTTCCACATCACAAAGCCACATCCAAGGGGTGAAATAGCTGCGATGAGGACTGCACTCAAAGAGGCAGGGGTTTCTCCAGAAGAGGTCGACTATGTGAACGCTCACGGCACTTCAACACAGATTGGGGATAAAACTGAAGCTGAGGCGATACAGAACGTATTTAGAGATCATGAACAAATCCCAGTGACCTCACTGAAATCAATGACCGGACATATGCTGGCAGCATCGGGTGCATTTGAGGTGGCATGCACCGCAATGAGCATTCAAGAAGGGTGCATCCCGCCAACTATCAACCTTAAAGAAAAAGACCCCGACTGTAGGATCAACGTGGTGAAGGAGCCTAAGGTAGGGCATCTGCAAGTGGCTCTCTCCAATTCCTTCGGTTTTGGAGGAGTTAATGCCGTGATAGTAATAAGAAAAGAGCCGACACGCAAAGAAACATAGGATGCGCCCGCGACCTCAGTTGCCTTTAGACTATCGCATATTATTTGATATTCTTCTCGTAGATCCTGTATTTCTTATAGAGCTCCCCTCCGATCATTTCTACTATTCTGATAACGGGAATGTTGTCCTCTAAAATCCACGAGAACTCCACACGCTTATAGCCTCCTTTCCTGACACCCTTGAACCCTTCACGGAAAAGAAGTGCTTCGACTCCTTTGTTTCGATATTGCTCTTTAATGCCAAGGAGTAGCAATCTCAGATCACTGATTCTTCTTGAATAGTAGAGTGCTTTAAGTATTGTCATAGGGGTGAGCCTGCCATGCATATGCTGCAAGACAGAATTAAAGTCGGGGACATGCCCTAGGAACCCCACAGGTTCCCCGTCTTTTTCTGCTATAATCACGAGATCCTGCACAACGAGCGGCTTTAACCGCTTAGCGCTATACAACAATTCTTCTTCTGTCATCGGAATGAAACCCCAGTTATGCTGCCAGGCGGAATTGTAGACCTCTCTGAAGAACATCATATCAGTCATGAAATTCTTCTTGTCCAGCGGCCTTGCCCTTATGCCTCTCCTCTCAGCCAAAGCAGCAACCCGGTCAATCTTCTCCGGCAATTCTTCTCGAACATTATAAATAAATGCGTAAAGGTCTTTTGCCTTAACCATTCCGAAGCGGCTCATCAAATCATTGTAATAAGGGGGGTTATAAGTGGTCATAAGCATCGGCGGGCTGTCAAAGCCCTCGATCAAAAAACCGCACTCTTCATTTGTGGAAAAGTTCATCGGGCCCCGCATTATCTCCATGCCCTTCTCTTTCAGTTCACTGCAAACCCTTGACAAAAGAGCATCAGAAACATCGCTATCGTTGATGCTTTCAAAAAAACCAAAGAAACCGGCGCTCTCTTTTTGAAAGTCTATATGCTGGTGGTCGATTATAGATGCAATGCGACCGGCCACTTTGCCCTCCCGTATTGCTAGAAAAAACTTGACCTCGGCGTGTTTCAAAAAAGGGTTTTCTGAAGAAAAATGAATACGCATGTCCCTTGTGAGCTGGGGGATATAAAAACTATCCTTCGCATAAAGGGAGAGTGGGAATTCTATAAAAGTATTGAGGTGTTGTTTTGTCTTGACCTGAGTTATATCGCAGTGATTGGGCATCGTGCCGGACTCTCTTGGCTAACTGATTAAGCCAAGGGCCTTTCCTATTTTACCAAAAGCTTGGACAACCTTATCGAGATGCTCTTCCGTGTGGGTGGCCATGTAACTCGTTCTGATTAGAGCCCTTCCTGGAGGAACTGCAGGTGAGACAGCTACGTTAGCGAATACGCCTTCCTCCTGAAGCATCATCGCCATCTTAAACGCAACTTCATCGTCTCCAACTATGATAGGTACGATAGGCGTCTGACTCGGTCCAACTTCAAAACCAAGTTCATTGAAGGCAGCCAGCATTCTTCTAGTGTTTTGCCAAAGACGCGCTATTCTTTCAGGCTCGTTTTCTATTATATCCAGAGCTGCACTAACTGCTGCAACAGAGGCTGGTGGAGGGCTCGCACTGAATATAAGTGCCCTCGCAAAGTGTTTGATGTAATGAATGACATCTGTATCCCCAGCGACAAAACCGCCGATGGACGCAAGGGATTTGCTATAAGTACCCATTATCAAATCTACCTCACTCTCAAATCCAAAATGTTCTGCGGTGCCTCTGCCCGTCTTGCCTAATACCCCTATTCCATGGGCATCGTCCACCATAAGTCTCGCACCAAATGTCTTTGTAATTCTAAGCACCTCCGGAAGATTAATGATATCTCCTTCCATGCTGAAGACGCCGTCAACCACCACGAGTTTCCCTCTTCCGTTATTATCTGTAAGAATCCTTTCGAGATCCACCATGTCATTGTGTTTAAACCTCTTCACCTCACCATACGATAATTTGCATCCATCCACAATGCTCGCGTGATCCATCTTATCAATGATGACTACGTCATCCTTTCCAACAAGTGAGGAAATCACTCCAAGATTGACCTGAAAGCCTGTTGAAAATACGAGGGCGGCCTCTCTTCTCATAAACCGGGCAAGCTTGTCCTCCAACTTGACATGGATGTCGAGAGTACCATTGAGAAACCGGGAACCTGCACAACCCGTACCATATCTCTTAATGGCATCTATGGCTGCCTCTTTTACCTTTGGATGATTGGTGAGACCCAGATAGTTGTTTGAGCCAACCATTATCATTTTCTTGCCATTGAGTATGACTTCAGGGTCCTGGGCGCTCTCTATCACTCTGAAAAACGGGTATACACCATTCCTTTGCAGTTCCTTCGCATAATTGAACTTGAAACATTTTTCAAATATGTCAGCTGCTTCCTTTATAGCCATCGATGAATCCTGTACCAGTCTGCCGTCCATTTCGCTCCTTCTCTTATTTTTACCTTTGGCTCAAAGTTTAGCCTTGATAAAGCCTTTGCTGTATCACAAATCCAGTAAGAGTATTTCATCTCTTTTATCTTGTCTGTGTTTATGATATTGACTTTCTGCCTCTTCTCAGAAAGTAACCCTATCAATGGCATTATGCACTGAGGAACTTTTACCCGTATCGGCTTTTTTTCTACAGCATCAGCTATAGCATCAATAACCTCATCAGTAGAGTAAATTTTACCATCAGAGACAAAAAAAATCTCACCTATGGCATCCTCGCTCATGACCGAAAGGATTATTGCTGCAATAAGGTCATCCACGTATATAAAGGAATAGGCGCACTTCCCCCAGTAAGGAATTATACCTGATTTAACCATTTTAAAGAAAATGAGCAGGTCTTTGTCACGAGGTCCATACACAACCGGTGGCCTTATCACTGTTATGGGCAGATCCCCTCTGTGACCATAGACTATCTTCTCCCCCTCATACTTTGTCTTCCCATAGACAGACACAGGCCTCGGTTCACATTCTTCATTGAGAGGTTTGCCATCGTGACTGGGTCCTGCAGCAGCGAGGCTGCTCAGGTAGAAAAACCGGGTCAGATTCGGATTGTTGTTAAGCACTGCGGTCACAAGGTTACGAGTGCCTTCCGCATTAACACGAAAAAAATCATCATCTGATATTGCCTTTGTCAAGCCCGCAAGATGAAAGACATAATCGGCGCCCCTAACGACCCCATCAAGGGATCTCCTGTCTGTGCAGTCCCCTTCGACCAGTTTTACAGTGAGTCCATCAAGGTATTCAGTCTTAGATGAGGTTCTTGTGAGGCAGGTAACATCAAAGCCCGTGCGTATGAGAGAGGCCACAAGATGACTCCCAATAAAGCCTGTTGAACCTGTAACGAGAGCTTTCATAAAAGTCGTTTATTCTAAGACAAAGTACCAGCGGATTGCAACACAGTCGGCTCGCCTCGGAAGAGATGCTCAAGTAAAGAAGCGGGCTTATGTCTTAAGCATAATCATCTGGATCCATCCGTGATACGATGAATTCTGGCAGGGTCACTCCGGCAATAGCGCACCGCCAGTTTCTTGGGTATATCCTCCTCTTTGTTCAAGCACTTACCGGGTGCATTGCCTCACCTTGACCTTAATGCCTTTGACTTCTTCCACAATCACAATTTCATTTGCGTGTATAAGCTCATCAGCCCTGGCAGACCAGAGCTCTCCATGTACGGAGACCATCCCTCCACCGGGACTGATGTCTGTTTTTGCTATGCCTTCCAGCCCTATGAGGCTTTCCGTACCGGTTGAAGGCCTTTTTTTGTAAGCCTTGTAGGCAAGTCTGACGGTAATAATGAAGAAGAGTGCAGTAATAATTGCTGCTGGCAGTATGACCAGGAGTGAGAGCTTGTAGAATGGCGAAGCGGTGTCAAAGAGCATAAGTGAACCCAATGTAATAGATATTATCCCTCCGACGGTCAACACACCATGGGATAGTATCTTGATCTCCAGTATGAAGAGAATGATGCCCAGGAAAATCAGCAAAAGCCCCGCATAATTCACCGGAAGGGTCTGGAATGCATAAAAAGCAAGAATAAGACATATGCCGCCGACTACGCCTGGGAATATGGCGCCGGGACTGGTCAGTTCAAAAAAAATGCCATAAAAGCCCAGCAGCATAAGTATGTACGCAACTGTCGGGTCACTTATTATATTCAGAATTTTCTGCCGAAGTCCCATCTCCTCTCTTATAATCTTTATGTTTGCTGTCTGAAGAATTCTTTCTCCTGTTACCATTTTCACTTTCCTGCCGTTGATGTTCGTCAGAAGGGTCACTGTATCTCTTGCTATCAAATCGATGATATTATTTTTCAGCGCTTCTACCTCTGTGGCGGAAACACTCTTTCTCACTGAATCCTCTGCCCATTTGACGTTTTTCCCCCGCTGTTCTGCTAAAGACCTTATGTATGCAGCGGCGTCATTTGTCACCTTTTCAGCCATCACCTTATCCAGTTTCTCCCCTATCGCCACCGGATGAGCTGCTCCGATGTTTGTCCCGGGTGCCATCGCTGCTAAATGGGCGGCGATAGTGATAAAGACCCCTGCCGAAGCTGCCCTCGCCCCGCTCGGCGAAACATAGACCACCACTGGCACATTACTTCCAATGATGTCCTTCACAATACTCCTCATTGAAGTATCAAGACCCCCAGGAGTATCCAATTCAATGACAAGAGCCTCCGCCTTGATCTCTGAGGCTTTTTTGATTGATCTTGTCACATACTCGGCCGCGACAGGATTGATCACCCCGCTTACGGTGATGACCATCGCCTCTCTCTGGTTCTCTGCTGTTTTGTCTTCAAAAGCCACGATTTCAGGCAAGAATAGCAGTTGCAGAGGGAACTGTATCATTACAAAAAACATAAAACAATACTTCTTGTTCATTCCGAATTATAGCATGATTAAGATATTCCAGATAGGCCGCTGCCTAGGCTCAATGGAATAACTTTGTGATCGCAAAACCCTTGAACTTCAAGAAAGTTCCGAACTGTCGCTTCCTTGGTGATAGATTCCTTTAAAAAACCATGTCCTTATAATCCGAATCAATAGACATGAACTTTTTTACTGAAATTATATGACAACTTTTGTCAGGGCCCTGGCTGTCATACGGGTCATGATTATCACCGCATAAAATAATCCTAGTAGAATCGACGCCTCAGCGCACCAGTGTTCATTATCACCTTCAAGGTATTTTTTTATAAAAGCCTATGGGAGTCAAGACGCTTTCCCGCGCCCCATAATAGGCAGTTCCAGAGAAAATTGGCGAAGAGTGTTCAATGGCCAGATTGCCAAAAGTTAGATCTTCAATACCTTGATATAGAGGATGATTGCACTTATTTGAAGAGACAAAGGTCTTATGGGAGAAAGATAAAAATGCTCGTCAGGGGAAGGTGTGGCAATTAAAAACATCACTAAAAAAATTGGGGCGATGAAAATAAGAGTCTAGGTCAGGCTATCGCATACTCATCACGAAAAGAGAGAGCCTTCTTGTTCAGCGCCCCAATCGTGGAAAGAGCAAAAGCAGAAAGAATGGCAAAGATTGTCCACAGATGTTCCATTAACTCATTTTAAGCTTTCATCTAAAATTTAACTG
>Ga0074045_10003683_pt1 | contig 13767 bp, 20 predicted proteins | sample BogForMeECP23OM2_FD_94442 | JGI IMG/M metagenome (GOLD analysis project Ga0074045, IMG submission 94442) | Bog forest soil microbial communities from Calvert Island, British Columbia, Canada - Bog Forest MetaG ECP23OM2 | ecosystem: Environmental > Terrestrial > Soil > Wetlands ... | reverse complement strand
TTGGACCCGCGCCAGCACAAATAAATCAAAGAGCCCGTGATGAAGCATTTCTTCATGGACTTTATGAACAACAACTGAATGCAGGAGGTCGTCGGTAATGTCTTATTACGTGCAATATCCTGATTTAACGGAGATTAGTGTTGCTTATTTGCGACCTACGATACTATATCCGTCGCCAAAGCTAGAACACTATTATTATTGGAATAATGCTCGGTGGGGATCCAGCTTAGAAAGTATTCAAACCGAATTTTCATTTGGCATTTATGCTCCGTCAAATAGTAAAGATGCCCTTCCTATTTTAGAGGAAGCGGGATACAAACATCTCGCCACAGGTTTGAATTGGTACTATTCACATGTGGGACAGGATAGGCCACTACAATTTTGGTGGAAGAAACATGAGGGAAAAACGGAACCAATTCCCTGTAAGCGTGTTTCATATGGTGGACCACGGACTGATCCGATTGCAGCCTATCAAAGAGAGGGTAATCGCTATTTGTATCGAGGTATTCTTGCAGCTACAGGCTGTGGATTTTCAATTCAAGATTTCCCAATGCTACCTCGAAAAGAACGTCTTCCTATACGTTATTTTACTCTTCTCCGCGCACCGTTACAAATTAGTCGTATGCGTCAAATATGGCTAAAACACTGGAATTTCCGCAAAATAGACGAAGGTCATATGGCCTCTTATTGGCTAAATGGCTTCGACCCGAAAGGATATAGTCCGAATGTTGAAAAAGAATACTGGGCCAGTATCGCTTCTAAAATCGCTAACCGGCTTGAAAGGGCAGTTGATCCGGTTGAGTTGGTGGGATAGTGGATATGACGCAGGTTGGCATTATGGGGCTGCAAGAAATCCTTTGCAACCCAACACAACCTTCGGAGTAGTTACGTTTGTAAATGAGAAGGAAATTGAAATTGCTTCTACGGTTAATGAGCGGAGAGGCATTTTGAATCCCCTCTCAATCCCGATTGGATGCATATTAGAGGTGAAAGAACTATGAGCGGTGGACTTTAATGGAAATTGACAATAGTGCAGCAAATGCTTTTCGAGAATGCCCTACCCTGTATTTTAATTCTTTTTGCAAAGAAGAAACTGGCTTAGACCTAATCCCTTATGAGGATGGAGAACCACGGCCATTAGAGGTTGGGGACCGTGGTCATCAAGTGTTTGAGGAACACTACAAGGGAGTAGAACTCTATCCACCCTACCCAAATGAAGCAGTGGAGAATGAAGTACAAGTGATTCTAGCTGCTTATAAGAACCATTATCCCGTGGAAAACTTCAAGTTATTGGATGTGGAGCGCACCATTAAGGTAGCGCTTCCGCCCATGTGTCCACGGTGTTATGGGACCCAATTCTGGGTGGCTCCGTCAGGGCTTAAACTTTGTGAAGCCTGTGACTTCTCAGAGATGTCTGAGCACATTTACACAGGAAAGATGGATTTAGTAACAGTTACACCGGAGGGTAAACTTGAGATCATCGACCATAAATTCGAGAAGCGTTCGGCCAAAAGCAATCTCCCGCAGAAATGGGCAGCCCGTGACCAAGCAACCTTGTATGTGTGGGCAGCATCCAAAATCTATGGATTCAAACCCGAAGACATCAACTTTACAGTTAACGTCATTCGCAGGCCAAGTCCTAAAGGCCAAGTTGCCGCTGAATTCCCCCCTAGGCAAAGGTTGGAGAGAACTGAAAAGCAAATTAGAAAAGCTGTACGGGATATCTCTATCATTGCATGTGACATAGAGAGGTATCATATCATATTTGAAGAGGGAGACTGGCCGGATAACCGAGAGCATTGCCTAACATGGGGTCAGTGTACCTTCTACCTTCCTTGTACATATGGCTGGTCTGAGTCGATTCGAAAGGAAAAGTATGAAGCTAAGAAGCCTTATCTCCACCTTGGAGGGGTCCCTATAATCCAATGAAGTTTTATCTTATCGCCGATACCCATCTCAAGCACGATAAGATGCAAACCTATTGTCAACGTGTTCCTAATTTCACTGAAATTATTCATCGCAATATAATGAACACTTTGACTCCTAAGGATTGCCTCATTCATCTAGGAGACGTAGGGATTGCCAAGAAGGAAGACTGGGCTTGGATGATTCCACTTTGGCCCGGAAAGAAAACCCTCATTCGTGGTAACCATGACCGGCAACTTTCTTGTAGCCAATGGATGGATTTAGGGTTTGACTTTGCTTGTGATGGGCTTAAGTTTCGCAACATGTGGCTTACCCATGAACCCTCTACTAGTCTTGCCGATGGATGTGAGTTGAATATTCATGGGCATTTGCACAACATTTGGCATGGTTTTACACCGGAAGGTAAGGAAGATCGTGCTGATATGTGGAAGGCTCGTCGTTTAAAGAATCCTTGGCAACGCCTCTTTGCAGTAGAATATACCCACCTCATGCCTATTGAGTTTGATAAGTTTATCTCCCACCCCGAAAGGTATCAATCGAAAGGACCTACCTCGAATGAAAGTTGACTTGAATGCCGCTCATGCCTCCTGGACTCAAAATCCCAATCCTACCACTTATGAAGCCTTTGGACAGTCTCTGTTAGACTATCTCACTATCTATGTGAAGGGAAATCTCGGTTTCTTTAATCAACAGGAAGCCACTGACAACGCTGTTGGTAATGCTGTTGTTGAGGTATTGGAACAACTGCCTCGGTATGATAAGGCTAAATCCTCTTTCCAAACTTGGGTAACTTGGATTCTCCGAAACAATTTCAAAGATGAAGTGAAGTCTGCACGACATAAATTTGAAGAGCCCCTTAATCCTCGTTCGGGAATGGACTATGAGTTTGAAGATAGGCACATTCAAAAGATTATGATGCGAGATGCCCTAAGTAATTTGTCCTCGCAAGACTATGATATCGTTGGACTTAAAATCGATGGTTTTACCAATCTGGAAGTTGCTGAAACACTTGGACTTACTGAAGGCGATGTAAAGATACATTGGCATCGTTTGAAAGAAAAGTTGAAAAAAGATATGTCATAAGTGTATCTTTTGGCCGTCTCAATCGCATATATAGTATGAGGCTTTGATGCCTCCTACACAAAGTCGAGGAACTGATGAGGCACAATCGCCTATGACACTCGATCACATAGAGTAGGGCAGGTGGCCCTGGGTTAGTTAGCAGATGGCCCTGGGTTATTTGCCCTAACTCTTTCAAAACAAAGACCTTATGGGAAAATTCTCACCAGATAGAATGTCGAATAATAGAGAGTTCATGGCTGAATATGAGAGGCTGGAATGCCTTTTTTATCAGTCGATTACAATGAGCCCCGAAAGGGAGGCTCAGGTCCGACAATGGGAAAAAGAGAAGACGTATGATCGGCCTATTGCTTGTGGACAAAGCATTCAAAGCATAGCTAAAGCACTTCCTCTTCACGACGATTACTCTGAAAATTCAAAAGCTTAATTGAGGGCGGATGGCATTAGTAATAAAGAACACCAGAGATTTAATAGACCCAAAGAATTTAAAGCTTAAGATTCTATTAGTTAGCCAGCCGGGATTTGGGAAGACCACATTCCTTGCTAAAGCCCCTAATCCTTTGATTGCAGCCTGTGAAACAGGGCATGGTAAGGGATTGATGTCAATCGCTGGCAAGGGAATTGATTACATTCCTCTGGATAACTATAATGATTTTGAAGCCTTTTGCTCAGGAACCGTTGGAAAAGATAAAGAAACCTTCGGACTCGATTCCCTTAGCGATATGGTACGAACCTTTATCAAGGACAAAGCATTATCTTTGCCTCGTCAAAAGGGAGAATCCCAGAAGCGTGCAATGGGAGTGCCCGAGTTGGATGACTACGGAGTGATGGGTGAACTGACCCGAAAACTTACCCGTAAACTCCTTGACCAAGATAAGCATATCGTAGCCACTAGTGGACTGAGGATTCAAACACCTGATGAAGACTCCCCGAGTTTTGGGCAGCAAGGAACTTTAATTGGACCTGATCTTGCTGGCGCTATGTTTCTTGGCTCTACTGCGATGTTTGACATTGTTCTTATCGGACGCACACGTTCCGCACTTCGTGATATACGTGATCCTAAGTCTCGTTACAATCAAAGGTATTGGCTTACTGAACCGAGTGGCGGATTTCTTGCAAAGAACAGATTGAGTGTAGCTGAAAAGGGTGGAAGCTTTCTTCCTTCTGAATTGGTCTACGACTTGGATACAAATAGCGGTACATTCGAGGACATCTATAATCGCGCAGTAACAGCTTACGCACAATACGTGGAGGAACACAGTGCCAAAGGGATATGAAGAGATTCGGGATAAGTTTATAAAGGATGGTATGAGCAAGAAAGCCGCTCAAATCAAGGCTGCAAAGATTTGGAATAGCACGCACTCTGGCTCCCAGCATGTGGGCAGAGGAAGCAAATAACAAGTTTGGGGAATCAAACCGATAAGCCGAGGCAACGTCCGACCCTACGACCTCGCGGGTGGCGGGACTGCATAGTCCTGGCGGTAGATTCCCCAATTTCTTTTAGGAGGCAACAATGATTGCATTTATTATCGGGTTGCTGGTTGGCGCAGGTGGTGGTGGTACTCTTGTTTATATGAAGTATGGCAAGATCACCGCAACTACTACGGCAGTCGCAACAGCAGTTGATGAAGTAAAGAAAGCTTAATTCAAAGAGAGGGAATAGATGGGATTAGTTGAACTGAAGTTGTCAGATGTAAAGTTGTCAAAGCCAGCAGGCCCAGACGCTGGTCGATATACGTTAATGTTAGTACCCACGGCAGAAGTCAGGAAGAATAAATTCACCAACAATGATGAGTTGAATCTTTCAGCCTCTATCTCTGATGGTGAGTTCTCTGGCCGCCGTGTATTCTGGACCTATCCTGACCCAGCAACGATTGGTGCGGATGGTAAACCATTTGCTTGGAGTGTTCAAGCCATGAAGAAATTGCAGATTTGTCTTGGCTTGGAACCCTACGATGAAGAGAGCCTAGCTGATTATTTTAATCGGGCTGCTCTTAGCGACAATAACCGTTTCAGTGCTTCGCTAGAACCGGAGACACGAAAGAACAAAGCCACAGGCGAACGTGAACCCTATGTTCGTAGTGGTAAAACAGAACCGGAAAATGCACTTAACATTTTCTCAGTTCAACCGGCGGTCTAACATTGTTCGAAGGCACAGTAAAAGAACTGTTCGAAGAAATATATCTCATACATAAGGATATCAAAAAGATAATGGCTGACATTACTGCTTTGACTGCTGCGGTTGCTGCTCTACAGGCTGCTGCTGCTGCGGATGCTACAAATGAAACGGCGGCACTCGCCGCAATTGCTGCGGAGATTGCTAGCCTTCAGGCTGGTGTCGGTCCCACGCAAGCACAGATTGATGCTTTGACGGCCTCGGTTGTGGCTGCTACCGCATCGGTCAACACTCAAGCTGCGGCTGTTGTCGCTGCTGCCCCGGCTCCTGCTGCGGCTGCACCGGCTGTTGCTGCACCTGCTGCATCGTAAGTTTTTCCCCCTACCTACAACCTGCGGGACTTCCCTCAAAAGAGGTCCCGCTATTTTTCTGCCTGGAGGTGTATATGAATCAAGATGCTATGAAGTTGATGGAGTCGTTAGGAGAAATACTACTCGACATTCGGCGAGAACTAACTAAAATTGCCAATGAATTAGAGGAGATGAACTCCCGGTGAAGTCTAATTATACAAGGTGGACCCTACCAAGGGTGGTGTCTACTTTCCTTGCTTTTGCAGCCTTAGCCTTCTGCTGGCACTATGAGATTAGCCATCCTAAGGTGAGGAAGGCTCCATGCACCACGCCACAGGTGAAGTGGGATGATGCCCAACTTCAGAATGTATTCAATAGCCTTAATCAGATTTACTTCTTCGGACAGCTTAAGAACGTCTCCGTTTCGTGGGGCGATTCCGGTGAAGGTAACGAAGCAATGACGCATCAGAATAGATTGGGGCATTACGATATCCACTTAAACGCTGATGACTTAATGACAGAGCGACAAGTGGTATCCGATCTACTGCATGAGAGTTGCCACGTAGCTACCTTGTATAAGTATAAAAGGGGAGACGATGTTCATGGGGCTGATTTCCAGAATTGCATGTTCACCCTTGCTAATCGGGGTGCCTTCCATGATGTTTGGTGATGTGTTCGCGGCGATGTTAGGGGGGATGTTAGTTGCAATTGTGGTAACTTGTTTCATAGCTCTATGGGGAGAGAATGAATGCCAATCAGAGAATTCACCTGTCCGACCTGTAAGAAAACGTTCGAAGTCTACTCGGCGCTTTCATCGGCACCACCGTCCGTACCATGCCGTACCAAGGGATGTTGTGGGCGTGGGGCGCTAGTTCAAATATCGCTTCCAGCAAAGAGGAACCCACGTTATGGGATTGGTTAAACATGCTGATGCTTGGATAGAAGAACTTCAGAGATGCAAGGGAATCAAAACCATAAGAGCATTTATTATTACTGGAAACAAAACCTTCTATCGTGAATGCAATCGTAATGAACTCTTTAGTCCTAGCTGGAAAATCTGCACTGAAACCTTCCCTCAATTAAACAGCGATCAGTACATCGAATCACGAGGATTCAAACTAATTGAAAGTCAAAGATTGTCCTAGCTGTCAAGGGTGTCCGATGTTGAAGGTGGACACCACGTATGTTAAAGACGGAATCAAGATACATCACTTGGGAGCGGAGCAGGAACTAGTCCCACCCAAGTTGGGGTCCTCTACGCGTCTTATTGTGTCAGATGCCCCAAGGGAAACTGATGCACAATTACATGAACCATTGGTGTCTTCCAGCGGACGGATTTTCGATAGTCTTTGCAGGAAAGCAGGTATTGCCCGAGATGGACTTAACATCATCAACACCATCAACTGCCGACCACCGAACGATTCTTTCCCTACTGACGGAGATTCGAGAAGTTATATCTCGATTGCGGACGCAGAGAGCGCCGTACGACACTGCTATAAAGAGCATGTCGAACCTTTACTACGCAGTAGACAATGGACTCGAATTGATGCCTTGGGAAGTCCGGCTCTTAAAGTCCTTACAGGAAAACGCGAAGGCGTATTCAAATGGAGAGGAAGTCCCCTCCCTCTTATCAACGGTACTGAAACCTTAGTAATTCCAACTCTGGAACCTTTGTATGTAATGAAGGATCAGAGTTACATGCCGTTTGTGGTATCTGATCTTACGAAGGGAACAACTCCTCCCCCTGAGTATTATAATACAACACCTTCTATCGATGAGTGTGAACTATTTCGTCCCGAGCGAGTCTGCTTTGACATTGAGACTAATAGATTTACTAATCAAATTACTATGGTCGGGTTTGCTGCTGACCCTTTCCATGTCCTTGTTCTCCCTTTTCGTGGCCCTTATATTGCACAGATTAAAAGAATATTGGCAGGGGCCAAAGAAGTTATCGGACAGAACTTACTACAGTTCGATATTCCGTTCTTAGAAAAGAATGATGTAAAATTTAAGGAAGGCGTTCAAGTATGGGACATCATGCTGATGTTCCATCTTCTGCACCCTGATGCACCTGGCAAAGACCTGGAAACCATCTCTTCGATTTATACTCAAAAACCTGCGTGGAAACAGGACCAGAAAGAAGACACGCCGACATATTGTGCGCGTGACGTTGACGTTACTCTTCAAGCGTTTCTTCAATTATTGCCCCTTTTGCGGATGCAGAAGTTGCTGGACTTGTACAAATATACTCAAGTTCCTTTAGCTAAAATCTGTCACATGATGACAGAGACTGGGATTCGATGTGACGCAGGGAGAGTGAAATTTGTCAGGGAAAAGTTGGACGCGGAAGTCAACGGACTCGAAGCTATCTTGCCCGAACAATTGCGCCCGTACGATAAAGCGATTAGAGTTAGAAAACCTGCGCCTCCGGGAACAATTGGGAAGTCTGGAAAGCCAGTCAAGTACATCCATATCCCAGACACTGAAAGGATAACACCGTGGGCGTCACCGCATCACGTTGAGAAGTTCCTATATGAAACCTTGCAACTTCCGGTCCAGAGGCATCCAAAGACGAAGAAGGTTACAACGGACAAAGGTGCCCTCGATAGGTTATATCGACGCACTAAACTCCCCGAAGTCAAAGCAATACAGCGCCTTCGACAAGTTGATGAACTTAGAACCACGTTCCTCAAAGAAGGTACTGTCGGCGTTGGAAGAGTTCATAGTAACTTCCTTGTCCATGGGACTAACTCAGGAAGATTGTCTAGCTCTGGTCCAAACCTGCAAAATCTTAACGGAACCGCAAAGTATCTCTATGTCCCATCCCATGAAGGTTGGTGCTTTGTAGAAGGTGATTTCAGTTCTCTTGAGAATCGTCTTACTGCTTGGTATGCGAATGACCGGGAAAGGCTCGCAAAGCTTTCCATACCGGGATATAACGAACACAAGGAAAGTACATCGGTCATATTTGGTATTCCGGTTGCAGAAATAAATAAGGAAATGCCAGAGTACCGTCTCGGTAAAGCTGCTAACCATGCGGCTAACTATGGTCTAGGCGCACGGAAGTTCGCCATGACGTATGATATTACCGAGAAGGAAGCACGAGACATTCTTATAGCTTGGAAACTAAGTCATCCTCTAACTGTTCAATGGCAAGAGATGACTGCGAGGGAAGCTGAACAAAATGGATATCTCACTACTGTGTTCGGTAGAAAGAGGTGGTTCTGGACAACCTCTTTGTATACAGAAAGTCTTTCATTTAAACCCCAGTCTACAGGTGCCGATGTCTCATACCGAGCAATGGTTTCTCTTATGTACGACAGAATCGGATTGGCTCCTGAACTTGCGCTTAAAGTGTCTGAAATTCTTTGCCCTCTTCCTAAACCTGCAAGGCTCATTGCACAGGTTCACGACTCGCTTTTAGTTGAATGTCCCCAAAATAAGGTCCATGAAGTAGTAAAAGCAATGAACACCGCGATGAGTCAACCTTGGAAAGAGCTGGGTGGTTATGCAATTCCAGCCGAGTTCAAAGTTGGACAACCTAACGACAGTTGGGCAGAGATAACACCAATTAAATTGGAGGAGTATTTATAATGATCGGAACCGTATGTGGACTCAAGAGCACTGGCGAACGCCTGTTTGTGCTCCGTACAGCAACAGAAGTCGAGAAGAAACCATTTGATCTAACAGGCAACGCCTATGTTTGTCGTCGGCCTGTGGTGGGTCAGAATGGATTGATTCAGCAAGTGGAAGTCTTCACCGAAGCTGAAATTGAATCTATTGAAGATAACTTTACCCGTGAATTCGAGGAGATGATTCTCAAAGCACAAGTTCAGAAGCGTGTCTTGAGTAAGCATAACGAGGACGAAGCCGCAGAAGATCGCAGCCGTTCTACTGATTTCTCGGTGAACTAATGACCAATGGAATATGGGACCCAATAGAAGGGTGGATTCCATCAGAGGAGCATATCGACGAGGCCCTGGAGTATCAGGCTTTAGTTGAGAACTTCGATGAATACGAACAAGCCTATAAAGAATATCTCGATCACGAACGATCAATCTATGAATGGTCCCCCGCAATATCAGCGGCTGACTTGTTCAAGCGGCCTAAGCTTTCTGTTACATCCTATGCAGAAGGCTTTGTGTACGCAGGATGTCTCAATCTCGTATCGGGAGAACCTAAAGCAGGTAAGTCCACTTTGGTATGGCATATTGTCAATGCTATATCACAGGGAGCACCGTTCCTCAATAAACCCACCCGGAAGTCCCGTGTGTTATATGTGACAGAACAGAATGAAGTTTCCTTTCGACAAGAGACACAAGGGATTGAAGGATTCAGTACTAACCCCAATCTTTTCATACTCTTACCGGAAGATGCACAGGCCACAACTTGGCTCAATCGCATTGAAGAATGGGGTGAGATTGCCACCAAGTCTGGGTCCTCTATCATAGTAATTGACACGTTTGGAGCATTCTCTTCATTGCCAGTTGGCGGAGAGAATGATGCAGCAAGTATCTCTGAGCGTATGATGCAGTTGAAGAAACTCTACAAAGGGAGACCGAACCTGGCAATCATATTAGTTCATCACGTTCGTAAGCCAAGTTCAGACCCGAAGTTAGCCAAAGAATATGCGGATTTGCGCGATGCTCGTGGTTCCAACTCTATTGTTGGTTGTGTCGATCATTGCGTGATGCTATCGAAAGGGAGTCGGGGTTCAACGTTCCGCAATATTCATACAGAGGGTAGGGTAACTCAAGAGAGTTACGGCACGATTAAACTTACCGATATGGGCTATAAATCAGCAAGTGCATTTTAAGCCAAAGGATAGAAATGGAAAAGACAAGCAATGCAGTAGCAGTATATGATATGCATTACCCCAAGATTCATAAGCCAACTATCAAGTGCATCTTTGAATATGTAGAGGAGAATCCCCCCGATGTTTTTATTTTTGGTGGTGACCAGTTTCATTTTGATTGCATATCCCATCATACGAAGCAGACGCCGATCTTTAGGACCCGACGCAGCTATATCAATGATATTGAAGGATTCGATAAAAATATCCTCACGCCGCTTGAAGCCCTTCTCCCTAGAGGCTGTGAAAAGATATGGATCATCGGGAACCACGAAGACTGGGAACAGGACCTAATCAATGAACAACCAGAACTCGAAGATGCTGTCGGCCACGTTCGACTACTCAGACTACGTGAGCGGGGTTGGACAATTGTGCCTCTGGGCCATGCTTACCGTTTGGGGAAATTGTTCGTTGTCCACGGCGAAGTTCTCACCGGAATCGGCAATCAAGCTGGAATGTACCCTGCCAGAAAAGCTGTCGAACTCTATGCTGGCAACGTTCTTGCAGGACATACGCACGCTCCTCAGACCTTTACTAAAGTCAGTCCTGTTGAACATACAAATAAATGGCAAGGATATATCTCTCCCATTGCAGGCAATGTCAACCCTGAATACCTACGAAATCGGCCAACAGCTTGGCTTAACGGATTCAACATTATCCACACGTTTGCTGACGGAAGTTTCAACTACTACCCAGCCATCGTCATCAAAGGACGATTTGCTTACGGTGGAAAAGTATATGGAGGCGAATAGAGCATGAAACCATCTTGTTATCTCGCAGGACCCATACGAGGGGTGGAAGATTACGTTTGGCGAAAAGCTATGACGGAGGAGTACGCAAACGAACTTGTGTTCCGTATTCCTTCTGACATTGTAACTATGGATTTGACCAAGCTGCGTAAGTTTGGTCCGGCCAGTTACATGACGTATAGGACAGACCTGGACCTAATTGACAGGTCGGATATGGTTATTGCGAACTTGCTTCCGATGGCGGACGGCTATCCCGCTATTGGAAGTTTGATCGAGATTGGTTATGCTCGTGCGAAGAACAAGTTGATCTTCGTCGTGGCAGACGGAGTACGTAAGGAACATCCCTTCTTGGCCTTCGGTGCAGATGGTTTGTACCGAGATTTTGAAACCTTGGGGACATTCCTTCACAAGTACCTTGGTGTATTAAATGGTCAGTGTCCCGTCTTTGAGAAGTTAGAAGAAGCTCCCTTGGAAACTCTTACAGAGTTCGAAGGTTTGTATGTAGATGATAACGGCAATATCTCAACGAGGCCACTAATCTAATGTTACCAACAGACGCCAAGAATCGGAAGACCTATCCGGTTACTACAGGAGTTCTGGATTACTTCCCAAATGCGATTGCTGAAGTTGCTCACTTATCTTTTGTGGGAAACCAACAGCATAACCCCGGAGAGCCTCTTCATTGGGCAAAAGAGAAATCCACGGATCATGCCGATTGTATAGTGCGCCATCTTATGCAACGTGGTACGGTAGATACGGATGGAGTACGTCATTCTACCAAAGTTGCGTGGCGAGCATTGGCACTTCTTCAAATAGAAATAGATAAGGAACTGGAGGCAGCCCGTGACTACATCGCAGACCCTTTGTCATTGCTCCGTATGTAATAAACTTTTTTGGGAAGAGAAAGATCAGAAAGCAATCACATGCTCCTTATGTGGGAGTGAATATGCTCACTATGCGGATGAATCGTGTAAGGCTATGAACTTCCACGAAAGGAAATATAATGGACCTATTAAAAACAATTCGGATTCTGTCCCTGATGCTACTGGGCACAGCTACGACGATCCTCACACCAATCTCTTTGGCCTCCCCCTCTAAAATAGAAAACCCTCCGGTTAGGGAGGGTGTGAACATCGTATCAAGTTGGTATGGTTATGAGTCAGGAACGACAACTGCAAATGGCGAACACTACAATCCAAAAGCGCTCACTGTGGCAAGCCGTACGTTACCGTTTGGCACTAGAGTGCTACTCTATAATCCTACGAATGGAAGGTTTGTTATTGCACGAGTTAATGACCGGGGACCCTTTGCACACGTGGGCAAAGGTCTCAAGCATCGCTACACCCGAGACTTGGACTGTTCAATGGGTGTCGCAGAGCGGCTTGGTTTCCGACGGGCAGGTCTTGCAAAGCTTACAATGCAAGTCCTTGAGTACGGACAACCTAAGCCCCGTCAAAGAATGCGACACATCCCCCAACGTATAGTCGTAGCCCAATCGTTTACTCGCATCATTGAATATGGTAGCGTAACGTGGCCGGTATTGGCTAGGCCGACTATTAAGTATTCGGGCTTCCAGGTATTCTTCAACGGCTTCATCGCAGGCTTCCTTAACAACAGCTTGCAATATTTCCCACGTAATAGTTTTCTTGGGCCGGTCCGATACCCTTCGCCGTAGATGAGTATGAAGCATCGGGTTCGGGATTTTATAACCTAAATATTCTCGAACCCATTTCCAAAAAGCATTAATCCGTGCGGTGTGAACAGCCACCCGTATGGGTTTATGAGTCTTAGCAAATTCAATAATGTAGTCATCTACCTCCTCTGCCTTGAACTGGCGGAGGAGTTTTTTATTGGGGAATGCATACAGGAATTTTTCAATCGTTGGAATATTTGCGTAAAAATGTTTACGCCCCTTCAAAGTCAACATGTATGAAGAGTATTTTCCTAATGCATTCTGAACTGTGAAATATGCGCCGGGGTCACGAAGCTTACGGCTTGACGCCTGCGCCTGTAGATGTACCATAAGGATTGCTCGATGAGGGAACTGCTGAAGGTGCACCACCAACCTTGTTTTGAATAGCGCGAACAGTTTCCACACAATCTCTCATCATCTTAATTTTAGTTTGATTTAGAGTGCGGAGACTGTCGAAGCCTTGTTTAATTTCTTCAGGAGATTGATGATTAGGGTCAGACATAGATGTCTGCACTGTTTGAATTGCTTTATTGAGTTCCTGTACTCGGGCGTTGTAAATAGGGAACATTGTGGCAATATTGCCGATTTCTTTATGCTCGTTTATGTACTTTCCCAGCTCCTCGGGAGTACGTTGTTGTATGATTGCTAAACTCTGTTTGTACTGATCAACCACACCTTGAACCTTATAAAACTTATCCGAAGCATCCAATCCAGCTTGATCCACTCCCGAACCTGTAAAGCGCGAAACGATATCCCCGATGACCGGGATTTGCTGCGCCTTCTCAAGGCCCTGGAAGGGAAACGTACTCTTTGCGCCCAATGGAATATCGGCTGCCTTAGCGATAGTATCGCCAGCAGTAGCCGTCATACCACGAACCCCGTATTGTACCTGACGTGGGGATGGTCCCGTTGATCCCAGGGCTGCGCCTGTGGCGGCACCTCCGATCATACCGGGTATACCAGCCATGAAGCCACCCATCGCTCCACCGATAGCTCCACCA